>ENA-UPTJ01000951-UPTJ01000951.1-marine-metagenome-genome-assembly--contig:-NODE-951-length-16573-cov-5.257840_pt1 | contig 16573 bp, 11 predicted proteins | sample MGYA00238168_ERZ767080 | MGnify/ENA primary metagenome ERZ767080 (study PRJEB28935, sample SAMN06266237) | marine metagenome | isolation source: Columbia River Estuary | place: USA:Columbia River Estuary... | reverse complement strand
CATTTGCACCGCATGAAATTACTTCAATACCTGACTTAATCATGCGGTTGACTTGATCTTCTGTTACCAAACGACTAGCTGCACCCGGTATGAATACCTCGCAGGGGATGTCCCAAATACGCGAGTTAACTTCCTCGAAAGAATGCATTTCGGGAGAGTTCAATTCATTCCCTTTTCTTGATAAAAATAGTTCCACTATTTCGTCGTGGCCCAATCCTTTTTCAGAAATGATTCCGCCTTGACGGTCAATGATACCTGCTATGCGGATTCCGTATTTGGTCAAATAAAATGCCGCTGCTGCTGCCACATTGCCCCAGCCTTGAATGATTGCTAACTTATTGTTGGTGAATCCACCGAAGACTTCATAATATTGGCGAACAGCCTCAGCCACACCCCAACCAGTAATCATATCTGCGATGGTCAACTTCTTGGATACATCTGGAGACAATCTCTCATCTGTGATGGGTAAAAGTACTCCTTCTTGTAGTCTTGAAATGGCTTTCAAACGCTCTTCAGGAGTGTATGCCGTATGGTGTCCATTCACTACTCCTTCTTGGGGATGTAAAATTCCCAACTCGGCTGTCATTGGAATCACCTCATGAATTTCATCTACGTTCAAGTCTCCACCTGTACCGTAGTAATGTTTTAAAATAGGTCTTACCGCTTTATACCAGCGCTTGAGTACGTCTTTTTTACGTGGATCAGCCGGATCGAAATTTATACCTGATTTTGCACCTCCAATTGGAGGACCTGCGATGGTAAATTTGACTTCCATAGTCTTGGCCAAACTCTCTACCTCGCGTTGATTCAAACCTTTACGCATACGAGTACCGCCACCTGCAGCACCGTTTCTTAAAGAGTTAATTACTACCCAACCTTCTGCTTCGGTTTGATCGTCTTTCCATGCAAATACAATCTCAGGCTGTTTGCCTTCGAACTTTTCTATAAGTTTATCTACTTTCACAATATGTTATTTCTATAAAAATGAGGAAAAATCGCCATCCAATGAACCACCAATCACAGACACTTTTGCACCTGTTGCTTTGTGATTTACATTGGTTAAATTTTTCACTCTCATGGCACCCAACAGCGCAAAAATCATAGCCTCTTTGTAATTAACCAATTGTTTATCAGGTATCACAATATTGGCACCAGTTTCAGATTGAATGTAATCAATCAATGTTTTATTGAATGCACCGCCACCAGTAACTAACACTGACAGTTCTGAAACATCTTTATCAGCATGTAACTCCAATGCACGGGCAATTTGAACTGCACAATGCATCACCAAAGTTTTCATTCTGTCTTCGACCGGTTGATCATCAAAATCACGAACAATATGCCAAAACTCCTTGTTTATCCATTCACGACCTAAGCTTTTAGGACCATTTTTATGGTAAAACTTAATCTGATTGAGTTTTTCCAATAATGGATATATAATATTTCCGGAATCCGCTATTTGACCGTCTTCATCGAATTTTAAACCTCGCTCTCGAGCCAATCGATTTAGAACAATGTTACAAGGAGCAATATCAAACGACAGTCTATCCATGCCATTCCCCATAGAAAGATTACAAAATCCACCTAAATTCAAACATGCGTCATATTGAGAAAATAACATTTCATCGCCTACTGTAACCAAGGGTGCACCTTGTCCACCTGCTGCTACGTCAGCGCGTCTAAAATTGGTTACCGCCGGAATTCCAGCTGTAGCAGCCAACGTTGCGCCATCGCCAACTTGAGCGGTTAACCAATTGTGTGGATCATGAAAAATGGTGTGTCCGTGAGATGCGACTAAATCAATATTCAATCCAGATTCTTTTTGAAACCCACGAGCCAATTCCCCTAAATAACGGCCGTAAAACACATCGGTTTTGGCGTAAAGTTCTGGGGTTTGGTAACGCAATTGCGACAAACGCACGCGCCAAGTTTCATTGTATGGTACCGTGATGGCTTGAATGATATCAACCGTCCATTTACCTTCATTTTGTTGAACATTGCACAGCGCCAAATCAATGCCGTCCATGCTCGTTCCGCTCATTATCCCTAAAACATTCATTTCATATTGCAAATGGTGCTCCATGCAAAAATAAGCAAATTTTGATGGCTGCAATGAAACCCTTAATTTGCAATTTATGAATCGTAAAAAGTTTCTTGCTTTCGGGGGAAGTTTATTCGCGGCTTACCAAACCCAAAAGCTCAATGCTTGGACTCAATTACCATCAGATAATTTAGATTCTGAAACTTGGGAATCTCTGAGAATGCAATTCCCTTTGAAATCAGATATAACCTTTTTGAACAATGGCACCATGGGCATAACTCCTAATGCTATATTGAAAGCATTAAATGATTCATACTTAAAAGTGGCCGAAAACGCTGCTTATCCGCACCATGACAATGCATTAGAAAAAAAATTAGCCGACGTTGTGGGTGCAGATTCCAGTGAACTTTGCATGACCAAAAACGTCAGCGAAGGCATCAATCATATCTGCTGGGGACTAAACCTAAAAAAGGGCGATGAGATCATCATGACCACACACGAACACGTGGGTGGTTGTGCGCCGTGGTTGCACCGAGCAAAATTAGATGGCCTGGTAATAAAGACCTTTCCGCTAGGAAAAACTGCCGAAGAAACCATTGAAAATTTTAAAAAAGCCATCACTAAAAAAACAAAAGTCATGGCCGTTCCGCACATTCCTTGTACTATTGGACAAGTATTGCCGGTCAAAGAATTGTGTGAAATTTCACGTAAAAACAACATCATATCTTGCATTGATGGAGCTCACCCGTTGGGAATGATTCAATTCAACCTTCATGATATGGGCTGTGATTACTATGCAGGTTGTTTCCATAAATGGCTATTAGGTCCTATTGGAAATGGCTGGATGTATATTAACAAAGAACGAATAAACTCAACAAGAATCACCCATGTGGCAGCATACAGCCTCAATGAATTTAACATGAGTGCACAACCTCCTATGCTATCGGATCCCATTAAGGAAGCAAGTCGATATTCATATGGGACTTTTAACGGTCCGGGACTGATAGGATGTCAAGCGGCTTTGGATTTTTACACAGGTATTGGTCCCCAGAAAATAGAAAACCGCGTCAAAGAACTATCCAAAGATCTTCAAAATAAAATCGTGGATATTAAGCCCCAAAATGGAGTCAATTTAGAAATGCTGACCCCGGAAGAAGACCGTTCGCGCGGCGCTCAGGTTGGATTCAAAATCACTTCGGCCCAAAAAGACAAAACATCTGGGGGCTTTGTAAATTATGCAAGGAGTAAAAAAATTATTCTTCGTCATGTACCCGAAAACGGCATTGATTGCGTGAGGGTTTCAACTCATTATTACAATTCCATGGAAGACATCGATCTTTGCGTGAAAACATTGAGAGATTATATTTATGAAGCTTGAGGGTGGTGAAGAGATCCTTGAAAAACTAGACAACGCTTGGACAAACGGAGAATCAACGTTTGAACTTTTCACATCGGGCAGCACCGGACGTCCCAAGAAACAAGAACTAAAACGAGAATTGCTGATTTGGAGTGCTGAACAAACAAGAAAGCACTTTATCCAATCATCGAGCTTAAAACAGCTCATTGTCCTGCCTTTAACCAAAGCCGGCGGATTCATGCAATGGGTCAGAAGCAAGGTGTGGGATGCTGAAATAGATGTACTAGCCCCTTGCGCGAATCCTATGCTCACCTATCATGGTGACGCACGAATTGTATCTCTGACGCCTCACCAACTTTTTCATATTCTCGAAGCAAAAGAAAGCACCGAACGACTCTCAAAATTTGAAACAGTGTTGATTGGTGGAGCTCCATTATCAAATGCCTTTGAAAACAAAATCCTAAAGACATTACCAAAAGTACATTTTGTGCACACTTTCGGAATGACCGAAACCTATTCGCACTTTGCAGGTCGAACCTTGGGTGAAGAGCATTATTTGTGCATCGATGAAACCCAAATCAGGACCACAAATGAAGATCAATTAGAGATCTCCAATCCCACAACTGAATTTCAATGGTTGAACACCAGAGACAGGGTAGAAATCATTCGCGAAAATACCTTTAAATGGTTGGGAAGATCAGATTTTACTATTAACTCCGGGGGATTAAAAATCCAAATAGAAGACATTGAAGCTCAAATATGCGAGCAGTTTCAACTACCAGAAAACGAATTTTGCTGCTGGTATGAAGAAGATCAAGCGCTTGGACAAAGACTCATCATGCTTCTTAAAACAGAAATAATTCACAACAGCAATTTGCCAAATTTCGAAAAAGAATTGAAAGCGAAGTTGGGCATTTTAGCCCCTAAAAATATTCATATTGTAAACCAGTTGATTCTTACCGAATCTGGAAAAATAGATAGACGAGGCAGTTACCAGTTTACCCGGTTCTGTTAAAGTCCCATGTAGTATACCATCGAAGTCAAAAAGGAGGCGAATCCAAATCCAGATATCAAGGTAGATATTTTGGTATATTTTACATATTCTTCTGGCGCGTTCATTTCAGCCAATCTTTTGAAAGTCAAATAGTAATTAAAAATCAAATAGGCGGCAAGTACCGTAAAATAAGCCAAATGTGGACTGAAGCCAAAATCGGTACCTGACTGTTCAAAGAAAACAATCACCATGTAAATGACTACAATTCCTAAGAGTAACACCGTATTATTTATTCGGGTCTTCGTAAATGCCGAAATCAATTTTCCTTTCTCCTCGTTACTTAATTGCTTTAGTCCTTTCTCCTTGATTAATCGGGAACCAAACGTGGAAAGTATAAATACCCCCATTCCAATGTAAAAAATTTGTTGTGGATCCATAAAAAACGACTGATATTAGAAAATATTATCTCGAATTTACCAAACTTTAGGTAGACAAGGAATAAAAAATTGAGTAATTCTCGTTTTTTTCTAATATCTGAATACCTTCTTTTAGTAAAATATTAGAATTTGTTTGAATAGGATCGGCAATCCCCCACCAAGGTTCAATGCAAATGAATGGCGCCCCTTGTTTTTTCCAGATGCCCCAATACGGAGCAGAATTTGCGTCCAAACGCACTAAAAATTCTCCTTTTTGAAATATACTCATACCCGTGATTCCTTCATTCTTAAATACTATGGCGTCGCTTTCAAAATACTCTTCATTTATTACGATTTCACCATTCAACAACTCAACTTCTTCAATATCTCCAGTATATAAACCATCTTTGATTAAATGCCGATTCAAAGTTTCCTTATCCAATTTCTCACCAACTGCCCCATGCAACTGGATGCGGCAATCTTCCAAAGGAAGATCTATTAAAAAACCTGGATGGGCACCAAATGAAAATGGCATTTCCTGTAAATCTAAATTGGTGATTATATTTTCAGCCAATAATTGATTTTGCAGCAAAGTATATTTTACATCAAATTGAAAATTAAAAGGGTACTGTTTCAAAGTGTTTTCATCAGACGTCAATCGCAAATGCACCTGTTCATTATTGAAAGAAATGACTTCAAATTTTGAGTCCCGGGCGAATCCATGTTGCTTCATTGCGTACTTTAGACTGTTATGAAAGTAACAATCATCTTTCAATCGACCTACAATTGGAAATAATAAGGGAGCGGTTCGATTCCAGTAATTCAAATCAGGATTCCAAAGAAGCTCTTGTGTTTTGATAAGATTTCTTAATTGTAAAATTTCTGCTCCCTGAGTGTTTATTTCTACCAAAATCTGTGTATTTTGCAATGTAAGTTTGGTCATCTTCTACAAAGAAATGCTACATTTGACTAACACCAAAATAAAACTACCATGACTAAACAACTAAGAGCATTAATCATTGATGACGAACTTTCTGGTCGCACTATGATTGAATTTTATTTGAAGGAGTATTTATCTGATTTAATTGGTGATATATCTTCTGTATCAAACCTGGAAACAGCAAGAATGGAAATTGAGTCCTTTAAACCAGATATTGTATTTTCAGATATTGAACTCAGAGGGGAGAATGGTCTTTTAATTCACCAAGATTTGGACCCAAGTGTTCCGGTGGTAATCGTAAGCGCACATTCTCAATATGCAATTGAAGCCATTCACAACAATGTATTTGATTATTTATTAAAACCATTAACTGAATCAGAAATACAAAGATTTAGAAGCCGATTAGAGAATCGCATATTAGACGATTCACCAAAAATTCAGTCTACCTACAAAGCGAGAGAAGAAAATCTTATCATCAAAGATGGCGGTGAAAGCATTATGATACCATACACCAGCATTCATGTGATTGAGGCGTGCGGAGCGTATTCCAAAATTGTTACCGAAAAAAGAAATTATATTGCATCCAAAACATTAAAGCACATTGAGGATTTGTTACCCAAAGACTTTGTTCGTGTACATCGATCTTACATCGTACCTTTACACCAAATTAAAAGTTTCAGCAGCTCACATGTATGCCTGAAAGACGGCCAACATATATCCGTTTCCAAAACTGGAAGAAAACAATTGCAGGAGCAATTGTAATACTATTTCACGCTTGCCTTTTATCTCAAATCATTCCTGTTCCAAAGGATGATTTTTTAGATAATCGTAACGGATTATCCTCTCATATATCTAGAAAAACTCGAATCGACGAACATGGAACTGCTTGGATCGCAACAGATGCAGGACTTAATATTATTCCTGAAAATCCTGAGGTTCATCAACATATTATAAATACAGTCGGTGCACTACCCATTTGGGACATTCATTTTTATAAAAACCTTATTTTTATCGGTACCCATGATTCATTGATTTTTGTATTTAATAAGTCCAATAGCCAATTAGTTCGAAAAATAAAATTCTCACATTTTAGAAGATTTAGAGAATTCAATGGATTTCTATTTGCTCTGGGGTCAGAAGGAGTTATTGAAATTTCCGGAGGCAAACCTCAATTTTGGTTTGAAACTAAAAAAACTGTTAAAAAATCAACGGTTATGGACCTCGTTTACTGGCAGAATAGGTACTTCCTATTTCAGTTTGGGGTGGGTCATATATTTTCTTCTAAAGACGGACTGCATTGGTCTAAAGATGAGTCAATTGTAGGTAGAGAATTACTGAAAAGCGATTTGGTTCCTGTGACATCTAAAAGTTTAAATAACATACTATTTGTTGGCCTAGAATGTAACCAATACAAAATTTTCTATGATTTAAATTCTTGTGATTCTGTGGTCTTTGCCCAACGTCCGAAAAAAACATATTGCATATGGGACATGGATTCTGACAAGGATAAAATGTACATTGCTCTTGGCAATCACGTGAACTTTGACGAAGGTTCTGTTATAGTTCATAAACTTGATAACAAGAAAAACAATCAACTGCATGAACTCCAACCCTACCCTTTTATTTGGGGAATTGCAGTTGATACTTTAAATAACGGAATATGGTTAAACTCCATAGTGTCTGGAGCAAAATTCATTCCTGATATTGGCAAACGCTTCAATACTCCCGTTCAATTCAATAATTTCATTTCAAGAAATAATCATAAAATTGGTTGGGCCAAAAATATCCTATACATAAAATCGGAACAAAAAGATTGGCAGAGTTTTGAACTTCCTTATGATATTAAAAAATGCTTTTACGCTGAAGATAGTTCCATTTGGATTCAAGCAGAAAAGGGTATTTACCGCTTAAAAAACTCCGAACTAACTTTAATTTCACCTAAGTTTTATCATTTTGCCGAATTGGTTGGCGATTATTTATATGTATGCGAGTATTTCTATCATGTGAACGCAATTCATTTGAAAACACTTGAAATACACCAGAATATTCATCCCAAACTCAAGTCTATCATAACAATAAAGCCACTTGACAATCGAATTTTAGCTCAAACTGAAACCAATGGATATTTTCTCATTGAAAACTTGAATGCGGTACCCGTTAAAATTGATCAAAAAATACCTAAGGCAAAAAACAACTTCTATTTATCCGGAAATCTTATGATAATGGAAAATGGAAAAGAACTCGTTTTCCATCAATTTGACAGCGCAAATTCGAATTTTAAACCCATCTATAAAGTCAATTTATCAGATTTTTTTCCCAATCAAAAAATAAATTGGGTTTACACCAATTTACACGGAATTTGGGTGTTCACAAATCAAAACATCATTCAAATCGCCTTTAAAAACCCGACTCTGGGGTTAAAAATCATCAATCAATATTTTTTAGGATATCAATCACAAATTAACCCCCCAATAAATATCAATTCTGAAGGTATCTATGTTATTTCGGGAAAAACTATTGACTTTATTCCTTTTAATGGTAGAAGTACAAACTCCTTTAAAGGAACTTTAAAAATCAATTTAAAACCATATCAATTTTTTAAATCTTCAATAGCTGGAAGAGTATGGAAAGGAACTAATTTTAAAATTGAAATTAATTCTCCGAAATATATTCAATTCCAAAAGGGATATACTCAAATTGAAATCACCAACGAACAGGGTAAAACAATTCGACAATTTATTCATCCTAACAGTAAGCCAATATGGATAAATGATTTAGATATTGGCATTTATCAAATCAAATTTTTCAATGGTTTTACTGAAAAAAATATTGTTTTTAGAGTAAATGTTCCGATTACTTCTAGTCCGGCTATATGGTTTCTAGTTTTTATGGGTGTTGGATTATTAATTTTTGTATTAGTTTTCAATCAAAAAGAAAGATTTAACCTTACAGAAAAGTTGTTATCAATGGAGCTCGCCACTCTAAAGAACAATATGAACCCGCATTTCATTTTCAACACAATGAATTTAATTCAATCATTGATTGTTCGATCAAACGTGAAACAGGCATTAAAAGCAACCTCAGAATTAGCAAAATTAAACAGACTGTTTTTAGAGACTTCCAACAAAGATTTTATTTATCTAGATGATGAAATTCAGTATGCTAAAAAGTATGTTGGTCTAGAACAAATGAGATTTGAATCGGATCATTTATTCCAATTTCAAATATTTACCGATGAAAATTTAGATTTAAAGAGTTGGTTAATTCCACCATTGATTTTACAACCATTACTTGAAAATGCCATAAAACACGGTGCCTTAATGTCTCAAGAGTCAAGCATAGTCACGCTCAACTTAGACTTAGTATCACCCCATTTATTGCTCATATCAGTCAGAAATGAAATCAATAAAAAGAGAAAAACAAATCGTGGAACTCAAATTGGTTTAAAATTAGTGCGTGATAGATTAAACTTGATTCAAAGAAAATATCCCAACTTGTTCGAGTTTAGTTTAAATATTGAACCGTCTCCCAAATTCTTTACCGTAGCCATTACCATAAAGAGGTTGGATCAAACCTGGATTTACGAATAGACTCGGTAGATTTTATATTTGTATTGATCTTTATTTCGTGGGTGCGGTACTTTCACAATAAAACCAGGATACGTTTCATTCAATTCAAACAACATTTGACTGCGTTTCAAATTTCTAAGAACCGGTCTTAGATGCAAAATTTGTAGAGCCATATCAATCTCTTGTTCAGAATAATCACCGTTGGATAAAGTTCTAATAGGACCAAAATCAAAATTCTGATCAACCAAAGAACTATAATCATTCAATGTGCGCTTATCAATTGTACCATTTCCACGGTAATATAAAAACATAAAATAAATGATAAATAAGACCAAAAAAACAATCACAAAATACATCAAATAGCTGAAATTGATGGATTCCACTACCTTTGGTTTCATCGGCTTAATTTTTCCAATTTGAGTCTCTTCATTAAAATAGAGTTTGATGAATTCGGGAATGTTAAAACGAGAAATCTCACCTAATCTATTATACGAAACTACCTCTTCTCCTAAAGCAAAAATATAGTTACTGTCTCTGCCATTTCTATATTTAAAATACAGATTGCCAAATAGATTAGGCGAAGAATAATTCTTGTATATAATCCCTTTTTCCTTGTCCAATATTCTATCGATCATGCCTTTATCAGCAACCATTGCATATCTTGAAAATTGATTGTTAATTACATTTTTTTGAATAATGGTTTCAGTGGTTAATTTTAAATCATAGGCAGTAGATTTAAAAGTTCTCATGTCAATGAAATATAGATTTGATTTGGATTCATTTTCTAATTGTATACCATCTAAATTTCGGGTGCCATAGACCATAAAAGAATCACCCATTAATACACCCAGTGATGAGAAAATATCAGGAATATCACCTGTAACTCTAACTAAATCCCACTCCTTATTGTTCCGGTTGAATTTTATCAGTTTTGAATGGCTATGCCAAAAGCCATAACCTCCAAAACAATAAATTTCTCCATTATATGTAAATAAGTTTCTTCCAAAATTGTGTCCATGAAAAAATGAGTGATCTAAACGCCTGAATTCATTCCATTCTTTTGTAAATCCAAATAAATAATGAGTACCCTGTGGATTTAAGAAAAATGTATCCCCAATAACTACATAATCTGCTTCGGTCATCAAAATATCTTCCCCATCAATCAGCGGATTTAATTCCGTATTCGCACGCCGAAGTAGATCCCCAACTGGCAAACCAGCCTTTGCTTCAATTTCTGGAAATTGGGCTTTCAATGTCAATGAAAACCAAAAAATTAAAAAAAATAAAACTCTCAAATTCAAACTTTTGTGGTAATCTCAAAGGTACACTTGTTGAATTTAAAATTCAATAATAGGTTTCTTTACAATTTGTTAACAAATGAAACACTTAAAGTCTTTTCCTTTGTATCGAAAAAAAAACCAACTAACTAATTTCTAAATTTTATGAAAAAATTAGCACTTTCGATGTTAGTAGCCTTCACAACGGCAATTTCATTTGCCCAGGTTACCACATCGTCTATTGGCGGAACCATTCTAGCCGGTGGAAATGCAGTGGAAAACGCTTCAGTTAAAGCTGTGTTAACGACGACCAATGCCACTTATGAGTCACAAACTCGCCAAGGTGGTGCTTTTGACATTTTCAACCTTCAAGCAGGTGGACCTTACTCAATTACAGTTTCAGCCCCAGGCCAAAAAACTGTAACTGTAGAAAACGTTTTCTTGGTTTTGGGTGAAAACTACAAGCTTGACCTTGATTTAACAACTGCATTAGAAAAAATTGGAGAGGTATCTATCATCACTTCAAGAAACAGCGGAACAAAATCAGGAGCCAACTTCAACTTGTCTTCGAAGCAGTTGAACACACTTCCAACCATCAATCGTTCAATTGATGATTTCACCAAATTTACACCGCAAGCTGGCGGCAACAACAGCTTCAATGGTCGTGATGGTCGTTTCAACAACATCACAATTGATGGTGCTAACTTCAACAACAACTTTGGATTGAGCAGCAACAACATGCCTGGTGGAGATGCACAGCCAATCTCATTGGATGCGATTGAAGCAGTTCAAGTAAACGTTTCTCCCTACGATGTTCGCCAAAGTAACTTTACCGGTGCTGGTGTAAACGCAATTACCCGCAGTGGATCAAACAAAACTGAAGGATCTATTTATACCTTCTTTAGAAACGAAAAAATGAACGGAACTAAAGTGGGTGAAACTGAAATCAATAATATTCCTCCTTCAACAGCAAACATCTACGGTTTCCGTTTGGGTGGTGCTATTAAAAAAGATAAAGTATTTTACTTCGTTAACTTTGAACAAGAAAGCCGTTCTTTCCCTGGTTTGACTTGGGAAGCTACTGATGCTAATTCAGATCCAAACAATCCAAACCTTTCTCGTGTAACTAAAGCTGATCTTGATGCCGTAAGTGCTCACTTGAAATCGAAATATGGATATGAGACTGGTAATTACCAAGATTTAGGAAATTATGCGACAGCTAATACTAAATTTTTAGGTCGTATTGACTGGAACATCAGTAATAAACACAAATTAAGCGCTCGTTATAACTATGTTATCAATACAAACGATCAAACTACAAACGGAACTTCTGCTCCTAACCCACGTTCAAGCTCAAATCGTTGGTCAAGCAATGCCATGAGTTATGAGAATACATTGTACAACTTCACTAATACTGTAGGTTCAATTTCATTAGAATTAAAGAGCAACTTAAATAGTAAAATGTCTAACCAATTATTGGTGACTGGAACTCAAGTTGTTGATGCTCGTGGTTCAAATTCTGAACCCTTCCCATTTGTTGATATCAAGAAAGATGGTGATCAATACATTTCTTTTGGATATGAATTATTCTCTTGGAACAATAAAGTAACCAACAATACTTATTCTTTCATTGATAACTTCACATACAATAGCAACAAACACACTTTAACAGCGGGTGTTGCATTTGATTATATGTATGTAGGTAATAGCTTCATGCGTTACGGTTCATCATACTATCGTTTTGACTCTTTGAGCCAATTCTTGAATAACATGCAACCATCAGTTTATGCTGTAACTTACGGTTACAACAATGAATTAAACCCTGTTGCAGAATTAGGCTTTGGTCAAGCAGCAGCTTACGTTCAAGACGAATTCCGCTTAAATAAAAACTTGAAATTAATTGGTGGTTTACGTTTAGACCTACCTATCTACTTTACAGAGCCTTTGGCTAATGCTGGATTTGATAAATACCGCGATGCTAATGCCCCTGTTTTCAAAAACCCTTCTAACGAAGATTACATGTATGACCCATCAAAATGGCCAACCGCAGGTGCTTTAATTTCTCCTCGTATCGGATTTAACTACGATGTTAAAGGTGATAAGAGCACAGTTGTTCGTGGAGGTACAGGTATTTTCACCGGTCGTTTACCTTTCGTTTGGTATACCAACCAACCTACCAATGCTTACGGTTTGCAGTCTACCTTGGAAATCACCAAGAAAGCTGACCTTGACAAATACGGAATTACTCAATTCGAAGCAGATCCAACTGCATACCTTAATCAATTCCCAACTGAACCAGGTTCACTACCTGCAACTGGAGGTTCATACGCATTGGTTGATCCTAACTTCAACTTCCCTCAAGTATGGAGAACAAGTTTAGGTGTTGACTACAAACTTCCTGGCGACATTGATTTCACTGCTGATATCATTTACACTAAGTCTTTAAGAGATATTTATCAGTATGATGCTAACATGAAGCCATCTGATACTGTATTGTTTGCTGGAACAGATTGGGAAAGAGCTGGATATACCAAATCGTCTGCTCGCACTTACACAAGCACAGTGCGTAATGCGATTGTTTTGGCTAACACCAATCAAGGAAGTGGTTTGAGTTTCGCTGCCACATTAAGTAAAACCTTTAAAAATGGCTTAAATGCATTCCTTAGCTATTCATTGAACAACACTCGTGACATCACAGCTAATCCTGGTTCACAAGCGGCTTCAGCTTTCCAAGGAAATGCAATTATTGGAACTACTTTGGGTGATAACCAAAACACTCCATACATGTCTTTCTCACAATATTCTACACCTCACCGTGTAGTGGGTGGACTTTCTTACAAAATTGAGTACGCAAAACGTTTTGCAACTACAATTTCTTTGACTTATGCTGGATTTAACGCTGGACGTTTCAACTACGCTTACTCTTCTGACATCAACAATGACGGTATTACTGGTAATGATTTGATCTTTATCCACGAGTCTAAGGATATCAAATTCAAAGAATACACAGCATCTGGTAAAACCATCACTGCTGAAGAGCAAGCTGCAGCTTGGGATGCTTATGTAGCACAAGACGCTTATTTGAGCAAAAATGTAGGCCAGTTCGCTGACCGTTACGCAGCTACTTTGCCATGGTTACACCGTTTTGACTTGGCTATCTACCAAGATATTGCTCAACAAATTGGTAAAAACAACCACAAATTACAGTTGAGCGCAAACATCTTGAACATTGGTAATATGATCAACTCTTCTTGGGGTATTGCTCAACAGTTGACTGTAAACAATGGTGCTGTTTTGAAAGCCAACACAGATGGAACTTATCAGTTCAATGCTGTTAACGGTTTATTGCCAACCGCTACTACTCGCGACGTAGTTAGTACTTCAACTACTTGGGGTATGCAGTTAGGCGTACGTTATTTGTTCTAATAAAAACTTAAACGCTTAATAGGAGGCCGTCACTTTCGAGTGGCGGCCTTTTTTTGTATTTTTGAGGGATGTCTGACTCCACTTCAAACAAACCCCTCATTCTCATCAGCAACGACGACGGTATCACCGCACCCGGAATTCAAGCTCTGATTTCAGTCATGAAAGAACTTGGCGAAGTTATTGTGGTAGCTCCAGATAAACCTCAAAGCGCTATGGGGCACGCCATTACCATAAACCAAACCATTCGCCTTACCGAAGTGAATATGTACGAAGGAGTTAGGTCCTTTCAGTGTTCTGGAACCCCAGTTGACTGTGTAAAAATTGCAATAGATAAAGTACTTAATGGTCGCAAACCAAACCTCATGGTATCAGGCATAAACCATGGTTCAAATGCCTCTATCAATGTTATTTACTCTGGAACCATGTCTGCAGCCGTAGAAGCTGCTATAGATGGAATGCCTGCCATCGGATTTTCCCTATGCGATTATCGTTGGGATGCCGACTTCGAGTCCATCAAACCCTACATCAAACAAATTGCACACGAAACACTAAAAAGAGGTTTACCCTATGGAACCTTGTTAAATGTCAATATTCCCGTCCCAAAAGAAGGAAATAAAATCAAAGGAATTAAAGTTTGTCGTCAGGCTCAAGCCAAGTGGAAGGAAGACTTTGATGCACGTCAAGATCCTTTTGGACGCACATATTATTGGATGACCGGTCAATTTGTAAACATGGATAAAGGTGAAGATACTGATGAATGGGCTCTTCAAAACGACTATGTTTCTGTGGTGCCCACCATGTTTGACCTAACTGACCATCAAAGAATATCTCTCATCAATCAATGGAATCTTCAAACCCATGAATAATCAACCCCTAAAACCCAATATAACCCATATTTTGGTCGGAATCCTTGCTGCTCTAATTGTTCCTTTAATAGTGGGAATTCCCATTGCACATTTTCAAGGAATTCAGCCCATAAATTTCCTTAAAGCCATTAAGAATCTGAGCCAAGCTTATAATACAGCTTATCAAGTGGGAGTGGTTGCAGATGTTGGAATATTCTTCCTTCTAATGAAACAAGAAAAACACATATTTTGGGCTCGCGGCTGGATGATTGGCACCATGATCATGGCCACCATCGCTTTAGTACGCATCGCCGAAGGATTCTAAACCCCATTTCAAATGTCTAAAAAGCTCTTTTTCTTTGCCGGGGAAGCCAGTGGCGATCAGCACGCCTCGGTCATGATTCGCAAAATCAAAGAATCTGAGCCCGATACTGAAATCGTTTGCTGGGGAGGCGACCTCATGCAAGCCGCAGGTGCCACCCTGCTCTCCCACTACCGCGACCGAAACGTCATGGGACTGATTGAAGTGCTCAAAAACCTGCGCACCATTCGCCGGTTCATGCAACAGGCTAGGGAAGACATACTAAGCCACCGCCCCGACAAAGTCGTATTCGTTGACAATCCCGGCTTTAACCTTCCACTAGCCAAATACGCTCATTCTCTGGGCATCTTTGTGCATTGGTACATCGCACCCAAGGCCTGGGCTTGGAATGAAGGGCGCATCAAAACCATGCGCAAAGTCATTGATCAACTCGACGTCATTTTTCCCTTCGAAGTCGAATTCTTCACCACCCGCGGCATGCCCTGCACCTACGTTGGTAATCCTACACTTGAGTTTATTAAAGGGTTTCGGGAATCGGGGATCGGGGACCGGGTTTCAGATGGCGGGTTTCAGGATGCAGACCACAGACCACAGACCACCGACTACGGACTACCGACCCTCGCCCTTTTACCCGGGTCTCGTCCGAACGAAGTCAAACATTTGTTGCCCATCTTTGTCAAAACCGCACAGACTTACAGTCCAAGTGCGAGAATATTAATCGCTGGTGCACCTAGTTTAACCGAAGACTTTTATCAGAACATTCTCACCGAGCACCACTTAAACGCCGATATTTTATTTCAATCAACGCACCAGATTTTGCACGAGGCTTCTATTACCGGGGGATATGCCCTCGTTGCCTCGGGCACCGCTACCTTAGAAACCGCGTTGCATAAAGTCCCACAAATTGTAGCCTACCGCGTTCATCCTGTCACTTATTGGGTAGGAAAATACCTTTTGGGTATCAAACACGTAAGTTTAGTAAACATATTACTAAAACGGGAGGTCATTGAAGAGCACCTACAAAACCTCAGCATACCCACCCTGAGCACCGCCCTCGACCGACTCTCAAAAAACCGCTCCCAAATTTTATCGGGTTACGATGAGCTGGAAGGGATGTTGGATATTAGTGGGTAGTGGGTAGTCGGTAGTCGGTAGTCCGAAGTCTGTGGTTGGTAGTCCGTGGTCTGAAACCCGAACACCGTCACCCGTCACCCGAAACCATTTGCAAGATTGGTCAAAAGATGATACTTTTGCAGTCCCCAAAAGGGTGACCCGTTCCCATGCACCAAGAACACCGGGATTAGGAGTATTTCTTTCAAGAAAAATCCAATCAAAAAATCGGGATGTAGCGCAGCCCGGTAGCGCACTTGCATGGGGTGCAAGGGG
>ENA-UPTJ01000944-UPTJ01000944.1-marine-metagenome-genome-assembly--contig:-NODE-944-length-16678-cov-4.971906_pt1 | contig 16678 bp, 11 predicted proteins | sample MGYA00238168_ERZ767080 | MGnify/ENA primary metagenome ERZ767080 (study PRJEB28935, sample SAMN06266237) | marine metagenome | isolation source: Columbia River Estuary | place: USA:Columbia River Estuary... | reverse complement strand
TTATTCCGAGCCCCACCAATCAAAATTCTCGACCCTAAAGATCTGAAATATATGTAGCCCTTGTCTGCGTGAAAAATCCCTCTAAAAGCTATACTAGGAATGGGTTTTGTCACCAGAATTTGTCCGCGAGCAGGTTCAACTTCCAAATCAGGAAACCATTTCAATGCCCAGGCATTGGTGCACACAAACAGATCTTTCGCTAAAATTTGAGCATCTGATTGCTCAAATCTGAGTACCCATCCACCTGAACCATGTTTTTCAATGGATTTAACATCCATAGATGTGTAAATTTCAACACCCAAGGATAATGCATGCAGCCTAACTGTTCTCAACAATAAATGGCTTTGCAAAGCTCCTTCTGCTGGAGAAACAATGGCCGTTTCACCTACGTTCATTTCAAATTTCCTGATGTTACGCTCAACAAAAGATACTTGTTGATGCACATCTTTCAAAGAATCGTTGAGTTTGGGTAAATTCTCACGAATAAGAATTAAATCTGATTCACTTCCGTTCGGGAAAATTTCGTATCCACCAGATTGTTCATATCCAATTTTCTCAGCGGAATAGGTTTTAATGAGGTCTTGTAAACCTTTATAACGCTCTTCATATAACTGAAAAGCTTGATCCTCCCCCATTCTACTGATATCATCTAATATTTCTCCAGCACTTCCGAAGCAGGCAAAACCTGCGTTTCTCAAACTTGCAGCATCACCAAAAGAATTTCGTTCTAATACCCAGACGCTTTTGTGCGGATATTTTAACTTTAGCTCAATGGCCGTTTGAAGGCCAACTAGGCCGCCACCAATCACCACTTGATCGGCGCGCTCCATCCAACGTTGTTCCCAAAAGCTAAAATTACTTGAACTCATAATTAGTTCAAGTGATTTTCTATCGATGTATGATAAGGATTTGCAAATGCTTGTATATTACCCCATGCTTCGCCGTTTACCACAACCGAACTTGAAGTTACCGTACCCATGTGTAAAACTGGCAATCCCATTTTATCTGCTAATTTCATGAGGTCACCTACTTTATCTTGAGCAACTGAGACTACCGCACGGCTTTGTCCTTCACCGAATAGAGAAGCATCTATTCTCAAATCTTTATCGGTGCAAATATCAAATCCTACATGCCCAGCAATAGCACTTTCCGCGCAGCAAACAAACAATCCACCCTCGCTAATATCGTGAACCGACTGAGCATAACCGCCGCATGAAAGTTCTTCTAAGAATAGGTGTAATTGGTGTTCTGTATCTAAATTAAACTCCGGACAAGGCGAAAATTCCACGCCCTTTACTTTTGCCAAATACTGTGAACTTCCCAAATCGTTGGTTCGCGGACCCACCAAAACTATGGCGTCGCCTTCGTTTTGAAATGCCATACCCATCACTTTTGAAGGTTCATCAATGATTCCCACCATTCCAATAGTAGGTGTTGGATATACGGCTTGTCCGTTGGTACTTTGATTGTAAAAACTCACGTTACCTCCAGTTACTGGAGTATCGAACTTTCTGCAAGCAACTCCCATTCCTTCAATGGCAGATTTAAACTGAAAATAAACCTCTTCGTTGTAAGGATTTCCGAAGTTCAGACAGTTTGTAATTGCCGTAGGAACTCCTCCCGTGCAACGAATATTACGAGCTGCCTCGCTCACCGCGATTTGCGTCCCCATAAATGGATCAGCATAAATATAACGGCTGTTACAATCAACAGTCAGAGCCAAACTTTTATTGGTACCCTTTACTTTCACTACTGAGGCATCAGACGCGCGGTTAGTAGATTGATTTACCGTTCCCACCATGCTGTCATATTGCTGATAAACCCATCGCTTGCTGGCAATGTTGGGTTCTGCCATTAGCTTCATTGCTGAATTTTTTGCTTCTTCGAGGGATGTATCTTCAATGGCGTTCAATGAAAACTCTTTGATTTTTTCAAAGTACTGAGGCTCTTTCCAAGTTCTTTTATAGACAGGTGCGCCTCCTCCTAAAACGAGACATTCTGCAGGGATATCCGCCTCCAATTCACCGTTCATGAAATAACGGACTCTTTTGGTGTCGGTAACCATACCAATTTGGGCGTAGGTCAACTCCCATTTTTCGAAGATGCGCTCTACTTCCTTTTCCATGCCCTTTTTAACTACAACCAACATACGTTCTTGGCTCTCACTCAATAGGAGTTCCCAGCCTTTCATATCAGCTTGTCTCATTGGAACCTTATCGAGGTGAATATCCATTCCCACATCAGTTTTAGCGCTCATCTCACTGGTACTGCAAGTAATACCTGCGGCACCCATATCTTGCATTCCAACAACGGCATTGGTTTCAATGATTTCCATTGACGCTTCAAGAATTAGTTTCTCCCAAAAAGGATCACCCACCTGAACAGAAGGAAGATCATTGATGGAATCCTCACTCATGTCTTTACTGGCAAATGCGGCTCCGTGAATACCGTCTTTTCCAGTAGCTGACCCAAAAATATAAACCGGATTACCGGGTTCACCGGCACCCGCTGAGATGGTTTTTCCTTTTTCAACGATTCCCACACTCATGGCATTTACCAAGATGTTTTGCTCGTAGCAATCATCAAAATATACTTCACCTCCAACGGTAGGAATTCCAAAGGCATTACCGTAATCACCAATACCTTTAACAACACCTTTCACCAACCATTTTGTTCTATCTGAATTGATATTTCCAAAACGCAATGAATTCAACTGCGCAATGGGTCTTGCACCCATAGAAAAAATATCTCTATTGATTCCACCCACTCCAGTAGCAGCTCCTTGATAGGGCTCAATGGCACTGGGGTGATTGTGGCTTTCTATTTTAAAACAACAAGCCAATCCATCGCCAATGTCTACCAGTCCAGCATTTTCTTCACCTGCTTCAGCAAGCATTTTGCTTCCTTCTTTTGGTAAGGTTTTAAGCCAAACAATGGAGTTTTTATAACTGCAATGTTCACTCCACATCACAGAGAAAACAGAAAGCTCTGTAAAATTTGGTTCGCGTTGTAAAATATCGCAAATTTTCTCGTATTCCTCCTTCAACAATCCAAGTTGAAGTGCTTGTTCTAACAACGATGAATTCATCGTTGCAAAGTTAGGTAAGTAAAGGTAGAATTCTAAATCCTATTTAAGGATCATAACTGAATTAGAAACAGTTTTTCTAATTACGCGATCACCTATTCGTTGTTCGTATCTATATAAAAAGGGATACAGTCCAGATATGCATGGTTCACCATTCGCATCGCCGTACCAACGGAAAGTTCCAGATTTATTACTGTCAAACAATACTTCTCCCCAACGATTGTAAATAATAAGAAGTGTAGGAGTGATATCTCTACCTACTATTTCAAAATATTCGTTTCTATCATCACCGTTTGGAGTAAATGCAGTGGGCACGAAAATATCGCACTCACCATCGGAAACTTTCACTTCCATCCAGTCAGATGCTGTTCCACAAGAATTGGAAACTGCCACTGAATATACCCCAGGAGAAGAAACATAAATTACAGTGTCTCTACTTCCTGTGCTCCAATTAATGGTTGCATTAGGCCAAGCCTGTTTCAATACTATCAACGCTCCTTTGCAAATTAAGGTATCTCCGGGAAGGTCAGCTTGGGGTGTAAGCGCGTAACCTACATTTATTGTATCAGACCAACTACAGCCGTTATTTACTACAGTTGCTGAATATTTCCCTGGATTAAAAATTGATCTTGGATTTGCAGAGGTGCCATTTTCCCAAGTAACTGTACCAGGAGTGTTAACAATCAATAAAAAATCCTGATTATCACAAATTACAGTATCTTTTCCTAAGGTAAATTTAGGTCTTAGATTGATTTTGATATTTTGCGTCACACTATCAGGACAAAAACTATCTTTCACTACATATTTAATAGAGTGATTTCCTGCATTGCCAGGCGTATATGATGTACCCGAGATTGAACCTGAAGAAGGATAAAAAACTCCATTAGGATCACTTGGAAAAAGTGTGATAGGAGCGTCATTTTCACAAGCCGTTGAAGGCAATCCTGCAAACGAAGCTACTACATTGGGTTTCACCGCAATTAATATGGTATCGGTACTTTTACAACCTTCTGGACTTTCAGCACTATGGATAATTGGGTAGACCCCTGGATTTGCATATGTGTGGGTAACAGATTTCTTTATTGAAGAAGTTCCATCACCAAGATCCCAAGAAAACGTCACCAATCCAGGAAAGACATTATCAAAAACAAAATTATTACCGGTAAGACATTGCAAACTATCGTTAATTTTTATACCACTTGATGGAGCTGGAACTACTGTAATCCATAACGAAGCAGTATCTGTACAACCCGTTCTTATGTTATCGTAATAAGTTTCGCTTTTGTAACCAATTTTATATTTCCCTCCTTTAGTAAAAGACTTAACAGGCTTAGGAATAGTGGAAGAATCAGTCGCAGTAAAATACCAAGTACGCGTGTATGCCATTTTAGGCAAATTTTTCAATGTCGTGTTATCTGCGAATCTAAATAGATTGCCTTCCAAACACTGTGAAAGTTCATTATTAATTTCAATTGGAACACTTACCGGGCGGGGTATGATTTTTACCGCATTACTATTCGTGAAATTATCTAAACAACCATATGACGGAGAAGCTACCAAGGTAACTTGGTAATTTCCACCTTGCATATAAGTATGTGTGACATTTTTACCTGTATCTTGATTACCGTCTTGAAATAACCAAGTATATTTAATACCCGTAAAATTTGAAGTTGACTTATTATTGAAACTCACCACATTGGTTTGATCGCAACTATCAGTAATTGTGAAATCAAAATCCAATACAATGTCATAGGTTGTAAAAGAAATAGTAGCGGGTGCACTGTTAAGATAATCTATAGGAGAACCGCCATCATGTTCATAAATCGATACATAATATTTGGTATTTGCTTTAAGACCTAAAAGTGTAAAACTAGAGGTAATATTGTTATAAACTGCATAATTACCGGTACCTAATTGTTGTCCGGATCCAAATGTATTGAAAACTGTATAAGATGAACCATCGGTAGGAGTCGCATCAACAGCTGAACCTTCTTTTACAAGAACGAACCTCCAACCTCCATTACCGTTCGTCCAACTAATTGAGGCTTGTTTACATTGAATATTAGAGACTTTAGCATTGCTTGGCCCAACCGTAGGTTCCGCCCCATAAGCTTTAACAAAAGAACCTAGAGTAAAGATGTAAAATGCGATAACCCCAATCAAACGATACATAACTTCTACAAATATAGTTTAAAATAGACAAGTTTACCTTAGAATACGCTGCCTATTCAGTTGGGAAAATTATATTTTCTTCACTAATTTTAGGGACATTCATCATTCTTAAAAATAATTGCGCTAGGGTTACTACATCTTTCAAACAATAATTCACGATTCTCTTAAGGTCTTTTTCACGGTAATAAACATCAGCCACCATACTACCATCGATGTCATCTTTTGGTGTTGGGATTCCAAACAATGAGGCTAAAAGTTCAAGCGAAGTGTAACTTTTATAGTCTCCGAATTTCCACATTTCCATGGTATCTAAATGTTTCACTTCCCAAGGCTTCTTCCCTGCATTATCAAGTAAAACAGGCAATTTAATTCCATGAATTAACATCCTTCTTGATAAATAAGGAAAATCAAACTCCTTTCCATTGTGCGCGCACAAATGGGATTTGTCGGTACTAAAATAAACCCTTAATAAATCAGCAAAATCAGTCAATAATTGTTTTTCGTCGTCACTTGCAAAATACTTTAAACGCAGCTGCGGTTGATGTGGGTAGCCTGTAATAATACCCGCACAAACACAAACTACCTTGCCAAACTCGGCATAGATGGCTGACCGATCATACATATCACCAGCAGTTATATTTTCCTTGACCAAAGATTTCGATTTTTTCTCCCAAAGTGCTTGCCATTGAGGACTTAGGCTCTTAAACGAAGGTTCAGCAGGCACCGTTTCAATATCTAAAAATAAAACTTTGTTCAAGTCGAGCTGAGAAAACAATTGCATATCAACAAATCTACACAATGCGGAAAACTTCTTTTTATGTACTTACTAATTTTATGCAAATTCGCAGAGAGAAATAATTCCCTATGGAAGTAAAACCTGTCAAACGCAAAAAACCATCTGCATTACCAGGCATTTTAAGCCTTGCTGCGGTAATGTTTATCTTAGGATTGCTGGGTACTACTTTACTAGGATTTAAGTCAATGGGAGACCATTGGTTAGAAAATTCCAGTATTGACATTTATTTCCAAGATAATGTTCAAGACGCCGAAGTTTTAAAACTCAAAGAACAAATCGAAAAGAAAGCATGGGTTAAGCGCACTCGATTTGTTTCTCGCGAACAAGGGATGAAAGAGATGGGTGATAAATACGACCCCGACTTCATGAATTATGTAGAAACCGTTACCTTACCCTTGAGTCTTGAAGTTTACCCGAAGGCGGCCTACGCAAATACGGAATTCATGGATCAAATGACTCAAATGTTTCGCACACAATCTGGCGTTGAGGATGTATTATTCCAAAAGAATTGGCTTCAATCTATGACAGCAAACATTCAAAAATTACAGTGGATTCTTAGCGGGGTAGCATTCATTTTTATAATAATATCAACCATTCTCATAAATAACAATGTAAGAATGAGCATTTTCGCGAATCGCTATACGATTAAGAGCATGCAATTAGTTGGGGCAACAAATGGTTTTATATTAAGACCTTTTATTTGGAAGTCCATTACACATGCAATGTTTGCATTGCCAATAGCAGGCACTGCCGTATGGGCATTGTTTTGGGGATTGCCTTATTCGGGCGAACCGGAATTTGCCATTTTGAAAGAATTTACAAGTCATTTACTTTTAAAAGAATTACTCATTATTTCAATTGCAATTGCTATTTTTGGAATATTGCTTTCAGCAATTACTAGCCTCAGAAGTACCCGTAAATATTTAAAACTCAAAATTGAAAATCTCTACTAATGAAAAATAAAAGCAACAAAACAGTCGCAAACGAAGAGAAGAAAAACACCACCACTGAATTAATCTTCAACAGAGAAAATTATATCCTTATTGGAATCAGTATGATCACAGTTATTCTAGGATTCATCTTAATGAGTGGAAAATCTGGCGATATATATGATTTTAGAAGAACAACTGTGGCACCTATAGTTGTTATTTTGGGCTTTGCAGTGGGTATTGTAGCTATTTTCTACCGCAAGAAATGACCTTTTCTGAAAATGCCATTTTTTCTGCCGTAGAGGGACTTACCGAGTATTTACCAGTTTCTAGTACGGGTCATCTAATGATGATTCAAGAATGGATGAAGGTAAATGACGCATCCATCGATACTTACTTAATTTCAATTCAATTTGGCGCCATTATGGCGGTAGTCTTTCTATATTGGGAGAGATTTATTAAAAATTTTTCAATCCCATTTTATTCCAAACTTCTAGTTGGATTCATTCCTGCGGCAATTCTTGGTTTACTGTTTGATGATTTCCTAGAAACACTTCTTCAAACCCCAGTGGTTGTTGGTATTATGTTAATAGTGGTAGGTGTATTCTTGATTTTCATGGATAAGTTGCTTAAGCCCGGGGAAAAAACTGTTGATACCATGACCTACAAGGATGCATTCGTAATAGGAATTGCACAATCTTTTGCCATGATACCTGGCACCAGTCGAAGTGCTGCGAGCATTGCCGGCGCTTTGGGATGCAAACTCTCAAAAAAATCGGCTACAGAGTTTTCCTTCTTTTTAGCAGTTCCTACTTTATCTGCAGCTGCTGGATATAAAATGCTCAAGAATTGGGATGAATTATCTTCTTCTGCTATATCAGACATAGCTATTGGGAATGTTCTCAGTTTTGTTACTGCTGCAGTTGCTGTAAAATTATTCATTGGTATTGTTCAGAAATACGGTTTTGCAACCTTTGGCATTTATAGAATTATTATTGGCAGTATTTTCCTGATTACACTGTGGTAAATTGGAAACACAAATTAGTCATTGGAGCTTTATTGCTAGGGGGTAAACTTTCTGCCCAAAATATATCATTAGCACGATTAAAATACAATGGAGGCGGAGATTGGTATAGCAGTAAAACGGCACTTAAAAATCTAGCAAATTTTTGCAATCAACAAATTAATACAACACTAAATACACAGGAAGTCATTGTTGAGGTAGGAAGTGAGGATATTTTTTCTTATCCTTTCTTATTTATGACTGGACATGGAAATGTGGTATTTTCAGAACAGGAAGCCCAAAATTTACGAACGTATTTGATTTCAGGTGGCTTTCTACATATATGCGATAACTATGGTATGGATCCCTATGTTAGAAGAGAAATGAGAAAAGTGTTCCCAGAATTGGAGTTCATACGTATTCCCCTATCCCATCCGATTTACAATCAAGAATTTAAATTTCCTGCGGGTGTCCCTAAAATTCACGAACATGACGGTAATCCCCCTGAAGGATTGGGACTTTTCTACAAAGGAAAACTTGTATGCTTTTATGACTATGAAGCCGATTTAGGTAATGGTTGGGAAGATCCAGAAGTGTATAAAGACCCAGAGAAAACGAGATTGCAAGCTCTTAAAATGGGTTGCAACCTCGTTAGATTTGCATTTATGGGTTCAAATAAATATTAATTATTGCATTTCTCTCACCCAAATATTGGGCACAGAAACTTCAAAATAAAAGGTTCCTTTGTTCGCGTCTTTTTCGTTATCATAACGCTTTATATACACGTAGTAACTCTTATTTCGGGGATCATAAAATTTAAACGCCAACACATCCTTCATGTAAAGATCCTTGATCATTTTATTGGCTTTATCTTCAGATGCGTGTAGTCCCGCTACCAAATAGTGACCAGGCTCAGGCTTAACTTTTGGTATCGGAGGTAATGTAATACCACTGGTATCGTTACCTTTACCAAATCGCTCCATGTCTTCGAATGCCTTAACAGTTACATCCTTTCGTATTCTTTCACTCGGTGAAACACCTTCACCATTTAAATCTCCACCTCTGCGACGTTTACCGTTGCCTTCATCACTATATCCTCCGGAACCGCTTTCATCTCCATCAGAAATACCATTCCCAGCAACACCACCACCAAGAGCAGCAAAACCAATGGTTGTAGTAAATTCATGCATAGGACCCAAAAGTCCACGTTGAACGCCATCTGGAACAGTATATGAATAAGCACAAGTGATATCTTCCTGAGGTTTTAATCCTACGTTAAATCCTGCTTGCCAAAGGTTATTCACACCGAAACCAAACCAAAACTTCTCTTTAAAATCACAAGTTAAATTTCCCTGATAATAGAGATAATCCCAATTGTACATATTGAAATTAAACGATGGTTTTAATGTGAAATTATCATCAATAACTGCGTTATAACCTAACATCCAAGATGCTTGGGTTTGAAGATCATAACTGGCAGAGTAATTATAATAAGAATAATCAAAACGCGGCTTTGGCAAACGAGACACTACCATCCCCGCATAAAATTTCTCAGAACTCAAATAGAATGAAGCTCTTAAATCCGCTCTAACGACCGGTGGACTGAACAGCAATGCAATAATTTTGGGATCATTGTCATCATAAAAAACAGCCTTAGTTGCATCAAAATTTTGTGCCAAAACACCTGCACTTACACCTAAACTTAAGTTAATATCGTTTCCCATTGGAACTTTATAGGCATATGTAGCATAGGCATTATGCATTTCTGAAAATGCGATATTTTCCTTCATATAGAACAAACCAAAAGCAGTATTTTGCTTTGGAAGAGGCATCGCTGCATTAAAGAGTGTATGTTGAGGCGAGCCTGGAACGTCAATAAATAATTTATTGTAATACAAGGAAACATATCCCTCATCAGTGGCAGTGATAGCCGCAGGAATAACAGATGATCTATCTAAATAGAATTGATCAATTCTAGCTCCCATTTGCGCAAATAATTGAGCACTAGAGATAGCTAAAATCGACAAAAATGAAAGTTTCTTCATATTTATTTAATAACCTGAATGTATCCTTTATACACTTGATTTGTTTGACGATTCTTCATATAATAGAAATAGACACCATCGGGTAACGGGTTACCATTTTGATCTGTAGCCGCCCAATCATTGTCATAATTACTTGTCGAATATACTCTTTTTCCTTGTCTATCGGAAATCACAATATCAAACAAGAATAAATCCGGTATATCTATCAGGTTCCATGTTTGATTTTTATCATCACCGCTTGGTGTGATAATATTTGGTATTTTAACTAATGGAGGATCAATAATTCTCACGATAACCGAATCAATATCTGGGCAACCATTTGAATCTAATGCCGTCACATAAAACACCGTGCTATCAATTAATCGTTTTGTTACCACAAAATCACTGGTACTATCAAGCAATAAATTTGAAGGCGACCATTTGATATTTGTGTAAGCATTTCTTAATCTCAACTGTGCTTGGCGCCCTCTGAAAATGGTAGTATCCGCATAAGCTTGGATATCTGCAGGAGAATAGGCATAAACCTGAACTGAATCTGAAGCAAAACAAGTGCCCGGACCATTATAAACCCTAAATACATAGGTTCCTGATATATTAAAGGCCTTGGTTCTAGCTGTGTCAAGATCCATTTTCCAACTTACTGAATCGCCCCCTAGCACTTGAAAAATGGCTGAATCACCTTTACAAAGAGGCATGCTTCCAGCGATAATTTGCCAATTTGCCTTAGGAATATCAATAAAGGAATCTAAAAGTTTAGTTGCAGAGTCAACACAACCTTTATCAGATGTGATCACATAAGTAACTGTAACAGGTGTAGCATCCATATAAAGATTCCTTGTTACACTCACATCATTGGTATCTGTTTTACCGTTACCAAAATCCCAAAAACGCTTTACAATTGGATCAACGGAAGTAGAAATAGTATCTGTAAAAACCACCGTATCTGGCATACAAATTCCCTCATGGGTAAAACCTGCAACTGGAGAAGGCCATACTACCACAGTTTGGTAGGCACTGTCAGCGCATCCATTAACATTGCCAACAAAAAGTTTGACTGTGAAAGTATCGGCTTTTGTATATCCATGATAATTATTGGTTACCGGAGATTCTATAATGCTGTCACCAAAGTCCCAATATGAGTTGCGTATAGTATCATAAGGATCAAGTCCAAAATTGTAATCGAAGGTGTATCTATTCCAATTTAAGCACTGAGTGGTATCATTTCCCGGCACTGTCATATCTAATGCGAATGAAACATCTGGTACATAGAAAGACCTTAATATACCCACAGCAGAGTCTCTACAACCGGCTAACGAAGATGCGCGCATTGTCAAAGCATAACTTCCGGGTTTAGGTAATTTGTATTTAAAATTAGTATCGCTACCTATATAATTATAGTCCAGGAACCAGTAGTATAACATACTGTCCCTATGCGGATATCTGTCAATTACCCGTCTTAAGGAAGTTGAATCTCCAAAACAAACTTCTTTTATTTCATAAGTAGGAGTTGGTTTGGGGTGAATTCTCACAAAAAATGTTGAATCGGCCCTGCAGATGGGCATACCATTGTTGTATGAAAACAAAGTCAACGTATTTCTATATAGACCCGGTCCTGGATACTGATAAGTCACTTGATTTCCACTATCAGCCAATCCTGCACCTGTTACATCAAACTTCCAGACATAATCATCGATGCTTCCGCCAAATTTTATTTGAGAACTGGTGGCATCTGCTTCCATCACTTCTCCGTCACACAATTTATCAAGGTTTATGCCAATAATTGGTTTTGGATAAATATAAACGGCATCACTAAATGAATCTATACAACCAAAATTGGTTTCCACGATCAACTTAACCATGTTAACTCCCGGATGTCCTCCGGAGAACAAATAACTTTTAGTGGAAGGATTCTTGGCAACGTCACCCGTAACTATCTGACCCTCATATTCCCATTGCCATTTTTGAACTTTATTGGTTGAAGACGGATCTCCGGTGGTACTTGTTACCAAAAATTTAGTTACCGGGGGTGTTTCACATTGTTTGGTCCAACTAAATGCAACTCCAGGGTTTGCATATATAATCACGTCAGTGACATCAAAAGCCTTACAACCTTTATTGGTGGTTCTAGTAGCAAATATTTGGTAAGCTCCTGGCTGAGAAATAGTGGTTTTTAAAGTATCCATTCCTGGAACCGGCATCACCGTTTGAACTTTAGGCTCGGGGGTGACACCAACAACTTTAATTTCAAGATTGGTTACATAATCATTGTTCGGATTGTAGCCGAAAGAAATGTCATAATTATCAACTGCCCAGAACCGTTGACCTTGGCATATGGTGGCATCATCAAAGGTATCTAATGCGTTCATGGGATAACGATAAAATTGAATGGCATTCAAGCCCGTCAATTTTGGTCTAACTCCGATGGGTAATATATATACAGAACTATCTATTATGTTATTACTATTTCTTATTTCCAAACGAACCCTAAAATTCCCAGCTCCATTGTAGATATGAACTGGATTTTGGCTAGTAGGTCCAGTAGATAGCACATTTTTACCCGCTAGTGAACCAACTAAACTCTCATCCCCAAACTTCCAAGAATAAGTAACTCCGGCGGCATTTTTAGATTGGTCTTTGAGGTAAATGGTATCACCCACACACAGAGCTTTGGCATCAAAGGTAAATTTAGCGTAGGGGTTGGTGTTATCACCAAGAGTATTGACACCGCCTTGAAAGGTTGAGCCACCCTTGGCATTACCCAAAACAAAATACTTCAAACTATCAATTGAATTTGAAGTGATGTAACCTTTTCGATTAAAAGTACCTCCAGTTTTACTAATAACCCACGGTTTGGTACCATTTGAATTCAACAATTGCAACTTAGGTGCATCATAAACACCATCGTCTGCGGTAACCGAATCATAAAAAAAAGACATTTCAAAAGCTTTAGCTTCTGATGGACCTGCCGAAGATTTCACATACCAAAATCCGGTTTTTGAAATATTACGGGTTGTAGATGGCATAGAAGGACCTGCAGGAGGAGTAGTATAAAAATACTGAGCATGATACCAATGATCATTAACTGAAGGCTGAGCAAACCCTTCCATTTTTACCGGCCTGTATTGATTGGTTGTTCCGACATGCCACATAAAAGCCTTACCTGAAGTCAAGTTATTATGTACGGCATAACCTCCGATTACAAAACTATTTTTATTACCGCCTCTGAATCCACAAGTATTCAAGGCGTGCAAATTGGCGGTGGAATTAACTGTGATGATTCCATTGACAAGCACCATTGAATCTTTAATGTTTAGAAGTCCACTGTTGGTTCCTTCCAAACTTAAAGAGCCCGCATTCATTCTAAGATGATCTACTCGAACCGTCCCATCTACTGAAATCGATAAAGTGACACCCACATTTAAGCTTCCTGTGTAACTTCCTGCCTCGATAAACAATTTATCGTTGTTTGATAAAGTGCTAACCGCCTTAGATAAGGTCTTCCATGCATTTGCAGAACTCAAACCATCTTTGGTATCATCCCCCGCAGTACTCAAATAATAATCAGTGGCTTTCAGATTTAAAATTGAAATAGCCAAAAGACAAATAAGAAATATTTTTTTGTATAAGTTTACTTTCATTAGAGTTACATCTCAACTAAATATAGACACCAATAGCTCCACAATCGTTTACTACAGCAACAGTAGTGACCTTTAAATGACATTAGAATGGCAAATCATCTGCATCTTCAGAACTTGAAGATGACGCAAAAGGATCAGAAACTTGCGCTGTATTTGCAAATGGATCTGAAGCTTCTTGATTTGTATTATTTGCAGAAGAACTTGCATTAGAAGGAGCTGCGCCGGGCCTGTCCACCTTCCAAGCTCTTAAGTCGGTATACCAACGGCCATTATATTCACGACTTTCAACATCAACTCCAAGGCTTACAAATTCTCCCATTTGGATATTGTATTGAGCAATTTTTACACCCCAAACAGAAAAACACACTTTTTTTGGATATTGAGCTTGTGTTTCTAGAATGTAATCTTGCTTTTCCCATGTTCCATTTTTGCCTTCTCCTGTCTGTTTAGGAAGTATTTGTACAATTTTACCTTGAATGTCCATATCACAAAACTACGAAAATCAATCTGAATTTACTCCATTTACATTCCACCTTGTCCATCACCGTTTTTAAGATCTTCGTTCTTAATTTTAATTTCTCTGATATTTTCAGGCTGGCTATTTATTTTTCCGAACTTATAATCAAAATTTATTCTTACACCCCACATATTAAGTTCTCTATCTTGCAAATAGGTAAATCCATTGCCAATATTCTCGGTCTTCAAATGTACAACTGGTGTAAAGGGGTTGTCAAAACCAAATCCTATTCCACCCTTTTCATTTTTAAATTGTCGCTTAAATCCAATCATGTGAAACAACCAATTTTGAGAATATCCTTGCAAAGAATAACTTGGAGCATTTACTCTTGAAAAAGCTTCAATCATCCAATTTTTTCCGATTTTCACATTTCCACGTAAACCTGCACTGTAGGTAATACCTCGAACTGATAATCCAGATATCGCTCCGGTATCAATTAAAGTAGAAATCTGAATCAACCCGGCGCCTCCATTAAAAAACAAGGACCATCCCTTCCCCCGAAAATTCAAATTAAAATCAAAGCCATTTTGCCTATTCAAACCAAAATTACCATAAGTAGTTACATACACATCGTTAGCATTGACCGTTCTATAGGTTTCTATGGCTTGATCTACTCTTTTGTGGAAGATATTAAAGCCGTATCCACCCACTTTTGTATAATTTCCAAAAGAAAATTCAAAATTATCACCGAATTCTGGAGATAAATACGGATTCCCTTGAGACACATTAAAAGGGTCAGAAGTATTTACATAAGGATTCAAATAAAACAATGAAGGTCTTTGAATTCTCCGATTGTAATTAAAACGGACAAACCCACCTTGTCCGATAGATCTAGAAACGTTAAACGAAGGCACCACATTTCCATAGGGAGTGCCTTTAAAGCTATTTTGTGGATTGACTGTAGATTTACCACCAAAATCAGTCATTTCATATCTTACGCCTAAACGCACTGAGTATACTTTAGCAAAGAGATAATTCAGTTGAGCGTACCCAGAATACACATTTTGATAGTACGCAAGTCCGTTAGTGCGTTCCTTCGCTTCAATAAATGCTTTTGAAGTGTCATTGTAAAAACTAAATATGTAATCTGAATTTACCGTTCTCCAAATTGCTTTGGCGCCAAACTCACCTTTTAAGGCTTTACTGAATGGTTCTGTATAATCTAACTGCAGTGAGGTTTCGTTATTTAGGGTGGAATTTAAGCTCTTTTCTTTTTCATTAAGTACCACAAATCCATAATAATCGCGCTCCGCTAAATAATCATCGTTTCCCGTTCCAATGGCCATTAGACCAGCGAAAGAAAATTCTCTATCCTTTTTATCATATTTCTTACGATAATCGAATCCTAAGTCATATCCTAAACCAAAATTGAATCGATTTACATTTTGATCAGAGGTTTTTTGCAAATCGGTGAGTCCTTGCAAATTGATCCAATCTTGTTTATTGCTTCTCATTTGCGAATTGGTACCGAGTGTAAATACCAAAGATTTTTTATCGCTGATTTGTCGATCCAAATTCAATGTAATTCTTGGTCCCCCGCCCCAATTATTGGCATATCCATTTTGCTTAAGAATCCAATTTTCGCCAAAGGAATTTAGATTTGTTCTTGTAGTTGTTACATCACCCCAACTTCTCCAAAAATGCCCACCTGCCGAGGCTGAAAAATTATTTTTTCCTTTGACAGTAGAATATTGACCTCCAAAATGAGCACTTCGAGTACCTATTCCCATCCTCAAACTGCCACTATTCCCTACAATTTTCTTCTTCATAATGATGTTTATGATTCCACCGGAACCATCGGCATCGTATTTTGAAGAAGGATTGGTAATCACTTCAATTTTTTCAATGTCATCGGCTGATAGCGCTCTAAGGGCATCGGCAGGACTTCCAGAAATCAACCCTGAAGGTCTACCATTAACTAAAAAACGAACATTACGATTGCCTCTAAGTGACACATTTCCGTCCATATCAACATCTACCATCGGCACTTTCGCCAACAAATCGCTAGCCGATTGACCTTGGCTTGTTAAGTCCTCAGTTGCATTATAAACCAATTTATCTGCTTGATTTTCGATAATGCTTTTTTGCACTTTTATTTCAACGGTTCCAATTTTTGTGGTGTCTTTATTGGATAATTCATTTTGATTTCCATTTGATGAAGAATCTCTATTTATTTGACCACTTAGATGGCCCCAAAAAACACTTGCCGCAAATCCAATGACGATATACTTTTTCATTATTAATTCGATCTTATAGCTTCGACTGGACTTAGTTTTGCGGCTGATTGAGCAGGTAAAAACCCTGCAACTAAACCAACCACAATTGAAGTAATCACACCCAGTAAAGCATCTTCTAAATTCAAAGCCAAAACTACATCTGCTCCCATTCCGGACTTTGCAAAAGAATCCAATATTTTAAGTAGTCCAGCTACGAGCAATAACCCAATGGCTCCCCCTGCTATACTCAGCCAAACGCTTTCCAATAAAAATTGAG
>ENA-UPTJ01000943-UPTJ01000943.1-marine-metagenome-genome-assembly--contig:-NODE-943-length-16746-cov-4.969564_pt1 | contig 16746 bp, 12 predicted proteins | sample MGYA00238168_ERZ767080 | MGnify/ENA primary metagenome ERZ767080 (study PRJEB28935, sample SAMN06266237) | marine metagenome | isolation source: Columbia River Estuary | place: USA:Columbia River Estuary... | reverse complement strand
TCCCAATCTATTTTAGTGCCTTCCACAAACTCTTTCAAATTGGGCTTAAACATTGTAGCGCCTTTGTATTGAAAGAAATTCGATTTTTTAGGATCAACAGTGACTGGAATGTTTTTGGCTTTCGCGATCGCAATAGTTTCGCTAATTACTTTTTCGGTTAAAACGCCTTTGTTGTAATCTTCTAAAATGATAACATCAATTTTTTTGCTGTTAAGCAAAGAATAAATTTTTTCTAAAAAGGCATTTTCAGAAGTAGAATCAAGGTATTCGGTAGTTTCTTCATCAACGCGCAATAGGTGATGTGCCGAGCTGATGATGCGGGTTTTAGAAGTGGTTTTTCGTGTTTTATCGATCACCATTCCTTCTGCAGAAAGATTACTTTCTTTCAATAATTCTAAGAAAGATTCGCCTTTACTGTCGTTGCCAATTACTCCGCAAAGTATTGGGTTTGCGCCTAAAGCAACAATATTTAAAGCAACATTGGCAGCGCCACCCAAACGATTTTCACGTTTACTGATAGATACTACTGGAACAGGAGCCTCGGGAGAGATTCGGGAAACATGTCCCCATAAATAAGCATCCACCATTGAATCTCCAACAATCAAAACTGTTTGATTGTTGAAGGATTCAAAGGCGTTATTTATTTGTTCAATGTTCAATGTTTAATGTTCAATGTTCAATGTTTAATGTTCAATGTTCAATGTTCAAAGCGGACAATGCTAACATTGAACTTTGAACATTAAACTTTGAACAAGACCCAGAACAATATTAATTTTTCAATTTAGCCAAAGAAGCTTTAATTCTTCCAATAGCTTTAACCAATACATCGTCTGAAGTGGCATAAGAGATACGTATGCATTCAGGAGAACCGAATGAATCACCACCTACGCACGCAACCAATGCATCTTCCAATAAGAAGTTTGCTAAATCGTCGCCAGTTTTAATTTCTTTGCCATTGAAAGTAGTACCCAAATAGTAAGAAGCATCTGGAAAGATATAAAATGCTCCAGCAGGAGTATTCGTTTTCAAGCCCGGAATTTCTTTCAATAAGCCCAACACTAAATCTCTTCTTCTTAAGAAAGCAGTTTTCATTTCGCCAGTTAAGTTAACTCCTTCGTTAACCGCAGTGATAGTAGCTTGTTGAGCGATAGTGCACGCACCAGAAGTAATTTGTCCTTGTAGTTTTGTACATGCTTTAGCGATCCATTCCGGACCAGCCAAGTAACCAATTCTCCAACCCGTCATGGCAGCTCCTTTAGCCACACCATTTACAGTAAAAACGCGGTCTTTAACGAAATCGAAAGAAGCCATGCTTGCTGTTGGTTCGCCTGTAAAGTTGATGTATTCGTAAATCTCATCAGCCAACACATACAACTCATCGTGTTTAACTATTTCTCTTGCCAATGCTTCCAATTCAGCCTTAGAATAAACCGAACCTGAAGGATTACAAGGTGAAGAATAAACGACCAATCTTGTTTTTGGAGTGATGGCAGCAGCCAATTCAGCTGGAGTGATTTTGAAATCGTTCTCAATAGTTGCTTTAACTTCAACCACAACACCACCTGCTAGTTTTACTAAGTCGGCGTAGCTTACCCAGTAAGGAGCAGGTAAAATAACTTCGTCACCCGGATTGATACAAGCCAACATTACATTCGCGATAGAATGTTTTGCACCTGTGGAAACCACAACTTGGTTGGGTTTGTATTCAACGTTGTTTTCTCTTTTTAATTTATTGGCAATAGCCTGTTGTAACTCAGGATAACCTGGCACTGGAGGGTATTTACTGAAGTTTTTATCGATAGCTGTTTTCGCAGCCTCTTTAACGATATCAGGAGTGTTGAAATCGGGTTCACCGATACTTAAACTGATAACATCTAATCCTTGTGCTTTTAACTCGCGGCTTTTCGCAGTCATAGCGATAGTAGCCGATTCGATAAGGTCTTGTACTCTTTGTGATACGTGAGCCATTGTTTTTGATTTTAAATTAGTGGGGCAAAAATAGTAAATTAATTTACCTTTACACCCCATGCAGAAATTTGTAGAAAATATTAGAAATCGTCACGACAACATCTATAAAGTGCTGTTGTTTTTGGGAACCATTGTTTTTATTGTCTTTTTATTGCCAAGAGAGGTGAGTTTTAAGTACGAATTTCAAAAAAATAAAGCATGGCAATACAGCGATTTATTTGCTCCATATTCTATTCCTTTGAAAAAGAATTCTGATGATTTAAGATTTGAAACTAAGCAACTTGAAGCCAAGAAGAAATTGTATTTCAAATGCGATGAAGATGTTTACGACCAAAAGGCCGTTGAATTTGAACTGGAGCTGATGCGCCAGCTATCTGAAAAAGTAGAAAAAGATAAGCTTGAAGAATTGAAGTTGCAGTATCAAACTCTTGCCGAACCAGTGTTGAAAGGTATTTATAAGAAGGGCTTGGCCGACGCTCAAGGTGAATTGGGTAATTTAAGAGATAGCACCATTTTTTACGTGGTAAAAAATAATGTTGCAGGAGCTTATACCAAAGACGATGTATTTACGCTAAAAAGTGCAATTGAATTTGCCGAACACAATTTACGCAAGGAATATGAGAGCAAAGAGATAATTTTGAAGGTGCTAGAGCAGGTGCTGCGTAAAGATGCCGCTAACGTTTTGTATGATGCTCGCAAAACCCAGCTGGTTTTAAATGCCGAATTGGCTAAGCTAGAAACTGATGCTGGTATGTGGGAGCAAGGCAGATTAATTATTAGAAGAGGGGAGAATATCGATCAGGAAAAATTAGAAATTTTAAATTCATTTAAAAGTAAATACGAATCACAAATTCTTGAGAAGAACAAAAGATTGGTCGTTGTTTTTGCTCAGTTTATTTTGGTTACTGTTGCACTCTCTTGTTTCTTTTTGTTTTTGTATTATTTCCGTAAGGAGATTTTCTTCAACAACCGACACTTGGTGTTCCTACTTTTATTACTAAACATCTTTGTGCTCGCTACTGTGATTGCGCTGCGCGTAAGCTGGTTGAAAGTGTATGTTGTGCCTTTTTGTTTGATTCCGGTTATTGTGCGCTCTTTCTTCGATACCCGCATTGCTTTTTTTGCTCATTTGGTTACGTTGATGATTGTAGGTTTTATGGTGGCCGATAGTTTCTCTTTTGTATTTTACCAATTCGTAGCAGGAATAATGGCAATCTTTGGCTTTGCCAATTTCCGTCGCCGCTCGCAATTGTTGGTTACTTCGGGAATGGTGTTCGTGGCCTACAGCATTACATTTTTTGCGCTTACGCTTTTGCAGGAAGGCGATTTTACTAGAATAATGTGGAGAGATTTTATGTGGTTTGGTATCAGTTCTATGCTGATTATGTTTGCTTATCCATTGATTTTTGCTTTCGAAAAGATGTTCGGATTTGTGTCTGATATGACGCTATTAGAGCTTTCAGATACCAATAACAAGTTACTTCGCGAATTGTCTCTAAAAGCACCGGGTACCTTTCAGCATTCTTTGCAAGTTGCTAACCTAGCAGAGGCAGCGATTTATCAAGTAGGCGGAAATGCTTTACTCATTAGAACAGCTGCTTTATACCACGATATTGGTAAGATGGAAAGACCGATGTACTTCATCGAAAATCAGGTTACGGGCGTTAATCCGCATCACGAATTATCGAGTGAAGAAAGTGCACGTATCATTATCGAGCATGTTATTCAAGGTATAGAAATAGCTAAAAAACATCGTTTGCCAGAGCAAGTAATTGACTTTATTCGCACACATCACGGCACTTCAAAAGCTGAATATTTTTATAGAAAAGCTAAGGAAGATTTTCCTGAAGAATCTCCTGAAGTTGAAAGGTACACTTATCCCGGACCGATCCCCTTCTCTAAAGAAACAGCAGTGTTGATGATGGCCGATTCTGTGGAAGCCGCATCGCGAAGTTTAAAAGAAGTAAACTCAGAAAAAATTGAGCAGTTGGTAGAAAAAATTATTCACAAACAAATGGAAGAAGGGCAGTATATTAATGCCGATATCACCTTAAAAGAGATAGCACAAATCAAGAAGATATTGAAAAAGATGTTGATGAATATTTATCATGTGCGGATTGAATATCCTAATGCTTAGTGGATTTAAGATTATTTTTTTCAGGAGTACACTTCCGTAGAGGCGTGCGCTTGCGGCCGCCCATTATTTTTTTGATTTGTTTTGGGCGGCCGCAAGGGCACGCCCCTACAGTCAATTACATCTTAATAATCACAAACTCAGTTCTTCTGTTTTGTTGGTGCTCATCTTCGCTACAAGTCGATTTTTTTGGTGCTTCACAAGCACAAGTGTTAACCAATTTACTCTCGCCGTATCCTTTGCCGTAAATGCGTGTAGGGTTGGCGATGCGCTTACGAATATATTCAGCCGAAGCTTTTGCTCTTTTATCTGATAAGTTGAAGTTGTACTTTTTGCTTCCGCGACAATCGGTGTGCGAACCCAATTCAATTTCCATGGTTGGATATTCGTTCATCACAGCAACAATTTTATCGAGTTCAATTGCAGCATCGGGGCGAATAAAAAACTTATCGTAGTCGAAGTATATCGGATTAATTTTAAGCACTTTCGCCAAGTCTAATCCAACCGACAATTCTTCTAAAATTAAATCGGCTTTCACCACTTCGTCTTTTGTTTTTGTGCTGGCCGTATTTTTACCAGGCAAGTGTTTTTCCTTTGTGGCAGTTAAGTTGAAATCTAAATCGGGATCAACGATAAAAACGAATGCACCTAAAGAATCTGATTTGGCAGAATCAACAGCCACCATTTTGTCGTTGAATAAATACACCATCGCTAAAGGAATGATTTTACTGTCTTTTTTATTTTTGGTAATGCCTTCAATTCTCTTTTTAATAACCAGAGGTTTCAGCACCTGAATACCATAAATATCATCGAATCCTTTTCCGCCTTCGCGGTTAGAAGAGAAAAATCCTCCTGTTTGTGTTGCGTTTAAAATTAAAGCGAAATCATCGAAGTGGTCGTTGATAGGAAAACCAATGTTCAACACCTTGTGCGCTTTGTTTAAGTTGCAAGTGAAGATGTCTAAGCCGCCCAAACCAACATGTCCGTTGGATGCAAAATACAACACTCCGTTTTTATGGTAAAAAGGAAACATTTCATTGCCTTCAGTGTTGATCGTATCACCTAAATTTTTTGGAGCGCTCCAAGTGCTATCACTTTTTAAGTTGATTTTATAAATATCTACACCACCTTTTCCACCCGGCATATCGCTGGCGAAATAAATTGTTTTTCCATCGGCGCTAATGCTTGGATGACCAACAGAATATTCGTCGCTGTTGAATGGAAAAGAAACAGGCTCACCCCATTTTTTACCATTGAAAACAGAGTAAAACATTTTTAGTTTTTTGGTGCCGTTTACGCTTTCTGCCTTGTAGTTGTTGCGGGTGAAAACCATAAGTTTTCCGTTGTTAGAAAATCCAGCCGGACCATCATGATATTTCTCATTGAATTCGGTAGGGAAGAGTTGGGGGTTGCTCAACTGATTTCCTTCTGTAGTATCGGCCATGTACATATCAATAAAAGGCAACATAGTACCATTCCATTTTCTATCTACTGCTTTTAGTGATTCGCGTGAAGAAGCAAAAATGATTTGGTTTTTGTAGAAAGAAGGAGAGAAATCTTCTTGTTCACTATTGATATTTAGAGTGATGATTTTATATCGCGCTTCATCGCTTTTTAAGTCGGTGGCATAATTAGGAAAAGCGATGTGCTCGATAGCGCGAGAATCGGTGTTGTTCTTCTCGTAATACTTTTTCATCCAAACATTTGATTCTTCATATAGCGATAACATTTTTAATGTTTGGGCATACAAAAATAGATCGCCGGTATTTGCATTTTCAGACTTCGCCAATTGCTCATAAATTTTCAGCGCCTTTTCATTGTCATTAACAAAACGATAGCTGTTGGCTAAATTTCTTTTGCCATCGGCAGAAAGGCTATCCGCACTTTCATAACTTTCGATGGCTTTGCGGTGATTGAATGCTTTGAAATAAGTGTTACCCGATTTTTCATCTTTAGAAATTTGTGCGAAAGAGGAGATGCTAACAAATAGAGCCAGCAAGAAAAGTTTAGAGAAAAGAGAGTTCATGTTCTTAAAAATATCGAGGTGAAATAATTTGTTTCTGTGTATGGTAAATGAAATCGTAGCGCAGCATTAATTCGTGACTTCCGCCGTTGTATTTCATTGTTTGGTTGGCATACGACCAATCGAAAGAATAGCCAATTGAAAACTGGTCGGTAATGTTAATACCCAGCAATGCACCCACTGCATCGCCTGTTCTGAACATTGCGCCCATCCAAAATTTATCATTGAATAGAAAGCTTGCTGTAAGGTCGGCTTCAACTGGTGCTTGCATCGTAGCTTTTACCAAAGCAGTAGGTTTAAACTTCACTTTGTTGCTCATTTTTACAACGCCACCAATGATGTAAAAATAGTGTCGTTGGTATTTAGCAAACTGAGAAATACCAGCAGTAACATCTAGTTTGTTTTCTAAGATACCTGGAGCAGAAATGCCAGTATAGAAAGTAGGCGTGTAGTAATATATACCTGCACCCACGTTGCCAATAACTTGATTGTTTACGTTAGCCGAAAATGCATTGTCGCCTTCAGTTTCAAGCGCAAGTGCGGTTAAGTTTACGCTTCTTATTCCAACGCTCGGTTTTATACCAAAAGCCAATTTAGCTTTGCTGCTCACCTTAAAACGATAAGCCAAATCCAAAGAGAAAGAAGTGAGGTTCGTTGGTCCGATTTTATCGTTAAGCACAGATAAGCCCATACCAAAACTTTCATCAAAAACAGGAGTGTGCATTGTTAGTGTTTGAGTGGTGGGTGCACCGTTAAAGCCTGCCCACATGGTGCGATGCAAGCCAGTAATGGTAAGCGCGTCTCTGCTGCCAGCGTAAGCCGGATTCACAGCCTGTGTGTTGAACATGTAATGTGTGAACATAGCGTCTTGTTGTGACCATGCAGAATGGAAAGCAGCAACAAAAAACAATATGATGTATATTAACTTTTTCATTTTTTCTTATCGTTTTAAATAAACATATCCTTTGTATACTGTGGTGTTGTTTCCTAAATCAACAATATAAAAGTAGGTGCCTTCAGGAAGATCATTTCCACCTATTGTTAAACCAAAAATGGTAGAGCCGTTCCATTCGTTTTTATATCCATCTGTTTCGAAAACAAGGTTACCCCATCGGTTGAAAATTTTCACATGATTTTCGGGATAATCTAAAATACCTCTGATGAACCAAGTGTCGTTTACGCCATCGCCATTTGGAGAGAATCCTTCGGGAATGAAGAATTCACAATCTTTGGCATTGTCATTCCAATCGGCAATTCCGTCTTTGTCGCAATCGGCCGGAATTACAGTAATGAAAATATAGGCAGTATCGCAGTCGTTCAAGTCGCTGCCAATAGAACTGCACACTATGTATTGAATGGTATCTTTTCCATAGAATCCGTTAGGAGCTTTGTACACCACACTATCATTGTTAAGAACTGTGATTTGTCCGCCACTTGTTGGGTTTTTGTATATCACAGAAGTTAAATAACCACCATTGTAATCGGTATCATTTTTTTGAATATCGATAACATAATTGTTGCTGTTGTAATTGTTAGAATAGATAGTTAATGTATCGTCAACTGCAATTACGTATGGGTCGAGAACTTGCAAAATAGTGATGATAATCGTGTCTTGATCGCAGCCACCGTTACCATCGCATATTTCATAAAAAATGGTGTCATTGCCTACATAGTCGTTATTCGGACAATAACTTATTGAGTCACCATTAACAACAGTGCCTGTTCCAAAATTGGCATTGTTTACAATAGAGCTTGTTAGAGCATCGCCATCGGGATCGGTATCGTTTATTTGAACCTTCACCGTAATACAAACATTTTTATTGGTGGTCTTTTTATCTGTATTGGCATTAGGGTCGTCGTTTACTGGAATTACGGTAATGAAAACAGTATCGATATCACAACCCCCTAAACCATCACAAATTTGGTAGATGATGGTGTCTTTACCGTTGTAATTGGCATTAGGGCAATAAGAAAGTGAATCACCATTCAATACGTTAGCATTTCCATGCAGAGCATTTGTAATGATGGTGGTTGTTAAGGCATCACCATCTGGATCAACGTCATTTACTTGCACATCGATATTGATACAGTTGTCTTCATTCACTGTTTTGTAATCTGTTTCGGCATCAGGGTCGTTGTTTACGTTGGTTACAGTAATGAAAACAGTATCTATGTCGCAACCACCATTGCCATCGCACACTTGGTAAATGATAGTGTCGTTGCCGTTGTAACCGTTGTTCGGACAATAGCTAATAGAATCATTGCCCACCAAAACAGTTCCTGTTCCATGTAATGCATTGGTAACAATAGTTGTGGTTAAAACATCACCATCAGGGTCGGTATCGTTTACTTGAACATCAATATTAACACAAACATCCTCGTTGGTTGTTTTGTAATCGGTGTCAGCATCAGGATCATCGTTCACTGGATTAACAGTAATGAAAACCGTATCGATATCACAGCCGCCTAAGCCATCGCAGATTTGGTAGATAATGGTGTCTTTGCCGTTGTAATTAGCATCTGGACAGTAAGAAAGTGAATCACCATTTAATATACCAGCAGTTCCGTGAGGAGCATTGGTGATAATAGTGGTTGTTAAAGCATCACCATCAGGGTCAACATCATTCACTTGTACATCTATATTGATACAGTTGTCTTCGTTTACAGTCTTGTAATCTGTATCAGCATCTGGGTTGTTATTTACACTATTCACGTTGATGAAAACAGTATCTATATCGCAACCACCATTGCCATCGCAAATTTGGTATAGTATAGTGTCTTTTCCTACATAGTTGTTGTTCGGACAATAATTCAATGAATCGGTATTAATTAAAGTGGCTGTTCCATGGTTTCCATTGTCGATGATAGAAGTTGTTAATGGATCATTTTCGGGGTCACTATCATTCAGTTGAACATTGATGTTAACACAAACATTTTTAAGTGTGGTTTTGTAATCGGTAACTGCTATAGGGTCGTCGTTTACTGGATTAACAGTAATGAAAACAGTATCAATATCACAACCTCCATTACCATCACAAATTTGGTAAAGAATAGTGTCGTTTCCATTGTAACCGCTGCTAGGGCAATAAGATAAAGAATCGGCATTTAATAAAGAAGCTGTGCCATGGTTTCCATTGTCGATAATAGAAGTGGTTAGAGCATCACCATCAGGGTCGGTATCGTTCACCTGAACATCAATGTTTACGCAAACATCTTCGTTGGTGGTTTTGTAATCGGTATCGGCAATAGGGTCGTCGTTTACTGGATTAACAGTAATGAAAACAGTATCAATATCACAACCTCCATTACCATCACAAATTTGGTAAAGAATAGTGTCGTTTCCATTGTAACCGCTGCTAGGGCAATAAGATAAAGAATCGGCATTTAATAAAGAAGCTGTGCCATGGTTTCCATTGTCGATAATAGAAGTGGTTAGAGCATCACCATCAGGGTCGGCGTCGTTCACTTGCACATCAATGTTTACACAAACATCTTCATTGGTAGTTTTGTAATCTGTATCAGCAATGGGGTCGTCGTTCACTGGGTTAACTGTAATGAAAACAGTATCGATATCGCAAGCGCCATGAGGGTCGCAAATTTGATAAAGAATAGTGTCTTTCCCGTTGTAATTATTGTTAGGGCAATACTGCAAAGAATCGCTGTTTAATAAAATAGCTGTTCCATGGTTTGCGTTGTCGATAATTGAAGTAGTTAATACTTCAGCCTCAGGGTCACTATCATTAATTTGAACATCAATATTAACACAAACACCTTCGTTGGTACTTTTGTTATCTTTAACCGCAACAGGATTGCTGTTTATGGCCACAGCTTGTACAGTGAAGGTATAAGGATTTTCGTCGCTATCGTCATTGGCTATTGAAACAACGGCTGTTTTTGTTCCTAATGAACTTGGGTCGAAAGTGACCGTGAAACTTGTGCTGTCACCTGGCTCTATTGTGCTGTCGGCAGCTTGCGAAACAGTAAAATCACCTGAGCCCGAAATAGTAATAGGCGTAATTCCGGTTAGTGATAACACACCAGTTCCTGTATTGTGAATCCAGTAGGTAACGGTTTTAGTTGAAACGATAGACACATTTCCAAAGTGAGTGCTGTCGGTTCCAGTAGGTGTAACATCACCATCTACAATGCTTAGTTGATTTCCTTGCACGTCAATTTCGGGTTGGGCAAGATAAGCCGCAAAGCCTGTGATGGTTAATCCGTTGGTATAGTTTTCTCCGCCTGCATTAACATCGGCACGGTCGTTTTCGTAATCTGATCTTTGGAAAATAATTTTATCAAAAGAAACGCTACATTCTATAGTAACCATCGATGATTCATTCCATCCATTGGCTTTTGGAAATCCTTGTCCTTCAATATCTCTGGTGGTTTGATTGAATACAATTGAATCTGATTCCCAAACATCAAAATCTACTCTAATGCTAAATGTACAAGAGCTAAGTACACTCACGCCGCCATTTTGAATATCAACAATTCTTAATTTCTCAATTCCATCGGTGTTGTCGTTGAGGGCGCCAATAAGGAAAGTGAATTTATCTAAATCTTGAGAAAAATCGAATTCGTAGTCCTCACTTCTCAATTGTCCGTGAGCATCTATCCATCCCGTTCCATTTGCTCCCCATGTTCTTCCAATGTGCAAACCTTCAATGTTGTTTACAGGGTCGGCAGGTAAGGTATTTAAAGGAGAACCGTTGGGATATAAACCATGAACCGGATTGGTTGAACCGCCAGTTTTGGTGATGGTTAAAGAATATCCCGATTTTGTTAAAGTGGCTGTGGTGGAGCCTGAAACTACGCCAGCAACAATATCTGCTGTGGTATACGTTACATCTTGTGCTTGTGCATTAATGAAAAGGCACAGTGACAGTCCCAGTATTAGTAGTTTTTTCATAGTAAAATAAAATTTACTCCTTTCCCAAAAGAGTAGTGCATTGTAATTGATTGCGCGGCGCGAAAATAGACTACTAAGGTTAATAAGTCAAGTATTATCTTTTATTAACTTGTTAATAAAGTGAGTTTTAAAGCATAAAAAAAGGTCACTCATGAATGATAAGTGACCTCTTGTCAATATTTAATTTTTTATTTTAAAACGACTATTTTTCGGTTTTGGCTTTAATTCTGCTTAAACCTAAATCAAAGTCTTTTTCTAATGCAGAATTCACATCCATCAACATTTAATTCTGCTGTGCTGACAAGGAAGATTTTTTGTCTCAAGGCAGGAAAACCAACCACAATTTGAGACGGAAAATCTTCCGTCTCTACGCTAAAGATTCCTTGATGAATTTTACAATTTCTTCTTTTTGTGTCGGTTCAAACCAGCGCGCTTCTTCGTTTTTCTTAAACCAGGTGATTTGCCGTTTCGCGTAATTTCTGCTGTTTTGTTTGATTTTATCAATAGCAAAGTCTAAGGTACAAGAGCCCTTTAGGTAGTCAAATAATTCTTTGTATCCTACTGTGTTTAGCGCATTGTTTTGTTGATGTTCTGTTAATCCTTTTACTTCTTCAAGTAGTCCGTTTTTCATCATCAAATCTACACGAGAATTAATCTTATTGTACAATTTTTCTCTTTCTGTATTGAGCACAATAAATATGGTTTCGAATGGCCGGGGTTTTGCTTTTTTTTGTAGCAAAAGAGAGTAGGGCTCACCAGTAACCATGCTTACTTCAATAGCACGCATCATGCGGTGATGATTGCCTTTATCTATTTTATGAAATGTAACTTCATCTAATTCGTGCAATTTATTTTGCAGCCATTCTATGCCATGCAATTGAAATTGTTCTTCTAAAAAAGTTCGTGTTTTTTCATCGCTCGGCGGAAGTTCATCAAAACCGTAAACAACTCCGTTGATATACAATCCCGATCCACCCACCATAATGGCTACATCGTTTTTTTGATGCAACTTTTCAATAACTTTTAGTGCTTCTTTTTCGAAGTCTCCTACACTAAAATATTCGTTGATGGAAAGATTATTTATAAAGTGATGTGGAATGCATTGCATTTCCTCCTCTGTTGGTTTGGCTGTGCCAATACTTATTTCGCGGTAGAATTGCCTAGAGTCGGCAGATAGTATTTCGCAAGAAAATTCGTGGGCTAAATCAATAGCTAATTGTGATTTACCAATCGCCGTAGGACCAGCAATCACAATCAGATATTTTTTGTTTTGCATCTTATAAATCGTGGTCGTCTATGTTGTCGAAATTATCAGATTCAAATGAGAAATCATCATCTCCACCAGCAAAATCTTCTTCGCCTTCAAAGCTGCCACCAAATTCATCGTCTTCGCCGCCGCCAGCCATATCGTAATCGTCTTCAAATTCACTTTTGAAATCGTCGTCGTCGTCTGCCAACAAACTTCCTGCAAGCGCAACACATAAAGGATAAATTTCTCCTTTTTTAGGTTTAGCTTCTTTGGTTTTGGTAACATGAAAAGTTTGGTAGGTCAAGAAATCGTACACATAAATTAAATTGTCTACGCCTTCAGTAGTTACTTTACTAATGTTCACATCGCTCATTACCAAGTTTACTACTTCGTGTTCTTTAACTTTCATATCGAACAAAGTAATTTCAACACCTTTGTTCCAGTCGTCATCGCTTAAAAAGAAGCTTGCCATTTCACCCGGAGTGATTTCGTATGCATCTAAAATAGCGTAATGCAAATCTTCAAAAGATTGATCTTCTGTGATCGTAATGTCTCTGTAAATTTCTTCTCCGTCGATTTCTTTTTCGGGAGTAACTCTATAAGTAATAGCCTTCATGGTTAAGTTTTTATTTCGATGTCAAACCTAGTTCTTTTCCTTTTAAAATCATAAAATCAAGCGCTTCTTTTCTATCATTTTTTATAACACCTTCTAAAATTGCTTCGGTGATGGCGTCTTTAATAATTCCAATTTGTTTCCCCGGACTCATATTAAACGCTTGCATAATGTCTTCACCAGTTACAGGCGGTTTCCAGTTTCTAAGTGAATCTTTTTCCTCAACTTCTTTTAATTTATTTCTTACAATTTGAAAGTTCTTCATGTACTTTTCAACTTTCTCTTTGTTTTTTGAGGTGATATCAGCATCGCACAAAATCATTAAATCATCTATGTCTTCTCCTGCATCAAAAAGCAATCGTCGAATGGCTGAATCTGTTACAGTTTCTTTCACGAGGGCAATCGGACGAAGATGCAACAAAACCAACTTCTGCACATACTTCATTTTTTCATTCAAAGGCAATTTTAAATTCGTGAAAATACCAGGAACCATCTTACTTCCCTTGAATTCATGGCCGTGAAAAGTCCAGCCCTGCTCTTTGTAATAGCGCTGCGTCGCCGGTTTCGCAATGTCATGCAAAATTGCAGCCCAACGCAACCATAAATCTTTAGTGTTAACAGAAATATTGTCAAGCACTTTTATGGTGTGGTAAAAATTGTCTTTGTGCCCTTTACCGTCAATAACTTGTACGCCATGTAATTTGGCCATTTCAGGAAAAATAAGGTGCAGCAAACCTGTATCGAAAAGTAATTTAAATCCTACAGAAGGCACAGGTGACAAAATGATTTTATTCAATTCGTCAGTGACTCTTTCGGTAGATACAATTTTGATTCTTTCTTTGTTTTTTGCAATGGCATCGTAAGCTTCACGAGTTAGAGTGAAATCCAATTGTGATGCAAAACGAATTCCACGCATCATGCGCAAAGGGTCGTCGCTAAAGGTGATTTCGGGTTCTAATGGAGTGCGTAATATTTTGTTTTTCAAATCGCTCATGCCGTCAAAAGGGTCGATGAGTTCTCCAAAATTTTCTTGGTTTAAAGAAAGAGCCAATGCATTGATGGTAAAATCTCTCCTGTCTTGATCTTCTTTGATAGTGCCATCTTCTACAATAGGCTTGCGCGAATCGGCACGGTAACTTTCTTTGCGTGCGCCCACAAATTCCACATCCCATTCTTCGAAATGAAATTGAGCAGTGCCAAAAGATTTAAAGGTGTTTACGTTTCTAATGCCTAAGTTTTTTGCTGTGCGCTGTGCCAGTTCAATTCCACTTCCTTCAACAACGATATCAATGTCTTTCGACGGACGTTCTAAATACAAATCGCGCACAAATCCGCCAATAACAAAAGCGTTAACTTTTAGCTCGGCAGCGGCCTGCATCACGGCCGAAAATACTTTATGTCGTAAATGTTGTTTCAATCTCTTAGTGTAATAAATTCGCCATCTTGCGTAATCTTAACTATTCTCGACGGTTCGGCCACTCTATCTTGAGCGGCGGGCAAATTTACTACATAATCTACCCCCTGCAAAATAGAAGCTCTAATATCTGTGAAGGTAGAAGGAGAAGGTTCGCCACTAATGTTGGCGGACGTGGAAACTAAAGGTCTTTTTATTTCTTTTAGTAAAGCATTGCAAAAAGGATGATTGATGATGCGAATAGCCACAGATCCATCTTCAGCCAATACTGCTTTGGGCAAGTTTTTGGTTTTGGGATAAATCACAGTGGTCGGTCGATCTGTAGGAATTTTGGCAAACCACTCATCTTTATAATCTTCTAAAACATCTTTCAAATCCTCTGTTGAATTAACTAAAATAATATAACTTTTATTGGTCGCGCGGTTCTTTAATTTAGCTATTCTTTCAATTGCCTTTTCGTCACGCGCATCACAACCCAGTCCGTAAACGGTATCGGTAGGGTAGAGCAGTATGCCTCCTTTTGTAATGATGTCGATGGCGATAGGTAATTCTTTGGTCATTGCTTGTTGTTTTCCTTAGCACTAAAGTAAGGAATAATGCTTGTTTGATAGCATATCTGGAATTAAAAACAAGTGCGGCAGCTGATAATCTACGTAATTAAAAGCTTACTCGCTTTTCAAATATTCTTCCACTGAAACTTCAACTACTTTTCCGTCTTTTGAGATTACAAGCGGACTGTTTTTTTGTTTTTTGAATTCTAACAATCGTTGAAAGCTTAAGGACATTCCTTTTATTAGTTTTTCTCTGAAATCTTGCAATTCTTCTTTAGTGCTCATAGTATTCAGATTTAATTTTAGCCCAAGCTACTTCGTTACTGCAATTTAATTCATTTCCTGCTCCTTCGCAAATCATTTGAAGGATTCCATTTGAATTATCTATCAATACCCATTTACTAACTATGGGTTGATAGAGTTTAAAGAAATTCAGTAATCCTTTATGGTACCGTCTTTTAATTATTTCAACCGGAATGTTGTGCCCTCCTTCATTAACTCTTCTTTTTACCCTGTTAATAGCTAATTCGGCTGAATTTAAATAGAGAAAAGTAAGGATGACCTCATAGCCTAGTTCTTTCGCTTTTTTGACGAATGAAGTGTATGACCGAGTAGATAAAGTTGTTTCGAAGGCGAATGAAATTTTATTTTCAATGAGTTCGTCTATTCTTTGAAGCATTAATTTACCTGCTTTAATCGCAACACTTTCTTGATTAAAGGGAGATAAACCTTTTGCTATTTCATCAGCATTTACAAATTCATTGCAATTAAATATTTCGGGAAAAATTGTATAAGAAGCAGTTGTTTTTCCTGCTCCATTTGGTCCCGCTATGATATACAGTTTCGGCATTCACACAAATATACAGTTTAATGTTAAGTAAGGGAAAAACAGTTTGCTTTTTGACGGGTATATGCAAATTGAGGTGGTGTTAGGTATTTGTTTACTCAGTTCTAGTAAAATAATGTGATGTACAATTAATAACTGAAACCTGGTCTCTGACCCTATTTTTTGAAGAAATAATCTGGCAGCTTTCCGTCGTTTTTAATTTAATAAGGGTGCTTTCTATAATTACCTTATTTATAAATTCAGATACGAATTAATCGATGCTCTCGCAAATGATCTAAGGTTAATGCATCTCCATCATTCAGGTTTTTATACTCAATCACAGTGCATAAAAATAATTTATGGTCTCCAGCTTGCATTGTATTCTCTACCTTTAACTCAGTAAGAGCTAAAGCGTCTTTCAATATTTTATATCCATTCCATTCAGCAATCAATTCTCTTTTTCCTAAGCGACTAATTTTATCAATATTTTTGCCGCTTTTTTTACCAAGCAAATCTACCATTCGGTATTGATTAGCTGCCAATAATTGCAAAACAAATTTCGGTGAATTATTTACAATTTCAATGGTTTTTGTATCATTATAAATAGCTACCATTATTTGTTTAGGCTTCATACTAACAGCAGATGTATAAGTGCAGATATTCATATTGTAGATATTTTCAAACCGGCTACTTATACTATAAACAGGCAGATTGATACGATTCCAGGGTTTTTTTCTGATCATAATTTTAATAAAAATTCTTCAGCATTTTTTAAATGTAAATTTTTCTTTTCATCAGGCATTTTATCAAAAGTTCTTACCAACATTCCCAATCTTGGATTTTGTAAAAAAAACGTTCTGTGGGTGTGCATAAATCGCCAAAATAATCCATCCCAAACATTTTGCCATGCTCCTTTTTTATAATCACTCATTTTCATAATATAGTTGCTGCCACTTATATAAGGTTTGGTTGCCATTAACCCCCCATCTGCAAACTGGCTCATGCCGTAAACATTGGGTACCATCACCCAATCATAGGCATCAATAAACAGTTCCATAA
>ENA-UPTJ01000932-UPTJ01000932.1-marine-metagenome-genome-assembly--contig:-NODE-932-length-16904-cov-6.128672_pt1 | contig 16904 bp, 18 predicted proteins | sample MGYA00238168_ERZ767080 | MGnify/ENA primary metagenome ERZ767080 (study PRJEB28935, sample SAMN06266237) | marine metagenome | isolation source: Columbia River Estuary | place: USA:Columbia River Estuary... | reverse complement strand
CCAGGCGGCCCTCACCGAGCTTTTATACAATAAAAATTGGCTGCCGACCATTACGATCCACCGCGGCCATAGTTATTATGCACCCGCCACCATCGACCGCCTTTCCAGCCAATCTCGCATTGTATTCATGGGATCTTGCGGGGGCTATCACCTGATCCACGATGTATTGGAAAAAGCGCCCGATGCGCACATCATTGCCTCCAAGCAAATTGGGGCCACGGAAGTGAATCGCCCCTTTTTTCAGCTACTCACCGAAAAGATGCGCCAGGGCAACGACATTGACTGGATTCCCTTCTGGCGTGAACTGGATCAGCTGGTTGATGTGAAGGAATTCGATGACTATATTCCGCCCTACAAAAATTTAGGCGCCCTGTTCATAAAGGCGTATCAAAGAGAAATGGACAAGAATTAGTTTTGCCCGCTCAATCAACCCCTTTGTCCAACACGCCGAATACTTGGCTTCAATTCAGTCTGCTGCGCCGTCTCTACGGGTACGCACTTCCGTACCGTCGCCGTTTTTACACATCCCTGGTGTTGGCCATCTTGCTGGCATTATTGACACCGATTCGACCCTGGCTCATTCAACAGACAGTCAATGTGTACATCGCACAGAACTTGGTAAATCTGTTGATCTGGGTAACGGTGATCCAGATCGGTTTGTTGTTGTTGGAAACCGCGATTCGTTTTGGATTTTCGTTCTTGACGGCCTGGCTCGGACAAGCCGTGGTGCGTGATCTTCGGGTGGGTGTATTCAATCACGTCACGCACCTGAATCTGCGTCAATTCGATCGCACCCCGATCGGCACACTCACCACCCGGACCATCAATGACCTGGAGTCGATCAACGATGTATTCGCCGACGGACTCATTCCGATCTTGGCCGATCTGCTCTCCATCGCCTGTGTGCTCACCTACATGTTCTGGACCGATTGGCAACTCACCCTCATTGCCCTGATTCCTTTCCCGATCATGGTGGTTGCCACGTACATTTTCAAGGAGAGCACGCGTAAATCATTCCAGAAAGTTAGAACCGCCGTAGCCGATCTCAATGCCTTTGTGCAGGAGCACCTCACGGGCATGTCGTTGGTGCAGGCCTTTGTGGCGGAGGAGCGCGAACAGCAGCAATTCAACGTCATCAACAAGCGACATCGACAAGCAAATATCCAAGCCATCTTCGCTTACTCGGTTTTCTTTCCGGTGGTGGAGATCGTGCTGGCGCTCTCCATTGGCGCCGTGGTTTGGTGGACTTCCCGCGAGGCGCTGGCCCTGCAACAAAGTCAGCAAGGGGTGGTCATTTCCTTCATCCTTTGTTTGAATCTATTGTTTCGTCCGCTTCGAATGATCGCGGATAAATTCAACGTGTTGCAAATGGGTGTGATCGCGGGTGAGCGGGTGTTCAAAGTGCTCGACAACGACGATCACCTGACCGACACGATCGATCCCTTGCCCGTTGATCGACCCATTCGAGGGGAAATCCGGTTTGAACAGGTTCATTTCTCCTACCTGCCGGATCAGCCGGTGCTCCAGGATATTTCTTTTCACGTTAAGTCCGGGGAGACCCTGGCCATCGTGGGGGCCACCGGCAGTGGCAAGTCGACCATCATCAACCTATTGACCCGTTTGTACCCGATTGGGTCGGGTCGGATCTTGTTGGATGAAGAACCAATCGAGCGATACGATTGGCGGGAACTGCGCCGGTACATCGGGGTGGTTTTGCAGGATGTTTTCTTGTTTACGGGCACCATTCGGGATAATCTGACGCTGCATAATCCCTCAATCACCCAGGAGCAGGTGGAGCAAGCCGCCCGGTTGATCGGCATGCATGATTTCATTACTCGTCTTCCGATGGGGTACGACCAGCCCGTGATGGAGCGGGGGGCGAGTTTGTCGATGGGCCAACGGCAGTTGCTCTCGTTTGTGCGGGCACTTTTATACAATCCTTCGGTGTTGGTGTTGGACGAGGCCACTTCTTCGGTCGACCCGGAAAGTGAGCGGTTGATCCAGCAGGCCACCGAGACCTTGATCCAGGGGCGGACCAGCATTGTGGTGGCCCATCGCTTGAGTACCATCCGAAAAGCCGACCGGATCCTGGTGTTGGAGCGGGGGCAGATCCGGGAATCGGGCAATCACGAGACCTTGATGCAAGCCGATGGGATCTACGCCCGGATGGTCCGTTTACCGCAGTCCGGAGGCCTTCAGGACGATGGCCTGTCAGCGGGTTAAACAGGATCTGTTTTTTCGGGGGATTTGCCTCTGTTTTTGGGCCGGTTTTTGTGCCTCCCCCCTTATCTTTGCGGCAAATTTCGAGGTAGGTATGACATCATTGCGTCTCAAATCCCTGATGGTAGCGGTTTTCAGCGTTTTAGCAGGAGTTCTCTGGGCTTCTGAAGCGCCAGCTGCGGACGGTCATGCCGAGCCCAAGAAAAAATTCAATGCCTCCGAGGTCATTTTCGGTCACGTATTGAATGGCCACGAGTTCCACTTCATGGACATCGATGGACACCCCATCTCCATTCCTTTGCCGATCATTTTGTATTCGCCGGAAAGAGGTTGGACCAGCTTCATGTCTTCCAACTTCGAGCACGGACACAAAACGCACAACGGCTATGCCATGCTCAACGAGCACAGCATTGAGGAGATGCATTTGGATCCCAAAGCTTTTTCTGTTGGCGACATCGTCGCGGTCAATGAAGAAGGACATCACGAAGCAACGGTGAAGGTGTATGATTTGTCGATGACCCGCAATGTGGTGCAAATGTTGATCGCCTTGATCCTATTCGTGTGGATCATGTTGAAAGTGGCCGGTCGATACAAGAAAGGAGAGGGTGTTCGTACCGCTCCTTCGGGTATGCAAGGCATGCTGGAGCCGGTAATCACGTTTGTGCGTGACGAAGTAGCCCGCCCCAACCTCGGACATAAAGCAGAGAAGTATTTGCCGTATTTATTGACGGTTTTTTTCTTTATTCTCATCAACAACATTTTCGGATTGATCCCCGGTTCGGCGAACGTGACCGGTAACATCGCGTTCACCGCGGTACTCGGATTGATCTCGTTCGCGGTGATCCTGTTCAGCTCGAATAGTCATTACTGGGGGCACATTTTCAATCCGCCGGGCGTACCCCTGGGTGTGAAGTTCATCTTGGTGCCGGTGGAGTTTCTCAGTGTATTCATCAAGCCTTTCGCCCTCATCATTCGTCTGTTTGCCAACATGGTGGCGGGGCACATCATCATCATCTGTTTGATCTCGCTCATCTTCATATTTGGCGAATTGAGTGTTTATGCCGGTTGGGGCGCGTCTCCGCTGGCCATTGGGTTCACGGTCTTCATCTACATGATCGAAGTGCTGGTGGCCTTTTTGCAGGCATTCATCTTTACCATGCTGACGGCTGTATTCATCGGCCAGGCGTTTGAAGGCGAGCACCACGATGAAGCGCATGCAGCGCATCATTAAAACGTTTTTTTTAACCATCAATAACCTACCATGGATCTTTTGAATGTGATTTTGCTGGAAGCCACCGCCAACGCGGGTGGAGCCATTGGTGCCGGATTGGCCGCTATCGGCGCCGGTATCGGTATCGGACAGATCGGTAAGGGCGCCGTTGAGGCGATCGCCCGTCAACCGGAAGCTGCCAACGATATCCGCGGAAACATGATCCTGACAGCGGCGCTCGTAGAGGGTGCTGCCCTGTTCGCGATCATCGTAGGCTTCCTGGCTATGGTGCTCTAAGCCCAAGCCGAACCTCGTACTGCATCCAACGCACAGGGCCGCGGATGCAGTTCTTTAAAAAACAAGAAATCGATATAGATCATGAAATTGTTGACCCCCGAATTTGGTTTGCTGATCTGGACCCTGCTTGCGTTCCTGATCGTATTCTTCATCCTGCGTAAGCTGGCCTGGCCGGCGATCATTCAGGGATTGAAGGAGCGGGAAAACAGCATCGCGGATTCATTGGCCACTGCTCAACGCGTAAAAGAGGAAATGGCTCAATTGAAATCCGAGAATGAAACCTTGCTCGCCAAAGCCCGTGAAGAGCGTGCGCAATTGCTGAAAGAAGCCCGCGAAACCAAAGACCGCATCATCAACGAAGCCAAAGACCAAGCCAAAGAAGAGGCCGGTAAGATCATGGCCGAAACACAGGCTGCTTTGCAGGCACAGAAAATGGCTGCCCTCACGGAAGTAAAAAATCAAATGGGTAAGCTGGTGATTGAAGTGAGTGAAAAGGTATTGCGCAAGCAATTGGAGAATGCAACCGCACAGGAAGCACACATCCAAGGCCTGGTCAACGAAGTGAAACTGAACTGATCGAATCCGAAATAAAGAGACATTCATGCCGAGTCCCCGCATCGCCGCCCGTTACGCCCAGTCGCTGATCGACCTCGCCCTCGAGCAAGGTCAGTTGGAGGCCGTTTATGCCGACATGAAGTGGCTGCAAGCGGTTTGCCAGCAGAACCGCGATTTCGTGAACATGCTGCGCAGTCCGATCATCAAGGCAGATGCCAAACAAAAGATCGTCGCCGCCATCACCGATCAAAACATCGGATCGCTTACGACCTCTTTCAATAAGTTGGTGATCGCCAAAGGCCGCGAATCCATGCTGCCCGAGATCGCTGCTGCCTTCATCGACGCCTACAAGCAACACAAAGGCATTCATACCCTGAAACTGACTACCGCTGCCTCGATCAGCGAGGCTACACGCAATGCCTTGGTGGAACAAGTGAAGAAATCAGCCGGCTTTCAGTTGGTGGAGTTGGAAGAGCGCATTGACCCAGACCTGATCGGCGGTTTCGTTTTGCAGTTAGGCGATAAACTGGTGGATGCCAGCATCGCGTACGACCTGAAGAACATCGCCAAACAATTCGAGAGCAACGACTTTATTTATAGTATCAAATAACCGATTTAATTAAGCAAGTATATGTCAGCAATCAAGCCCGATGAGATCTCCGCGATTCTCCGCCAGCAGTTGAGCAACTTCAATGCCTCGGCCGATCTGGAAGAAGTAGGAACCGTGTTGCAGGTAGGTGACGGCATCGCCCGTGTGTACGGTCTCGGCAACGTTCGCTACGGTGAACTGGTCGAGTTCGAAAACGGCGTACGTGCCATCGCGCTGAACCTGGAAGAAGACAACGTGGGTGTGGTATTGATGGGAGAGAGTGGAAACATCAAGGAAGGTGCCAAAGTAAAACGTACCGGTAAGATCGCCTCCATCAACGTGGGCGAAGGCATGGTCGGCCGGGTGGTGAATACCCTCGGAAAACCCATCGACGGAAAGGGTCCACTCACCGGAGAACTCTATGAAATGCCCCTGGAGCGCAAAGCACCCGGTGTAATCTTTCGTGAGCCCGTAAAAGAGCCGCTGCAAACCGGTCTCAAAGCGATCGATGCAATGATTCCCATCGGACGTGGACAACGTGAGCTCGTGATCGGTGACCGTCAGACCGGAAAGACCGCGATCTGTCTCGACACGATCATCAACCAAAAAGAATTTTACAAAGCCGGTAAGCCGGTGTATTGCATCTACGTAGCGATTGGACAGAAAGCGTCTACCATCGCCGGTGTGATGAAGACCTTGCAGGACAACGGTGCGATGGATTATACCATCATCGTGGCGGCCTCCGCTTCCGATCCGGCTCCGTTGCAGTTCTACGCACCTTTTGCCGGTGCTGCCATCGGCGAATTCTTCCGCGATACCGGTCGCCCGGCGCTGATCATCTACGATGATTTGTCCAAACAAGCCGTGGCTTATCGTGAGGTATCGCTGTTGCTGCGTCGTCCGCCCGGTCGTGAGGCCTATCCCGGTGACGTATTCTACCTGCACAGCCGCTTGCTCGAGCGCGCCGCCAAGGTGATCAACGACGACAACGTGGTGAAAAACATGAACGACGTTCCCGATAGCATCCGTCACCTGTTGAAAGGCGGTGGATCGCTGACGGCCCTGCCCATCATCGAAACACAAGCCGGTGACGTATCGGCCTACATTCCCACCAACGTGATCTCGATCACCGACGGACAGATCTTCCTCGAGACCAACCTCTTCCTCTCCGGTATCCGCCCGGCGATCAACGTAGGTATCTCCGTGAGCCGCGTGGGTGGTAACGCGCAGATCAAATCCATGAAGAAAGTAGCCGGTACCCTGAAACTCGATCAGGCCCTCTACCGCGAGCTGGAAGCCTTCTCTAAATTCGGTGGAGATCTGGATGCCGCAACCAAAAACGTAATCGACAAAGGAACCCGCAACGTAGAGATCCTGAAACAAGCGCAGTTCGCTCCATTCGCTGTAGAGAAGCAAGTAGCCATCATCTACCTCGGAACGAACGGATTGCTGCGCGATGTACCCGTACGCCGCGTGAAAGAATTCGAAGAGCATTTCTTGATGGAGATGGACAACAAACTCCCCGAGGTAATGGCCGAATTCAAGAAAGGAAATCTGCCCGAAGATGGTATCAAGAAAATGGTCGAACTGGCCAAAGGATTGATGCCCCAGTACAAATAATTCCTACAAATCAACTACACAGAGGTCGCCCCAAGCGGCCTCTTTTTTTTGCCTGATACTTAACAGAACATTTTGTTCGACTGACTCGTTAAACTAGTATGGATCCCCTCGTACGCGTTTCCCATCTCTCCAAGCACTTCGGTTCCTTTGAAGCCGTGCGGGATCTGTCGTTCGTGGTCGAACGCGGACAGGTCTATGGCTTTCTCGGACAAAACGGTGCCGGCAAATCAACCACGCTGCGGATGCTGATGACCTTGATCCGCCCCAGCAGCGGACACATCGAAGTATTCGGCCTCGACCTCAATCGTCACCGTACCGAGATCCTTCGTCAAGTCGGTGCCGTCATCGAAAAACCCGATCATTACGGTTATCTCTCAGCCCTCGAGAACCTGCGCATGGCCGCCGTGCTCTGTGGCATTCATCCTACGCGCGACAAGCTCATGCAGCAGTTGGAGTTCGTGGGACTGGCCGATCGTGCCAAAAGTCCGGTACGAACCTTCTCCCAAGGAATGAAACAACGATTGGGCATTGCCACCGCACTCGTACACGATCCGTCTCTGATCATCTTGGATGAACCGACCAACGGACTCGACCCCCAAGGCATCGCCGACATTCGAGAATTGATTCGCCAACTCAGCCGCGAGCAAGGCAAGACGCTCATCGTCTCCTCGCACTTGCTTTCCGAGATCGAACTCATTGCCGATTCGCTGTTGATCCTTCACCGAGGAGAAAAACGGATGGAAGGGAAGATGTCGGACTTGCTTAATCCTGCGGAGACTGTGGTGGAGCTGGAGTTGGAACACAGTAGTCCCACCGATGCCGTGCTCAACGCGTCTGATTTCATCCAATCGATCGATTGGCGGGGCGATCAACAATGTTGTGTCCGCATGGCCAAGAATCGAATTCCCGATCTGATCCGTTCGTTGGCGGATGCCGGGGTTTCTGTTTATTCGGTCCGTGCCCGTCACTCGCTGGAATATTATTTTTTACAACTGACCCAAACTGAAACACATGTTGGCCCTGCTGTGGATTGAACTCAATAAGATCTTCCGCCGGCCGCGCACCTACATCGCGTTCGGCGCGATGGCAGCCATTGTTTGGCTGATCCAATTGGCGTTGTATTTCGACGGACAAGCATACGTAGATCTATTGCTCAGCAATCTCTCCGGTTCCTTTGAGTTCTCCGATCTGTTCAAGACGCAGTTGCTCAACGGATATTTGATCTGTTTCGTCATCTTGAATACACTCTTGATCCAAATGCCACTGTTGGTGGCCTTGGTTGCAGGTGATGCGATTGCCGGTGAAGCCAGTCAGGGTACGTTGCGCTTCCAACTCACGCGGCCCATCTCCCGTACTCAATTGATCCTGGTCAAATTTTTGGCTTCCTCCGTCTATGTAATCGCACTCTTGTTGTGGTTGGCCTTGTTGGCCCTGCTGGGCAGTGTATTGTTATTTGGCACCAACGATTTGGTCGTACTCCGTTCTACCGGCATCGAACAAATGCAAATGGATGATGTGTTCTGGCGTTACCTGGCTGCATTCGGATTTGCAGCCGTGGCACTCACCACCGTGGCTGCCTTGTCGTTGTTGTTGAGTGTATTGGCGGATAATCCCATCGGACCGATCATCGCGACCATGAGTGTAGTGATTGTATTCACCATACTCTCTGAGATGAACATTCCCATTTACGATACCACCGTTAAACCTTGGCTCTTCACCACGCACATGGTGGCTTGGAAAGGATTTTTCTATGTGCAGGCGGATGCAGAAGGGACGACCATTCGAGGCAGCATCGAAAATCTGCCGGCGGTTTTTCGAAGTCTGGTTATTCTCTTGGGATACATCGCATTTTTCTTGGGCATCTCCATCTATCTATTCAAACGTAAAGACATCCTTACCTGATCATGAGAATCCATTTATTTGTTTTGCTTTGTTTGATCGGCTTGGCCGGAAATGCACAAACAGCGGAAGAGTTGGTGAAATCGGTTAAATCCAAATTGGATCGGGTGACGAATTACTCGGCTACCGGAAAGATGAAGACGAACGTGATCTTTCTCAAAGCGCCGATCGCCAAAGTGCAGGTCTATTTCAAGAAGCCCAATCAATTGCGAATCCTCAATGAAAAAGGGATCTCTTTTATCCCGAAAGGATCGATGAATATGGATTTGAGTCAACTGTTCATCGATCCGGCCGGATTCGATCTGCTCGATCTGGGTGCCGATAAAAAAACAGGATGGCGCATCATCAAGTTGTTGCCGCGTGATCCGGTTTCAGAAGTAGTCTTGTCTACGATTTATGTGGATGCGGCGGCTGGGCTGATCCGTCGGTCCAGTACCACCACCCGTGAAAATGGTACGTTCGAATTGGAGATGAGCTATGGAACGTTTGCTGAATACGGCTTGGCCGATAAAGTGATCTTCTCCTTCAATAGTCAGGAATACAAACTACCCAAAGGCATCACGTTCGATTACGATGATGGAAGTGGCAAGAAGTCGGCCGCTACGGGTAAGCCGACTAAGGGACGGGTAGAGATCCAATACACCAACTACCAGATCAATCGGGGTGTGCCCGATTCTGTTTTTCGTTGATCAATCCTCGAAGGCCTCGTCGCGCGCATGTTGCATCACGGAGCGACTCATCTTGCGCATGGGGTTTTGTCGGTTCTCGGCATAGCCTTTTCGCTGATTGATGATGTCGATGCACGTAAAGATCGCAGCTAAGAAAGACGTGGTATCGGCTTTGTCTTTTCCGGCAATATCGAACGCCGTTCCATGATCGGGTGACGTACGTACCACCGGAAGTCCGGCCGTATAATTCACGCCCTCTCCACCGGCGATGGTTTTGAAGGGGATCAGTCCCTGATCGTGATACATAGCCAGAATACAATCAAAGGCATCGTAGCGACCGCGGGCAAAGAATCCGTCGGCTGGATAGGGGCCAACCACGATCATGTTGTTGTTCTTGGCTTCTTTGATGGCGGGTTTGATGATGGTTTCTTCTTCGTTGCCGATGACTCCTTCGTCGCCGCTGTGCGGATTGAGTCCGAGTACCGCGATGCGCGGTTTGTCGATGCCAAAATCGGTTTGCAGACTTTTATGAATCAGCTGCAGTTTCTTCACGATTTTTTCCTTGGTGATGTGTTGGGCCACGTCTTTCACCGGCACGTGTTCGGTGAGCAGGGCCACGCGCAATTGATCGGAGCACATCATCATAACTACATCGGGTACCTGAAAGAACTGTTTCAGATACGGGGTATGTCCGGTGTAGGGGAATTCGTCTGACTGTACGTTTTTCTTGTGGAAGGGCGCGGTAACCAATCCGTCGATCTGTTTTTGTTGCAAAGCGGCTACGGCCGTTTGGAGGGAGAGAATGGCGTATTTCCCACCGGTCTCGTTCAATTCCCCGGGGGTAATGTTGACGTCTTCTTCCCAGCAGTTGAAAATGTTTACCTGTTTGGGGTTGATTCGGCTGTATTCTCGAAATGTCTGCGCATTCAGGGCCATTTCGGGTAGTGTCTTCCGGTAGAAGTTGATTGCCTTGCCCGAGGCATAGATCACCGGGGTGCAATGGTCGAGCAGGCGTGCGTCGCTGAAGGTTTTGATGATCAGTTCGAGCCCGACGCCATTCAAGTCGCCACAGCTGATCCCGATCACCGGTTTATGCGGATTCATGGAGTTCATTTGAGGGGGTAAAATTAACCAATTCCCCTCGGCGGGAATCGGGTTATTTTTGTGGGGTGTATACACTGAAGAAATCCCTAGGTCAACATTTCCTCAAAGACGAGGGCGTCTGTCGCCAAATCATTTCTGTTTTGCAGGAACGACCGGTCGAGCGATTGCTGGAGGTGGGTCCGGGTGGGGGTGCCCTCACCAAATACCTGATCGAATGGCCCTCGATCGAATTTTTGGCCGTTGAGTTGGACGAAGAGAAAGTGGAGTATCTACAGAAAACCTACCCAAGCTTACAAGGCAAGATCATCCACCAAAGTATTTTGGAGATCGAACCGCCTTTTGTCGGATCCTTTACCGTCGTGGGCAATTTTCCCTATAATATTTCTACCCAGATCTTGTTTCACTTGTTGGAATGGCGCAGTCAGGTCGAGTGTGCCGTGGGAATGTTTCAAAAAGAAGTGGCCGAACGCGTAGCAGCACCTTCCGGAAACAAAGTGTATGGGGTGATCAGCGTTTTGATCCAGACTTTTTTCACCGTGGAATATCTCTTCGATGTGCACGAGCAAAGTTTCAATCCCCCACCCAAGGTTAAGAGTGGCATGATCCGATTGTTGCCCCGCACCGATGTGCCGGCTTTCGCTTCGGAGAAAAAGCTGTTTCTGTTGGTGAAGACCGCCTTCAATCAACGACGCAAGACCTTACGCAATGCCGTGCGCGGATTGTTCGAGCCGGAAGTGTTGGACGATCCGCTTTTCGATTTGCGTGCCGAGGCGTTGAGCGTAGAACAATTTGCTGAACTAAGTTTTCGCATGCGATGAAACCAATTGTACTCATAACAGGCGATGCTCATCCGGTACTGGCAGCCGGACTCACACACATGGGCTATGATGTGGTGGATGCGCCCACGATCTCTATAGTGGAATTGCAATCCCGGATCGGTTCCCTAACCGGGCTGATCCTCACATCTCGGCTGCAGATTGATGCCGCATTGCTACAGCAAGCACCACAATTGCAATGGATTGGGCGCTTGGGAAGCGGATTGGACGTGGTCGATTTGGTTGCTGCCCAACAAAAAGGCGTGCGCGTCATCAGCAGTCCGGAAGGAAATCGCCAAGCCGTTGCTGAGCATACCCTCGGATTGGTGATTAATTTGATTCGCCATCAAACTCAATCCGATCGTCAAGTACGAAAGGGAATATGGAATCGAAATGCCAATCGGGGCGTTGAGTTTTCTGGTCTCACCGTTGGATTGATCGGATACGGACATACCGGTGAATGCACCGGACGATTGCTCAGCAGCGTGGGGTTCCATGTCTTGGCCTATGATAAATACCGAACCGATTCTGGGGGTGATTGGGTGACGGAAACCGACTTCGATCAAATTAGAAAGGAAGCAGACATCGTCAGCTTGCACCTGCCCTTGACGGCGGAGACCACTGGATTGGTGGATGCCACTTGGATCGACTCCTTTGCCAAATCTTTTTGGCTGATCAATACCTCCCGCGGATCGATTACGCCCCTGGCACCCTTGATCGGTGGGCTGCAATCGGGGCAATTGCGGGGATTGGCCTTGGATGTACTGCCCAAAGAACCGCTGAAGGGATATTCGGCCGACGCGCAGCAAGAACTCGATCTGCTCTGTTCATTTGAAAATGTGATCCTGACTCCCCACATTGCCGGATATAGCCAGGAATCGCCTGAACGCATGGCCCGGGTTCTACTTGAAAAGCTGGGCTTTAGCGGTTGATATTTTTGAAATTTTCCTAATTTTATCACAGCAACGCTTCAGCCTGGTCTGGGGCGTTGTTATTTTTTTCCCTGAAACGAACCAACGATGAGTGTTCAATACGTAACCAAAGAAACGCTGGAGCAGATGCGTGCTGAATTGCAGCGTATGAAGGGCGTGGATCGCCCGGCTGCCAGTCGAGCCATTGCCGAGGCACGTGAGAAAGGCGACTTGAAAGAAAATGCCGAGTACGATGCAGCCAAAGAGGCACAGGGTATGCTGGAAGCCAAGATCGCCGCCCTCGAAGGCGCGATCGCTACTACCCGCATTGTGGATGAGTCGACCATCGATACCAGCAAAGTGTCTATCCTCACCAAAGTGACCGTCACCAACCTGAAGATGAACAAGCAGGTGACCTATAAGATCGTGAGCGAGCAGGAAGCCGACTTGAAAGCGGGAAAGATCTCCATCACCTCCCCGATCGGAAAAGGATTGATGGGTAAGAAGGTGGGGGAGACCGCGGAAATCCAGGCGCCTGCCGGGGTGTTGCAATTCCGGATCGAGGAGATCACGGCATAAACAATCGCATGACTCTTTTTTCCAAGATCATTGCCGGTGAGATCCCTTCGTATAAGATCGCGGAGAACGATCGGTTCTTCGCCTTTCTGGATATTTTTCCATTGCGCGAAGGACATGTGTTGGTCGTTCCCAAAACGGAGACGGATAAATTTTTCGATCTGTCAGAAAATTATTTATCGGAGATGCTGGTCTTTGCGCAACCCATTGCGAAAGCAATCGAAAAGTCTTTTCCTTGTAATCGTTGTGGAATCAGTGTGATTGGATTGGAAGTACCGCACGCGCACATGCATTTGGTGCCCATCGATTCGGCCGATGACCTGAATTTTACGCGCCCCAAATTGAAAATGAGTTCGGAGGAGTTGAAGTCCGCTCAGGATAAGATCCTGGCGGCAATGCGCTGATCATTTTCGTACGCGCGATGCATGTTGGGCAACGAAACTGGCCCAGTCGTTTTTCTTTCCTTTTGTTCGAGTGGTGCTTGTCGGTTTGGCTGTTTTGCTTTTCGGAGGCATCCAGTTTTTACCCGATTGCAAATGATGGCAGAAGGCAACAGCCAGGGCATCGGTGGCGTCGTGTTGCTTGGGTTTATCCTCGATCTGAAAGATGGTTTGCAACATGCGCGAAACCTGTTCCTTGGTGGCGTTGCCGTTTCCGGTGACCGATTGTTTTACTTTTTTCGGGGCATATTCCGATACCGGTAGATCGAATTGCAGGGCCGCTGCCATGGCCACGCCTTGGGCCCTGCCGAGTTTCAACATGCTCTGTACGTTCTTGCCGAAGAAAGGGGCTTCGATGGCAAACTCGGTGGGTTTGTATTGGCGAACCAGGCCGCTCACCGTTTCGTGAATCAGTTGCAGGCGTTTGAGTCCGTCTTTGGCCTTCCCAGGTTTCAGCACCCCCAGGTCGACCAGACTCACATTTTGTCCCTGCACTTTGATGATGCCGTATCCCATCACCACCGTGCCCGGGTCGATGCCCAAAATGATCTTCGTGGTGGTTGTGGCGGCCATGGTTATTTTTACAAGATTAATGAAGGGTACTCGAACCATCAAATCCTGGATCGCTTATGGACTCGCTCCATTGCTGTTGATCATCCTATCCATCTCTGTTTATCGCGAGATCGCTTTACAACCTGATCTGCCCCAAGCTTGGAAACACATTCAAGAATCCTTTGGTAGTCCTTCGATTGGTTGGTTGATCGCTGCGTTATTCGGGGTGATGGTCAATTGGGGATTGGAAGCGGCTAAATGGAAACGGTTGTTGGCACATACCGAATCGGTTTCATTGGGTAAAGCCTATCGGGGTGTATTAACCGGCGTGGCCTTCACCTTGTTTACGCCCAATCGGATCGGCGAATACCTCGGGCGTATTTGGTATCTAGGTCCGAACAGTCGGGGTGCAGCGGTTTCGCTGAGCATTGCCGGCGGGTTGTCTCAGCTATTTGTGACCGGTTTGTTCGGAATGATCGCTGTTGAATTGTTGTGGCGTGGCGGATTTCAGATCCCGGTACTACCCGATCAAGCCATGGCCCTATTCATCTTGAAGATCATCGGTTGGAGTGTAACCGCACTGTTGGTATTGATCTATTTCAGTGTGGGGGAGATCGGGACCTTCTTGACACGGTTGAAGTGGTTGCGTTTCATGCATTCCGGATTGAACGGATTGACGCAACTTTCCCGATCTGAGTTGCTGCAGGTGATGGGCTTATCGGTGCTTCGTTATTTCGTCTTCTTGTTGCAGTATTATTTTTTATTCCGATTTTTTGGTGTCGAATTGACCTGGACGATCGCCTTTCTTGTCGTTGCGCTCACCTTTCTCCTGCTGGCTTTAATTCCCGGCATGGCCTTGGCCGAATTGGGCGTTCGAGGCAAGCTCTCTTTGCTGATCGTGGGGGCATTCAGCACGAATTCGATCGGGATCGTACTCGCGGTGACCAGTGTTTGGTTCTTGAATTTGATCCTTCCTGCGATCGTAGGCGGGGGATTGATGTTGACGAAGCGAAAGTTGACTGAGTAGTTCAACTCCCTCAACTATTTTAGCTCGCTCAACTTGAATGCATCCTTCATCCTAACTCCCTTATCGGTCTTCTCCAATGTGGCGCACTCATGCAATGCATCGTGCTCGAAGAATAGGATGTAGTCTTTCTCTGCCGCTTCATTCAGAAACATTTTCTTCTCGTGCAACGTGGTTAAGGGGAACATGTCGTAGGCCATCACCCAAGGCAACGGAAGATGCGCTGCGAAGGGAAGTAAGTCGGCGCAGAAGACGATGGTTTTTCCGTTGTATTGAATTTGCGGAAGCATCATTTTATCGGTATGGCCATTGACAAAGCGAACACTCACATTCGGGAAAAGATCGGTTTTGCCCAGCTGGCCGGCATGAGTTTCCGTGACTTCGATGAATTTCAATTGGCCTGTTTCCTGAATGGGCAGGATGTTCTCTTTTAGAAAAGAAGCCTTCTCGCGTTCGTTGGGATTGACGGCCCAGTCCCAATGATCGGCATTGCTCCAATAGGTCGCCTTTGAAAAGGCAGGTTGAAATCCCTCGTCTTTTCTCTCGATGGCTCCGCCGCAATGATCAAAGTGTAAATGCGTCAAGATCACATCGGTGATGTCGCTGGGTGAAAATCCGTGTGCCTTCAGGGAAAGTTTGAGTGTATCGGATCCGTTGAGATCGTAGTGGCTGAAGAATTTCGGGTCTTGTTTATCGCCAATCCCGGTGTCAACCAAGATCAATCGATTCCCATCTTCGATGAGCAAACAACGCATCGACATCTGGATGCGGTTGTTGACATCCGCTTCGTGCTGCTTGTTCCACAGGGTTTTAGGTACTACGCCGAACATCGCGCCGCCATCCAATTTGAAATAGCCGGTTTCGATACTATACAGTTGCATGCGATTCAGATTTCATCCGATCTGTGTAGATCAGTAAGAAGAACCCGATGACAAAGAATACCATCAACGCCAAAACGGAATTGCGTTGCGATCCTGTCAATTCGGTGATGTATCCGAATCCGAACATCCCGATCACGGTAGCAATCTTTTCGGTTACATCGTAGAAGCTGAAATAGGAAGCGGTGTCGGAGGTGGCCGGCATGAGTTTGGAATAAGTGGAGCGGCTCAGCGATTGTATGCCACCCATGATGAATCCGATGATTATGGCCAGTCCGTAAAACTCATTTACGCCACCGACCGGCAGGTTGTATCCAACTATGCAACCCACCGACCACATGGCTACCAGCAGCATCAACGTGCGGATGTTTCCCAGTTTGGAAGAAACCCAGGAAATGGTGTAGGCACCCGGTATCGCAATGAGTTGGATGATCAGAATGGCGGCGATCAAATTGGTAGTCGGGATCTCCAATTCACTTTTTCCGTAGATGGTGGCAACCAAGAAAACGGTTTGCACGCCCATGTTGTAGCAGAAAAACGCGCTGAGAAATCGACGGAGTTTGTGTTGTCCTTTCAGTTGGTGCCAGACTTTTTTCAATTCGCTGTATCCTTTTGCCAATAAGTGATGTTTCAGATCGCCTTGTCCCGCTGGCTTCGATGCAGGAAAGCGCGCTAAGGCCAGCGATCCAAAGCCGAACCACCAAATGCCCACCAGCAAGAAGCAGATGCGGTATTGAATGGTCGTATCGTCGGTGCCGCCGATCAAACCGGGGTTGAATACAAAAACAAAACAGACCAATTGCAACAAGACAGAGCCCACATAGCCGAAGGCGTAGCCGCGCGCACTAACACGGTCCCGATCTTCCGGGGCGGCGATTTCGGGCAAATAAGAATTGTAGAAGACCCAGCTGGCCCAGAAACCGATGCAAGCAAGTACCATACAGGCCAATCCCCAGCCCAACGCGTCTCGTTCAAACAGGAAGAGTCCACTACAACCCAAGCTACCTAGGGTCAGGAAGAAGCGCATGAACGATTTCTTATTGCCTTTGTAATCGGCAATGGCGGATAGGATGGGAGAGAGAAGGGCTACGATGAAAAGTCCGGCAGCGATCGTATAATTATACAGGGCTGAATTTTCGAAGGTGCGACCTAAAAAAGTCACCTGAGTTTTGGAGATGGTCCGATCGTCGACCGCAATGGCCTCAAAATAAGCCGGGAAGATGGTGGAAGTGATGACCAGATTGTATACGGAGTTGGCCCAATCGTAAAGGGCCCATCCGTTGATGACCTTGCGGGAAGCAGTTGGCATGGCAGTCGTTTCAATAAAAGTACGGAAAGCGGAATTACCCGATGAAGCCGGTATACAAACCGATCAGCAGCAACGATCCAGCTACGATGCGGTAATAACCAAAGAAGCGAAATCCTTTGCGTTGCAGAAATCCAATGAAAAAGGTAATGGTCAGCAAAGCAACGATGAAGGCTACGATGTTCCCGAGCAGAAAAAGCTTCAGGTGTTCAGGTTCCAATTGATCGTATCCTTTGAGGA
>ENA-UPTJ01000929-UPTJ01000929.1-marine-metagenome-genome-assembly--contig:-NODE-929-length-16957-cov-6.004911_pt1 | contig 16957 bp, 18 predicted proteins | sample MGYA00238168_ERZ767080 | MGnify/ENA primary metagenome ERZ767080 (study PRJEB28935, sample SAMN06266237) | marine metagenome | isolation source: Columbia River Estuary | place: USA:Columbia River Estuary... | reverse complement strand
CCCTGCGGGCCGCTGCCCGACTCGAGCAAGGTGCCCGGAGACAGCGAGACGGTACGTCGCACGTACCCTTCGGTATTCACGCCCGCAACGTTCTGCGAGTGCACGTCGATGGCCCGCTTGAAGGCCATCAAACTCGTCATGCTGGAAGCCGCTGAAGCAGTCATTACACACCTGTCCTGTCAGTGCGGGTCGCCATCAAGCGGTCCACCGCTTCGGCGACGGCGGTAAGTTTGCGCGCGTAAGCGGGGTCGGTGGCATAGCCACCGCGCTGCAGCGCTTGGGCATAGGCCGCGGTGTCACCGCCGGTGTTCACGGCATCCGAATATCGAGCACTGCGCGACAACAAGCGCGCGTGATCGGCGAAGCTTTCCTCGATGCTGTCATAGGCACGGAAACGCTCGACCTGTCGCTCGGCCACGCCGTTGACATACTCGGTGGTGGACTGATCCTGTGCTCGGCCGTTCCAGCCACCCGTCGCCTTGATGCCGAACAGGTTGAAGTTCATGCCCGCGCCGTCACGCTGCATCGAGCGTCCCCAGCCCGTCTCCAGCGCCGCCTGAGCCATCAAGGAACGCGGCGACACGCCGAGTACCTGGGCCGCCTTTTCCGCAGCCGGCAAGATCGCCTCGAGGAACGCGCGACGCGATCCCGGTTCCGCGGCGGTACTCGTTGTCTCTGCTGTCGCGGCGACTGCCTTAGCCGCTCCGTTGGTTGCCGGCGCTGTGGTAACCGACGTCGAATCCAGTTCGCTGACGCGCGGGGCGACGGTCTCCGTCGCTCGCGCCGCCGTCGGCTCGCGGGCAATGGCACCACTCGCCAGCGGTGTCACGGCGCTGGCTTGCGCGTCTACGCCGGCACGCATCAACTGCTGCACAAGCAAGTCGGCAAGCCCGATGCCTTTGCCACGACTCATGTCGAGTGCGATCTGATCATCGAACATGCTGCGATACGTGTTGCCTTCCTGAGACGAGAACAACTCGTCCTGGCCACCCGCATCGCGCATGCTCTGCAACATCATGCGAATAAAGATGCTCTCGAACTGACGTGCTGTCTCACGAACCGCAGCTGGATCCTGCGCACGCGCCGCACGCTTCAGGTCGGAGAGACCCTGAACGTCGGTGTATGCCTTGCCGCTGATCGCTTCGGTGCTCATCGTCCTTCCTCAGATCACCACGAGTTCGGCGCGCAGCGCGCCCGCCTGCTTCAGCGCCTCGAGGATCGCCACGAGGTCACCTGGGGCTGCGCCCACCTTGTTGACCGCATCAACGAGCGTGTCGAGACTCACTCCGGAGTCGAACTTGAACATGCGCGCTTCGGCTTGCTTGACGTCGATCTCCGTCCGAGGTACCTGAGCCGTGGTGCCACCCTGCGCGAAGGCGCCCGGCTGGCTGACGTCGGTACGCTCGGTGATGGTGACCGACAAGGAGCCGTGGGCCACGGCAGCCGGCAACACCCGCACGTTACTGCCAATGACGATCGTGCCGGTGCGTGCATTGACGATCACCCGCGCCGCCGCGTCGCCCGGCTTGATGTCGATCTGCTCGAGCTGCGCCACAAACGCGATGCGTTGGCTCGGATCAGCCGGTGCAGCGACTTTGACCGATACGGCATCGAGCGCCTCCGCGGCACCCGCACCCAACACCTCATTGATTCCGGTGACGAGGCGATTCGCGGTGGTGAAATCAGGTGTGTTGAGGTTCAGCGTGATCGCCGGATCCGTCGCAAAGCTGGTCGGCACCGAGCGCTCCACGGTGGCACCACCCGGGATACGACCGGTGCTGGGGACGTTCACTGAAATGCGTGAGCCGTCGCCGCCCTGGATGCCGAAGCCGCTGACGACGAGCGTACCTTGTGCGATCGCGTAAACCTCGCCGTCGGCACCGCGCAAGGGTGCCAGCAGCAACTCACCACCTCGCAAGCTGCCCGCATTGGCGATCGACGACACGGTCACATCAATGGCCTGACCCGGCTTGGCGAACGGCGGCAACTCCGCAGTGACGGTCACCGCGGCCACGTTCTTCAACTGCGGATTGACGTTCGGGGGTACGACCACACCGAACTGTGCCAGCATGTTCTTGATGCTCTGGATGGTGAACGGGGCCTGACTTGTTTGGTCACCCGTGCCATCGAGACCTACTACGAGGCCGTAGCCGACGAGCTGGTTCGGTCGGACGCCCGCGACACTCGCGAGATCCTTGACGCGCTCAGCCTGCGAGGGAGCCGACAGCGCCGTCAGCAGGACTGAAATCATCACGACGATGCTGCGCATGGCACGCTCCATTAGAACGGGAACCAAGAAAAGTTGAAGAACCGCGACAACAGACCCGGGGCATTCGCGTCGGCGAGAGCGCCGGTACCCGAGTAGGTAATGCGCGCGTCAGCCACCTTGGTGGAAGCGACGGAGTTGTCAGGTCCAATGTCGACGCTGCGCACGATGCCGCTGACGCGTACGAATTCCTTGCCCTGATTGATTTGGATCCACTTTTCGCCACGAACGAAGAGGTTGCCGTTTGGCCAGCGTTTGGCGACCGTCACCGTGATGTCGCCTGAAATGCTGTTGGTCTGACTGCTCGAACCGGAGCCATCGAAGGTACGCTCGGTCTCGAACGTGGTGTCGCCCACCGTACCGAGCCGGCGCAGGTTGCCCTTGAGCGCCTGGTCAATGTTCACCATCGGCAGGCTCTGGCCACCGATCGTCGGCGCCGGGATCGACACGCCGGAGTTCTTTCCCGTGGAGGTCGAGGAGCTCTTCGAAGCGTCCATGTTTTCGACGAGGCGAATCATCAGTGTATCGCCGACGCGCCGTGCAACCGAGTTCTCGAACAGCCGAATGTCCTGGCCGCTCTGGTAGATGGACCCATTGGGGACCGGCGTTGGCGCGTCGAGCTCGGGCATGGCGGCACGCCAGGCATCCGGGCGCTCGATGAGGCGACTGCCGTCGGTTGCACAGCCGGTGAGTGCCAGAGCCACACAAACTGCCGTCGAAGATAAGAGGATACGCATGATCAATCTCCGCTTAGAGCCGCTGCGTGAGGTACTCGAGCATCTTGTCGGTGGTCGAGATGGCCTTGGAGTTCATTTCGTAGGCTCGTTGCGTCTCGATCATGCTGACGAGCTCTTCGACCACGTTGACGTTCGACGCTTCGAGCGCACCCTGTTGCAGCACGCCGAGACCGTTGACACCGGCCGTGCCCGCCTGGGCGGGACCGCTCGCAGCGGATTCGAGGAAGAGGTTCTCACCGCGTGCCTGCAAACCCGCGGGGTTGACGAAGTCCGCCAACTGCAAGGTGCCGACCTGGTTGGGGCTCGCCTGACCCGCAAGCTGTACGCTGACGGCACCGTCCGTGCCCACGGTCACCGACACCGCGCCCTCAGAGATCGAAATTGTCGGCTGTATCCGATAGCCGCTCGAGGTGACGAGTTCACCCTGCGCATTGACCTTGAAGCTGCCATCACGTGTGTACGCGGTGGTGCCATCGGGCAATGCCACCTGGAAGAATCCACGGCCGTTGATCGCCACGTCTAACTGATTATTGGTGATCTGCATGCTGCCTTGGGTGAACATCTTTTCGGTGGCCACGACCCGTGAGCCCGTACCGATGTTGATACCCGTCGGTAGCAGCGTGTCCTGTGCACCCGTCGCACCGACCTGGCGCACGTTCTGGTACATGAGGTCCTCAAAAGCCACTCGACCCCGCTTGAAGCCTGTGGTGTTGACGTTGGCGAGGTTGTTGGCCGTGACTGCCATGCGCGTTTGCTGCGCTTCGAGTCCCGTTTTTGCTGCCCAGAGTGCGGAGTCCATGATTGAACCTCAGTGGTAACTAGTGTCGTTAGCGGGTGTTGAGCAGGCTGCCGGACGAACGCGAGTTCTCTTCGGCCCACTTGATGGTGCGCATTTGCAGTTCGAACTGACGCGACAGTTCGATCATGTTGACGATGGCCTGTGCGCCGTTGACGTTGCTGGCTTCGAGCGTTCCGGAGACCACTTGAACCGTCGGGTCCGACGGAGCAATGTCTCCAGCTCGCAAGCGGAACAAGCCGTCCGAGCCGCGCTCGAGATCTCGCGGCGGCGGATTGACGAGCTTGAGGCGCCCGATGACCGCGGTGGTCTCGGAGCCTTGGCCAAGCGGCACGATTGAAATGTCGCCATTGCTCGCGATAGTGATTGAGGTGTTGGGCGGGATGACGATAGGCCCGCCCTCTCCCAGCACTTCTCGGCCCGAGCCATTTCGCAGCGTGCCGTTGGTATCGAGCCGAAAGTCACCCGCTCGGGTGTACGCTTCATTACCACTGGCATCCTGCACGGCAAACCAGCCCTGCCCGTTGACCGCAACGTCGAGATCACGCCCCGTCGCCTGCAAGGAACCGCTCGCTTCATTAAAGCTCTGGGTCATCTGACCCCCGAGCGCGCGGGCCGAAAGAGCGCCGTCTTTTGCAGTCGACGCATCGCCGCGCCACTCGAAAGCAGAGAGGTCCGCGCGAAAGCCGGTCGTATTGATGTTGGCGAGGTTGTGGCTATTGGCTGCCTGCGCTTGCAGTGCCGCCTTCGCCCCCGCCATCGATACGTAGATCAGCTTATCCATCGCGTTACCTCAGATCCTCAGTCAGACTTAGCGCAGGTTGATGATGCTCTGCGCGAGCTGATCGGCTGTGGAGACAACCTTGGCATTCGCCTGGAAGTTGCGCTGCGCGGTGATCATGTTCACGAGCTGCTCGGTAATGTCCACGTTCGAGGATTCGAGCACGCCGCTACGAATCTCGCCGAGACCACCGCTGCCTGCCGAACCCAGCAAGGCGGCACCCGAACCGAAGGTTTCCGTCCAGGTGGAGTTACCGCGAACATTCAGGGCGCGCGGCACAGCAAAATTGGCGAGCGCGACCTTGCCGAGCTCGATCTCGCGACCGTTGGTGTAGCTGCCGCGAATGACACCTTGGTTATCGACGCTCAGACCGATGAAGCTGCCCGAGGAATATCCGTTCTGATCCACCGAACTCACGTTGAAGGCGCGACCGAGCTGCGTGGTGCTGGCTAGGTCGATACTCAAAGTGATCGGGTTGGCACCCGTGGTGGTCGGGTCATAAGCCGAGTAGGAAACCTTACCGCCGGTCGGTGCCGTCAACGTCGGCTGCGTGATCACGCCGTTGCCATCGAATGTCAGTGTTGTCGCGTACGGATCGGCGACCGTACCGGCACCGGTGGCACCGGTGCCTGTGGCCTGCACGTTATTCCCCGTGCCGCTGCCACCGATGTACAGGTACTGCTTCCACGTATTTTCCGCCGCCTGCTTGACGAGATACACCGTGGCCACGTGCGCACCACCTTGCGAGTCGTACACGGTCGTGGCGCTCGAGAAGTTGTAGCTCTCGGGCCGCGTCGGATCGAATGCAACCGCCGGTTGCGTGGCACCTGAAGCCGGAAGGTTGAAGGCCAACTCGACGTTGCTCGTGGCCTGTGCCGGGGATGTGCGCGCAACCTGCAGCGTGGTCGGCACGCCGGTTTCGAAGCGGCCGTCCACGTATTTATACGTCTGCAGACGATCGCCGCTGCCGTTGGCCAGAAACCCCTCGCGATCCAGCTGGAAGGCTCCCGCGCGGGTGTAGGCGTTGGAGCCATCGCCCGTCCTCACCATGAAGAAGCCGTTGCCGTTGACGCCGAGATCGAGCGAGTTGCCCGTCGCCGCAAGGTCACCTTGCGAAAAATTCTGCACGACGCCCGACACCCGAACGCCGGCACCCGGCTCGACACCCGCAGACCCTGCGGTGAACAGATCCGCGAACTCCGTTCGTGAGCTCTTGAAGCCCGAGGTCGAGGCGTTGGCGATGTTGTTGGCGGTGGTCGACAGATCGGTCTGCGCCGCGTTCAATCCACCGATGGCTGTACGTATGGACATGTCTGGTTCCTCTCTAGGGGTTACATCACACGGCGCACGGCCGAAATCGGCAGCGCACCGTTCATGGTGTTCAACATCAAACCGGCTCCGCCGGTATCCAGGGTTACGCTGTCAACGCGGCTTTGCAGCATCGTCTCCAGAGATTCAGTGCGATCGCCGCGGCGTGCCGCCACCTCGATCTTGTAGGCACCCGGCGACACCGGATTGCCCGCGCTATTCCGTCCGTCCCAGGCAAAGCCCGTGAGACCCGCGCGCGGATCGAGCGGAGCCGTGCGAACCACCGCACCCGCGGCATCGCGAATGATGAGTTCTGCGGCAGCGGTGCCGGCCGGCATGTCGACGGCACCACGAACCGTGCTGGCGCCATCGAACGTGGCCGTGCTGCCCGGGGCGAGCACCTGACGGCCAACGAAATTCGCGCCCTCGAGTGCCTGACTCGAACGCAGCGAGTCGACCATGGTGCCGAGTGACTTCTGCATCTCCTGCACACCGGTCACGGTGCTGAACTGCGCGAGCTGGCCGAGAAACTCGGAGGGCTCGAGCGGCTTCAGCGGATCCTGGTTCTTCAATTGCGCGAGCATCATGGTCAGGAACTGCTCCTGCCCAAATTGCTGCGTGGGACGCTTCAGCGCAGAGGTGTCTACGCTTGAGGTACTGGCGGAGGGGGCGGCCAAACTAGTCATGCTGAAATAACTCCTTACTGGCCAAGCCGCAGCGTCGCGAGCATCAGGTCACGCGAGGTGTTCACGACTTCGATGTTGTTTTGGTACGAGCGCGACGAGGAAATCATGTCGACCATCTGCTCGATGGAATTGATGTTCGGCGAATACACATAGCCACTCGTATCAGCGAGCGGATTGCCCGGCTCATAGCGTGCGAGCGCATCGGCTTGCGCTTCGATCACCTCGCGAACTTTGACGGCGGCTCCGGCATCGGGCCCGTTGAGGGCGCCGCGCACTTCCTCAAACACCACCTGACGAGCCCGATAGACCCCGTCCTTCGACGAGCTGATCGTGTTGGCGTTGGCGAGATTGCTCGCCACCGTGTTGAGCCGCAGCGACTCGGCAGCCATACCGGATGCCGCGATATCGAAGATCTTGAAACTGGACATGGTTCAGCGCCTCGTTTGGGGTTACTGACCGATTACTGGCCGGTGATGGCCGTCATCAGGCCGCGGAGCTGTGAGTTCACAAAATTCAGCGAGGCCTGGTAGCGAATCGAGGTTTCGGCGAACGCTGCCTGCTCGGCCTGCACGTCCACCGTGTTGCCATCGAGCGATTCGATGAGCGGTGTGCGATCGATCAGCAAGTTGTCGAGATTCATCGACTGCGACCCACCGAGGTGACCTGCCGAGGTCGCCGTCATGCCCACCGCCCCGCCGCCCTCGCCCAGCGCGGTGGCCAAGGCCTTCCGGAAGTCCAGATCGCGGGCCTTATAGTTAGGTGTCTCCGCGTTGGCGAGGTTGCGCGCAATCAGCTCCGAGCGTCGCGAGCTGAGCTTCAGCGACTCCGCGTGCAACCTGAAATGTGCGTCGAGATCGAACATCTGCGTCCTCCGCCAAAAATTTGGCTCGGGACATACACAGCAATTGCCGTGCCAACTCCTCCGTTCCGCAAATTTCTTGGTTCTCCGCGAATAACCTCCCGTGTAGCGCATCGTGTTTGAGGCCGATGAACGACCGAGTCGACAAATTCGTGGCGCCCTCCCGGCAACGAGCGACCACTTCGCAGGCAACAGGCTAATGGCATGAGCCTTGCTGTATTCCAAGCATGAAAGCTCATCACACCTTTTTGACACTCCTCGTCGCATGCTTGGGATCAATGCAAGCGCGAGGCCAGTCGGCTGTCCAAGACCCCGCGAGCGTTGCCGAGGCAGCCACCGCGGCAGTTCAAACCCTGGCACCCGAGGCGGTGCTCGAGGCAAGTCCCGTCGATCCCCGCCTTCGTTTGGCCCGCTGCGATCGCCCGCTAGTCGGCGCCCTGCCTCCCAATATGACCCTCGGGGCGCGGGTCAACGTGCGGGTCAGCTGCCCGGGTAACGTGCCGTGGAATGTGTTCGTTACGGTCGCTGTCTTTACGGAAGGGCCGGTTCTCGTGACCAATCGCCCGCTACGACCGGGAAACATCCTCTCGGCTGACGATATTCGGGTCGAAGTTCGGCGTTTCCCAGGCGGTCCGGGGTGCTGCACGGCCGATCCGCAGGAAGCCATCGGCCGCGTGCTGCGACGTGCCGTCGCCAACGATGCAACTTTGCTGTTCGATATGCTCGATATTGCGCCCGTCGTTCGACGCGGCGAGATCGTGACCGTGCTCGCGGGTATCCCCGGCGGGGAGGTCCGCGCTTCGGGGGTGGCCCTGTCGGATGCTCGACCGGGAGAAACCCTGCGAGTACGTCACAGTACTTCATTAAGGATTATCCAGGCCCGTGCCGATACCCAAGGTGTGGTGCGAGTTGACCGGTAGCGGTCGGAACCTCGGGGTTGATGCCATGGAAAAATATTTTCAAGACAGCCCTAAAGTTTTCCGAACCGCTGCCGTTACCCCCTACGAGGGAACCGGGAGAATCGTGTCATGACGATGAAAATCAACGGCGGCGAGCTCCGTTCGGCAGGTGTGACGACCACAGCCGGCAACGCTCGCGTGAAGGACAACGGCAAGGCGGCCGACGCCGCTGTAGTGGGTGACGCCGCACGGGCGGGCGCCGACCAGGAGGTCAAGATTACGGTGGCTGCTCGACAGCTGCTCGATCTTGTTGCCCCTGAGTCGAAAGCCACGTTCGTCGACGAAGCCAAGGTGGCACGCCTGCGGGCGGAGATCGAGAACGGGACCTACCGTATCGACTCGGCGCGCATCGCCGACCAGCTGCTGCGCTTCGAGTACGCGCTGGGTCAGGTTACGGGCGATCTCAGCAAGAAGCCGAGCTGATTCAGTCCGTGAAAGGCTTGCAGGAATCCAAGCAGGCGCTGTCACGCCTGCTCGATGAGGAGCGGCGCTTGCTGCTGCGCCTCGAGGGGCTGCTCGATGCCGAGAAGGCCATCCTGTTGAAGGATGATTCGCCTGAGGAACTCGAAGCCGCCTGCATCACCCGTCAGGAATGTATGGGCGCCCTGCTTCGCCTGCAGGATGAGCGCTCGAACCTGCTGCGCATGCTCGGGTACAGCCCCGACAATGCCGGCTTGCTGAGTCTGATCAAAGCCTGCGACCCGGAGCGGGCCCTGCCGCCGCGCTGGGCCGAATGCGCCGAGCTCGCCAAGCGTTGCCGCAGCCTGAATGATCACAACGGCGCTCTGGTCGCGAGCCGTATGCGCCGCATCCAGGGCGTGCTCGAGGTAATCACCGGCAAGCGCAGCGACCCCAACGTTTACGGAAAACAGGCTCAGCAGGCCTGGATCACCCGCGGCCGCATGGTCGCAGCTGAGGCCTGAGCCGCCCGTCAACCCATTGAGGCGTCAACCCGTTGAGGGTTGCGCCATTTAGGGGTTGCCGCTCGGAATGCCGAGCCCGCCCGGGTTCAACACACCCTTCGGGTCTACCACCTGTTTGATTTGCTGCACGAGTTGCGCCGTCTCAGGCCGCAGCGAGTGGAAGTACGGGTAAGTCTTGCCCAACTGGTTTGATGCGGCGCCAAGCTCGGCGAACAAATCCACCAATCGTTGCCGCATCTCCGCCACGAGAGCGGCGGCAGCCGGCTGAGCGGTTGGTGCGGGCAGACGCCGCTTGGCCCCCTCCGACAGCACCTCCTGGTGCAAGGGCAGCCATTCGTCACGCCAGCGAAACACGGGCTCGAAACTGAACGCGTGAGTACCCGTCGCGATCAGCAGGTGACTCATCCACACGCCGTGCTGTTGCATGCGCTCGCGGTACGGCGCGATCACCTGCGCTGCGGCCTGGATGACGCGCTCGGCATCCGAGTGCGCCACTTTGGCATTCAATGCCGCCCAGCGATGACCGTCATCACCCACAACGCCATCCGGCGCCGGGAACAGATCCGCACGGACTGCTCGGGGGATCGATGAAGGAATCTCCCGCCCACCGAGACCGAGGCAGGCCTTACGGCAGGCCTCAAGGTCCGCATCGAGCGATGCCCGATCACGTCCCGCGCAACTGACATGCAGCGAATGCGCATCGGTGGGCAGGAAACGGCGTCCGGCGAGAACGAGCCGCGCCCCCTCGGCCACGGCACGCCATAGTCCACGCTCATTGCGCATAACTTTGAAAAGCGTGCCCACGTCTTTGGCGAGCCCCTGCGAGCGCAGGCTGCCATGGGTTGCCGCGGGGTCGAATACATACGCGTCCTCCGCCGCCCCAGTGCGCGCCACTTCGGAGAGCGCCGCGGCGGCAGCCCTCATCCCATCGAACACGAACGAGGCGTGGCCAGTCACCTCCGGCATGCGCATCAGACGGAACGTCGCCTGCACCTTGATGCCGAGAGTGCCGGAATCATGCAGGAACAAGCCGGTCAAATCGGGACCGCAGGTGCGGTAAAAAGGCTTCTCGACGTTGCGGAAACCCGCCTGCCCCGTCGTCAGCATCCGCCCGTCGCCGAGCACGACCTCGAGCCCCAACACGCAGTCGGCGGCCGTGCCATGCCGTGCGGTGCCAAGAAATAGCGCGCCGTTGGCCAATCCGCCGCCGACGGTCGCGCGTGCACCCGAGAAGGTGCCAAAGAACGGCAGCCTCAAGCCGAGCGGCGTGAGAGCCTCGTAGATCTGCTTCCAGGTCACGCCCGCTTCGACCGTGATGTAGAGATCTTCCGGACTGATCTTGATGATTCGATCAAGCCCCGAGGTATCGATGGCGACCACCCGCTCGTGCGCGGCGAGATACCCACCCGTATAAGTCAGTCCCCCGCCGCGAGTGACGGTGGCGAACCCGGCATGCCCCGCTGCAGCGATCATATGCGCGAGTCGGTGCTTGTCCCGCGGCCGCAGCACTGCGGCAACGCGAATGCCGCGAGAGTACACATCCGAAGAAAAGACCTCACAGATCGCGGGATCCGTGATGCATTCATTGGGCTCGAGAGCCTGTTGCAGATCAACGAGCGAAGCGAGAGTATCCATATACGCAATCGTACTGATGCGCGACGCGCTGTGCCACGCGAGACTATGGCCGTACCAAAGAGAGGTCAGTCATGCACCCGATCAAGAACATACTCGTCGCGATCAAGACTCTCGACGCCCGTACCTTGCCTGCGCTGCGCAAGGCAGTGCAGTTGGCCAAGGCGAACGGCGCATCGCTGGAACTATTCCATGCCCTCTCGCAGACGGTGCTGATCGAAGCCCTTGAAGCGCGCAAGATCAGCCTGCGCGAATTCGAGGCCGAGCAAAGTGCTAAGGCGTTGAAGCGCCTCAACACGATCGCCCAGCGCGTGCGCAAGCACGACGTGGAGGTTAGCTGCGCCGTCGAGTGGGATTACCCCGCCTCCGAAGCCATCGTCCGACGCGCCCTGAAGACCCGCTGCGATCTGATCGTCGCCGAGCGGCATGCGTCGCGGCACGTGGCAGGCTGGCTACTGGCGTATACGGATTGGGAATTGCTACGCCAGGCGCCCTGCCCTGTGCTTCTGGTCAAAACCTCCAAGCCCTACCACCGCCCCACCGTGCTGACCGCGGTCGATCCGTTCCATGAGCACGCCAAGCCCGCGCGGCTCGATGACGCCTTGCTGGCCATGAGCGCTACGCTCGCCACCGGCCTTAAAGGTTCGCTGCGGATCGTGCACTGCGTGCCCTCGGCAACGCTGGTCGCTGCCGGTTGGGCGAGCGGACCCATCGTCGTCGACACCGGCAAAACGAGCCAACGACTTACGCAGGCCCGCAAAGCACTCGCCGCTGAGGTCGCCCGCCGCCCACTGCCGTCGCACAAGCTCGCCGTGCTCGAGGGCGCGCCTCGCGAAGCCCTGCCGCAGGCGGCACGCGACTACAAAGCCAGTCTCGTTGTCATGGGCGCCATGTCGCGCAGCGGCATGCAGCGACTGCTCGTGGGCAATACGGCCGAGGCGGTGCTCGATCACCTGACCTGCGATGTGCTCGTCATGAAGCCGGGCAAGTTCCAGAGCAAGGTGCCTCGGCGCACCCGAGGCGCACAGCTGATGGCGTTACCCTCGGCGATGACGGGTTAACTGACGACCAGGGGGAGCCGCGCTACCTCGCCAGCCACAGCACAAGTGCGGCCGCAGCCAGCGACAGAATCACCGCCGGCGCTACCCGCGCAAGGTAGCGCCGGCCGCCTGTAAATCCGGCAACGACCAACTTGCTCAGCGCGTTGGTGCCGAGCGCCAGCAAGATGGCGAGCACCGCCGTGGCGCTGTTCAAATGGCCTTGTGCCGCCAGGGTGCCGGCTGAAGCCGTCGCCGAATGGGCATCCGCAAAACCACTCAGGGCGATGCCCCACACGGCGCCGAGTGCCCCGTAGCGCTCATCGAGCCACGCCGCACCCCACAGCACTGCAGTCACCGTGACGCTGAAAATGAGCGCTTGGGTGGGCTGCAGCGCCCGACCCAACAACCGCTCCCCCGACTCTATCGTCTCGCGCGGGCCGTGCCCGAATACGGCGACAACGTACACGGCGTTGACCGCCGCCATGACGAGCGCGGGCAGCCACCACTCGCGTAGCAGTTCAGGGCGAACGACGGCGAGCACCAATAACACCTGTACCGCCGTCGCGATGCAGGAAAGCACGGCACCAGCCGCGGCGGCGCGCAGTAGTGCGGGCGTGCGACTTGCGACTCCGCCGAGGGAGGCGATCGTGGCCGAACTCGACACGAACCCGCCAAATAGCCCAGCAATCGGTAGACCGCGACTCGGGCCCAATGCACGCAAGGCCACATAGCCTGCGGCGTTGAGCGCAAGCACGAGCACAGCCAGGGTCCATAGGGTCTTGAGATTCACCACGCCGTAGCGATCGATGGGCTGCGCGGGCATGAGCGGTAACACCACGAGCACGGCTGCAGCCAACAGCAGAAAATCGAGTAATTCCTGATCGTTAAGCACCTCGCCAGCGAGGCGATGTAGCGGCTTGCGCAGCGCCAGCAGCAAGGCGATAACGACCCCAACCGCCGCCGCAAGCTCAGGCGCGAGCGTGGCCACGGCGCCGAGCAAGTACGTGGTGAATAGGGTGATTTCGCTCGTGATCCCGATATCCGGGCTGCGATCTCGCGCATAGGCCAGCAGCACGAGGGCTGCGACGAACACACCGCCGACCACCACAAGCCCAAAGCCCGGAAACTGCATGGCGAGCGCCCCGGCAAGGGCGACGATCACGTGGGTGCGGACACCGCCCGCTCCACCGAAGTGCGGATCTGCCTTGCGTCGCTCGCGCTCAATGCCGATGAGCAAACCCACGCCAAGCGCGACTAGGGTGCCGATGACGGACGCGTCTGAAAGGCTGCTAAAAGGCATTCAGCCCCGTCAACTCGCGTCCGAGTGACAGCTGATGAATGGTCTCCGTCCCTTCGTAGGTGATCACGCTCTCGAGATTCAAGGAATGCCGAATCGCGGCATGATCCGTGGTAATGCCTGCGCCGCCGAGCAGATCGCGCGCATCCCGCGCCACGTCAATCGCCGCGCGGCAGTTATTCCACTTCGCCAGAGACACCTGCACTGGTGACAGCGTGCCGCGATCCTTACGCCGCGCCATGTGCAGCGCGAGCACCTCACCGATCGAAATGCGGCGCGACATCTCTGCCAGACGGATCTGCACCGCCTGCGTCGCAGCGAGTGGCCGCCCGAAGAGCACACGCTCTTTGGTGTAGTGCAAAGCCTCACCGAGACAAGCTTGCGCCGCACCCATCACGCCCCAGGCGATGCCAAAGCGTGCTTGGGTCAAGCAACTGAGCGGTGCCTTCAGACCGACACTGCTCCCGGGGAGCAGATTAGCCTCCGGGATGCGAACGTCGTCGAAGTACAGCGCACCGGTCGCCGAAGCACGCAATGACATCTTGCGTTCGATCTCGGCCGTACTGAAACCCGGCATACCGCGTTCGACCAGAAAGCCGCGCACGCCCTCGTCCGTCAGCGCCCAAACAATGGCGACATCGGCAAGTGGTGCATTCGTGATCCACATCTTCGAACCATTCAACACCCAATCGCCACCCTGCCGCTTGGCGGTGGTGTTCATGTTGAGAGGGTCGGAGCCGCCGTGCGCCTCGGTGAGCCCGAAGCAACCAATGATTTCGCCGCGGGCCATCCCCGGCAACCAACGCTCACGCTGCTCGGGGCTGCCGTAGGTGTAGATGGGAAACATGCAGAGCGAGGACTGCACCGACACAAAACTGCGCAGCGCCGAATCGCCCCGCTCGAGTTCACGGCAAATCAGTCCGTAGCTCACGGCATTGAGACCCGCGCACCCGTAGCCCTCGAGCGAGGAGCCGAGCAAGCCAAGCCTCGCCATGGGCGCAATCAGCTCACGCGGAAAACTGTGCTCGGCGAAGCAGCGGCCAATGATCGGCAGCACCTCGTCATCAACGAAGCGCGCGACCGAGTCGCGAACCAACCGCTCCTCGTCCTGCAACTCGTCTTCGATGCCCGCTATGTCGAGAGGATCGTGTGCCATGAATTACCCGATCACGTGGTCGTTGCGCAGTTGTGCGATCTCGTCCGCCGATAACCCGAGGGTAGCCAGCACCTCGTCGGTGTGCTCGCCCGGTTTGGCCAGCTTGCCGCCTTGCGAGGGTCGCTGTCCGTCCATTTCGATGGGCAGTTTCGGCAGCCGCGTCTGCTTGCCATCGGGCAAGGTGGTCTCGCCGAGACCGCCGCTCGCTGCCAGATGCGGATCGTCGAACATTTCTTCAGGTTTACCTATCGGCGCAAATGGCAGGCCGGTGTTTTCGAGTATGGGCACCAGATCCGCCTTGCGGTAGCCGCGGAACAACTCGCGCACTTTTGGCAGCAGACTCTCGCGCTGCAGCACGCGCTGGGAATTGGTCTTGAGCGACTCGTCCGCACCGAGCTCCGTGAGCGCAAACGCTTGGCAGAACTTTTGCCACAGTCCGTCGGAGACGATACCGACAAATACGTGCTCGCCGTCGGCCGTTTCGAACACATCGTAGATCGCCCAGGCCGAGATGCGGACCGGCATCGGCTTGGCCGGCTGTCCGGTGACCGCCATCTGCGCCATGTGCTGACCGACCAGATACACGGTGGTTTCGAACAACGCACTGCTGACCTTTTGCCCGCGCCCCGTGCGGTGCCGCTGTTCGATCGCTGCCAGCACGCCGATGACGCCGAACATGCCGCCCGTGACATCGATCACCGACGTGCCCGCGCGCAGCGGACGACCCGGCGGCCCTGTCATGTAGGCCAACCCGCCCATCATCTGCGTGACCTCATCGAGCGCCGTGCGGTGTTCGTAGGGACCCGACAAGAACCCCTTCTCCGAGCAATAGATCAGCCGCGGATTGGTCTGTGAGAGGGACTCGTATCCAAGCCCGAGCTTGTCCATGGCACCGGTGCGGAAATTCTCGACCACCACGTCCGCCGCGTCGCAGAGTCGACGGGCGAGCCCGAGCCCCTGCGGTGATTTCAGATCGAGGCAGATGCTCTTCTTGTTGCGGTTGTACATCGGGAAATATCCCGCACCCGAACCGATCAGCTTGCGGGTGGAGTCGCCGCCGGGCGGCTCCACGCGAATGACCTCGGCACCGAGTTCCGTGAGAATGGCGCCCACCGCAGGGCCCATTACCATGTGCGTGAACTCCACGACCTTGATGCCATGCAGCGGCAGACTGGTCGGATTCGGCAAATCGCTCATCGTCGTCTCCTCAGGCAGCCGAGGCTGCGACAAACCCGAGCGGCAAGCCGGCGTCAGGGGTGAAACCGTACAGTGACTCGCTAGGCAAGGCTTGGCGCACGATGTCGCGCACCGCGAGCAGCTTGGGCAAATCGATACCCGTGCGCAGCCCCATGGCCTCGAGCATGAACACCAGATCCTCCGTGACGATGTTGCCCGAGGCTCCCGGCGCAAACGGACATCCACCGAGGCCGCCGAGGGAACTGTCGAAGGTGGTGATGCCCTCTTCCAGTCCCGCCATGACGTTGGCGAGCCCAAGGCCGCGGGTATTGTGCAAATGCAATCCCGACAGGGCGTGCTCGCCCACCGCAGCGCGCACCGCGCGTACGAGATCGCGCACCTGGCGCGGGTTGGCGTAACCGGTGGTGTCTGACAAACCGACTTCATCGCAGCCGGCCGACATCAGCGCCTCGGCGAGTTCCACCACCTTGCGTTGCGGTACCACGCCCTCGAGCGTGCAGCCGAACGCCGTAGACAGGCCGCCCTCGAATTTGGGCCGACTCTCGGGCGGCAGACTGCGAAGCAATGCGACGATGCTGCGCGTCTCCTCGAGCATTTGCGCGTGGGTGCGACGGACATTCTTGAGACTGTGCGTCTCCGACACCGACAACGGCAGCGTGATCTTGTGCGCACCGGCCGCAACGGCTGCCTCGGCCCCTTTCAGGTTCGGCACGAGCACCGCCACAGTCAGATTCGGGAGGGTGCGCGCAAAGGCCACAACCTCGGCGGTATCAGCCAGCTGAGGCAACAACTTCGCCGGCACGAAGCTACCGACCTCGATCTCGGTGACACCCGCGGCGGCCTCGGCGGCGATCCACGCTTTCTTGGCCTCAAGCGGCATGATGCTTTGCACGCTCTGCAGCCCGTCTCGCGGACCCACCTCACTGATCAATATGCCACTCACGATGCCACTCACGTTAAGCCCCCTGGTAGATCCACGGGCGCGCCCGTCGATCCTGGTCAATGAATTGCTGGATGGCAGCGCGATGCTTCAAGGTCAGATCGATGGCATCGAGCCCCTCGAGCAACATCTCGCGTGCTTCACCCTCGAGCGCAAACGAGTACCTCAGCTGCGCTCCCGCCGTCACTTCGCAGTTCCGCAGATCCACCGTCACGCGGTGCTCCTGCGGCGCCTCGGTCACGTATGCGGCAAGCGCTGCGATGTCAACGGCGCCGAGCGTCACGGGCACGATGCCGTTACGGATACAGTTACCTTGGAAAATCGGCGAAAAACTCGGCGCAAGCACCGCGCGTATGCCGTACTCATGCAAGGCCCACACG
>ENA-UPTJ01000921-UPTJ01000921.1-marine-metagenome-genome-assembly--contig:-NODE-921-length-17079-cov-4.138804_pt1 | contig 17079 bp, 16 predicted proteins | sample MGYA00238168_ERZ767080 | MGnify/ENA primary metagenome ERZ767080 (study PRJEB28935, sample SAMN06266237) | marine metagenome | isolation source: Columbia River Estuary | place: USA:Columbia River Estuary... | reverse complement strand
TCCCCACCATCCCGCCAAACGAGGAAGGTCTTTGGAGTGGGCGTGCCGTTCATGAACAAAAAAACCAGAGACCCCTCCAGGAGATGAATTCAGGTATTTATAGCCACACCATGCAGCAAAATCAGGACCCCATTCATGAAGGTGTAATGCCACATTGCCGGCTGCATGAGCCAGATCAAAACCAACGACAGCCCCAACGGAATGCCCGACACGCGTTATTTCTTTCAGGTCGAAAAACTGTCCGGTGTAGTAGTTTACGCCACCCCAAAGGACAAGGGCAAGCTCATCACCAAGGTCCAAAATGCGCTCATAGATGTCCTCCTCTCTAATAAGTTCTTCTTGTGCTCTCGGGGAAACCCACACCAAGTGGTCTGCCGGGATGCCGTGTATTTTAAGTTGGGACTCAAGGGCATACTGATCGCTTGGAAATGCTTTTGCTTCGCACAAAATTTTCGTCCGTTTGCCCTGGGGCCGATAGAAGGAGGCCATTAACAGATGCAAATTTGTAGTTAGGCTATGGCTCGTGCACACCTCCAAGGGTTTTGCCCCCACCAACTTTGCCACCATATTGGTCAGTGTTTCATGGTAAGAATACCAGGGTCGTTTGGCGTGAAAATGTCCATCCACTCCGAGTCGGCCCCAGTCTTCAAGCTCCTGAAGGATAAAGGTTTTAGCGGTTTTAGGTTGAAGGCCCAGAGAGTTTCCTGTAAAATAAACCGGGTGTTCTGCGCTGGATTCCGGAAAAATGAAACGATCGCGAAAATCCCTCAAGGGGTCTTGGGCATCCATCGTTCGAGCAAATTCGAGGGTATTTTCAAAGTTCATACGATCCTTATTTCGTAATTTTGTACAAAGATAAACAAGAATGCCTCAACGAAACAGAACCCAATCGGCTAAGTTATTTGATCAATCTACGCAGCTGTTCCCCGGTGGAGTCAATTCTCCGGTTAGGGCTTTCAAAAGCGTTGGCGGAACCCCCATTTTCATTGCTAAAGGTTCTGGGGCCTATCTTTGGGACGAGGACGGCAATCAATACATTGATTTTTGTAACAGTTGGGGTCCACTCATTCATGGACACGCTAACCCTCATGTCGAAGGCAGGATTGTAGACGCCCTACGGAAGGGGGCTAGTTTTGGCGCACCGACACGCAACGAAAGCGCATTGGCGCACCTTATTAAAGACAACATTCCCTTCATTGGAAAAATGCGTTTTGTAAGTTCGGGTACGGAAGCGGTAATGTCGGCCCTACGTCTTGCTAGAGGCTATACGGGCAAACCGAAAATTCTGAAGTTCGAGGGCTGTTACCACGGCCATGTTGATTCAATGCTTGTTAAGGCTGGAAGCGGACTGATTACCTTTGGGTCTTCTTCGAGTGCAGGCGTAACGCAAGCCATGGCCTCAGACACCTTGGTTTTACCGCTAAACGACGTCGAGGCATTAACGAAGGCCTTTCAGGAATTTTCACAGGAGCTCGCAGCGGTAATTATTGAACCCATACCCGCAAACAACGGTTTGCTTTTACAGGACTTGAGTTTTTTGCAGACTTTGCGCGGATTGTGTTGGAAACACGGCGTGTTATTGATTTTTGATGAGGTTATTTCTGGTTTTCGAGTTGCCTTTGGCGGTGCAGCTGAATTATACGGCATCGAACCCGACATCGTAACCTATGGAAAAATTATTGGCGGAGGACTTCCGGTTGGCGCTTATGCTGCTTCTACCGAAATTATGGCCCAGGTTTCTCCCGAAGGCCCGGTTTATCAGGCGGGAACTCTTTCTGGAAATCCTGTAGCAATGGCGGCGGGCATCGCCCAACTAGAATTGTGTTTGCGCCCAGACTTTTACAAAGAACTAGAGAGTAATACCCGCAGTTTTGTTTCAAGAGTGAACGCACATGCTACGGTTAAAAATTATCCTTTTGAATTGGTTTCCTTGGCCTCGATTTTTTGGTTGTCGTTTAACGGCAAAAAACACATTACCCAAGCGGAAGAAATAGATTCAGACATGAGTGGCTTCAATTTTCTTCATGCCTTCCTTCTGGATCATGGTATTTATTTGGGCCCCAGTGGCTATGAAGTTGGTTTTATTTCTGCTGCGCACACCCAAGCCGATTTAGAACAGGCCGCGCAGTATTTTTGTATGGGATTAGATGCGTATTATGCCAAATAAAACCTTGGTTTTAGGGGCTACGGGATTATTGGGAAGCCATTTGCTTTGGGAATTAACACAAAAGGGGTCTGTACTTGCAGGTTACCGAAATGAAAAGCGCATCGAGGACGTAAGAAAGCTTTTCCTGTTCTACGACAAAACCATAGGCGAGCAGCGTTTCCAACAAATTGAGTGGAGAAGGATTGATATCCTTGATTTTTCTACCCTTGAAGAGGCTATTCGCGAAGCATCTCACGTTTATCATGCGGCCGCATTGGTTTCCTTTCACCGCATAGATTTTTATCGTTGCATCAAGCAAAATCGAGAAGGAACGGCCAACGTTGTTAACGCGTGCCTTGCGCATCCGGAGGTCAGGTTATGCTACATTAGTTCTACGGCAGCCGTTGGAAAAACGCAAGAAGGATTCATTAATGAAGGCCATTTGTGGAAGTCTAGCGATAAAAACAGTGGTTATTCGGTATCCAAATTTGGGGCGGAAAAAGAGGTGTGGAGAGGAATGGAGGAGGGCCTCAACGCCGTTATAATTAACCCATGCACGATAATCGGACCCGGGCGATGGGAAGAGGGTTCCATGGAAATGTTCAACGTTGCACGGAAGGGCTTACGCTTCTATTCTTCAGGATCCAACGCCACCGTTGACGCTAGGGATGTAGCCAGCGCGGCCATTTTTTTAATGAATAGTGGCATTCAACGGGAACGGTTTTTATGCATTGGGGAAAACAGAAGTTTCCGTTCTTTATTTACAGACATTGCTGAGTCCATGAATAAAACGCCCCCCAAAATCTATATCCCCCGAAGGCTTGCATTAGTAACGGCCTATTTAATCGAGACCATAGCGCTTATCCGGGGTAGAAGGCAAGGAATGACGATTGAATCCACCCGAGCGGCTTACAACTCCTTTGCCTACGACGACACAAAATTAAGGACGCTACAAAAGAACCCGCGTTACCGATTAAAAGAGACTATTGAAAACGCTATTAAGGGAAGAATAATGCCATGAAAGAAAGCACGAGGGTACTGATTTTAGTGGTATTATATTCTGTCGGGCTGATATCCATTTATGTGCCGGCCTTGAAGCCGTGGTGTTTGCCCCTAACTCCCCTTAACCTTTTGATATCGTTTCTTTTTCTTTTACAGGCCTATCAATGGGAAAAACAGCTCGTCCTAAGTGCGCTTTACGTTTTTATTTTGGGAATGGCTGCAGAGTGGATTGGTGTTCATACTGGATGGTTGTTTGGAAGCTATCATTACGCGTCACATTTAGGGTTAAAAGCCGGCGGCGTACCGCTCATTATTGGTGTTAATTGGGCCATGTTAACGCTCTTAGCAGCGGGGGTATCTACGGCTTTGTCAAAAAACAAGGGATTGCGCATTTTATTTGGGGCATTGTTGATGACGGCCATGGATTATTTTATGGAGCCCGTTGCGATAAATCATCAATTTTGGATTTGGGATAACGGAAAAATACCCCTTTTTAATTACGTTTCGTGGTTTTTTGTTTCGTTATTAACGCAGTGGGTGGTTTTCAAAAGAAAGGATGTTCCTTTGAACAACACTGCATTGGCATTGTTTATTTTAATAAATTTATTTTTTACTGTTCAATTTTTTGTCTTATGTTTTGGTGGGGACCTTTCGTTTTACTAGCTACTTTTTTTGGAATGGAATTCATGGCATGGTTCACCCATAAATTTGTTATGCATGGGTTTATGTGGTATTTCCATCGTGACCACCATCAAGTGGAGGCAGGGTTTTTTGAAAAAAACGATGTGTTTTTTCTAATCTATGCCATACCCTCCTGGCTTGGAATAATGTTGGGCATGATGTATAACGCGTATTTTTTTGTTTGGATGGGCTATGGCATCGCAGTGTATGGTGTTGCTTATTTTTTGGTACACGACGTTTTTATTCACCGACGTTACCGGTTTATTAGGGAAATCGATCACCCGTATTTTTATGCCATTCGTAAGGCGCACAAAGTTCATCATAAAAACCAGGACAAAGAGGAGGGCGCATGCTTTGGAATGTTATTGGTCCCACCCAAGTTTTACCGAGAAGCAAAAAAAGCTTACCGATTAAAAAGCCACCAAGCATGACCTATTATGGGTATATTCTATTGCTTTCATTTCTCGGCCCGCTGTGCCTAAGTTTTGATCGCAAAGTGGCATATTATCGAACGATACCCCAGTTGTTTTTACCCTTACTTTTGGTTTCGGGTTTGTTTTTAGTTTGGGACCATTGGTTTACTAGCCTTGGCGTTTGGGGATTTAACAAGACCTATGTTTCCTCGGTATTTTTAGGGCGACTTCCATTAGAAGAGGTCTTGTTTTTTGTGGTAGTCCCTTACAACTGCCTTTTCATCTACCAAGTAGTAGGCGCATATTTCAAGCCAAGCAATAACCGCCGGTTCAATGGCTGGTTTGTGATTCTTTTTGCCCTACTTGGAGGGTTTTTGTACATCAAAAATCCAACGGGTTGGTACACGCTCACGGCGGTTTCCTTTGCCCTGTTTTTAATGCTCATCCTTCTTTATTATAATCCTACTTGGACAACGCACTTTATTATTGCCTTTTTAGTTTGTTTGGCGCCCTTTCTCGTTGTTAATGGTTTGTTGACCGGGGTGGCGACACCCCAACCCGTAGTCTGGTATAATCAACAATCCTTTTCAGGATGGCGAATGGCAACGATTCCCGTAGAAGATTTGTTCTATAATTTTGATTTATTTTTGGGGTTCGTTGTTTTATTTAATGCACAAACGAAAAAAAAATCAGCCGCGTTTCGATAAAATAGCCGTGGTTGAAAACCCTTCAACCAACGGTATCGTGCAGGCCTTTCCTCCCCACTCGGCGGAATCCACACTCCCAACAATATAGCGCGGATCAGAGGGATTGCTTACGAGCGCATCGTAATCGCCTCCTTTTACAATCCAATCGGGTTTGATTGCAAGGATGGTATTCAATGGTGTGGGCTCAGAAAAAAGCACAACGTAATCAACAAAACCTAGCGCCGCCAAAACTTTTGCCCGAGCCGATTCCGGGTTAATGGGGCGGTCTTCTCCTTTGCCCAAGGCGCGCACCGAAGGGTCATCGTTCAGCGCCACGAACAAGGCATCCCCAAGGCTTGCCGCTTGCGCCAAATAGGTAATGTGTCCAAGGTGAAGCACATCAAAACACCCATTGGTAAAAACAACTTTTCGGTTTTTAAGCCGGTTCATTTCTGCATATTGTGCCGCCTGATGAAGGGATACTATTTTGGATTCTATGTGGCTTAATCGGCTCACGGAACCAACAAATTAGTGGGCTCATTAGGAAACACCAATGAAGGCTTAAACGATTTTGCTTCTTCAAAATCCATGGTAGCATACCCAATAACAATTATGATATCCCCCACCGCCACCTTTCTGGCTGCGGGACCATTTAAGCAAATCACTCCAGAATTCTTCGCGCCTTTTATCACATAGGTTTCAAGCCGTTCCCCATTGTTTATGTTAACTACTTGAACCCTTTCGCCCTCAATAAGGTTGGCTGCAATCATAAGTTGTTCGTCAATGGTAATACTTCCAATGTAGTTAAGTTCTGCCTGGGTAACCGTAGCCCGATGTATTTTGGATTTTAGGACTTGAATTTGCATAGCGTTGCTGAGAAAAAAACAAAAGTAATGTAAATCAATCGTCCCACAATGGCAGATTATCAATTAAGCGAACGCCATGACAGGTGGCGGCGACACAGGCAATTGCAGATGGACCAAAGGAATCCAGGGCGCTTAAGGTTTTAGCGTCCACAACGGCCAAATAATCCACCGCCAACGAAGCTCGTGAGATTTCCTCAATACCCTCGGAAACAAGGTGTTTGGGAGAATGAAGGGCCTGTTTGTTTTTAAAATTCCTTAAAACCCGATAGAGCACAGCCGCGTCTTCTTGTTGACTGGGGCTAAGCCGTAGGTTCCTGCTACTCATCGCCAATCCATTGCCTTCTCTTCGGGTCTCACAGGCTACGACGGATACGGGAAGCCCTAGGTCATGAATCATGTTTTTTATAATCAAAACTTGTTGAAAATCTTTTAACCCAAGAAACAGGTGGGTAGGATTAATGTGGTCCAACAAGGCATAAACCACTTCAACCACCCCCCGAAAATGCCCGGGTCTTGAGGCGCCCTCCAACACCGAGTCGAGCCCATGCAAATCAACCGTTGCTGCAGGGTTGGTTTCTGAAAAAAGCGCAGCGTAGTTGGGTAAATAAACAGCGTCCACTCCCAGCTTCTCCAATAGCCGTAAATCTGATTCCACCTGCCTCGGATAACACTCGTAATCTTCCGAATTATTGAACTGTTTTGGGTTAACAAAAATACTAACAACCGTGTAGTCACACGTCGACAGGGCCTTTTCGACCAATGAAAAATGTCCTTCATGCAGGGCCCCCATTGTGGGAACAAACCCTAATGAACCACCCCTATTGCGGGTTGGATCAATAGCATCGTTGAGTTCTAACCGGCTGTAAATCGTTTGCACGCTGTAATCGTTAAGGCAACAAAGCTATTCGTTTTTAGGAACTTTCATATGTTTTCCGTAACTTTGCTCTCCTTTAAAAGCGAAAAAGCTCGATGGAAAAAAAACGCGTACTCTTTATCTCCCAGGAGATTTTCCCTTTTTTACCCAAATCAGAAATTTCAAGTTTCACTCGAAGAATATCCCAGTCCACTCAAGAGGAGGGCAAAGAAATTCGGGTTTTCATGCCTCGGTTTGGTGTTATTAACGAACGAAGACATCAGCTTCACGAAGTTATTCGTCTATCGGGTTTAAACTTGTCCATTGACGATCAAGTGCATCCGTTGATTATTAAGGTTGCTTCTGTCTCTGCGGCAAGGATGCAAGTGTATTTCATTGATAACGACGACTTTTTTAAACGAAAACATCTATTAACCGACGAACACGGTAAAGCGTTTAAAGACAACGATGAGCGAGCCATGTTTTTTGTTCGGGGAACTTTAGAGACCGTTAAAAAACTGGGTTGGCAACCTGATTTAATTCATTGCAACGGGTGGTTTGCGGGAATGATGGCCTTGTACATTAAGCATGTTTACAAAAAAGACCCTCACTTTAAGGACACCAAAGTCGTTTATAACCTCTTTAATGAGGAAATGGAAAGCGCCTTAGATCCACGGTTTTCGGAAAAATTAAAGCTGGATGGATTTCCGAAGGCGGTAGTGGAAAAAGCAAAAGACACTAGCCTAGGGGCAATTACACAGCTCATTGTGGAACATTGCGATGGTTTAACGGTTGCTGAACCAGTCCTTACGGAGGCCTTGCAAAAAATTTACGACGACGCGCCCATTCACAAACTCCCTTTTACGGAAGAAGATAAGGAAGCAAAAATGTTTTCTACCTTTTTCGACAAGGTCCTAGGGGAACCCGTAATGGCCGATTAATCGTTAACCGATGCGATCAAATTATCTGCTTCTTTTCCTTTTAATTGCCTTCGTTTCGTGTAAAAAGAAGGAACAAATGCTCGGAAAGGAATTGATCGATGGTTCGAGTTACCTTAACGGAATCACCACAGACACCTTTGCTTTAATCCCTTCTATTTTATGGGAGGACTCTGTCGTAACCGATAACGCAGCGAATGTGGTTTTAGGAAGTTACGTTGACCCTAAATTTGGTTCGTTTGACGGATCTTTTTACACCCAAGTGCGCCTTGCGGGGGTTAATCCCAACTTTGGGAGTCCCTCTACCATTGCCGTAGATTCTATGGTTATTGCGTTAGAATACGCAGGGTATTACGGGGATTTATCTACGCAGAAATTTGAAGTTTTTGCATTAAACGAAGACCTGAATAACGATTCTACGTATTACGCTTTTTCAACGAAAACGTACGCCCCCACATCCTTAGTAACCCCGGGAAAAGAATTCCTTACGCCCAATCCCCTGAGCAATACCGTCGTTGGAGGAGACAGCTTGCAGGCTCAATTGCGCATCTCTTTGGATACCAATTTGGCAAAACAATGGATTACTGAGGCCACCAGCGGGTCGAACACCTTCGCCAGCAACGAGAATTTTCAAAATTATTTTAAAGGGCTTTATATCCGAACCGATAATCCATCTCAAGCAACGGGTCAGGGAGGTGTGTTTTATTTCAATTTGAACGACCCTGCTACCAAAATCACGATTTATTACAAACAGTCTGGCGCGAAGAAGTCTTATGATTTGTTGATGAACTCGACGTGCGCTGATTTTTCACACGTAGAAATCAACAATACAGGATTTCCATCTGAAACAACCATGAACAATCCTTCTCAAGCCATGCAAGAGTTTTACGCTCAAGCGTTTGGTATTAGAGCTAAATTGGTGGCCCCAGGGCTTTCACAGTTCACCAAAAACCACCTGATTCATCGTGCTGAATTGACCCTTCCCATTCAATACCAAACAGGCTACAAGTATAAACCAGGGCTTAACATCTCCTTTGCAACGAAGAAAACAATGAATAGCCAAGGGTATATCAATACCGGGACCCTTGGAATATACACCGATGCCAAAAAAGCCTTTGTGGCAGACCTTCGATCGTACATTCAAGCGGTCGTTAATCAAGACATCGAGAATACCGGATTGATCATTTCACCGCGATTTTTTATAAATTCATCGGAGCGCATTGTTTTTAACGGGCCGAACACCATCAATAAGGAAAGCCCGGCTTTATTAATAACCTATACGACTTTTTAGCATGTGTGGAATTGTAGGATACATCGGAAAACGCGAGGCTTATCCCATTATCATTAAAGGCCTCAAGCGGTTGGAATATCGCGGTTATGACAGCGCTGGCGTTGCCATTATCTCGGATAACCATTTAAACATTTATAAAAAACAGGGAAAGGTCTCTAATCTAGAAGCGTTTACGGAAGGCAAAAACCGGTCCGGTGCAGTAGGTATTGGTCATACCCGTTGGGCCACTCACGGACTACCGAACGACATCAACGCCCACCCGCATTATTCCGCGGATGGTGATTTAGCATTGATTCATAATGGAATCATTGAAAACTATGATGTTATAAAACGAGAACTCATTTCTGAGGGCTACACGTTCCGTAGCGAAACCGATACCGAAGTGTTGGTACACTTGGTGGACCACATTGCTAAAAAAGAAGGCGTATGGTTTGGTGAAGCACTACGGATTGCCTTGAACCACGTGGTTGGCGCCTATGCCATTGTGGCGATTTCCAAGCAGTTTCCAAACCGCATGGTTGCCGCCAGAAAAAGCAGCCCCCTTGTCGTAGGAATGGGCGAAGACGGCGATTTTTTCGTAGCCTCAGATGCCACCCCCATTGTTGAATACACTAAGGATGTGGTTTATTTAGACGATGAGGAAATCGCGGTGATTGATTTGGAGGAAGGGTTTAAGTTGTACAACATTAAGGATCAACCCCAAACGCCATACATTCAAAAGCTAGAATTAGAATTAGAGGCGCTGGAAAAAGGCGGTTATGAGCATTTCATGCTTAAAGAAATTCATGAGCAGCCACGCTCCATACATGATTGCTTCCGGGGACGCCTTAATGCTACCGATGGTTGGGTAAGTCTGGGAGGTGTTAGGGCCTATGAACAGAAAATGATACAAGCCAATCGCTTGATTTTTGTTGCTTGTGGAACCTCATGGCACGCCGGACTTGTCGGGGAATACCTCATCGAAGAATTAGCCCGAATCAATGTGGAAGTTGAGTATGCGAGTGAATTCAGGTACCGTAACCCCATTCTTACCGAAAACGATGTAGTTATTGCGATTTCGCAATCGGGCGAGACCGCTGATACCTTGGCGGCTATTGATTTGGCCAAATCGAAGGGCGCTACCGTTCTGGGAATTTGTAATGTCGTTGGATCCTCGATTTCTCGAGCTACGCACGGGGGCTCGTACACCCACGCGGGCCCGGAAATTGGCGTCGCCTCAACCAAAGCGTTTACCGCACAAGTTACCATTTTGACGTTGATGGCATTGTCGTTAGGAAGAAAAAAAGGCACCATTAGCGAATGGGATTTTCAGCGATTAATCACGGAATTAGAGTCTATACCGACTTTAATTCAATCCGTTTTGGAAGGAAACGACCATATTGAGGCGATAGCCAAGAAGTATAAGGATGCGACGAATGCGCTCTACTTGGGTCGTGGGAATTTGTTTCCTGTAGCCCTCGAAGGGGCGTTGAAATTAAAGGAAATTTCCTACATCCATGCCGAAGGATATCCTGCTGCGGAGATGAAACATGGCCCGATTGCTCTTATCGATGAAAACATGCCCGTCTTTGTTATTGCTACTCAGGGAAATTCCTACGAAAAAGTGGTGTCTAACATACAAGAAGTTAAGGCGCGTAAGGGGAAAATAATTGCCATTGTTACCGAAGGAGACCTCCAGGTCGAAGAAATGGCGGATGACGTAATCGCAATTCCTGCGGTTAATGATCATTTGGCGCCCTTGGTGGCAACGGTTCCGCTACAGTTGCTTTCGTACCATATTGCTGTAATGAGAGGGTGTAATGTAGACCAACCCAGAAACTTAGCAAAATCGGTTACGGTGGAGTAATTCAGGGAAATAAATAAATGACCAATCCGCTGATCACGAAGGCGATCGCGTAACCCAACAAAAGCTCGCGTAACCTGTGCTTCTGTAAATACCATCGAGCACCAATTACTAGCCCCGAAATTAATATGGCCAGAATCAAAAACCAAAGGGATGGCGCCATTTGGTGCAAGGAAAAAGCATAACTATATCCCGTGAAAAAACCCGCTCCACCCGCATGCAATGAAACCTTCATCCTCAAAGAAATGAGGGCAAAAATAGGGTTGATGATCATCCCACACAGGGCTGTTCCATAAATATAAGAGGGTAGCATACCGTTAGGGTCTTGATATTTTAATAGAAAATACAGCAGCGTGGAATATACGAACACCAAGGCAATTGGAATAGGGCGGTCTTTTTTGTCCTCTAGTTCAATTCCCGTAATCAAAGCGGATTTACTTAACGATAAAACTGAAAACACAGGACCTAGCACAATAAAGATGAAAAGGATTAACAACAATAGTCCTTGGAGTTCTGGTGACAATCGATCTAAGGGAACCCCATCCCGTCCGTATTCCATGGAAGGATAAAACATGGTAAATACTACCGCATACATGGGCATGAAAAGGGGAAAAAACAGCCAAGAAGCAAGGGTCGATATCCGAGTCATTCCATTTCCTTTCTCATGCGGGCCACTGGAATATTTAATTGTTCGCGATATTTTGCAACAGTACGGCGCGCAATGTTATATCCTTTTTCATTTAATAAAGCCATTAGCTTTTCATCGGGCAGAGGTTTTCGTTTATCCTCATTTGCAATGGCTTCTGATAGTATCTTTTTTACCTCCCGCGTGCTGACTTCTTCGCCACTGTCTGTACTCAACCCTTCAGAAAAGAAAAATTTTAGGGGGTAAACCCCATGATTGGTTTGAACAAACTTGCTATTCGCTACCCGTGAAACGGTGGAGATATCCATATTTATCATGGACCCGATGTCTTTCAAAATCATCGGCTTTAAACGCGTTTCGTCCCCCGTAAGGAGAAACTCCCTTTGCTTTTCAATAATTGCCCCCATGGTTAATAAAAGGGTTTCTTGGCGTTGCTTAATGGCATCAATAAACCATTTTGCACCATCTAATTTATGTCGAACAAAGGTCAGCGCTTGTTTGTCGGCCCGCGAGGTTTTGGCCCCTTCCGTATAAGACCGAAGTAAGTTTTCGTATTCCTTGCTTAATTTGAGTTCTGGGGCATTTCTTGAATGAAGGGTTAGTTCTAATGCTCCGTCTGATTCGGTCAAAATGAAATCGGGAATAATTTGTTGTACCGACTTTTCATTGGTTTTAACCGAACCCCCGGGCTTAGGGTTTAACTTTAAAATCTCATCTACAGCTTGTTTTAAGGAAGAATGATCCGCCTTCAATTTTAAGGCTATTTTATCATAATGTTTCTTTGTAAACAATTCAAAACACTCCTTAAGAATTAATAAGCTTAGCTTTTTGATGGGACTGCCGTCTTGCTTTCTTCTTGCCTGAATCAATAAACACTCCCGTAAATCTCGGGCACCGATCCCTGCAGGATCGAGATCGTGAATATAAAAAAGCACCGCCTCTACCGCTTCTTCTGAGGTTATGACATTAAAATGAAACGCTAGGTCGTCTACTAATGCCTCTAAGGAACGATTTAAATAACCCGATTCGTCTAGGTTTCCCACAATTACTTCGGCTATGATCGTTTCATCTTCCGTTAGGTCGTTGAGAAGAAGCTGAGCCATGAGCCGGTCTTGGAAGCTTTCTTCCCCCGAAATGGGTATTACCCGATCTTCTTCGTCTTTAGATCGATTGTTTACTTGTGTTTTATAATCTGGGGTGTCGTCGTCAAAGTAATCCGAGAAATCGAAGGCCTCTTCGGTTGATTCCTGGTCCAAAGATTCTTCCGTCTGGTCTTCGGATTGTTCCAGCGCTGGATTTTCTTCAATCTCCTGTTTAATTCGTTGATCCAACTCCACGGTCGGGATTTGCAACAATTTCATCAACTGAATTTGTTGTGGCGACAAGCGCAGTTCCTGCCGTTGGATTTGATGCTGCTTTAATGCCATTAAAAGGAAGCGTTCAAAGGGGTTCGAGGGAATGGGATAACGTCGCGAATGTTGCTCATGCCGGTTACAAACATGACCATTCGTTCCAGTCCAAGGCCAAATCCAGCGTGTGGAACCGAACCGATTTTACGGGTTTCGAGATACCACCATAATTCTTCTTCAGGAATGCCAAATTGAGCGAGTTTTTGCTCCAACACCGATAGGCGCTCTTCCCTTTGTGACCCCCCAACAATTTCGCCAATACCGGGAAATAAAACGTCCATGGCAGCAACGGTTTTACCGTCATCGTTGGAGCGCATGTAAAAAGCTTTAATTTCAGCAGGGTAATCCGTTAAAATGACCGGACATTTGAATTCCTTTTCGACCAAAAACCGTTCGTGTTCGCTTTGAAGATCAATACCCCAGGCAACATCGTATTGAAACTTTTTCTTTTTATAGGGGGTAGAGTTTTTTAGTACCTCAATGGCCTCTGTATAGGTGAGCCGTTTAAAAGGGTTGTCTATTACGAATTGTAAACGATCCAACAAACCCAGTTCGCTCCGTTCGTGTTGCGGCTTTTGTGCTTGCTCTTGAGCCTCACGGTCGTTTAAAAACCGCAAGTCCTCCTGGCAGTGCTCCAAAACATAGCGACAGAGATGCTTTAGGAAGTCTTCCGCAAGGTCCATGTTGTCGTGGAGGGTATTAAAGGCTACTTCGGGCTCTATCATCCAAAACTCTGCAAGGTGCCGCGATGTATTCGAGTTTTCCGCCCGGAACGTTGGACCAAACGTGTAAACTTTACCTAAGGCTAGGGCGGCCAATTCAGCCTCTAATTGCCCCGAGACCGTTAAATTCACAGCTTTTCCAAAAAAGTCTTGGCCGTAATCAATCTCCCCATTCTCCTTCAAGGGGGGACGAGAAGCATCAAGCGTCGTAACACGGAACATTTCCCCTGCACCCTCGGCATCAGAGCCCGTAATTATGGGGGTGTTGAGGTAAAAGAATCCGTTATCATTGAAGTATTGGTGTATCGCAAATGACACGGCATGCCGTATTCGAAAAACGGCACCGAAGGTGTTGGTACGAAAACGAAAGTGAGCCTGTTCCCTTAAAAACTCCAAACTGTGACGTTTGGGTTGCATAACGGTTTTTTGTACGTCGTCAACGGGAGCTGCGCCAATTATTTCGATGGAGTGCACCTCCATCTCGATGGATTGTCCCGAACCGATGGACGCGACTAACACACCAGTAATCGAAAGAGCGGCGCCAGTTGAAATACCGCGAAGGACCTCTTCTGGAAAACGGGAATAATCGATGACGGCCTGAAAGTTACCTTGGCAGGAACCATCGTTGATTTGGATGAAGCGATTGCTCCGAAACGCGCGAACCCACCCCGTAAGAGTTATCGTGGATCCGATGTGCTGGCTCCCTTCTGCTAAGAGCGCTTTAATGGAAGGCGTTTTCATATCCACAAAAATAGCGATTTTGAGCATAATGTAAGGCCTGTTGGGGGCTTGAAGTTTTAAATTAAATCCTTATATTGGACCAAAAAAAAGAAATGACGACCCATAATTTAATAAATCATTTTCCCTTGCTTTTCCCCATAGCAGGGTTCATTGTTCTTCTTATTGGCGTATTTACACGAAATGAATTGGTAAAACGAACGGCCTATTTTCTTTTTGTGATCGCAGCCTTTACGGCGTATGCTTCTATGGCCACCGGTGAAGGGGCGGAAGACGAATTACATGCTTTGAAAAACCCAACGATCAACCATGAAATTCATGAACACGAGGAGCGGGCAGAGCTCTTTGTGTGGTTTATGTATGGCTTAGGCGGGATTTCTCTGCTTGCTATGTTGGCCTCTTGGTCTAAGAAAAGCATCGAAAAGTATTTGCTTTGGTCAATCTGGGTTCTAGTTCTTACGATTGGTTATCTCGGCTATGATACGGGAAGATCGGGAGGGCATATCGTTCACGACGTAGCCTTTAAAAAGGGTTCACAAACGGAATAAATAGAGGCAGGCCTATGAGATATTTCACTACCCTACTATGCTACATCCTTCTTGTTTTTACCCACGCATTTACCCAGCGTTTTTCATATGGCACCCCCGTGGTTTCGGGTTCGAACGCAATTATTGAAGAAGAGCGTGGCGCGACATGGGAGGAATTGGTGCCTGAAAGAACGCTTTATTCTGCCCAATTTAAGGATGCGAAAGGAAACACAAAAGGGGTTTTTAGTAAAAAGCCCATTCATTATAAAAATAATGAGGGGAAATGGGTTCCAATAAATCCTGCGCTAAATCCAACAGAGCCCGGGGTTTGGAGGGGCCATAACCAAGCCTTTCCAACGGCATTGTTTTCCAACGGCTCCTACAGCATCAGCCTTGATGAAAAGGGAACAAGCGCACGAATGGGGTTGGACCGAAGGGTTAACGGTCAATTGCATCCTCTTGTAATTCGTGATGGACAAGTTCATAAAGGTGGTTGTGATATACCCCTTGGGCCCTATACCCAGCAGTTGTTGTTTATGGAAGACCGAGTAAAAAGTAACCTACTGGTCTCTGCTCCGGTCAACTTAGGAGAAGAAGCCTATTTTATAACCACAGAACGCATAGAACTCCCCGATGGATTCGCGTTGCAATACGAACCACACGCGGTAATAAAAGATGAAGCGATCACGATACGTGGCTCTCGATCTCCCTTGTTTATCGACGGAATGGCTTATGGGGCAGATATTATAATTGTCCATAGCGAAACAAAAACCCCGTGTGGAAAAATATTCGCGCCCCTTGCCTTTGATAACGCCATGAAGTACCAACAAGGGTTAATGCATTTTAAACCCCTCGCCGAAGCAAACACCTATGAACTCACGGTCGCCATCAGTGCAGCATGGATGAACGACTCGGAGCGGGTCTATCCGATTACTATTGACCCTCTAGTTGGTGGCCCAACAGCCGTTTGGGGTGGAGGGTACATGAATTCGTGCTTGGCGCCCGCTTACAATATTGATAGCCTTCAAGCCACTATCCCTGGCGGAGTTACCGTAACGGGGTTGTATGTAACCGCGAGTTTTTATGCGGATCCTTGGGCCGCGGCCACCATGAACCAAGGCGTTATGTATTTTAGCACCACCTGTGGAAGCTCCCAAACCTTTACCGTTACCGGACCAACGGCCTTGACCGCTGGAACGGCCTATTTAGATAGTTTTAATATGATGTCACCGTTGGTCTGTTGTATCCCTGAATCATGCACTCCCTCCTCGTTTTATGTGCGCTATCATTTGGGCCGCTATTCTTATGGAACGGGCTGTAATATCACCTATATTCGCTACGATCCTTTCACCACCCTTTGGCCATTTAAGGTCGTTGTGTATGGTAAAACCCCAGAGCCCTATGGGTCGGAATGGTATGCCACGCAAACACCAAAATGTTCGAATGACTGTGAAGTAGAAGTACGGGCCTATGCCCGATACGGTGTTGCTCCTTACACCTTTACCCATCCTTGGACCAACGACACGGTCGTCATTGGAACCAATACCGGGTGTGGCGCGGGATCAACGAATCATTTGTTTAATCTAACCATACCAAATTGTCCCGTATATTGTGACTCCACCTTTACGCTTTTAAATATACCCCCACCCGTTATTACGGATGCGTGTGGAACCTTGATTACGAGCATCCCCTTTGAAACCATTCCTATTAAGCCAGCGTCAAACATCGAATTACAGTATGATTCGGTGGTATGCTCAGGCGACACAGTAAACATTCAGTTAAATGCCTGTTTTTCCAACGGAACGGCTTATTATTATGGGGAAGGTCAAAACGGACAAGGGTCTTTTTCCCTGTCCCCCGAAGCAGAGAATTCGCCCGTCGTCCTTACCTATAACGCCTATGCTCAAGGGGATGGTTGTAATTCTGACACGACCCTGTTCCAGATTACGGTGAACAGCAATCCCAACGCCGCTTTTTCTGTTGCACCCATTCCTGTGGTGGCAGGCGTTGAGGCTACGGTGCAAGACCAAAGCACGTCTCCTGCTTCTGTTATACAACAATGGGCCTGGACGCTAGATGATAGCCTAGTTAACCTCTCTCCGCAATGGAGTAATCTATTTATAACCCCAGGGAATCAAACCCTATGCTTGGCGGTACAAGATGCCGTTGGATGTGTTGACACCTTGTGCTCACCGTTGATTGTGGTGCCAGCAGAAATTCAAACACCAAACATTATTACACCGAACGGTGACGGAAAAAATGAAACCTTAGCGTTTCACTATATGGAGCTTTATCCAGCAAATGAATAAAAAATTCTA
>ENA-UPTJ01000918-UPTJ01000918.1-marine-metagenome-genome-assembly--contig:-NODE-918-length-17097-cov-9.381939_pt1 | contig 17097 bp, 16 predicted proteins | sample MGYA00238168_ERZ767080 | MGnify/ENA primary metagenome ERZ767080 (study PRJEB28935, sample SAMN06266237) | marine metagenome | isolation source: Columbia River Estuary | place: USA:Columbia River Estuary... | reverse complement strand
GGGGGGGGCTTCGGTGGGGGTGGTGGAGGATTTGGAGGCGGAGGATTTGGAGGCTTTGGGGGGTTTGGGGGCGGTATGTCCGGAGGAGGAGGCGCCAGCGGGAGCTGGTGAAGACCTTTCAACCGAAGCAGCCCAAGCAAAAATGGGCAATAAGGCCGTATATTGGCCCTTTATCCATTTTTGCCCTCGTTCAAAACTTCCTTTTCAAGCCCTATCCAATGACAATCTCACGCTTTTGGGGACATACCCTGGGCCTCGTCCTAGCTGGTTTGACCGTTCTTGGTTCCGTCGTTTTTGCCCAACCCCTTACCCTGGAAGTAGGCGCCAGCACCCAGACCAAATGGGACAACAGCCAAACCCATATCCTTGGCAAATTCCGGGAAACCTACCTGGTCTTGGGACCGGTTGGTTCGGGAGAATTTCAAATGGTTCATTTTGACAAGAGCCTTTTGCCCCTCAAAACCGTCCAAGGCACTTTTGCCAAAGACCAAAAATTAGTGCACCGTCTCCAAGAATCTTGGTTGTTGGAGGACCGCGTCATCGCCCTGACGCATTGTTACAACAAGGCCATCAAACAAGACCAGTACAACCTCTGGCACCTTTCGGTGGACGGCGAGGTCCTCAAAGGACCGGTGGAAGTTCACCGCGCCAACGGCAATGGCAAATCCATCGACCAAGTTCTGCGCCCCTTGGCCGGCGCCTCTTTGGATGGTAATCGTCTCTATGTTCTGGTCAATACCGCCCCCACCTTCGGTCAAGAAATCAGCGGTTTGATTTGCCGCCTTTACGACACCGAATTGGAAATGGTATCCCAGCATATTCTCAATTTCCCGGTCCAAAACCAAACAGCCCGCCTACGCTCAGCCACCTTTCGGGATGGATCCGACGCCCTTCTAACCCTGGACCTTCAAGCGGTCACCAAAAACAATGCCAAATCGGCCACCTTCAGCGGAGGAACCTTGCAATTATGGCAGGTTTCCTTGAGCCGCAACCAATACACCCAACTCCCCATTGCTTCCGATGAAATGCCTTATGTTCACGGCGTTCAGGCTTTTTGGTCAACAACCAACCCCCTCATGCCGGTGGTTTCATCCGCTTTGGGCCTGAGCCCCAAAACCGGTACCCAAAGCATCCTCCTCCAAAAATTCGGCGGCAAAGACAGCATCCCAGCTTATCGGCATGCCTTCGAAATCCCCTTGGGATTCCGTAAATCAGCCGAAACCAACAACCGCAAATTCAAAGACACGGGGAACCCCAAGCGCCCCCTCAAAGAGGTCATGGATCTTAAAATGCAGGTGCTTGAATTGGATCAAGACCGTTTCACATTGCACGCAAACATCGAACGCAGCAACCGTGAAATCCCCGCTGGTATGAGCGCCGACGAAGTAGCCGAAGACAAAGTCCTAGTAACACAATACAACCAGGGCGGCCTCATGGTCAACGGTGCCTGGACCAAAGGTCTGCAGGAATCCTATGAAATCGCCATGGACCAAATCCTTGCTAGCAAGAATTTTCCCCGCCCCAACGGTGTGGCCCCCATGGTACACCCTGACCACAATATTCTCATTTACAATGAACTACCCGCCAATCTCAAGACCCGCGGGAAGGATTTCAAACTAAGTGGACTTACCAACGAAAACCACAAGGAAAGTCGCAGCACGCTCCTCTACATCGACCCCAACGGCCGTTACAATTACCACCAACTGTTTGCGAATCCCACCGATCAAGGCAAGGTTTATCCCTACTCCTTATTCCGTGAAAACGCACACAACTACCTTCTTTTGGGAACCGACACCAAAGGCAAGATGAGGATGGTGCGGGCATCGTACTAATCGTACGGCCCGACGCTGCCCCTCGAGATCCCGCGATCTATTGGGGACCGGACCACACCGTTCCTCTTCCCCTTCCAAACCGACCCAAGGCATAAGCCCACAGAGCCCAGGTTGGACTGCCTGCGTATTGCAAACGCATCCATGCCCTGATAGCAAAATCAGAATCCAAGCCATCCCTGCGTGGCAGTTCTCCCCAATCAAACAAGGAATTGGATGAGCCCGTTCCTTGGTAGGCCATCCACTGCGTACGACTCCCCATCAGCTGCCAAGGCAAGGCCCAAGAGCGGAAATCCTTGCGAAGCCATGGGCGGGCGCCGATTTGCAAACCAAGTAAAATAAGGCCCGCGCAGAGGTTCATCGCCCGCAGACCACGTCGATAAGAAGCCGTTGGCAAAGGCAAGGCTTCCAGTCCCGGACCTTCCCCCTCCGGCCAACAAACCTCCCCGGCACCCACCAACACATCCAATCCTTCGGGAAGAAATTTGAACGAAGGAACCCGACCCGCAAGCTGTTCCATCGTCGCGATCAATTCCTTGTAGCTTAGGGAGCGGGCATCCAAAATCACTTCATCGGGCTGAAGCACCTTGACCAATTCGGGCCATTGCTTGGCAGAAGCCAAGGCCTCGCCAAGATTTACCTGCGGCGTAACCGAACCCAACCACCGCAACCCCGCAGTGCGCTGCAAAAGCTGACGAGCCACCGCCAGATGACTTTCTTCACCGTATCCCACCACCCGGCCCTCGCCGTGATAGTGGTTTTGACTTTTTTCACCCCACAGCAGGGTCCGCACCAACCCCTTCAAGGCCAGAGAGAAGAGCAGGCACAGCGAGGCCCCTGCTAGGATTATTCCCCTCGAAAAACGCCAATCCGATGGCAAAAAAGCGTAAACAAAGCCAATCAATAGGGAGCCCATGAACATGCCGCGGATCAGACGGTGAGGGCGGTACGGTTTTTCGTAAGCCCCGTTGAGGACCGATGAAAGCACCCAAATCAGAACATAAACAGGCAAAACCCGGTAACGAAACTCGTCAGGATAAACCAGCCCTTCACCCGTCTTGACCGATTGCTCCCAAAAAGTGGTTAACCATAACATGATAAAACCAAATCCGATCGCATCCAACAACGGGTGAAAAAACCATTCCGACCAACGCCGAAGCAAAGACAAAAAAGCCCGGCCCGCAATACCCGCCCTTAACAACAAATGCAGCCAAAAAAACCGAGAGCGGTCGTAATACCGCTCCGAGAAAGTCATCATCGCCCCGTAAAACAAACGCACATACCGCATCGATTGCTTTTGGGTGCTCTCCCCCTTGAAGTGAACAATGCTTGTTTGGGCCAAGTAAAGGTTGCTGTAACCGGCCTGAACAATCCGATAGGACCAATCAATATCCTCGCCGTACATAAAGTAGCGCTCGTCAAGCCATCCAATCTGGGCCGCTACCGAAGACCGAACCCACATAAAAGCACCCGCAAGGACAGAAACACGATGATTTTCTCGGTGATTCAAATGCCCCAAATGATACGCAGACCAGCGGGGATGATGGGGGAAAAGAGAGGACAGCCCGGTCAATTTGTAGAGAGCCGCCGCCGGATCCGGAAATCCTCTTTTGGACTCCTTCAAAAAGACCCCGCGACCATCCAACATCTTGACACCCAGCCCTCCCACCTTGGGGTCTTCTTCCATCGCAGACCAGCACAGCCACAGGGTATCTTCCGCCAAAACCGTATCAGGGTTTTGCAAGACCGCATACCGGCCTTGGGATTGCTTCAGCGCGAGGTTGTTCGCCTTGGAAAAGCCCAGGTTTTCTGGGCTGCCAATCCAATGAACCCAAGGAAAGTGGGTCGCGACAAGGTGTTCGCTGTTATCGCCCGAATGGTTGTCCACCACAAAGACTTCAACCAAACCGGGTGCGGGATTTCGTCCGATCGGAGGAGCTGCGCCGCCCACCCTTTGGGAATAGGCCTCCGCAAAAAAAACCGCCGAACGTTGCAACGATTCCAACGCCAAATACAGGTACGCAGGTACCTTGTAATTTACGATAACAACGGATATTTCCAAATTCGCCGCGCCTTGAATTAATACAAACTCGTACCCAGGCCCAGATGGGTCACCCGAACGTTTTGACTAGGGACCCCCAGCGACTGCGAAAATCGCAGAACATAAGGTCGACCCCCGAGCAAAACCCGAGCCCCGGCGCTGTACATCAATCCCCACTGATTTAGATTGGACTGGTATTCCCGAATGATATTCCCAAAGGAATCCACTTCCCGATTCAGCCAAAAATTGTTGATGAAATTGTATTCCAAACCAAGCCCCCCAAAGAATCCCACCGCATCATCCCTGTCAGCCAGGCTACCCCGGCCTAGGTTGAGTTCCACGAGCAGGGGTACATTGACCATAAACAAGCTACCAAAATTGCTCCACTGCAGGGCCAGGCCCAGGTTGGACCCGGCGCTCACCGACATCAAGTCGTTGGGAGACCAAAAGGCATAACGGGGGCTGTAATTAAATCCCTGAAGGACCAATCCGGGCCCCAGGCTGGTGGCGGTCGGTTGGTACCAGTACAAACCAGTGGTCAATTCCTGCATGAATTCAGGACGAGCGGGCCGCTCCATCCGGGTACTCGTTGCCGAGCGACCCGCTCGGGGGTTGCGTTTGGACCCGGCCGCATAGCGGTCAATAGCCCCGCCCTGGGCCCAGGCTTCCACCGGGGCAACCAGCAAAAGCAGGCCAACCATCATCTTGATTCCCAAAGGCCATCGCATTGTCATCCAGGGGCGTTTTTGCTTTATCAAAAGTACTGACCTTTCCTATCTTTACTGCTGAAGGCTCATCCAACTCATCATGCAATTTATAGGAATTCGCGAAATTCATCTCAAATCCCGGAATCTCCGCAAAAGTCTGTCGTTTTATCAAGACCTCTGCGGATTTCCGGTTCTCTCGTATATCAAGGACAAACACGCCATCTTTAACGCCGGCTCCAACCTGCTCTATTGCCACCAGCTCAAAAGCGGGGAAGAATTTCCGGGCGGTTCGGCCGCTGAGTTCATGAATCAGTTTTTGTCCATCGAAGCTTCGCCCGGTGAATTCGATAACAATCTCGACGAAGTACGTGATAGCGAATACAAAATGTTATCCGAAGGTCAGTACGACCGCAACAAACGTTTTTTTCGAATGGAAGACCCCGACGGCAATTTGGTGGAAGTCGTGGAATTCGGTCATTGGGATATGTAGATCTAATCCCTTGTTTATCGCATTAAAAACCAAACGATTGGCCAATCAACAAACGATTCTGAATTCCATGCGCGGCAAGGGGTTGGGGCTTTGGATCCTCCTTTTATGGGCGAGCTGCAGCGGGCTTGTTTCGGCCCAGATGCTGGACCCTGTTCGTTGGACCACCTCCGTTACCCGGGTGAACGATAGCACCGCTCGTTTGGTGATAGATGCCCAAATCGACGAAGGCTGGCATTTGTATTCCCAATTCATGAAATTCGGACCGGATCAATTTGGACCTGAGCCCACGGTCTTTCAATTGCGGTTGCCGGCCGGAGTTCTTCGAATCGGGAACGTGCAGGAGCTCACCAAAGCGCACGAAGAGGCAGCCCCCCTTTTTGATGGGCTCGTGGTACGCTCTTTTGAAGGAAAAGCTCGTTTTGCCCAGGATTTGCGAGTGTATCGTTCAAAGTCCGATATCACGGGCACTGTGAACTACATGGCCTGCGATGACCGGCAGTGCCTGGCCCCGCAGGAACGCAGCCTACGCTGGAAGCTTGAGGGCTACACCGAAACCTTGGCAGAGAGCCCATCCAACGACACCAGCGCTGCCGGTAACCTCTCGGCGACTGAAACCAAGAACCAGGGAGAAATCCGGGAGCAAAACCCCTCCAACACCCCCTCCCAAAAGCCCCAAGAAGGCTCCGGTTGGTGGACCTTGTTGCTAGCCGGCTTTGCAGGAGGGCTCTTGGCCCTGCTGACGCCTTGTGTTTTCCCGATGATTCCCCTGACGGTTTCGTATTTCACCAAACAAGGAGGCTCCAAAGGCCGGACCTGGACCATGGCCTTGGGATACGGACTCAGCATCGTGGTCATCTATGTGGCGTTGGGCATGGGCGTTACCCTGCTATTTGGTTCGGATGCCTTGAACAACATGGCCAGCAACATCGTCTTTAACCTGGTGTTCTTTGGGATGCTCCTGGTCTTTGGGTTTTCCTTCCTGGGGGCCTTCGAAATCACCCTCCCCTCGTCCTGGACCAACAAAGCCGATCGCCAAGCTGATAAAGGGGGCTGGGGAGGTTTGTTTTTTATGGCCTTTACCCTCGCCCTTGTTTCGTTCTCTTGCACCGGGCCCATCATCGGGACCCTCCTGGTCGAAGCGGCGGTTCGGGGAGCACTCCTGGGGCCGGCCATAGGGATGCTGGGGTTTTCGCTGGCCTTGGCCCTGCCTTTTACCCTCTTTGCGGTATTCCCCAACTGGCTGCAACAATTACCTCGATCCGGCTCTTGGATGAATTCCGTCAAAGTCGTCTTGGGCTTTTTGGAATTGGCCTTTGCCCTCAAATTCCTTAGCAATGTGGACCTGGCCTACCATTGGGGGATTCTCGACCGCGAAATATTTCTGGTGTTATGGATTGCCATCTTCACCCTTTTGTCCCTGTATCTTTTGGGTTTCATCCGTTTTTCCCACGACAGCCCCATGGCCCATTTGGGTTTGGTCCGCATGACCTTGGCCATCGCTTCGATAGCCTTTACCTTGTACTTGGTACCAGGTCTTTGGGGAGCTCCCCTGCATGCGGTCAACGCCTTTGTTCCGCCGCTGGCAAGTCAAGATTTTGTGTTAGGAACAACACACGGTCCTGCTTCCGGGGCCTCTTCGGATCAACCCGTTGCCAAATACAGCGATATCCTCCACGCACCGCACAATCTTCCCTCCTTCTTTGATTACGAAGAGGGCATGGCCTATGCCCGTCGTGTCAACAAACCCGTTATGCTGGATTTTACGGGGCATAGCTGCGTGAATTGCCGCAAAATGGAGGCCTCGGTATGGGTACTACCCGATATCCTGGAACGACTTCGCAACGAAGTGGTCCTGATTTCCCTTTATGTGGATGACAAGACGCCTCTACCCGCCGCCGAACAGTACCGTTCCACCTTCAGCGGGCAGTGGATTGATCAATTGGGGGCCCGTTGCAGCGACCTGCAGGCGTCGCTATTCCAAACCAATTCACAGCCGTATTATGTTTTGCTGGATCACGATGGCAAATCCTTGGCGCCGCCGGCTTCCTACGATCCGGACCCCGAATTGTTCCGTACATTTTTGGATCAGGGCATCCGCCAATTCCGGGAAGCATCTGCCCCACGCTAATCCATGAACCAACAGCCATCAACTCCAGAGGCCCTGAAGGCTCTCCTGAACAACGAATTGGAGCAGATGCATCGGATGCATCAATCCTTTGTTATGGATCAGGACCTGCATCATCAAATTCTGCTAGCGGCCAATAAGCTGGCGATGGCCCTACGCCGTGAAAACAAAATTTTGTGTTGTGGGAACGGAGGTAGCATGAGCGATGCCATGCATCTGGCCGAAGAATTGAGCGGAAGGTTTCGCAAGGATCGGCCGGCTTTGGCGGCTTTGGCCTTGAGTGATCCTGGATTTTTGACCTGCGCAGCCAACGATTTTGGTTACGAAGCGGTCTTTGAAAGAGGGGTCGAAGCCTTGGGGCGGCCCGGTGATGTTTTGGTAGGAATTTCGACTTCGGGCCGTTCGGCCAATGTGTTACGGGCTTGCCGCAAAGCCAAGGAACGGGGCATGCTCGTCATAGGCTTGGGCTCCGGGGATGGAGGGGAATTGGCTTCGGTCAGTGATGTCTGCTTAGGCGTTCCCACCGAAGGGACCGCCGACCGTGCCCAGGAATCCCATATCCGGATTATTCACCTTTGGCTGGCGCTCTTGGAGAAAGAGCTTTTTGGGATTTGAGCTCCCGTTCATAACGGTAACGGTTGATGATGAGCACCCGACCCGGCTCAAAAACATTTTCTGCCCTGTCCAAGTTGTTGTAGGCCTGCAATTTGATCAAAGGGAGCCCCGCACGTTCGGCGACGGACAAGGGACTATCTCCCGGACGTGTTACGATAATCCAGCCCTGTCTTTCGGCCTCGGCACTGTACAAGACCGAAGTCGTAGCCGGAACCCTCTCTTCCTTCCTAACGGGGACCACCTCCTCTTCGGTGGCCTCCGGAAGTCCAAGGGCCAGGGTGTCCAGGCGATGCAACTTCAACCGTTCAACCAAGCCAATAAGGCGGGGTGGATAAGCCGTATCCGTCGCGTAGCCGGCCTTTTTGAGACCCATTGCCCAACCCCTGTAATCGGTGACCTCCAGGCTATCAAACAAAAAGCGGTAGCGGGCTTTGCCCAAAAAACGCACACGGTCCTCAAACGATGAATCGGGATGCTCATAAACCCGAAAACAATCCATGGGTCGGTCATCGTCCACATGCATCGAATCTCCTTTCCATCCCATCCCGCATTTGATCCCAAAATGATTGTTGCCTTTCAGGGCCAAGGGGCTGGTCCCGGCGGCTGACTCCAAGAGACCCTGCGCCAAGGTGATACTAGCAGGAATGCGGTGCAAGCGCATATGCGCCATGGCCAAAGCTTGGTATTGTTGGATGTAAACCTGCTGCACCGAATCCAGACTTGCGGCCCTGGTTTTGGTGCTTGTAACCAATACGAAACAAAGGGCTAAGAACAAGGCCCTCAAGTGCCCACGGCCAACAGGGCTCAACTCGGGTTTATCGAACCAGGGTTCCAATTTCTTCGCCTTCGATGACCTTCAACAGGTTACCATGCCGGTTCATGTCAAAGACGATGATTGGCAAGCGATTTTCCTGACACAACGCAAAGGCGGTCATGTCCATGACCTGCAGATTGCCAATCAAAGCTTCGCTGTATTGAAGGGTCTGGTAGCGAACTGCATCGCTGTGTTTCTCGGGATCCTTGTCGTAAATCCCATCCACCCGCGTTCCTTTGAGAATAACATCGGCATGGATTTCAACTGCCCGCAACGAAGCGGCGGTATCGGTGGTAAAATAAGGATTTCCGGTTCCGGCCCCAAAAATGACCACCCGGCCCTTTTCGAGATGACGGACGGCGCGGCGGCGGATGAAGGGTTCAGCAATCTGCTCCATTTTGATGGCGGACTGCAAACGTGTTGAAATTCCTTTCTTTTCCAAAGCGGCCTGCAAGGCCATGCTATTGATCATGGTAGCGAGCATCCCCATGTAATCACCCTGGGCACGCTCCATACCGCCTGATTCGGCCTGAACACCACGAAAAATATTCCCACCACCAACCACAACGGCGATTTGGACACCGTGCTTTACACACGCTTCGATTTCTGAAGCATAACGATCCAAAACGGACTGATCAATACCAAACTGCTGGGCCCCCATGAGGGCTTCACCGCTTAGTTTGAGCAAGACCCGCTTGTATTTCATGAGCGGCTGGGCTTAGGCGCCGATGGAAACGCGATGAAAGGCTTTGACCGTCAAACCGGCCTGAACCTTTTGCAACATCTGCGCGATGGTAACGGCGTTGTCCTTCACAAAGGCTTGGTTGAGCAGGGTTTGGTCTTGGTAGAACTTGTTCAGCTTGCCCATCGCAATCTTCTCCAAAATCGCTTCGGGTTTGCCCTCGGCGCGGGCTTGTTCTTTGCCGATTTCAATTTCTTTCTCGATCAGCGAGGGATCCACATCGTCCTTGTCCACGGCAATCGGGCTCATGGCCGCGATTTGCATGGCAACATCCTTACCAGCCAAGGTAACGGCCTCGTTCAGAGCCTGGTTGAGGGACACCAAAACACCCAATTTGCCATTGCTGTGAATGTAGGTGACAACCCCTTCACCCTCCAGAACCTCAACGCGGTTAACGCCGATTTTCTCGCCGATTTTGCCGGTGTATTCGACCAACAAATCAGAAACCACCGCACCATCCATGGTCGTTGGCAGAAGAGCCTCCGCTGAACCCAATCCATGGGCCATGCAATGCTCGGCCAATTTGCGGGCCAAGGAAGTAAAATCTTCGTTCTTGGCAACGAAATCCGTTTCGCAGTTGAGCTCCAGGAGCAAACCGCGGGTTTGGGCATCGTTTGTCAGGGCAACCACGATTCCTTCGTTGGCTTGGCGGTCGGCACGGCTGGCCGAAACTTTTTGACCCTTTTTGCGAAGGATGACGACAGCTTCTTCAAAGTCACCGTTGGCCTCGGTCAAGGCTTTTTTGCAGTCCATCATGCCGGCTCCGGTTTGCATACGGAGTTTGTTTACATCTGCGGCGGTTATATTCATGTTGTTATGATTAATAGCGAAATTGGTTTTGGGTTGCGCTCATCATCGCGAGGCCTTGTGAAGCCGGCACGATACGAACAGACAGGATTGTTATAAAGCGTACAGCGAAGGATGAAAAACGTGCCTCTTAAAGGGCAGGATTTTCCTCGGTTGCTTCGGCGCTCTCAGCGGTAGCGGGTGCTTCAGCGGGTGCTTCAGCAACTGCTTCAACGGCGACGGCGGGTGCATCGGCTGCAACTTCTTCGGTCGCAACGTCCTCGGCGCTGTCCTTATCGTACTTGCGCTCTTCCAGACCTTGGGCGACGGCATCCATAATTGCCCTGGTAATCAAGGCGATGGACTTGGTAGCATCGTCGTTGGCAGGAATCGGGAAATCTACCTGGGTGGGATCCGAATTGGTATCCACCATCGCAAAGGTGGGGATGTTCAACTTTTGGGCTTCCTTGACCGCAATGTGCTCGTTTTTGATATCCACGATGTAGAGGGCAGCTGGTAGGCGGTTCAATTCTTCGATACCACCCAAAACGCGCTGTAATTTTTCCTTTTCGCGGGAAATCATCAAGCGCTCCTTCTTGGACAACGTGGCCATGGTTCCGTTCTGCTCCATCTTGTCGATGTTGGACATCTTTTTGATGGATTTGCGAACCGTCGCAAAATTGGTGAGCATACCACCCAACCAACGCTCGGTCACGTAGGGCATGTTCAGACGCTGAGCTTCGGACTCGATGATTTCTTTGGCCTGCTTCTTGGTGGCGACAAAGAGAACTTTGCGGCCAGAGCGTACGATCGAGCGGATGGCATTGGAAGCCTCCTCGAGTTTGGACTGGGTATGGTTTAGATCGATTAAATGAATATCGTTCTTCTCCATAAAGATGTACGGAGCCATCTTGGGATGCCATTTGCGCTTGAGGTGTCCAAAGTGAACGCCTGCATCCAACATTTCTTGCTGTGTAACTTGTGCCATGGTCTTTCCTCCGATTAACGTTTGCTGAATTGGAAACGACGACGGGCCTTCCGGCGTCCAAACTTCTTACGCTCCACCATACGTGGATCCCTGGTCAACAGCTTTTCGGCCTTGAGCGGGGTGTGGAAGTCGGGGTTGAGCTCGTTAAGGGCACGGGCCAGGGCAAGCAAAAGAGCGTCGGCTTGTCCGGAGACACCGCCGCCGCTGAGGTTGGCTTTGACATCGTATTGACCCAGGGTCTGGGTCGCTGCAAAGGCCTTGTTGACCTTTTGCTGGAGGGTCTCCAGCGGAAAGTATTCGTTGTAGGGACGGCCGTTGACCGTGATGCTACCGCTACCTGGGGTTAAATAAACCCGGGCGACGGCGGTTTTTCTCCTACCAATGGTGTTGGTCTGGGACATGAATTAAAAGGTTAGATTTTCGGGGTTCTGAGCGCCATGCGGGTGTTCGGCACCGGCATAAACATGCAGGTGGCGAAACATCTCGCGACCCAGCCGGTTTTTGGGGAGCATGCCACGAACAGCTTTCTCCAGCACGTAGGTTGGGCGGCGTTTCATCAGATCCTTGGCCGTCTCCAGGCGCTTACCGCCGGGATAACCGGAATAAAAGAAATAATCTTTTACCCCCATTTTTTGGCCCGAAAACCTCACCTTGTCTGCGTTGATGACAATGATATTGTCCCCGCAGTCTACGTGTGGGGTGTAGCTGGCTTTGTGCTTGCCCCGGAGAACCGAAGCAATGCGGGTGGCCAGGCGTCCCACAATCTCTGAGTTGGCGTCAACGACGTACCACTTCTTCACAACCGTCTGACGGTTGGCAGAGACAGTCTTGAAACTTAACGTATCCACTTGATATTGATTGAAATTTGACCTTTAACCGGACTATTCCGGGTAAAGGACCGCAAATATACGAGGTTCGACCTCCTTTTCAGCTGCAAAGGGTCCAAAAAACCTGCCCTGCCCTTGCTGAGAACGTCATCATCCCCGATGGACCCCTGATCAGCCCTTGAAGGGCACCCGGTCTGCGATGGAGCGGCCCAGGGTCAATTCATCGGCGTATTCCAATTCGGCCCCTACAGCCACACCCCGGGCCAGGGTGCTCAGGGTAACCGGCGTGTTGGACAATCGCCTGGACAAATAAAAGGCGGTGGTTTCGCCCTCGTGGGTTGAATTCAGGGCCAAAACCACCTCCTTCACCGCTCCGGCTTCCACCCGGGCCATCAATTCCTCGATACGCAATTGCTCGGGCTGAACGCCCTCCAGGGGGGCAATCAGGCCTCCCAGGACATGATAAACGCCCGTGTATCGACCGGTTTGCTCGATGGCCATCAAATCCCGCGGATCGGCTACAACACAAACCGTTTCGTGCTGACGGCGTGGATTGGAGCAAACCGAACACAAAGCATGGTCGCTGAAATGAAAGCAACGCTCGCAATACTGAATTTCTTCGACCAGGCGTTTGAGTGCATCGCCCAGGCCCAAGGCCTCGCTAGGTTCGCGGCGCAGCAAATGCAAAACCAACTTGAGCGCAGACTTGCGACCAATGCCCGGAAATCGCGCAAAGGCATTGACGGCATCCTGCACCAGTTGAGATCCCAATTCCACGGCCCAAAAATAGCAACAGCCAACGAGGACCCGTGCCTTTCTTAACTTCGCCATCAAACAAAGCTTTTGAGCCCCTACCTCCTTCTCTCGTTAATCCTCGGATACTTTGGTATTCTGGTGCTGACCTCTTGGTTCACTTCCAGGGGCGGGGATAACCAATCGTTTTTTGTGGCCAACCGCCAAGCTCCTTGGTATTTGGTGGCCTTTGGTATGATAGGCGCCTCTTTGTCGGGAGTCACCTTTGTTTCGGTACCGGGCGCCGTGGGTGCGGGCGTTGGTAACAACGCATTTTCTTATTTTCAGTTGGTATTGGGTTATTTTGTTGGCTATCAAATCATTATACGGGTCCTTCTGCCGCTTTATTATCGCCTGAACCTCACCAGCATCTACGGGTATCTGCGCTTGCGCTTAGGCCCCTCTTCGCATTATACCGGCGCTTCGTTTTTTTTGGTATCGCGGACCATTGGTTCATCCTTTCGATTGTACCTGGTTTCGATGATCTTGGATCAGTTTATTCTGGGCCCGCTGGGAATTCCCTTTGCGCTCACGGTGGTTTTGACCATTGCGCTGATCTGGCTTTACACCTATCGAGGTGGGATGAAAACCATCGTCATTACTGACACCTTTCAGACGGCCTTTTTGTTATTGGCTGTTGTTTTTAGTCTGTACAGCATCATGGGTGATTTGGGTTGGAATGCCACCGAGCTTTACAGGGCCATGACCAGCGATGCCCAACGATGCCCGGATAACGGAGCCCAACCCGGCACCCCGATGGGCCAAATATTTTTTGGGGACAGCGGGAGCCGTAATTTCTGGAAGATGTTTTTTTCGGGCATTTTTATCACCGTGGTGATGACCGGCCTGGACCAGGATATGATGCAAAAAAACCTGAGCTGCCGCAATCTCCGGGATGCGCAGAAGAATATGTTTTGGTTCAGCTTGGTGTTGGTGGTGGTCAACCTTCTGTTCTTGGTTCTTGGCTACCTGTTGTATGCCTACGCAGACCACCATCAATTGACCTTGCCGTCCAAGGCCGACTTGCTTTTTCCCACCCTTGCCTTCGAACATTTTTCGGTTGCGGCAGGATTAACTTTTGTTATCGGATTAATCGCAGCGGCCTATTCCACCGCCGACTCCGCTCTGGCCGCCCTAACCACTTCGTTTTGCGTGGACTTTTTGGGATTTGACCAAACCAAAGGGAGCACGCGCACGCGCAAAATCGTTCATCTGGGCATGTCCCTCCTGATTGCCGTTCAAATCTTGATTTTTCATTCCCTGCACAACGAATCACTCATCACCCAATTATTCACGGTGGCCGGTTATACCTATGGGCCCTTGCTGGGAATGTTCGCCTTTGGATTGGCCACCAAGAGGCCCGTTCTGGATCGATGGGTCCCTTGGGTAGCTGTCGCTGCTCCGGTGATTTGTTATATTCTCAAAGCAAACGCTGACCGTTGGCTAGGAGGTTATCAATTCGGATTTGAATTACTGATTTTGAACGGCGCCCTCACCTTTGGGGGTTTGTGGCTCCTCTCACGACCATGGAACCCCGTTGCCCAAACCCAAGCACCCACCGACTAAAACCAAAACATGGATAACAATCTCACCAAAGAAAGACTTCAAGATTCTTTTGAGCAAAAGAGCTGGACCGAAATCAAAGCCTCCTCCTCTTGGCAAATTTTCAAAATCATGGCGGAGTTTGTGGAGGGTTTCGAAAAACTTTCCCGTATCGGCCCCTGTGTTTCCATCTTTGGTTCGGCCCGAACCCAACCCGATAGTCCCTATTACCAGGTAGCCGAAGAAATTGCGACCCTTTTGGTAGCCAAAGGCTACGGTGTCATCACCGGAGGTGGACCCGGGATTATGGAAGCCGGTAACAAAGGAGCCCGCGAAGCCGGAGGAAAATCGGTAGGTCTTAACATTGATTTACCGTTTGAGCAAACGCATAATCCCTACATTGACGCCGACAAGCTCATGAATTTTGATTACTTCTTTGTTCGCAAATTAATGTTCATCAAATACGCCCAGGGCTTTATTGTCTTGCCCGGTGGGTTTGGGACCCTGGATGAACTTTTTGAAGCGCTTACGCTGATTCAGACTCACAAAATTGGAAAATTTCCGATCATTATGGTTGGCAAAAGCTATTGGGGAGGCTTGATGGATTGGCTGCGCCAAACAGTTCAAATCACCGAGTCCAACATCAGCCCCGAAGACCTGGATCTCCTGCAGGTGGTGGATACCGCGGCCGATGCGGTCCAAGTGATTGAAGATTTTTACAGCCGCTTTGTCTTGAGTCCCAACTTTTGATGAGTCGGAGGTTGTTGCGATTTGCGATCGGCTTGATTTGGGGGTTGGCCTGGCCGGGTTGGGTGCTTGCCCAAGACTTTATTCATCCTGTCGAAGGACTTCCTCTCACTTCGGGTGTTTTTGGGGAATTAAGAACCAATCATTTGCATTCAGGATTGGATTACAGGACCGGGGGGAATACCGGTGTCCCGGTCTTGGCCTCCGCCAACGGTCATGTGAGCCGTATCAAAACCTCGGCGACGGGTTATGGCCTTGCCGTGTATTTGGATCACCCCAACGGCTACACCACGGTTTATGCCCACCTGGAGCGCTACGCCAGCCCTTTGGCTGAATGGATCAAGACGCGGCACTATCAATACCTTCAATTTGAACTGGATCTGGCCCTCAAACCCGGTGAAATCCCTGTTCGTCAAGGCCAAATCATTGGCTACAGCGGCAACACCGGCGGCTCCGGGGGACCCCACCTTCACTTTGAAATCCGCCATACCCTGAGTGAAGCCATCATCAACCCCCAGCATTTGGGTTTGAGGTTGTTGGATCAAAAAGCGCCTTATTTTCAATCCCTTCGTTTGGTGGAAATAGCGGGTCCCGGCCTCAGTCAACGTGTGTTACGAACCACCGACTTGTTCCCGCCCAAAACCAAGGTAACCAAAAGCAAAGGCAGGAAATCCCGCAAATCCAAACGCAAGCCTGCACCCGCAGTCGTCCGTCCACGGACGTATCCTCTCAGCGACGATGGTACGCCTTCTGAATCGGCCTCTGTGATCCCCGTTCCCTTAAAGAGCACTGGGTATATCGAATTAATGGCCAGGGATCGGCAAGACTCCAACGAATTAACCACCGGGGTCTATCGCATTGTTGTGTTACAGAACCGAGATACCATCTACGAATTCAAAGCAGACGGTTTTCATTTTGACCAAACGCGCTATGGGAATTCGGTGATGGATTATCCCTCCAGAATCCTGGATCGATCCCAAAGGCATCGCTGCCAGGTAAGTCCTGGAAACCAGCTGCCTATGTACGGTCGCATTCGTCGGAACGGCTTGCTTTACCCTCCCAACCAGGGATCCGTCGACTCGGTGCAAATATGGTGTTATGACTTTAACGGGAACAAAGCTGGGCGAGGCTTTGCAGTCAAGGCGGATTCAGCAGCGGCCGTTCCGATTCGCATGGCACCCCGCATTCCGACCGACCGCGAAACCATCCTTCGGGATCAAGGCCTGGTTCTGCGTTTGCCTCCAGGGACTCTCTACGATGAGGAGCCGTTGCGTCATCGATCGCTTCCTCCAGCATCGGGTAACCTGGCCTCCAGAACTTGGGAAATTCACAACGCTCGGACGCCGGTTCACCAACCCTACGATGTCCGTATTCAGGCCGGGACCCATCGGATCAATCCATCCCTGCGTTCCAAGGTTTTTTTGGAAAACAAAGGCCTGGGGAATCAAATCGCCTACCATTCGGGGACTTGGGATGGAAATTGGTTCCTGAGCCAGGCACGGATGTTCGGTCGATTGAGCCTGGTTGCTGACACCGTGCCACCCGCCATCCGTTGCTTACTCAATCCCAAAATAAAAGTCCTTCGGAGGGGTCAAATCCTTTCCTATCGGATCAGCGATGCCATGACCGGTGTGCACGATTACCGACTCTGTGTCGGCGATGCTTGGGTTTTGGGTCAATTCGATGCCAAAAACAGCCTGTTGACCGTCGCCGTGGACGAATGCTTCCCGCTTGGAAACCAAAACCTGGAATTGATTGTTAAAGACAAAGCCGGCAATTCCCGTATCCATCGTCTCCTCATTGACATCGAAGGAATGGACCCGTCCTCTTTGCTCCCTGAACCTTAAAACTCAAACACACCTACCATGCCCAGACCCCAAGTTGGCGAAAAAGCCCCTGCCTTTGAAGCCCCAGACCAAAACGGAAAAATGCGGAGCCTCCATGAATTCAAGGGGCAACGTTTGGTCCTTTACTTTTATCCCAAGGACGATACGCCTGGTTGCACGGCCGAAGCTTGCAGTCTGCGGGATCATTACCAGAGCCTACTCCAAG
>ENA-UPTJ01000917-UPTJ01000917.1-marine-metagenome-genome-assembly--contig:-NODE-917-length-17100-cov-9.309123_pt1 | contig 17100 bp, 23 predicted proteins | sample MGYA00238168_ERZ767080 | MGnify/ENA primary metagenome ERZ767080 (study PRJEB28935, sample SAMN06266237) | marine metagenome | isolation source: Columbia River Estuary | place: USA:Columbia River Estuary... | reverse complement strand
TTGCGCATTGCGCTGAGGAAAAAGGGGAAATAAAAAACCCCGCCGAAGCGGGGCTGCATTCTTAGTAGCTGCGAAGTCTTGCCTCCGCGTCTTTCTCTGCATCGCTCCAATATTCAAACTTTGCGAAGTTTCCACGAACAAGAGCCTTTGCGGCTTGGTTCATAGCGTAGAGCATTTGGCTTTTTGCGAGGTCGATGTTTGCTTGCTTAGTGTTTACAGTTTTCATGGCGTTTTGTTTTTTAGTTTTTGTCTTTGGTTAACACTTCAAAGATATAAACATTTCAACAATTACCAAACTTTGTCAAATCTTTTTTTAGTCAAGGCTTCCACTTTTTTGGTATTTTTGCTAAGGACTAAACTATTAGCATGGAGCAACGGCCAACCCTCCTGCAGCGAATCTTTCGTGCATCCCCAGAGAACCCAAGCACAAGTCTGGCAAAGCCAGCCTCTTGGCTGTACGACTTATTCTTCAAGTCCAAGACGGGAGAGCCTGTAAATGAGCAGAGTGCGATGGCATTCTCTGCAGTATTCGCAGCCACTCGCATCATCTCAGAAACGATTGCTTCCTTGCCTTTGGATGTCTACGAGCGCCAAGGTCAGAGCCGCATTCGCCTCACGGATCACCCACTCGCCAAGCTCATCAAGGAGCCCAACGGAACGCAGACCGACTTCGTCTGGAAAGAGTACCTACAGGCGTGCATCACATTGCACGGCAACGCCTACTGCCACATCCAGCGCGATGCTGCAGCTCGCCCCATTGCTTTGCACCCCATTCACCCGAGCAAGGTGCAGGTCAAAGTCCACAACGGCGAGAAGTTCTATGTGGTGAACGACAAGGAAACCTACGCAGACTACGAAATGCTGCACTTCTTGGGCTTGTCCCTTGACGGCATCACAGGGATCAGCGTACTCGGTGCAGCACGCGAAGCCATCGGCATCGGCTTGGCTGCTCAACAATTTGGCGCAGAGTTCTTCGGGAACGGCGCAAACCTTGGCGGCATTTTGACGCACCCTGGTCGCTTGACCGACGATGCGGCGAAACGCCTCAAGGATTCATGGGCACGCAGCCACTCGGGACTAAACAAGGCCCACTCTACTGCCGTGCTCGAGGAGGGTATGCGCTACGAGCGTGTCGGTATTCCACCAAACGAGGCGCAGTTCATCGAGACGCGCAAGCTACAGGTGACCGAAATCGCTCGCATCTTCCGCGTCCCTCCCCACATGCTCGCCGACTTGGATGCCAGCTCGACTCGTGCTAATATCGAGGAGCAGGGTATTTCATTCGTGCGAGACACCATTCGCCCAATCGTATCGCGCTGGGAGGCTGAGCTTGACCGCAAGCTCCTGCGTGAAGATGAAAAAGGCACACTCTACACACGCTTCAACCTCGACGGCCTACTTCGTGGCGACACCAAGAGCCGCTTCGAATCCTACGCCACCGCCCGCCAATGGGGATGGCTTTCAGTTAACGACATCCGAGACCTCGAGAACCTCAACCCCATCAACGGCGGCGATGTGTACCTGCAACCTCTGAACATGGTCAACGCAAGCACGCAGCCCAATGATGGACAAGTAGATGCCGACTGATGCGCAATGACTACCCTCAAGCAGCGAGCGATAACGCTCAGAAAGCGCTGGACTTCAAAGAAGAGTTCGGTACAGACTGCGGTACTTCCGTTGGATGGTTTCGCGCTCGTCAACTTTCAGAGCGTCAAGAGATCAGCGACGAAATCATTAAGCGCACCTACAGCTTCCTATCTCGGGCCAAAGTTTACGACCAAGGCGAGTTTCAAGATGCAGATGGCGCTCAGATATGTGGCTCTATCATGTATGCAGCTTGGGGTGGCGATGAAATGCGAGAGTGGGCAGAAAAAGCAATCGAACAAATGAACGCAGAAGAAGAACGCCCATACCCCAACGAACACGCGGCGCGTCTTGAAGACCCCGCGAAGTACGACTCCTTTGCTCGTGAGAATGACGCATTCGGTGACGGCATCGATGCCATCTACGGCATCAAGGACGGCGTGAGCGAGTTGCAAGCCATTCGCTTCGACAAGGAGAAATGGAGCGTACAGGACGCAGAAATGTGGCTCGACGAGCACGACTATGACCCCATCCTATTCGAGCCCGCTATTGAAGAGGCCGCACAAGAGGTGCGTGCCCTTCCCTCCGAGCTTCAGATTGGCGACTTCGTTCGATGGAACACCTCCAACGGCTTCGCCTATGGTCGCATCCTTGAGATCAATGCAGACGGCGAGCTTGAAGCCGACAGCGGCTTTGTAGCTACAGGCACCCCAGACGACCCCGTCGCAAAGATTCGCGTCTACGAATACGATGAAGACCAGAGCGCCTATGTTGAGCGCAGCCCTGCGCTGAATGTAGTGCACCGCTTCACCACGCTCGAGAAATACGACGCAGAGACTCGCAACGGCAAGCCCATCATTGAGACCCGCGCACTCGGCAGCACGATGCTCGAGGACAGAATGGTCAGCGGCTACGCTGCCGTCTTCAATCAAGAGAGCGAAGACCTCGGCGGCTTCATTGAGATCATCAAGCCTGGAGCCTTCCGCGATGTGCTTGAAAACGATGTGCGGGCACTCTGGAACCACGACGCGAACTACCTCTTGGCACGCACCACATCGGGCACGCTAAAGATTGCAGAGGATGCACGCGGACTCTACTACGAGTTCGATGCTCCCCACACCACATACGGAAACGACCTACTCGAGCTGCTTCGCCGTGGCGATGTCACTCAGTCGAGCTTCGGTTTCACGATTAAGAAGGACGAATGGATTAGCCGCAACGGCATCACCTACCGCTACATCCACAGCGTGGCGCGTTTGTTTGATGTCAGCCCTGTGACTTATCCAGCCTACCCATCAACTACGAGCCAACTCAAGAACGAAGCACCCGCTGAAATTCGCGAAGAGGCTGCCCCGCAGGAGGAGGCCGCAGCCGATCCTGTACCCTGCAACGAAGTGCTACTGGAGGCATACCGTTTGCGATTAGAAAAACAGAAATAAATCAAAAAAAAGAGACATGAACTCTAAACAACTCCGCGAACAGCGCGCTGCTCTTATCGAGCGGATGGACGCTATCGTAGCCTCTGCACAAGCAGAAGGTCGCACGCTGAACTCTGAGGAGTCAGTATCATTTGACAAAATCGACGCAGAAGCCATCGAGTTGCGCAACAACATCGAGCGCATCGAGAAGGTCGAGGCTGCCAAGAAAGAAATCGCTGCAAAGCAAGAAGAGCGCGCTGCTGCCCCTCAAAAGGTAGAGAGCCGTGCTGCTTTCGCTAAGTACTTGCGTTCTGGAATGGGTGCCTTGAATGCAGAAGAGCGCCACGCTCTTGAGCTTCGCGGCACAGACACTCAGATTGTCGGCACCGACTCTTTGGGTGGCTACTTGGTTCCCGAAGACTTCAGCAACATCCTCGATGTGGCTTCCAAGTTCACGGGCGTAGTTGAGCAAGTTGCTCAAGTCATCAACACCAACAGCGGCGCTTTGTTGCCCTACCCAACGGTGGACGACACCTCCGTTTCTGGTGCAATCTTGTCTGAGGCTACTGCTCCTGCTGTATCTGACATGACTTTCTCTGCTGTCAACTTGAACGCCTACAACTACAGCTCTGGTATCGTTAAGGTATCACGCCAGCTGTTGCAAGACGGTGCCTTCAACCTTGACGCTTTCTTGGTCGACGCTTTGGGTGGTCGTATCGCTCGCGGCACGAACGCAAGCTTCACCACAGGAACAGGCTCTTCACAGCCTAAGGGTGTAGTCGTTGGCTCTGCTGCTGGTAAGACAGCCGCTTCTGCTACTGCCATCACCGCTGCTGAATTGCTCGACTTGATGTACTCAGTTGATCCCTCTTACCGCAACGCTGCAGGCGCTGGCTTCATGATGAAGGACAGCACTCTTGCTGCCGTTCGTAAATTGGGACTTGGCTCTGCTAACGACTTCCCCATCTTCGTACCTGCAATGAACCCAGGCGAGAAGGACATGTTGTACGGCAAGCCCATCCACATCAACAACGACATGGCTGCTATCGCCACCACTAACAAGACGGTCTTGTTTGGTGACTTCAGCAAGTTCGTGGTTCGTGTTGCTGGTGGTTTGCAGTTCTTGCGTTTGGACGAGCGTTTCGCCGATGCTTTGGTTGTTGGTTACATCGCTTACAAGCGTGTAGACTCCAACATCTTGCAGGCTAACGCCATCAAGCACTTGGTACAAGCCTAATCGCTTAACACCATGAAGGTACTCTTCAAAGAGACCATCGTCGGGGACGGCTTCGCCCACTACGCAGGTAGTGAGGCGGAGCTACCCTCTGACGAGGCAGCCCAATGGATCGCAGCAGGATTCGCCGAGCCTATCGCCGAGCCTGCTTCCGCGACAAAGAAAACATCAAGCTCTAAAGCCAAGAAAGAAACCCGATGAGCATTTCAGTCATCACACCCGCGACAAGCGAGCCGCTAACTACCGCAGAGGTCAAGAGCTTCCTGCGTGTTGATTCTTCGGACGAGGACACCCTCATCGGTGTGCTCATCACGGCTGCGCGCTCTATGGCCGAAGCCTACACTCGTCGCATTCTGATGACTACGACCATCGAGGAGTTCTACGATGTTTTCCCGAACTACCGCAACCCAGAAGACAAGGACATCATATTCTTGAGCCGTGGCCCAATCCAGAGCGTTACGAGTGTCAAATATGTGGACGGCGCAGGCGACGAGCAGACAATCAGCTCTGCGAACTACGCCACCGACTTGGTTAGCGAACCCAGCCGAATCGTCAGCAATAACGGATGGTATGCCACAAAGGACACCGTCAACGCTGTCATCGTGCGATATGTATGCGGCTATTCATCCTCTTCGGATGTTCCCGCACCTATTCGGCAGGCCATGCTTTTAATGATTGCCGAAATGTATGAAAAGCGGCAAGATAGCGTCAAGCGTCTACCAACCGCCGCCGAGTATTTGATGAACCCCTACCGCGTCTGGACTTTCTGATGAGCTTATTCCCCATCAATGACCTCGGTGAATTAGACCGCCGCATCACTATCCTCACAGCATACACTCAGACCGACGCTTATGGTCAAGAGGTACGCACGATGGGGCAGGATGCTTTTGTTGATGAATATGGCGAACGGGTAGTATCAGACGGAGGTACAACAGAAGGCACGGCCTGCGTGGTCGATGCCATTGACTCCCTGCCTGGAGTCATCACTCAAGTGTGGGCGAAGGTCGACTACATGAAGGGCACAGAGAAAGAAGAGAGCGACCGCCTCGGCTCTGTCAAGCGTGTAGACTTCGGCATTCGTTACAACAGCGCCATCAATGAAAAGATGCAGGTCTCATGGGATGGCGATATTTTTGAAGTCGAGGCAATCTTGCCCGTCGGACGCAAGCAATTCATGCACCTAATCACGAGACTCGTAGACTGATGGCTATTACTATTCAAATAGATGGGATGGAAAAGGCCGTGCAGAAGCTGCAGGAGTTGCGTCAGATAGACAAGAAGTCCTATCGACAAATCAAAGCACGCATCAAGAAGGCGGCCAAGCCAATGGAGAAAGCCATCAAAGAGGCGATTCAAAACGGCCGCAATCGCAGCGAGTTCTCTCGACTATTAAGGAAGGGTAAAGACCGCAGCACAGGGCTCAACAAGTTCCTCAATGTGACCTACCGACCAGGAAACCTCAAGCGATCCATCGACACCATAATGACCACACGCGGACGCTCGCTTGTAGTCAATGTGGGCGCTCGCTTCGGCAGCAAAGCAAAGGCAAACGCCGACGGCTACTATGCTGCAATGGTTAACTTCGGAACCAATCGCGGAGGAACCAAAGGGCTCAACAGAGCCGCCAAACGCAGAGGCGGTCAGACCTCACCCATCAAGGACAAGCGCAATGTCAACTATGTAGACAGAGGCTTCGACATGGGTAAGGAGCAGACCATCAACGCCTTGACCAAAGAAATCAAGACCATCCTCGAGACCTCAATCACTAAGCTCGGCATCTGATGAAAGCAGGCAAGGCAATCTACGGCATCCTCAGCACCAACGCTGGAGTGAAGGCAATCTGCTCCACGCGCATCTTTCCAGATGTTGCGGCGCAAGGTAGCCCCTTTCCTTTTGTGGTGTACAACATCACACGACTCGCAGCGAGCGACACAAAGAGCGGCGTGAGCACGCTCGACGAGGAACGCTATGACATCAACTGCGTGAGCAGCCTATACTCCGAAGCCATTGCTTTGAGTGAGGCCGTTCGCGGTGCCCTTGACCGCTACTCTGGTATCGTCAATGGGGTAAATGTGCAGAGCATTCAGTTCACCGATTTTGAAACCAACTTCGACGATGACAACGAAGTCTATGTTGCTGTCGTTGAGGTAGTAATACGAGTACAACGATGAAGATCACTCTATTGAAAAGACTGGCCGTTGAAGGTAGTAAACCCCTTGCAAAAGGTACTACCTTTAGCGTGACCAATGAATATGCAGCGGAACTTATCCAGAAAGGGTACGCTGTAGAATTCGGGCAAGAGCCCACCCAGAAAGAAGATAAAAACAACAATAAAACCGAGGAATAATGGCCACGACTGGTATTATGAACGGCACGCTTTTGGGCGTGTATGTGGGCAGCACGCTTGTTGCTCACGCTACGGAAGGCTCTATCAGCCTTTCAATGGACACCCGCGACGCTACGACGAAAGACTCGTCTGGGTATCGTGATTTACTTGAAGGAACTCGCAGCGGCTCAATCTCTGTGAGCGCCCTTTATGCAGACGATGCCACCTATGGCGTTAATGCTTTGATGACTGCTTTCTCTAACCGCACCACCTTGACCGTCAAGTTTTCTACTGAGGTCTCTGGTGACGATTATTGGAGCGCAACCTGCTACTTGACTTCTTTGGAGGTAAGCGCCGCCACGGAAGACAACGCAACCTACTCTGCCTCTTTCGAGATTAGCGGAGCAGTAACATTCTCAACGGTAGCCTAATAACTCTCAACAATGACTAAGCACATCAATCTCGGGGGCGAAGATCGCCCAGTCAAATTCGGATTCGCTGCTCTTATGAACTTCACGGACATGAGCGGCTATAAGTTGAACGAACTCGACAAGCTCGGCGACAGCATGACGCTGACCGACGCTGTCAAGCTCATCTATTGCGGCCTCAAAAACGGGGCCCGCGTAGAGCGGCAAAAGTTCAACCATCAACTTGAAGATGTAGCCGACTGGCTGGACGAATCACCAACCGCCATCAACGAGGTGCTTGAGTTATTTGCGCAGAGTTTTAGCAACGAAGAACAGGGGGAGTAAAAGGCTCAAGCTCGGAAGGGCTTGGGCCTATCTCCTACGACTACTACCAAGAGCTCGCTCTGGGTATGTTAAAGATGGGCATAGGGGACTTCTACGACCTTACGCCCAGAGAACTACAGAACGCCATCAAGGGACATTTGGACTTTGAGGATTCTGTGCAACAGAACGAATGGGAGCGAACACGATGGCAGACCGCCGTGCTTGTGAACATACAAATGCCAAGAGGCAAGAGTATCAGTCCGCAGCAGCTCGTCGAGTTCCCATGGGAAAAGAAAAAGAGGCACATAGGGCCTAAACTCACACCCGAGCAAGTAAAAGAGAGACTCGCGAAATGGCAAAGAAAAGAATAGCGAATGTGAATGTCAGAGTCGGGGTAGACCTCCGACCTCTGGAACGCGGCTTGAAAGTTGCGCAGACAAAGCTGAAACGCTTTGGCTCAAGCATGAAGAGCATCGGCGGCGGCATCACTCGCAACTTCACGATGCCCTTCGCTCTCGCTGGAGGTGCAGGAATTAAGCTCGCCACCGATCTGAGCAGCTCATTCGCTAAGATTGAGAACCTCGTAGGCATCACAGGCCAGACGCTCCAAGACTTCAAGCAGGGCGTTCTGGATGTCTCACGCGCTACAGGCCAAACGCAGGCCGACCTTGCCGACGCTTTGTTCGTCATCACTTCTGCGGGTATTCGCGGCGCTGAGGCCATTGATGTCCTCACGATGTCAGCGAAGGCCTCAGAGATTGGACTCGGTGAGACCAAGGAAGTGGCTCGCGGCTTGACGGGTGTCCTCCAGGCATACGCTAAGGACGGACTCACGGCGGCAAGCGCTACGGACATTCTGACCTCTATCGTCCGAGAGGGTAACCTTGAGGCCTCAGACCTTGCTCCTACTCTCGGTCGAATCGTCGGTATCGCCTCACAGCTCGGCATCTCATTTGAAGAACTCGGTGCGAACATCGCAACCTTCACCCGCTTGGGTGTTCCTACCGAAGAGGCTGTCGTCGGTCTTCGTGGTGTCATGACCACATTCTTGCAGCCCACTACAGAGGCCGCTCAGATTCTTGACCAATTCGGCTACACAGCCGCAGACCTTAGAAAGAAACTCGGCACGCAGGGCCTGCAGGCAACGCTTGCTGAACTACTCACGGCCTTCGAGGGCAACGACGACGCACTCGCTTCGGTCTTTGGTAATGTACGAGCCCTGTCGAATGTCTTAGGCACGGCAGGGGCGCAGGGCGAAGCCTATGCGGACATCCTCAATAACATCCAGAACAGCACAGGTATCGTTGACAAGGGCTTCGAGAATGTCAGCCAGACGGCAGAAAAGAAGTTCAAGAAAGCGCTCAACGAGCTCATCAATGCGGGCATCGCTTTAGGCAACGCTCTGATGCCTGTCGCCATCAACATCGCCGCATTCATCGAGAAGATGGTGCACGGCTTCATGGCGCTGGACTCAAACACCAAGACGATGCTCGTGACGCTCGGCCTCTTGGTCGCAGCAGCGGGCCCCATCGCCACCGCCATCGGCGTGGTCGCAGGCGCTCTTGCTGTCCTTGTGTCGCCTGTTGGCCTTGTGGTCGCAGGTATCGCGGGAGTCATCGCGGCAATTATGTACTTCAAGGAGTCAGCCTCTAAGATCATCGCAGGCGTAGGCAACGCCTTCATCTGGCTCTACAACAAGATCGTCGGATTCGGCAACAGCGTGCGCAAGGTGTTCTCATACACCTTCACGCAGTTTATCCCGAACCTATTCAAGACCCTGCTCAAGGTAGTGACCACAACCTTCGGCGCTATCGGTCGGGCTATCTCTTTGGCGTTCTCTGGTCAGTTCGAAGCGGCAGGCGGTGTCATTGTCAGCCAATTCGAGCAGATGCAGAAAGACCTCGGAGAGCTCGGCGAGGACGCAGGCGCTGACTACGCCGACGCATGGGCCACGGGCTTCAAGGATGTCAAGCAGGAGTACATCGATGAGAAAGCCGTGCAAAGAGGCTTGGAGCAGATGCAAGACTTCGCAGTCCAAGCGGCCAACAAAGTCAAGAACTTCCTCGGCGTTGGGGCTATGACCCCTGTAGCAGGTGGTGCCTCTGCCGCTGCTCCTATCGCCGCCATCTCAGAGGCCGCCAAAGAGGCGAAGATTGACATCGACTTCCTCAACCTCGGACTCGAAGAGTTCACCGACAACCAGATGAAGGGCCTCGAAGATACGGTGCCCCTACTCAAAGACTATGCCGACACTTGGATGAGCATGGCGCAGACCATCAAGTACGCGCTTGAGGATGTCGCAGCCACAGCCATCATGTCACTCGGCGAGGCCTTGGTCTCTGGTAAGTTCGACACGAGGGCATTCGTCACCATGGTCATCGAGTCATTTGCTGGAATGGCAGAGCAACTCGGTCGCACGGCGATTGCCACGGGTCTCGCAGTTGAGGGTATCAAAAAGGCTCTGCAATCACTACAAGGCCCTGTCGCCATTGCTGCGGGTGTGGCCTTGCTTGCACTCGCTGGAGCCGCTCGTGCCTCAGTCGCTAAGCTCGCAGAGGGCGGCGGCGCTCCTGCACTCGCAAATGGAGGTCTTGCCTATGGCCCTACGATGGCTATGGTCGGGGACAACAGAGGCGCAAAGGTCGACCCCGAAGTCATCGCACCTCTGTCGAAGCTAAAGGACATGATTGGCGGCGGTCAGCAAGTTGTGGTCACGGGCCGCATTCAAGGCTCTGACATCCTCCTTTCACAAGAACGCGCAACGCGCCAACGCTCACGCTACAGAGGATACTAAGAGATGGCAGTAAGATTCAAGTCAGAGTTCACGAGCAACATAGGGGACTCCTACAAGATTGAGATACATGACAGCGAATGGCTCGGGGGCACCTATGACTTCGTCGTAGATTCCCGAGGCTTCGAGCTTGACTACTCTGGCGAGACCGACGACATCGTCAGCCCCGTCATTGGATCGCGTGCAATCATTGGCGCGTACTCCAACGACGGATTCTTCGAGACCTTCATCAACTCCCTCAAGGCGTACCAAGAGAATCGCTTCCGCGTGGTCATCTACAAGCAGACGACACAGGAGGCCATTGATGACTTTGTTGCTCGTGTGTTGGCTGATGGCGGCACCGTCGAAGCTACGGGCTGTCTGCGTGATGCGGTGACTGAACTGCTTCAAGGCGAGCGCTACTTTGACAACTCACCCATACAAGTCGCGGTCGGAGGTTACGAGGCCCGCGTGTTGGCTGATGGTGGAACCATCGAAGCAAAGGACTGCCTCACGACAGAGGTCACCTCCTTGCTCGGTCTTACCTCTGGAATCGTCTACCGACTCTTTTGGGCTGGCTGGATCGTTCAAGACCTCGTTCGTGTGGAGGATGCCTCTCAGCCCTACATCTATGAGATTGTCGCCACCGACGGACTCAATAGACTCGGAGGCATCAACTACACCGACAGCAACGCATTCACGCAGGGGGACTTCGGACTCACGCGCGTGACCGATGTGCTACTCAATGCGCTGGAGAACACAGGCATGACCGACCTCTGGGGAACGACTGAGACCTTCCTGGAGACTTCTACCGATTGGTGGGAGGCTAACCATACTTACTCAGCCACAGATGACCCCCTCTACCTTTCGGCTGTGGATGTCGGCCTGTTTACATCCCTCGACGATGACGGCAACAATGTCTACACCTCGAGCCTCGATGTCATTCGGCAGATTGCCACCCTCTTCGGCTCTCGCATCTTCCTAAGCGATGGCCGCTGGGTCTTTGAGCAGATAGGCAACCGAGCGACATCGACACGCTATGCCGTACAATACAGCAAGGGCGGCACAGAGGTCGGCACGCTGACCATTCAAGACGATGTGCCTTTGAACCAGACGCTCTTCGGCGCACGGCTTGCAGGCAACGAGTGGAACTTCCTACCTGCACTCAAGAAGGTACAGCTCACCTATGCGCAGCGCTTCCTTTCGCCTTGGTTCGGTGCCTACAAGTACACGGCAACAAGCAGCACCTTCGATGCTGGCTTCATCTCTGGAGGCTCGGGCGTTCAGTTTGCACTCTATGGCCCCGCTACTTACACGATTAAGAGCAGCACGGGCAGCGGAGCGAACGACATCTTCGCGCTGACGGCAGTCTACCGCGCTCAGATTCGGGTGAGTGACTCAGCGAACCCAGGCACCTACTACTATTACAACAGAGCCTTCAACGGCTACACGGCAACGCAAGCCTTCGGAACTCCTGCATGGACAACGACAGCGGGATACTACTATTTCGACCATGTGGCTCAGAGCGTTGGCGGCGGCGAAGCTACCCTCTACGACATCACAACCATCACCACGAGCGACCTCCCTGTCACGGGATCGCTGCGCGTGGTCGTTGAGCTTTACAACAAGTACAACCTACAGAGCGGCGCGGTCTATACTTTGGCAGCCCATCAGAGTGAGAGCTGGAACATCGTGTTCGCATTCTCTCGCGTTGACGATGGCCAAGAGCCTGCCAGCGGCGTGGTGTACTCAAGCAACAACTCGTCGGCCTATGTGTCCTCGAATCTATCGCTTGACCTCGGCGAGCTTGTCATCGGTGACGGCGCAACGCAGACAGGTGACCTCGTGGTCTACAACGGCTCGAGCTGGGTCGCTGCCTCTCAATGGAGCAAAGGCTCGGCAGGCGGTGGCGTGCCCATCTTGAAGATGCTCACAAGCGAGGCGCTTGCACTTCACGCCTCACCCATACAACGCTATGAGGGTTCAATCCTCACCTCTGCCAACTTCGAGCAGCGCCTCACATTCTCTGGCGTTGCCTACTTGCGCATGGGCGGCACCTTCATGGCCAACGAGGACGAATGGACAGGGCCTCTGTTCGCGATCCAGAGAACACGCGGCACCATCACAGAGCTCGCAGAGCTTCCCCTTGACCGCACACCCTTAGAGGGTCGCAGTCTTGGCGCTAACCCAACGGGAGGCAAGAACGAGCTCAACGCTGGAAAGGTCGCAGGGATGTCTGTCGATGTGGCCAACCAAAAGGTCGGGCCTTATCAGCAAGTAGCTACAGGCGGAAAGGTCAACGGAACGCTTCAAGCAACGGGAGCGGCTACGATGTCTTCAACGCTCGATGTGTCGGGCAAGTCTACCTTCGCCGCCGATGCCGACTTTGAGGGATCGCATACGGCACTCATTCAAGATGTGGAGAACTCAGACGGCTCTGAGTACGATGTGCGCGACACGGACTTCATCGTGTTCAACAAGTGGGTCGGTGGCACAGGGCAGGCCTACATCAATCTGCCAGAGGTATCAGCATCTGAAGGTCGCATGATTCGCTTCAAGTCAGATGACACCATAGGCGCGAACACCTATGTCACATTGAGGCCAAACGGAATAGACACCTCATCCACCATTGACGGAGAGACCTCGGTAGACTTTAACCGTTCCTATGACGGCATCATGGTCTTGTGCCACAACAGCCAATGGTACATCGTACAACGCAAGAGCAAATAATGAACAATGTGCGCAACTCTCAAGGGCCTCAAGAGGCACCAATAGGGTAGGCACTTAACTTTGTATATAACATGGATTACATCCAAATCAACCCAGACAATGTCGCACCCGACGCACCCAGACCGCGCGTTCGTAGGGTAGCGACTTATTTGCTTTACCGCCAATACTTCGGCGGAGGCGGTAACCTTTACAGCATCGCATTTGAGACCAGAGTCTTAGCCGACGGCGGAACCCTTGAGTCTCTGAGCTGCTTAAATCAATCACTTCAACCCTTATTCTTATGAGCCTGTTCACAGATAGCAGCCTCTGCCTCGTGCCTTCAGGCGTGAAGGACGGCAAATTGTATAGTGTCAAACCAACCGACGGATCGGGAGACCTAACCTTCTCACGCGGTAGCGATATTGAGGCCACGAGGGTGGCGGCCAACGGCTACATTGAGAAAGCCAAAGTTAACCTTGTGTTGCAGTCAAACCAGTTTGACACGAGTTGGTTAAGTAGCGGAACAACTGAAACGGGAGGCCAAGCGGGTTATGATGGCACAAATGATGCGTGGCTTTTGCAAAGAAGTGATGGACTTGCTCGTTTTGTATATCAGTTCAACGCCCATACTGGGGTTGGAACCTTTAGCGTTTATATTAAAAAGGGAAATGTTGACTGGGTTCTTCTATCCAATGGTGCTGGAGAAAACCGATATTTTGATTTAACAAACGGAGTACTCGGTGCAACTGGTACCGCGATTGATTCAAAAATTGAATCGGTAGGCGGTGGTTGGTTCCGCTGCTCAATCGCGGTGGCAAATAGTTCTGAAGTTCGTATTTATCCAGCCGTAGGCAATGGAACTGTAAGCGGTCTTGTGGGTGCTAACATCTACATCCAAGACGCTCAACTGAACTACGGCCTCGTAGCGCAAGAGTACCAAGAAACTACGACCACGAGCGTAATTACGGGAATCACCAATGATATGCCCCGCCTTGACTATTCGGGGGGTGCTTCGTGTCCTTCTTTGTTGCTTGAGCCGAGTCGGCAAAACCTCCTAACAAACGATACTTACTACGGGGGTAGCGATTGGAGCAAAATAGGCGTTTCGCCAAGTGCCAATAATGCAACAAGCCCCGAAGGGGTAACGAATGCCGTGCTACTATCGGAAACGGCAATAAATGACCAACACTCACTCTACCCAACTGTTAGCGTAACAAGCGGAAACGCTTATACCGCGTCTTGCTTTGTGAAACAAGGCACGGGTAGTGCCGCGCCCCAATATATCGGCTTCCGCTTTCGCGGTGGTGGCTTTGCAGATGCGGGCGGCTTGGTAGTGGATTTGGTAAATAAGGTCGCAACTTATGAAGCGGGCAGTTTGACTGGCTATAAAATTGAGGACTACGGCAACGGATGGCTTCGGGTTTCTATTACCCAAAGCGCAACCGTTACATCTTCAAGCGCGGGCCTTGTGCTATTCTTTAACAACAACATTAGCGGTTCATATTCCACCGATTACTTGGGAAATGTTAACGCGGATATGTTAGTTTATGGAGCGCAGATTGAGCAGGCGAGTTATAGTTCAAGCCTCATCCCCACCTACGGAACATCCGCAACGCGCACGCAAGATTTATCGGTTACTGCATCACCAAGCACATCTCAATTTGGTCAAACGGAAGGAACGATATTCACCGAAATAGAAATAAACGCTATCACAAGTGGTTCTTATTCTCGTGTTTTAAACTTGAAAAATAGCGGTGGTTCAAATCAGATTTACATTCAACAAAATGACTCAAAAATTGCGGGTGCAGTATTTAATGGTTCTAACCAGTTTGTCGCATCTACATCTTCGGGATTCCTTTCTGTTGGTTCAGTTTACAAAATCGCTTTAGCCTATAAAAATTCCGATTATGCGCTTTATATAAATGGAACACAAATAAGCACTGGTTTAGCATCTGGACTCGGTACTCTTTCCGTTGATAGATTAGACTTTACAACTGGTGCTGGTAGCATCGGTTTAGGAAACGAAGTGAAACAATCATTAGTATTCAACACACGATTAACAAACGCTGACCTTGCAACCTTAACCGCCTAACCTATGAAACTACGCAAATACGCCTTTACCCCTTCGCAATGGGCTACGGCAAAGGCCAAGATTGAACTAACTAACGAGGAAGGCGAAGCCTACTACGACCCCTCAAAGGTGGTCGCGGTGGTGGAACTTGGTAACCTCGTGGTTACCCCCGCCGTCTATGACGAGGAGGGGAACGAAACAACGCCCGCCACCTATTCCGACAAATATAGCGTTGACATTCTTTGGAAGGATGAACCCCTAACAACATCGTTCAGCACATACGAGGTATGGTGTGCGCCTATGGGCGTACACGCTATGGGAGGGCAGAAAGTCCGTGAAGAGTGGGTTGAGGTGTGCAAGAGCAAGAAGCCCGAATTGTTTCCCGAACCATCCGTTGAGCCATGAGCTTCTTGAGCATCTTCCGCAATGACAATCAATGGAACGAGAAGACCATCCTTGGTGCTTGCTCGTTCTTTTGCATGGTCGCTGTCATGGCTGCCGATGTCATCACGGGGATCAACGGCAAAGACCTCGTCATCAATCCCACCGTCTACAACTCATTCGTAATTGTAACACTAGGGAGCTTCGGCATTGCTGGGGCTGAGAAAATCTTCGAGAAGAAATGAAAAAGTACGAGGGCAACGGCACCTTCACAGAAGTAAGTGAGGACACCATGCTCGGCTTGAGCGTCAAGACTTTGATTGCTCTGGGTGTGGGCCTGTCTATCGCTGTAAGCGCCTACTTCAACCTTCAAGCAGAGATAGAGGTAGCCAAAGAATTGCCCGAGCCCGCTGTGTCTCGTGTGGAGTTCGAGCTCAAGGACAACCTTGTGCGCGAGACCATCATGAACAACGCCAAGAACATCGAAGACATCAAGACTCAGCTCGACAAGATTGAGTCACGACTCTACGAAATACGATGAGACCGCTGCTGTTGTGCTGCCTTCTGCTCACATCATTCACCTCACACCAACCCGAAGGCAAGAGCGTGATTGAGTTCAACGCAGGCTTCAACACAAAGAACGGCTACAAGAACTTGGGGCAGTTGTATGGTGCAAAGCTCTACCGCGTTGATATCGAAGCCAAGCCTCATCTGAAGGACAAGTACAAAATCAAAAGCCTGCCGACGCTGATCCTGTTCAGAGACGGCAAAGAGATGTGGCGCTGGGAGGCGGGCATCGACATGAAACTGCACACGCACTACCTTGAAATACAAGACGCAATCAACCGATTCTAATGGCTAAACTACAGACCGCCACCTCTTACATCTCTAAGAGCAAGAAGCGCCGCAAGCATTCCAAGCAACAGAGCGCCAATAAGCAGAGCAAGAACTACAGCAAACCCTACAAAGGACAAGGACGATGAGCATTGAAGATTGGGCCAAAGAGCTCGAAGAGATTCCTGTGAACCCGACTTGTAGCCTTGACGACCCAGAGTGCGAGGCCTGCGGTTCATAACTCACACAGCGCCGACCTTTGTCGGTTCGTATCTTTAACACATGGCCAAGAGCGTCAGAATCATTGCGGGGCAGGTCGTGTACGACGAAGGGGAGCAGAGCATCACTTGGGAGATAGAACACGACTGCTATGTCACGCTCGAACTTCCCGACGGCAGGGTCTTCGCTCAGATAGACCCCGATGACATCCTTGCAATGGCTGAGATAATCAAACGAATGCAATGGGGAACATGGACAATGCACGAAAACTAAAGCCCGCCTTGGTGCTCTTGGCACTCTTCGCCGTAAGCTGTGGGCCACAGAAGCCCGAGGTCTCTACCATCGTGATGCACGACACCATCTACACGGATCGCGTGGTCTCTGACACTATCGTCGTGAGCAAGCCACAGGACACCATCGTCATGGAGAAAGAGCGCCTGCGGGTGCGTGTGGTTCGCATCAACGACACCCTTCGCATTGAGGGGGAGTGTGCAGCTGATACCATCTACCGAACGACGACCATCGAGGTACCTGTCAAGGTCGTAGAGTCCCGATGGCCTTGGTGGGCCAAGCCATTGCTCTGGGCCCTGTTCGTGCTGTCTGTCATCTATGCGGTGAAGAAGGCGCTGAGTTTTTGAGTATATTTGTAAAGGTCGCCAGGTGAGAGCGGTGACTGATTGATTGATGAGTGGGAGGGGTGCAGCAATGTACCCCTCTTCTTTTACGCAAAAGTCTCGGTTTTCGGTCACAAGTGGTACGAAATCGAGAATATCAAAAAAAGTTTTAGGGTTAGTGTTGCGCATTGTTCATTTGTTTATATCTT
>ENA-UPTJ01000909-UPTJ01000909.1-marine-metagenome-genome-assembly--contig:-NODE-909-length-17160-cov-5.419936_pt1 | contig 17160 bp, 13 predicted proteins | sample MGYA00238168_ERZ767080 | MGnify/ENA primary metagenome ERZ767080 (study PRJEB28935, sample SAMN06266237) | marine metagenome | isolation source: Columbia River Estuary | place: USA:Columbia River Estuary... | reverse complement strand
CGCTTGTGTAATGGGCAATCCATCTCCATCAATCAGCAAGATCAGCATTGTCATGGTGAACATGGAACCGATCCCCACGAGCAAGGTCGCCAACCAACCGCGCGCAAAGGCAGATAATAAAATAACGATCAGCAATCCACTGACCGAGGGGCGATAATCACCCAATCGATAGGTCAGGGCCAACGTGGCCAAATAGACCAGCAACGAGGCGATGATGACGGTGGATTGTTTTACGAGACGCATGGAAGGTTAACAAACTACAAATTACAAGGTTTGCGCATACAACCATTGAAAATTACTGACCCCTGTCAGCTTGTGTAATGCTCAGGGTCCTAAACATGAACAATGCTGCCCTCTATGTTTGTATTCGAGGTGAAATTTAGATGGCAACCTTCGGGAGCTATCGTTGGTTTTTGTTTCAAGGTCGACCCCCAGCTCCCTGGGGGTCTCTCATTTTTGGGCCGATCGGTATCTTTGCCGCATGCACATTGACATTCTCACCGTATTGCCCGAGTTGTTGGAAAGCCCTTTTGCACACAGCATGATGAAACGGGCACAGGACAAAGGCTTGCTCAGTATTTCGGTTCACCAACTTCGCAAGTGGGCGGTTAATGAATACGGGCAGGTCGATGATTACCAATACGGCGGTGGGGCTGGCATGGTGATGATGTGCGAGCCACTGGCCAAAGCCATTGAAGAACTTTCTCAACAACGCACCTACGATCAAATCATATTTCTAACGCCCGACGGAAAACGATTCGACCAACCGATGGCCAATCGATTGTCGCTGGGCGGCGATTTGTTGATGATCTGCGGACACTACAAAGGAATCGACCAGCGGATCCGTGACCAATACGTTACCCTGGAGATCTCCATCGGTGATTTTGTTTTGAGTGGTGGTGAAATCCCGGCTGCGTTGATCGTGGATGCCATCGGCCGGCTGATACCGGGCGTGTTGAATGATGAAACCTCCGCCCTCACCGATTCATTCCAGGATAATTTATTGGCCCCTCCCGTATACACCCGTCCCGATGATTTTCGCGGCTGGAAAGTTCCCGACGTACTCATGAGCGGCAACCACCGACTCATTGAAGAATGGCGTCACGAACAATCGCTGCAACGAACCCAGGAACGTCGCCCCGATCTACTCGACTCCTGATCTCGGATGACGGTTATTTCATTAACTTACCCGTCAATCTAACCTGCATGTCATCCAATCGTCGAAAATTTCTGCGTCAATTCGCAGCCGGTTCCAGTTTATTGGCAGTCGGTGATCCGGCCATGGCCTCCCTCATACAGGAGCAAACACCACCTTCTTCTGCAAACTTCAACATGTGTGGCTATGCGGCACCCAAATTGGAGGTGGTACGCGTGGGTATCGTCGGATTGGGCATGCGCGGCAGCGATGCGGTGGAACGACTTAGCTACATCGATGGAGTTGAGATCGTAGCACTCTGTGATAAATACCCCGACCGGGTGGAAGCCGCTCAAAAAACCTTGGCCAAGCTGGGGCGACCCAAGGCCGTTGGCTATACCGGAGAAGACGGATGGAAAGCACTTTGCGATGAAGCCGATTTGGATCTCGTGTATAGCCCCACCCCCTGGCACCTGCACACGCCTGTTGCGCTGCGCGCGATGAAAGGCGGCAAACACGTAGCCATTGAAGTGCCCGCTGCACAAACGATCGAAGATTGCTGGGCCTTGGTAGAAACTTCCGAGAAGACCAAGCGTCATTGCATGATGCTGGAGAATTGTTGCTACGACTTCTTTGAATTGCTCACGCTGAACATGGCACGAAACGGACTGTTTGGCGAACTGGTACACGCCGAAGGCGCCTATATCCACGACCTGAGCCGCGACTGGCTTTTCAATAAAAATGCCTACGCCGATCAATGGCGATTGAAAGAGAACGTGGCACGAAACGGCAGCTTATATCCCACACACGGCATTGGCCCCATTGCTCAATGCCTCAACATCAACCGGGGCGATCGAATGGATCACCTCAGCAGTTTGAGTACGGGCGATTTTTCGTTGGCGGATCTAGCAAAAGAAAAAGCCAAAGAAGATGCAATCTGGAAACCCTTCGAAGCAAAATCCTTTCGGGGCAACATGAATACCACGATCATCCGATCCGTCAAAGGAAAAACGATGATGATCCAACACGATGTATCCACCCCACGTCCCTATTCCCGTATACACCTCCTGAGTGGCACCAAAGGCATGGCACAAAAATGGCCGTCCCCGCAACGAATTGCATTCGGACATAGCTGGGTCAACAAAGAGGAATTTGCCAAGCTGGAAGAAAAATATACTCCCCCGATCGTCAAACACATCGGCGCCATCGCCAAAGAGGTGGGCGGACATGGCGGTATGGATTTTATCATGGATTGGCGACTGATTGACTGCTTGCGCAATGGCTTACCACTCGATCAAGATGTATACGATGCGGCCGCTTGGAGCTCGATCGTTCCGCTCAGCGAACGATCGGTCAAAAAGCGCGGTAGCTCCGTTGACGTACCCGACTTCACCCGAGGAGCTTGGGCGACCAATCAACCGGTCAGTTTAAGTCTGGAAGGCGGGGCCAACACGGGGGTACGTACACTGCCCAAACAATCGTAAGCATTTCGGGCAGTTTTACTTATTTTGGGGATGAAACAAAGCAACAACGAACACCTAGGTTCGTTATGAAATATGCGTGCACTTCCCATTATCACTGATCCGGTCTTTGCCAAGCCTGTCCAATATACCCGATACGAGCGCTTTTGGCTGAAGTACATCAACGATGAACGGGACCTCCCCTTCATTCACATGCTGACGGGCATTCATCTGTTGGTCATTCCGATTGCCGTAATCCTGTTTACGTCGTTATTGTCCGGGGGCGCTTGGTGGTTGTTGTACATCCCCTACTTCTACATCTCCCAGCTCTATTACAAAGGCCGCTTCGGATTGATGCTGCATTGCATCAGCCACCGCAAGCTGTTCAAGAAATCCTATACCTGGCTATACAACTACGTGATCTGGGTGGTATGCCCTTTTTTTGGCCATACACCGGAGACTTATTTCGTGCATCACATGGGCATGCACCATGTGGAGAATAACCACGACGAAGATGCCAGTTCAACCATGCGCTATCAACGAGACAGCCTGTTGGGATTCTTGAAATATGTGGGGCGTTTTGTGACTTTTGGCTTGGTTGACACCTTTTCTTATTTCTTTGCCCGCAAGCGCAAGAAATTTTACATGCGACTCACGTTTGGCGAGGTCAGTTACTACCTAGCCTGTATCGGCCTCTGGTTCGTGAATTGGCAAGCAACCTTGCTCATCTTTCTACTTCCCCTATTCTTTGCCCGCATTGTGATGATGATCGGAAACTGGTCGCAACACGCCTTCATCGATCCCAACAATCCAGAAGAGAACACCATCAATTGCATCAACACCAAGTACAACCATACTTGCTGGAACGATGGATATCATGAAGTGCACCATCATCGGCCCGCACTGCATTACACCGAGATCCCCAACGAGTTCATGAAACACACCAATCGGTATGCGGAGGAAAAGATACTCGTGTTCGACGGCATTCACTACCTGCACATCTTCTTGTGGCTGATGGGCAAGCGTTACGACAAGCTGGCCGATCACCTGGTGAACATCAATGGCATGTACCCCAGCAAAGAGGCTGCCATTGAGTTGTTGAAATCACGCACGCAGCGATTTACCAACTGATCGCCGGTAGCTTCAGTTCCAGCGCCTTGGCATTGATCGCCCCCACTTGTTGGGTTTGCACTCCTTTCAACAAGACTAATTGTTCCCGGATCTTGCCGCCGATCTCATCCAACGCTTCGCGGGCTTGTTTGGAAACGCCCCCCGATCCGGCACGCACCTGATTGGACAATCCACTCAACTTATCATCCAATCGAATCGGATAATTCAACACATCCTGTCCGCTCTTGGCCTTGGTCTGATGCAAGGTTTCTTCAATGGCTTTGAGCTGACTCAGCGTGGTATCAAATAAAATTTTTAATGAAGGGATCGTATCGGCCGACCATTGCTTACGCTTTTCTTCGATCTGGGTACGGGCAGCCCGGATCTGCTTCAGTGCCACCATGGTCTCCGAAAAAAGATCGCGCGTAGTCAACAGAAAATCCAACTGCGCCGCATACTCCTCCGGTGTCGTCTTAAAATTCGGATCGGGCAGCAAGGTGAAAGCAACCTCGGTGGAATCGTTTTCAACTACGAATCGTGCCTTGTAGGTTCCGGGAATGGCCTGCGGACCCCGAACGATGCCGTTCCAAATGATCAACCCATCCGGACCTTTCTCGGCCTCGGGGTATTGCAAATTCCAATTGAATCGATTCATGCCACTGGTTATTTCCAGCTTATCCATCTCCCCTTGCGTATCGAACGAACGAATCGTCTTTCCCGCTCCATCGATCACGCGAACCACGAACCGACGATTCTCTGAAAGCGAGTCTACCCAAAATGGGATCACGATCCCTTTGGGGGCATTGACGCCCGAAGAGCCGGACGAACCATATCCACCTCGACCTTGATTCATGCGTACCGTGGGAGCCGGCGAGAATACATGCCAAGACTTGCGGTAAATCGAATCGGCAAATTGCTGAACCATGGCAAGGTCATCCAATACATAAATACTGCGGCCTTGCGTACCCACGATCAGATCATTGTTCTTGAGTGCGAGATCCGTAATCGGACTTACCGGCAGATTGCACTGAAACGGTTGCCAATTCTTTCCGTCGTTGAAACTGATGTAGAGCCCGTATTCCGTTCCGGCATACAACAATCCTTTACGCGTGCGGTCTGCCCGGATGGATCGAGTGAAGTGCATCCGGTCAATCCCGTTGTCAATGCGGGTCCAGGATTTACCATAATCTTCCGTCTTATAGATATAGGGCGTGAAATCATCCAGTTTGTACCGAGTGCCTACAAAATAGGCCGCGCCGGGGCGATGCGGATCGACTTCAACGGTATTCCACATCATCCATTGAGGAATGCCGCTCGGAGTCACATTGCTCCAGTTTTTTCCTTGATCACGGCTCACGTGGATCAAACCATCGTCACTACCACTCCAAAGCAAGCCAGCTTCGATGGGACTTTCAGCCGCCGTAAAAATGGTGCAATAGTATTCGACGCCGGTATTGTCTTTGGTGATGGGACCGCCACTAGGGGCTTGTCGTGTTTTATCATTCGTAGTGAGGTCGGGGCTGATTTGTTGCCAGGACCTGCCTTCATTCTCGGTCACGAACAAATGATTGCCGGCGGCATAGAGGCGCTTGGGATTATGCGGCGAGAAGAAGATGGGGTAATTCCATTGAAAGCGATATCGCTGTACATCGGCACCGGCACCGATTCCATCATCTGGCCACACATTGATCAGGCGCGACTCTCCGGTTCGATGATCTAGCCGAGAAAGGAATCCCATGTAGCTTCCGCCATAGGTTATATCGGGATCGGTTGGATCGGCCACTACATACCCACTCTCACCACCGGCTGTGTTCTGAAAATCATCTCCAGCGATCGCATTTCCATATGAACGGGAGCGAATGCGAAAGGCACTATTGTCTTGTTGTCCGCCTAAAATGCGATACGGAAACGCCTGATCGGTACTCAACCGATACACCTGCACGGTAGGCTGATTCATATACGTGCTCCAATTGGATCCTTGATCGAAGGACACCTGTGCACCTCCATCGTCGGCTACGATCATGCGGGTTGGGTCTTTGGGATCGATCCAGAGATCGTGATGATCTCCATGAGGGGTTTCGATCTGTTTGAACGAACGCCCGCCATCTTCGCTGTACATAAAGTCTACATTGGGGCAATAAACCATATCCTCATCCATCGGATCTACGTATACCCGAGAGTAATACCAGGCACGCTGACGGATGTTGTTGTCGCTGGATTGCAATGTCCATGTTTTACCGCCGTCGTTGCTTCGAAATAATCCGCCTTTTTCATTTTCGATCAGCGCATATAATTTTTCGGTATTGCTGGGGGCTACCGCCACGCCTACAATTCCCCAAGCTCCTTTGGGTAGACCTTTGTTGTTGGTAAGCGACACCCAGGTCTCGCCTCCGTCGGTCGATTTCCAGAGTCCGCTGCCCTCTCCACCGCTTTCCATCACATGTGGTTTTCGGATTACACGCCACGTACCGGCGTATAGTACACGCGGGTTACCGGGCTCCATCACGATCTCACTGCATCCGGTTTGATCATTCACGAATAGCGTTTGTTTCCAGGTCTTGCCGCCATCGATCGTTTTGTATACGCCTCGTTCTTTATTGGGACCGAACAGATGACCCATCACGGCCAACCAAACGATGTCCGGATTTTTGGGATGGACGACAATGCGAATGATGTGTCGACTGTCTTTTAACCCCAGATTACGCCAACTCTTTCCGCCATCTTCGCTGCGCCAGATTCCGCCTAATCCCTCACTCACATTTCCGCGCATGGTACCTTCCCCTTCCCCTGCATACAGAATGCTTTCATCGGAGGGCGCTACCGCGATCGCACCAATGGAGCCCCCGAAGTTGGGGTCGCTGATGTTCTTCCAATTGCTGCCTCCATCGCTGGACTTCCATACACCTCCACCGACACCACCGAAATAAAAGGTGTTTTTCTCCTGGTAGCTGCCCGCCACTGCCGCACTTCGTCCACCGCGAAACGGACCAATCAAACGAAACTGAATGCCACTCGTGAAGGAGCTGGGCAACGAGCTAGGGACTTTCGCATTGGTCATTCGATTTTGTCCCGCAACAGATAAGGAAGCCAGGAACAGCAAAAAGAGGAGTATGGTCCGCATGGAATAGATTTTGGTGGAGGAAAGTTACCTAAAAACGAATTCGTACCTTACTGCGATGCAGAAACAATGCCTGATCGTAGTTGGCAAGTTGGTCGACATTCTGGCCGAGCGGATTTATCCCGCCCAGGTTGAGCTCGTAGATGGACGCATTTCCAGCATCACGGAGATCGATCCGGCTGCTTGTCCCACCGATGCCTTTCTACTGCCCGGCTTCATCGATGCGCATGTGCACATCGAAAGTTCGCTACTCATCCCGTCTGAATTTGCGCGACTGGCCGTACTGCACGGAACCGTTGGAACCATCAGCGATCCGCATGAGATTGCGAATGTGTGCGGTCTGGCCGGCGTGGACTTCATGATCAATAATGGCAACCAAGTTCCATTCAAATTTCATTTCGGTGCTCCCAGTTGTGTACCGGCTACTGTATTTGAAACGGCCGGGGCTACGATCTCTGTGGAGGATGTGCGTGCATTACTGGCTCGCCCGGAGGTGAATTACCTGAGTGAGATGATGAATTTTCCCGGCGTTTTGCATCAAGACCCGGAGGTAATGCAAAAAATTCAAGCTGCACAGGCGGCAGGCAAACCGGTGGATGGACACGCGCCCGGACTACGCGGCCAGGAGGCTCAACAATATATCGAGTCCGGTATGAGCACCGATCACGAATGCTTTACGTATGAGGAGGCCAAGGACAAACTCGACCGAGGCATGAAGATCCTGATCCGCGAAGGCAGTGCCGCCAAGAATTTCGAAGCGCTGATTCCGCTGCTGCATGATCATCCCGATCAAATTATGTTCTGCAGCGACGATAAGCATCCGGACAGTTTAGTTGAAGGACACATCAATCAACTCTGTGCGCGTGCCGTTGCCAAGGGCATCCCCTTGTTCCATGTATTGAGAGCGGCATGCCTCAATCCGATCGAACATTACTCCATGCGCGTAGGTCAGCTCCGTGTTGGGGATCCGGCCGATCTGATCGTAGTAGAAGACCTTCACCAGTTCAAGGTCAAACAAACTTATGTAGATGGTCAGCTCGTAGCCGATGCCGGTCGAACGATGATCGAAGCGGTTGGCTGCGAACCGATCAATCAATTTGATACGCCTGCAATCGAATCAACAGCTATTCAAGTTGGTGCCGATCACCCCTTGAAAAATCACCCGGTCATTCAGGCTTTGGACGGACAACTCATCACCGAAAAAGTGGAGGAATCACCCACCGTTGGCAATGGATGCTTGGTTTCCGACACGGCTCGTGATATCTTGAAGATCGTCGTAGTGAATCGATACAAAACTGCTCCGCCTGCCATTGCCTTCATTCGAAATTTCGGTTTGAAACAAGGGGCGCTGGCCTCCTCCGTAGCGCACGACAGTCACAACATTGTTGCGGTGGGTTGCGACGACGATTCCATCGCACGAGCCATCAATGCGGTGATTGCTTCGACTGGCGGACTCAGTGCCGTGAATGATCAGGAGACTAAGGTATTGGGATTGCCGGTGGCAGGACTGATGAGTGCCGACGATGGATTTGAAATCGCTGATCGGTACACGCAACTGGATCGATTCGTGAAAGAAAAGTTGGGTTCAACATTGCAAGCGCCGTTCATGACCTTATCCTTTATGGCCTTATTGGTGATCCCGCATGTGAAGTTGAGCGACTTGGGTTTGTTCGATGGGGATCGATTTGAATTCTATCGTTGATCAGGCTTCTTGTCCCATCCAGAACGCCCCGCCAATGCTGGGCACACTCGCTCCGGTGACGGAAGACAGGACGGTATTTTCCTGACGCCAACGCAACACGCCGATGAATGCCATGATCAACGCTTCTTTGTATTGCACCAACTCAGCAGAGGGGACAACAGGCTTTATCGACATCACTTCCAAATGAGCAGCGATTCGCTCCATGAGAAATTCGTTGAATGCGCCGCCACCGGTGACGAGCATCTCTCCAGAATGAATCATGCGCCCGGTATCGGAGATCGATCGATGGATCTGAAGTGCATTGTGCTCGCAATAAGTTGCCAAGAGATCGGGTATGGAATGTCCGGAATTCAACAGCAATGGAAGCACCACATCGGTTCCGAATTGATTGGGAAGTGATCGGGGGCCGGTACGTTGATAATATTCAAGCGCATTGAGTTCGTCCAACAAAATTGCCTGGATGTTTCCGGTACGCGCGATGGACCCACCGGCATCCATTTCGTGACCCATTTGCTCAGCCAGCGCATTGAGTACACGATTTGCAGGACAAACATCGAAAGCGAGATAGGGATCATTGGCCAGTGAGAGGTTGGCGATGCCACCGAGGTTCAGAAAATACGGATGGTTGGGAAATAACAGCTTTTCGCCAATGGGAACGATGGGAGCACCTTGTCCGCCGAGTGCCACATCCATGGCACGCAGATCGCTGATGACGGGTAAACGCGTGACAGCCGCCAAGGCGGCACCGTCGCCCAATTGAGCGGTTAGCTTGGACTCGGGATGATGAAAGGTGGTATGTCCGTGCGATGCGATGAGTCCCACTCGATAGGCCAGTCCTTTTTCCTCGATGAATCGATTCACTTGTTCACCCAGGTAATGACCATAATCAACGTGCAGTTGCAGGTAATCACGGGCCGTGAGTCCGGTGGCCCGGATCAACCGTTCGCGCCAGGCATCGGTGTATGGAAAACAATCGGCAGATTCGATCTGATACTGCCACTGATTGCCTTCAACCTGAAATTCGACGAAGGCGAGGTCGAGTCCGTCAAGCGAACTGCCGCTCATCATTCCCAAAGCACGATACATCATGGCATTTTCAATTAGATTTGTCAAAAGTAATCTTTCCACCATGGTCATCAATTTCAGTCAGCAGCATTCACTCATAAGCAACTGGGTCGCCGAGCTCCGTGACGTGAACGTTCAAGGCGATCGAATGCGTTTTCGTCGCAACCTGGAGCGGATCGCCGAGTCGATTGGCTATGAGCTCAGCAAGAAGCTACCCGCCAAAGAGGTAGAAGTGACTACCCCCTTGGGCACGGCCAAACATTGGGTATTGGATGGCCAACCTGTGCTCGCGACCATTCTGCGTGCGGGATTACCCATGCATCAGGGTCTCTTGAATTATTTTGACAAGGCCGATAGTGCCTTTATCTCGGCTTATCGAAAGCACCATCCCGATGGAAGTTTTGAAATCAGTCTGGAATATTTGGCTTGCCCCCCGTTGCAAGACCGTGTCTTGATCATTGCCGATCCGATGTTAGCGACCGGCGCCTCGCTGGCCAAGACGCTGCAGTTCTTACGGCAGGAAGGCACACCCAAAGAAGTACACATTGTGGCGGCTATTGCTTGTCAAGTCGGGATTGATGCCGTACTGCGGGAAGAGCCAACCGCCAAGATCTGGTGTGGTGATATTGATGAAGAATTGACTGCCAAGAGTTACATCGTACCCGGACTGGGTGATGCCGGTGATTTGGCCTTTGGATCGAAATCGCAGCAGTAAGAAAGTAGAGGGCAGAGAGATAAGGGTTGAGGCCCTAAACGCTCTACTCTTTCCCTTTTTTTCGTATTTTGCCTCTTCGGTTTTAGTCGCCGGGCAATTTCAATGCCCCGCCTGCGTTCTACAGACCACACACACACGATGAAACGGATATTGACCCTCGTAATTGCCCTGACTTTCTGCCTCCAATCCACGTGGGCACAGGATCCCAATTTCTCTCAGTTTTTCGCTTCCCCGATGACCCTGAATCCGGCGCTTACCGGAAAATTCGATGGGGTATTTCGGGTAGCCGGTAATTACCGCAACCAGTGGCCCACGATCAACAATGCGTTCGTGACCAAAACCGTTTCAGTTGATTTCTCCGCATTAAAGAATCGCCTTTCGGACATTGATAATTTGGGCGTGGGTGTATTGGGACTGACCGATCGGGCCGGCGATGGAGTACTCGTCACCAATTATGCCGGACTTTCCCTGGCTTATCACAAGGGATTGGATGAAAACGGCTATCACCAACTGGGTGCTGGTTTTCAAGGGATCTACATCAACAAGAGACTGGATATTTCCAAAGTAGATTTCGAAGATGAATTGACCCCCTTGGGCTTCACGGGTGTGACCAACGAAATCTTTGCCAATAGTCAAGTGAGCATTGGTTATTTTGATCTGAATGCCGGGTTGCTCTATACAGGAAGCACGGATGGGAGAAATAGCTTTTATGTAGGCGCCTCCATGTACCACATCAATCGACCCAAAGAGACCTTTCAGGGCGGCGAATATTTATTGAACACACGCACCACCATTCAAGCCGGCGGTAAGATTCCACTTGGTCAATACAATTTCCTGCACGTATCTGCGATTCACAGTTTGCAAGCCAAAGCCTCCAATACCGTAGCCGGTATGGCTTTTTCATACAATGTGAATCAAAATGATGTGGATCCGGTAAATGTATTTCTGGGAGCCTGGTATCGGATGAAAGACGCAGCAATTCCCTATTTCGGATTGGAATTCAAAGGACTTCACCTCGGGGCTTCTTACGATGTAAATACTTCTAGCTTGAAGCCGGCCTCCAATGCAAGAGGAGGAATGGAGATTTCTTTGATCTACATACAACGCCCTTCCGACCCGGATGCCAAGAAGCTGAACTGCCCTCGCTTCTAATTAGCCCAATATTTTCGGCAATAAGAACCAGCTGAATAGCGTGATCAACAAGATCGAGATCAGGTTCATGATGCCTCCTGTAAGCAGCATGTGACGAAGGCGAAGTTGTCCGCTGGCAAATACGATCGCGTTGGGCGGTGTGCCCATCGGCAACATACCGGCACAACTGGCACCGAGCGTCATGGGTATCCCCAACAAGAGTGGATCCATGTGTATCGCCTGTGCCAAGGCCGTTACAACTGGCGCAAAAACGATGACCTGAGCTACATTGCTCATGACCTCGCTAATTAAAATGGAGAGCGTGGTGATCAGCAGTATCAACCAAAATCCCGAACCGGCATACTGCGCCAACCACTGTCCGAGTTCAGCGATCAGCCCGGCTTTCTCCAGCGCACCGGCCAAGGCCAAGCCGCCCCCGAACAACAATAGAATGCCCCAAGCAAGCTTTTGCGTATCGTGCCACTCCAACAGATGCGCCTCCTTTTTATTCGAATCATCTTTACGATCGTTGGCATGCGCCGGACAGGCGAACAAGGCAAATCCACCCAGCAAGGCAATGATGGTGTCATCCAATTTGAACCAGGGCTGTACTTGGTTAATCAAGATGCGGGCCATCCAAAGCAGTACCGTAATGGAAAAGATCCAGAGAACACGTTTCTGCGATCGGGTAATGGGTCCCAACGCACGGATCTCATCGTCGATCAGCGATTCCATCGCGGGTGTTGAACGAATGCGATTGGGATAAAGCCACTTCACCATCACCAGATACAACGCGAACATCAACAACAATCCAATCGGCAAACACAGCAACATCCAATTCATAAATCCGATCTGGAGTCCAGGTATCTCTTTTTCAATATAGGCCACGTAAGCTACATTGGGCGGAGTGCCTATGATGGTACCGATTCCCCCGAGATTGGATGCGTAAGCAATGGCCATCAATAAGGTAATAGAAAAATGATCAAGGTTACCTTGCAGCTGCTGCTTTTGCTTCAATACATGAATAACGGAAAGTGCCATCGGAAACATCATCATGGTGGTGGCCGTGTTGCTCAGCCAGAGACTGATGAACCCGGTAGCGAGGATAAATCCGAGTACAATGCGATCGCCGCTGGTGCCGGTAAACTGGATGATTCGCAGGGCAATCCGTCGATGCAATTCCCATTTCTCAATAGCTAGCCCAAGGAGAAATCCGCCCAAAAACAAGAAGATGATCGGATTTGCATAGGCCTTTGAGGTCTCCTCAATAGACTGAATACCCATCAACGGAAAAGCGAATAAGGGAATCAAGGCAACCACCGGCATGGAGAGTGCTTCGGTGACCCACAACACGATCATGGTCAACGCAACGGCCAATAACGTGGCTGCTGAATTTCCCAACTCCAATGGATTCATGGCATACATCAACAACCCCAACACGAAGGCAAGAACCATACGTGACGTTCTCATTTTCAAGAAAGAAACTGCCATAGTCTAAAGATATCCGTTTGAATACTTCTCAACAAATACCCACATCACCCTCAATCCCTCGCCTCCCCCATTTCCATCTCCCATCTGCTTTACACAAATCCGTACATTTACTCACCTCATGCTGCAAGAATTAGTGATCATCGCCCGGTCCTGGAAACAGGCACGACTCTTCTCGCAACGCCATCGGCTATTGCGTGAGATGATCGTACCCGGCATTGTCTATTCCCTGCTATTCCTAGTTGGACTTTATTTCTTTTTTCGGTCGGCCAATGCCGTGACTGATCGGATCAGCGATGCGGCGGGCATTGCCGAATGGCTACAGCAAGAACGCAGCGAGTGGTTGAGTTTTCTATTCCTGATGAACGCCGTGATGCTCAAACTCTTGCTGGTGCTGATCTATTTTTCTTGGTTCAAATACTTGATTCTGATCGCTGGTTCGCCTTTGTTTACATACATGAGCGAGAAAACCGAGGTACTGGTGGATGGACAAGAACATTCGTTCCGTTGGATCGATGTTCGGGAAGATGCCCGTCGTGGTATTTTTCTGGCCTTACGAAATGCCGGCTGGCAAACCGTATATCTGGTCGCCTTGTTGTTGTTAACCTTCATTCCTGTCGTCGGTTGGATCACCCCGGTCATCGCGGTGGTATTGGAGTGCTATTATTTTGGTTTGTCGATGCTTGATTATTCGCTGGCCCGGATCGGATACGACCGCACTAAGAGCCTGAGCTTTGTACAAGCACACAAAGGATTGGCCATCGGTACAGGCATCGTATTCTTTTCGATGCATGTGCTGCTTCCCTTTGCTCCGGCTTATGCCATCATCTCCGCCACCCTCAGCATTCAATCGATCAAACGCACCGGATGAGTACCGACGCTCGCATCTACCTAATCCCCACTTGGCTCGATGATTCCGCCCGGGAATCCCTGCCGGAATACGTACTCGAAGCGATCCGAGAATGTCAGGTATTTTTTGTGGAGGACGAGCGAACCACCCGTCGCTACTTCAAAGCGATCCGAAAAGAAATGGTCATTGACGATCATGAATGGTTTCGAATGGATCAAGCGGATACCGAAACCCGATTTCGTGAAGCCATCCGTGCAGGAAAAACCATCGGAATCGTGAGTGAAGCCGGTTGCCCGGGTGTGGCCGATCCCGGACAAGCCCTGGTTGCCCTTGCGCAATCGTTGAGTGCCGTCGTCAAACCATTGGTCGGCCCCAGTTCCATCCTGCTTGCCTTGATGGCCAGTGGCATGAATGGACAATCGTTCGCCTTTCATGGTTATCTGCCCATTGATGCCGCTGCGCGCAACCAAACCATTCGGGCTTTGGAGCAAGATTCGATCAAACAGCAGCGGACGCAACTCTTCATCGAAACCCCTTACCGGAACAATTCCATGTTGCAAGCGCTGGTGCAACAGTTGCAACCAAGTACGCGGCTTTGCATCGCTGTAGACCTGACCGCCCCCACCGAATCAATCCAAACCCGCACGGTGGCTGAATGGAAAAATGGTACGCTTGACCTGCACAAACGCCCCGCGCTATTCCTGATTCAGGCCTAACACGAACAGGTGTGAGCCAAGTCAAAAAAAACAGGGGCAAAACCCTGCAGATTCTTTTACTTTTGCTCCCCTGTTTACCCACATTGTCAAACCTGCTCACCCATACCAAGCAAGTGGCCTTCCATCGGTCCAACACCAGCGGCGTCTATTCCGTTGGTTTTGACGTGTTTACCTTTTGTCGTCCGCGACGGACGCGTAGTTGCTGACAGGACGAACCCCTCACCCTGGTCCCTGTCAGTGAACGCCCTCAAAATCGACTTATTTGGACTGGTGACCCTTCCTGAACAATTGACCGACCTTGATCCCTCCAGACATCCTCATTCGAATTGCTGAACCGGCCGACAAAACATACGCCGGAACCATTACCGACGAGATGGCCGCATCGGCTGCAGCCCGTGGAACCGGCATCGCCAAGCGATCGCCTGATTACATCGAAACCAAGATCGATGAAGGCAAAGCCGTCATTGCCCTGACCCAAACCGGCAAATGGGTAGGCTTCTGCTACATTGAAACCTGGGGCCACGGTGAATACGTAGCCAACAGCGGATTGATCGTTGCTCCCGAATGGCGCAAAAGCGGCGTAGCCAAAGCCATCAAAAAACGGATTTTTGAATTGTCGCGTGAACGCTACCCGCAGGCCAAGATATTCGGCCTCACCACCGGACTCGCCGTCATGAAAATCAACAGCGAATTGGGGTATGAACCCGTTACCTATTCGGAACTGACCCAGGACGAAGCTTTCTGGGCCGGTTGTAAGAGCTGTGTGAACTACGAGATCCTGATAGGCAAAGAACGTAAGAACTGCATGTGCACTGCCATGCTCTACGATCCAACCGATCATTACGAACCCAATGAAACCAAGCAATTCTTCGAAGAGAATAAATCGGGTTTGGAACGTTTGCTGAAGTTCAAACAATGGAAACTGCTTCGTCCCTTTCTGAAATCAAATAAAGACAAGAACGCCTAAATCAACGTCATGAGTAAGAAGATCGTTTTGGGATTCAGTGGCGGACTCGATACCTCGTACTGCGTCAAATATTTGCGTGACGACCTGGGCTATGAAGTACATAGCATCCTGGTGAATACCGGTGGATTCTCCGACGAGGAGTTGAAGCAAGTTGAGCAACACGCCTTCACCCTGGGCGTGGCTTCGCATAAAACATTGCATGCGGTTCGTCCTTATTACGACCGCATTTTGCGCTACCTGATCTATGGAAATGTGCTGAAGAACAATACTTATCCGCTCTCCGTATCGGCCGAGCGACTGATACAAGCGCTTGGGATTGCCGATCATGTAAAAGAACTGAATGCCGATGCCGTGGCACATGGAAGTACCGGGGCCGGAAACGATCAAGTGCGCTTCGATATGATCTTTCACATCCAGATCCCCGGCGTACCCATTCTCACACCGATCCGAGACCTGCAACTGAGTCGCGAAACAGAGATCGAATACCTGAAAGCAAAAGGCGTTGAGATGAATTTTGCCAAAGCCGCTTATTCGATCAATAAAGGTCTCTGGGGAACCAGCGTCGGCGGCCGAGAAACCCTTTCCTCCAACGGCACACTGCCCGAAGAAGCCTGGCCTACGCCTGTAACCAAAAGTGAGAGCGAGTCGGTTCAACTTCAATTCACAAAAGGAGAACTGAAAGCCATCAACGGAGAATCTTTCGATCATCCCAGCGAAGCGATTCAGTATCTACAAAGGATCGCCGGCCCCTATGGCATCGGTCGCGATATTCATGTGGGCGATACCATCATCGGCATCAAGGGTCGGGTCGGATTCGAAGCCGCCGCACCCATGATCATCCTCAAAGCCCATCATGCACTCGAAAAGCATGTGTTGACCAAATGGCAATTGCAATGGAAAGACCAATTGGCTTTGTTCTACGGCAACTGGCTGCACGAGGGACAGATCCTGGATCCCGTAATGCGCGACATCGAAGCATTTCTGACCAATAGCCAAGAAAATGTGACCGGAACCGTATTCGTACAACTGCATCCATACCGATTCCAGGTCACCGGTATTGAAAGCGAATACGATCTCATGAACAGCCGCTTCGGTAAATACGGCGAGATGAACGCCGGCTTCACCGGGAACGATGTGCGCGGCTTCAGTCGCATCGCCGGACAACAAACCGTTATCTACGAATCCGTTAAACGCTCCGTTGATGAAAAAGATTAAGGTTGGCATACTAGGAGCGGCCGGATACACCGGCGGCGAATTGATCCGCTTGCTGCTTCAGCATCCGTTCGCGGAGATCGTCTTTGCACACAGTCGCAGTCAGGCTGGCAAACCCTTGTACACTACCCATGCCGATCTGCTGGGCGATACTACGCTTAGTTTCACGGATGCCATGCCGTTGGATTCGATCGATGTATTGTTTCTGTGTTTGGGACATGGCGAGTCGCGTACATTCCTGGAAAGTGCCACTCTGCCTGCCTGCCTACGAGTCATCGACCTCACCACCGACTTTCGTCATCAGGCATCCAATACAGTTAAGCAAGCTTCATTTATTTACGGATTGCCCGAGCTGAATCGCATGCAGATTAAGCAAGCTCGTTTCGTTGCCAATCCGGGCTGCTTTGCCACAGCGATCCAATTGGGACTCTTCCCCCTTGCTCAGGCTGGACAATTACCGGAGATCCATACCACCGGCATAACCGGAAGCA
>ENA-UPTJ01000906-UPTJ01000906.1-marine-metagenome-genome-assembly--contig:-NODE-906-length-17221-cov-5.169463_pt1 | contig 17221 bp, 18 predicted proteins | sample MGYA00238168_ERZ767080 | MGnify/ENA primary metagenome ERZ767080 (study PRJEB28935, sample SAMN06266237) | marine metagenome | isolation source: Columbia River Estuary | place: USA:Columbia River Estuary... | reverse complement strand
ATGTTTACAGCAGCGATTTCAATTTGCTGCAACAATTCTTTGTAAGTAATATTTTTATTTTCGAAATGAAGCGCAATGTTGTTGGGCTGCTGAGTGGCTATGTTTTTAAATATGTTAAAAACACTTTGTTCTATCCAATCTTTACTTAACATTCTGCTAAATTTCTCCAAAGGTGAATTACTTCATCGCTGGTATCTAAAGGCAACACACAAGCGCAGGTAATCATTTTTATTTCTTCGCCTTCACCTATTTCTTGTAGCAGTTTTTGCGCTTTTTCATTGGTGTTAGCCGCAACAATATCTTTGGCTTGAATGCCTGGAATGACAGGATAGTTGGTGAGTTTCTTTAGTTGTGGAAATCTTAAATTATTTTCTGAGAGTCCGTAATGCAATTCGATATTTGGAATATTTTCTTCAATGCTTAAGTATATTTTTTCGCCGTGCAAATGAAAAATAGTGTTTTCAAAGAGTGCAGCGCATTCCTTCAAGCATGCGGTGTCGAAAGGTTTGCCCAATTCATCGTATTCTTCCTTTGTGAAAGTACTCTCTTGCATCGATTGCGTAACAAAGTACATTCCTTTAATGCCTTCTTTTTTAAAAAGTCGAAGTACTTCAATCGTGTTTTTGGTGATGATTTCTAAACCTTTTAAAACTTTCGATTTATCTTCTTTCCAATGTCTTTTTAAAGTGTCTAATCCTGCACATTGAAAGGCTTGGGTAAGCGGACAAAAAACGGTTGCATAAACAGGTTTGTCTGCAATTGCTCGGCAAGTTAAAGTTGCCGCTAAAAGCTGTTCTATTAAAGGTTGAGGTCTTGCATCGAAGGAGGGGAGAGTTAGCCAATCATCAATATTGTGAATGATTCTTTGTGTTATATTTCTCCTACCTAAAAAGTCATTTTGAAATTCGTCTTTTACGCCATAGCAAGTGGCTAACCAGCTGCCCGCAGGGGTTATTTTTACGATGTCAAAATTGAATTTTTGTTGGGTAGCAATGGTTTCTTGCGCTAAAAGCTCTCCTTTCTGATCGGAAATGGGGTGATGTTTCCAAAAGGAAATTGGTGTTGACATTGATTCTGCAACAGTCTATGAATTCATTGGGCAACTAGTTATCGCGTGTGCCGCCTCAGTGCCAGGAACTCTAGTGCTACCAGATTCAGTGCTACTTCCTTCCAAATTAAACATTAAGGGCGTTTCCCAAGTTTTTTTATTTTTCATAATACCGTATTTACATTACAAGAATAGTGATAATGACCACACAAAGCAACAGATGATTAGTTTTCTAGACGTTTTGAGATTTTTCCCATTGCAAAAACCTGCTGAGAATAATGGTTTTAGAGAAGTGATTTCGTTCGTTTCTCCAGAAGGTGTAGGGTGGGTTGTTTTCTAGAATGCGGTATTTCGCTATCATTTTTTTTCTGTCGATGTACTCCCAAACTTCATCGTTTTCAGCAATGGCTTCAAAATGTTCTTTGAGGTGATTTTTTAAATTCCACCATCTTTCACCCATATCAGCTGGGTAAGAAAATTGCTCTTTATTTTTGCGTATTGCATCGGGAATTTTTCCTTTCAACAATTCTCTACCGAAGTTTCGTTTCAAGTGCAAATCGGTAGGGATGGCCACACTGAAGTCAAGTAAACGCGGGTCGTGCAATGGATTTACAAAGGCACAGTCGTAACGACGTTCCTGAGCGCTCATGTATTTTTTCATACCATAAGTCCATTGTGCAATTTTCAGCAACTGATCGCTGCCTGCAACATGATAGCCAAACTTTGCAGGAAGCGCCGAAATGAGCTGTTGCTCTAATTTATCGGCATCTTTAAAGCTCATTGAATGACTATTTAATATAGAATATTCTTTCTTTGGGTTTTTGTTTTTTAATAGATGATACAATGATTTTGGCATTGAATCTATTAGCGATTTTGAGATGCCTTTTCTTTTTGCAAGTTTTAGCCATTGGAAATGTAGCAACCAGTAGGTATAAACGTCGTTTGCACTCCAATTGAAATTTTTACCGCCGCTGGTAAATATCATTTGCGTGCCCAATTCTTTTAGTTTTCCATAAACTACTTCGTGGTCGCTTCCAATAGGGTTGGCCATCATGCTATCTTGTTCCCAAAATTTCTTTTCTAAATGATTGCTAAAGGGCTCTGGAAATACTGGCTCATTCACATAATGTAAGTTGAGCTTTAGTTCTTTTTGTAAGATATCTGTGAGATGTTTTTCGTCTTTCGCCTGTCCATTATAGTTTGGTGGCAAAATATATGAAACCGCATTTACATTATCGCCAAGCTGTTGCCTTAAATTCCAAGCGATTTGCGAAGAACTTAAACCACTGCCCATTTGAATGCCTGCGGTTACATTGTGTTCGAGGTATCCTTTGATAACTTGATTAATTAATGCATTGCCTGCTTCGTAATACTCTTCTATTCTCTTAAATCGAATGGGAGCTATTTTTCCTGGCACGTAATAGGCCCATTTTTTAAATTCATTTTTTTCTACAGAAAAAGCGTATCCATGCGGAAGATGGTAAATATTTTCGTAGGCCGAATTTTCTGGCTCTAGCATCCAACTTTGTACATGAGCAATAATGAAATCTTTATTAAGTTTTCTCTGTGGTACAAAAGGTAAAACGCATTTTAATTCTGATGATGCAACGAAGTTTCCATCCTTAAAGTAGTACAATAATCGCGGTCCGCCTGTAGATGAATTCGCGCCAAATACATTATTGTTTTCATTATTGTAAATCACAAAGGCAAATTGTCCGTGAATGTGCTTCAAACAATCTTTCCCAAATTGCAAGAAAGCGCGTAAAATGATGCTTTGGTCGCCAATTTCTTTGTTAAGCTTTAACAGCGAGATGAGTTCATTTCTATTGTTCAGCAAAGCTGTGCCCACCAAGGTGTGCTGTTGTTCGCTAGCAATATTTGCGTTGTTATAGATGGACAAAGACATTTGTCCGCAAAAAATATGCTCACCAATATTTTGAAATTGATGGTGCGCTTTTTCCGGACCCAAATACTTTAAAATAGACTCTCCTTTTCTTGCTTCAGGATGCCCTGCAAATAAAAATCCTCCTACCATATTATGAGCCTAATACTGCTATCGTACTTGGTCCGTGTATGCCTTCGCCAGCAACTCCACTGCCTGATCCACTTGCTGTCAAATCAATTTCTAAGCTAATCCAAGAAGGGCTGTTCCACTTTTTCTTTGTGTTCATGGTGTTTTTTTGCAAAGATAAGAAAATCGAATTGTATCTTCGCGTTATGAATACGTATGCTCAATTTTGTTTTGTTGTTGATAAAAAAGGCGACTTTAACTGCGCTGGATTTGAAGCAAGAGGAGAAGGTGTTTTTACAAAAGGCGTTTTTTTCTCTCCTCAATTAATTGGTAACGTGTACTCTTACGAAAAGGACAAGGGAAAAAACGAATTGGAGCAAGGTTTGGAAGTAAATGCTAGCAGTTTTTTGAAAGATTTTGTGGGTGATTTTTCTTTTGTTTTTTTGGGGAAACCAATCATCGCAGCTCGCGATCATATGGGTATTTTCCCTCTCTTTTATTACAATGATGAAAATCTTTTGGTAATTGCTAATGATCAACGTTTGATGATTGATCTCCCTGCTATCAATTTGCAAAAAGATGATCAATGGATCGCCGATTACATCAGTGGTCAAAGAGGTAATTCGCAGGCAACATTTTACAAAAACATCAAGAAAGTTGAGCCTGCGCATTACATTTCTTTCGAAAATGGCGAATTGGTTCAACATCGTTATTGGAATTTAGATATAAAGCAAAGATTGCCTAAAAAAAGCGACGAGGAATATATATCTGAATTTAGAGCTTTGCTGCAAGAAGCGGTAGAATGCAGAATTCCTTTTGATGAAAAAGTGGGCTCTGAGGTTAGCGGTGGTATTGATTGTACTTCTATAGCTGCTATAGCCAAATCTTATCTAGACAAGTGCGATAGAGAACTATATACCTATGCGCATGCCGCTACAGATGACAACAATCCGAGTGAAAAGAAGCCCATAGAAAAATACCTTACGCATTTACAACCTTATAAGCATACTTTCATTCCTTTAGAAATGAAGGGAATGAATGCTACTTCTGAACCTACTTTATTGTTGCGTAATGGAGTAAGCAAGAGTCATTATGCATTATTTAGTAGAGATATTTACAAGGCAGCCCAGCGAGATGGTGTTAAAGTAATTTTGAGTGGAAATGGCGGTGATCATTGTGTGAGTTATAAAGGGGTAGTTTTGGTGATACAGCAATTGATAGCAGATGGTGAGTACAAAAAAGCATGGAACGAATTGCAAATGCTTCATCGTAATGTATTGAAAAGTACATGGAAATTTTTTACCGCTATTTTGAATTTTTGGATAGTATCGCCTTTTGCAAAGACACAAAATGATATTATGGAAAAGAGTGAATTGACTAATCGAGATTGGTTGGCTAAGCACTACCCTGCATCACTTGAATATTATAAACCAAAAGAGAAGAATGCGCAAGTTTTTACGCCAATAAGAGAACAAATTTATGCACGTGTTTACAGAGGCGATTTAAGTGAGCGTGGAGAACATACCACTATTGCAGCTAATGAGTTTGGTGTGTTGTATCGATACCCTTTGTTAGACATTCGTTTGATGCAATATATGGTTTCATTGCCAACACATTTGTATTATCACAACAAAATGAATCGCTACATTTTTAGAGAGGCTATTAAAACGTGGGTTCCATTGTATTTGGCACAACAGCCTAAGCCGCCTGGTAATATGTATGGGTGGATTAGTGAGGCATACAATTACGATCGCGACAATAATATTTCGTCAACACTTACTCCCATTGATGAAGAAATTCAACTCTATTTTTCTTGGTGGAATAGAAGATCGGAGTACAATAAATTAAATCAACAACAAGATGTCTAGTATTTACGGATATACAGGTAGTAGCGATGCTCAAGTTGCAATGAGTAATGTTTTGCGTCATTGGCAACCCGATCGCGAAAATTTTATTCAAAATGATAAAGTGACTTTAGGAACTTTGGAGCTTTTTAAAACGCCCGAATGTCCTCTTGTTTCTTCTCCATATACCTACAAAGATTTCATCGTTATTGCCGATTGTAGAATTGACAATCGCGAAGAATTATCGAGTGATTTAGGCATAAATGATATTTCGAAACATAGTGATATCGAATTTATTGCGCGTGCATATGAGAAGTATGGTGAGCAAGCTCCACTTAAACTAGAGGGTGATTTTGCTTTTGTGATTTGGGATGAAAAACAACAACAAGTGTTTGCTGCAAGAGATTATTTTGGCGTGCGCACTTTGTTTTATTCTGAAGTGCATGGCGAATTGGTTTTTGCTTCTGAAATGAAAGGGATATTAGCCTATCCAAACTATAAAAAAGAGTTCAATGAAGCGTACATTATTTCTCAGTTTTCTGCCTTACAAATTTCAAGAGAAGAAACTTTTTATAAAAATATTTCCAGTTTAGAAGCCGGACATTCATTGGTTTACAAGGATAAAACGCGTAGTGTTAAAAAGTACTGGCAATTGGGTGACCGACTGGTAACGGTGCCCAATACCGTTGCCGAACAAGAGGCCGAGTTTAATAGATTGGCTGCTGAAAGCGTTCGCAAGAGACTTAGGAGTTATGGCGCTTTAGCTGCAGAGGTAAGTGGTGGTTTAGATTCTACTGGAATTGGAGCAGTAGCGATGGAGATTTTAGGAAAAGGATATCCATTTTATTCCTTTTGTTATGCAAAACCTTCGAAAAAGATTGATGGCAAAGAACAAAAGGATGATACACATGTTGTAAGAGAATTTTGTGCTAAGTATGAAATTGAAAAGTATTTCACGGCTGTAAACGAACTTGATTTACCTCCCGATGATTTAATTGATATTGTGACTAATATTTTAGATGATATTGAAAGCAATGGTGTGCCTTTGTTTAGCACTTCGTTTTTGCCTAAAGCACAACAAAACAATATTAATGTGATGTTGTCGGGTTGGGCAGGAGATCAAGTAGTAACCAATACCTGTGCTGGTTTTCCCGAACCTTTGGCGCATGAAAAGAGATATGTTGATTTGTGGAAAGATGTACGCCGTCGCCATTCGTTTTTGAAGACAGTTCCTCGATTCTTCGTCTATGTTGTTAAATGTTTTAATTCCAAGGGTTTTTACAATAAAAATTTAAGAAAGCAACAGAAAGCTATTTCTGAAAGCGCACTGAAAAAGGAGTATATACAAAAATACAAACTCGACCAGCTGCCTGGCTTACGATATGAATTGAAAAGTTGTACCGACATCAAAGATTATCATAGAAAAAATTTAACGCATTATGGTATTCAGAAAAGAACCAGTGATCACGTTTTAATAGGTAAGCATTTCAAAATAGACTATCGCTTTCCTATGCTTGATTTGCGTTTGGTGGAATACATTTACAATTTGCCTTTTGAAACCATTGCTCCTAAGGGGAGAACTAGATATTTATACAAGAAGTTTGTTTCTAATTTAGTGCCTAAGGAATTGCTGCGTGTGCACAAAAGTAAAGTGCCTACTACGCCTTTTGCATTTGCTTACATGAAAGAATATTCGCCTTATTTGAGAGATAAATTTTTCTCTATGAATAATGATGTGTTTAATCAATACCTCGATTTGTCGAAGTTAGAATCGAAAAAGGACCAAGACTTTGACAAGATGCAGCATAAGGAGTATTTGAAAATGATCTTCTTTACTAAGAAAATGGCGCGCTAAGTATGCTCTTGCCTCATTCGAATAATTAGCCTATTTTTGCTCGAAAATTATTTAAATATGGAATTGACTCAAAAAATCGCTCGCAGTGATAATTTCGTTTTTAACGAGGTAGATGGCGAATTGGTAATGATGAATATTGAAACTGGTGCTTATGCATCATTGAATGAAACAGGGAAATCAATTTGGACTTTGTTGGATGCTCCTAAAAGTTTATCGGAAGTAGTTAGTTCTTTGGTTGAAGAATACGAAATCGATCAAGCTACTTGTGAAAAAGAGGTGTTGCCATTTGTAGAAAATATGTTGAAGAGTGAAGTTTTAACGCTTGCTTAATTAAGCAAATTTATTTCGCTTTTTAATTTTTTCAAAGCATAACTAAGGGAGACTTGGTCTCCCTTTTTTACTTCCCTTATTTTTGGTAAAAAGAAGACTTTTAAGCCCCAGTGGTTGTCATCACTTATTTTGTTTTGTGCTAAAGACAAGGTATTTTCTTCACTAAGTTTAGCTTCAAAATATACATGAATTCCGTTCAGTTCGCCATCTTTCGTAATCTCTATTTGGTGCTCACTTAATTTTTGAAAGTCGATGTTCTCATTGAAGTTCACTTCTATTGCTTTGTAAGGGACTGATAGTTCGGTAGATTTTTTTAAATCTACATTGTTTATGTTCAGCAGAACAGGCTTATCATCGATATAATCTAAAAATGCCGAGAAATCAACTTGGTAGTCGTTTTTCCACTTGTTTAAGTTGCTTCTATGCACTAAGGTATTTGCATATTTTGCATTAGGTATTTCAAAAGCTTGAAGATAAATTGTAATGAATTCAGGAATCAGTTTTGCGTTGGGCGTTAACAATCGTTTTTTAGCATCTTCAAAAGTGGCTATGATACCCTCGTCGAATGCGTCGTTGCCAATAATTTCACTCACCAACACTGTGGCTTTTTCGGGCAGTTCTAACTCTCTCGAATCCCCTTTGATTAATGTGATTTTGTTCTCTAATCCATTGGCTTTGAAAACGGCTCTAGCCACTTCAATAAATTCGGTTTTTTCAATGGCGTAAACATGTTTTGCACCACACATTGCTGCTGTTGCAGCTAAAATACCGTTGCCTGTTCCTATATCTAAAACAATATCATTGGCTGTTACTTTAGCACGAATGGCTTGTTGAAAAGCTAAGGTGCGCGCGGTATCATTCAACATTCTTACGTGCACAGGAAATGAATCAAACTTACTACCGTGAAAACTAAAGGTGTTTTTTGCTTCGTCTTTTATTTCAAAAAATCCTTTTTTAAGTAGTTCATGAAAGTTGGAGCTTACACCAAAGAAATCATTTTTGTGCGTGCATTTTTCGGCCATTAATTTAGTGCCTTCTTCAATGCTTTTCCATTTGCTAAAAATATCAAGAATAATGAGTGAAGCGTAGTTTAAAGGCAATTTCTGTTGATCGAATTTTACTACCCAGCCGAGTTCAGTAAATTCAACTTTTAAGCCTTTTTTAAAACGAATGATATCTTTCTTATTCATAAAGACAAACATAGTTTAAAATTTTAAAAAATTCCCGACTTTTGCCGCATGCAAAAACTTAAGGCGGTACTTTCCTTTTTCCAATTGATGCTTTCCCACTTTCGGTGGAAGGTTATTCTCATTATACTTTTAGGAATTTCATTTTCTGTGTTTCAAGGTGTTGGTATCGTAATGGTGATACCGCTCTTAGAAGCTTTTCAGCACAAGGCCAAATCGCGTTTCACTCCCTTTTTTGAGTATTTCAATTTTGAGCAAACTTTAGGCAATTTACTTTTGCTTTATTTTTTGGTGCTGCTGATGTTCGCCATTTTTAAGGCCTTGCAGATTTTGTACACGCAGCGCACTATCTCTAAATTTTCCAACAAAATAAATATCGATTCAATACAAAAATTGTTGCACGCCAATTGGGAGTTTTATTTAAAAGTTCCTTCTTCGCAATTGCTCAATATGCTCAATACAGAAGCGCGTCAACTGCGTTCTTTGGCCAATCAACTGTTTCAATTTATTCAAAACGTAATTTTGATTGTTATTCAATTGTTTTTTGCTTTTTGGATTTCGGCTAAACTTACCTTGGTACTAATTTTTGTTTTGGCTATTTTGTTTGTTATGCAGCGTTTTGTGTTTAGAAGGAATTACGATTTGGGCCGCGGACAAATTAAAAATTCAGAAGGAATTCAAAAGTATTTGAACGAGACTTTTAAAGGAATCAAATTGCTTAAATTACATGGTTTAGAATTGCAACGAGGTGAGGAATATAAAGCTCATTTAGATGGCATGTACCTCAATGAAGAGAAGAAAGCAAGGATAGAGGCTATGAGCGATTTGGTATACACCTTAAGCGCATCCATGCTGCTAATTGCTATTATTTGGTATAGCTTAACTTTTACTGCTATCACCGTGGGTTCTTTGCTTATTTTGTTGGTATTATTCTCGCGTGTTATTGCGCAAACTTTAAGTTTGGTGAAGGTGAGTTCTCATATTACGAACATGATTCCATCTTATGTGCGGTTTACTGAGGTGTTGGCCATTGCCGAACAACACCAAAATAATTCTCCGGTGCCGAAAGATAAAATGGCTATTGATTCCATAGAATTGCGCGATATTCATTTCGCTTTCGACGACAAAAAAATATTAGAAGGCATTAACCTTAAATTCGAAAAAGGAAAATTTTATGTGCTAACCGGACCAAGCGGTGTGGGTAAAACCATTACTTCCGATTTGATTTGCGGACTCATCACTCCCAAAAGTGGCGATATTTTAATCAACGGAGAAGTAAAATCTACCGAAGAATTAAAATACTATCAGTCTTCTACTTCTTACGTTTTGCAAGATACCGTGATGTTTGGTTCTACCGTAAAAGCGAATATTACTTTCTTTGAGAAGTACAGTGACGATGAAATTAATGCCGCAGTAGATAAAGCCGGCTTGCGCAGTTTACTTGATAAATTACCCGATGGTTTAGATAGCGAAGTAAAAGAAGACAATCGCGGTTTCTCGGGCGGCGAACTTCAACGCATGGCTATCGCTCGCGCCATCATTAGAAAAACTCCGCTTATCATTTTAGATGAGGTAACGAATACACTCGACAGAAAAAATGAAGACATTATTTTGGCTACCATCAACAACATCAAAAAAGATGGAATTGTGGTGCTGATTACACATAAAGAATATTTGTTTGATTTGGCTGATGAGGTGGTGAGACTGTAGAATCAGAGTGAGAGTGAGAGTGAAATTTGTGTGCGTTAATCTGTAATGAAAATGACTTCATTATTTGAGTAGCTTAGACTTCCTTGGCGCAACATATATTCGGTTTTATGTGCTTTTACAAATTCTTCTGCGGTAAAATCGAAATTTAACTTTTTGGCTTGTTCTAAAATCTCAGAAACCTCCATATGATTGGTATCCAAAATTATTTCCTTCTTTCTCACTTTAGAGATGAATTGTACAGCGCTATTGATACTCATGATGAAATTTATGCAGAGCCAGGGTGGCCATGGTGGTGGTGAATAAATTGTTTTGATCAATTACGAAGTTAGCCGTCCCATCATTTTTAAGCATTTGAGCGTCGCCCCTCCAATTACCTTTTTCTGTTTGGTGTTGTAAGATAAATTCAACAATGGGTTCGATATTGAACGCAGATAGTTTGCAATGCATAGCACTTAAGGTGAGCAGCGACAAATGAAAAATATTTTGATTGTTTTCGCTGTTTATTATTTGTCTGCCAAATTACATATTTTCAATTCGAATATTTACCTATATTCGATTGTATGAATTTTGCACAAATTATACATCCTATTTCTGTCGAAGAGTTCTTCAACGATTACTACGAAAAGAAGCCTTTGTACATTGCGCGCAACAGCGCTACTTATTATCATACTTTTTTAAACCTGCCTGAAATTGATTCCTACATTCAGTTGAAGCAAACATTTTCTCCCAACGTTAAAATGGCTTTTGATGGCAAAGAAGTTTCGCCTTTGTTGTTTTGCGATAACGACAATGATGTTGCTCCGTTTAAAGCAAATCCGCAAAAAATGTTGGCTTTATTTAAGCAGGGCTATACCATAAAATACGATAAATTACACCAAACCTATCCGCCCCTGGCAAGCAAGGTTTCTTTCTTGGAAAATGAAATAGGTTTGAAAATTCGAACGAGCTTATATATCACTCCTGAGAACTCGCAGGGCTATGGTGTTCACACCGATAGACACGATGTGTTGGCTTTACAACTCAATGGAACTAAGATTTGGAAAGTGAAATATTCAGAAGAAATTTTGCCTTCTTTATACGACGGAAAAGTGTTGCCTACGAATTGGGAAGATGGCGCGCAAGAAATTCATTTGCAGGCTGGTGATTTTTTCTATTGTCCGCGAGGACTAGCACATGACGTATACACCAAAGATGAATCTTCTATTCATTACACTTTAGGGTTTCAGCCTATGTATGGCTACAAAGCCATGGAGTATTTAAGTGAGTTAGCCTATGAGAATGCTTTTTTTAGAAAAGCACTTCCCAATAAATTATTTAGTGAGGGGCAAAAGGAAAGGTTTGCCAATGAATTTAAAAATGAATTCAAAAAGTTTATTGATGGTATTGATATCGATGCATTGCTAAACAAGAAAAGTAAAGAGAGTACTAGTTCTCTCATTGAGTTTAGCGAGAATCGTTTTTTATCTCAGTTTTATCAGCCTAGTGCCTCAGATATTTTTATGATCAATCCAAATATTTCGTGGCAATTGAGTTTTACGAAAGTAGCCTGCCGTATTGAATTAGATAGAATTAGCAACGACTTCCCTTTTCTTTTAAAAGATTTTTTCTCTTCTTTAAAAAATAAAAGTGAATTTTCAATTCACGATATGGGAACAGAATTGAATGAGAAGCAAAAATTGAAATTGGTTAAGCGTTTGATGAAACTGAAAATGATTGAGGTAAAAAAATAATCCTAACTGCTTAGAGAAAGGATTATTTCTTTGAATTTAATTTGAATTAAGAAGACATTTCTGCTCTTTCTGACCCACCTGGAGCTCCTGACAGAGTCTCTTCTATTTCCATTTCAGAAATTTGTGGTGCAATCCAATTTTTTTTTGCTGTTTGCATAATTGCTACTTTTTGGTAAATATAATGAAATAATTAAAACTCTGCCGTTTTAGGTGCACGTGGAAAAGGAATAACATCTCTAATGTTCCCCATTCCCGTAATAAATAACATCAATCGTTCGAAACCTAAGCCAAAGCCGGCGTGTGGTGCTGTTCCAAATCTTCTTGTATCTAAGTACCACCAAATGTCTTTTTCGGGAATATTAAAGCGTTTGCACGCTGCCAACAATTTATCGTAGTTCTCTTCACGCTGCGAACCTCCAATGATTTCACCTATACCAGGAACTAACACATCCATAGCAGCAACTGTTTTACCGTCCTCATTTTGCTTCATGTAGAAGGCTTTTATTTCGGCCGGATAGTTGGTAACAATGACTGGTTTTTTGAAATGTTTTTCAACCAAATATTTTTCGTGTTCGCTTTGCATATCAAAACCCCATTCGCCTACAGGATATTGAAATTTACCGTTTTTGTTAGGTTTTGAATCTTTTAAAATTTGAACGGCCTCGGTATAGGTAATTCTTTCGAAATTTTTGGCCAGTACGAATTCTAATTTTTGAATCAAATCCATTTCGTTGCGCTGTTCTTTAGGCTTGTCTTTTTCTTCGTCGAGTAAGCGTTGTTTCAAAAATTCTATGTCGTCTTTGTTCTGCTCTAAAGCATATTTGATCAGGTATTTGATAAAGTCTTCCGCCAAATCCATGTTTTCCTTTATTTCATTGAACGCTACTTCGGGTTCTATCATCCAAAATTCGGCAAGGTGACGAGAAGTGTTAGAGTTTTCGGCTCTAAAAGTCGGACCGAATGTATAAATTTTACCCAAGGCCATGGCAGCCAACTCGCCGTTTAATTGTCCTGATACAGTAAGGTTGGTTTCTTTGCCAAAAAAATCTTGTTTGTAATCTACCGAACCATCTTCTTTCAATGGCGGATTTTTAGCATCAAGAGTAGTAACGCGAAACATTTCGCCTGCGCCTTCGCAATCGCTACCTGTAATTATTGGTGTATGTACATTGAAAAATCCTCTTTCGTTAAAGAAGCTGTGAATGGCAAAGGTCATGGCGTGACGCAAGCGCAGTACAGCACTGAAGGTGTTGGTGCGCGGACGCAAATGGCCTATTTCTCTTAAGAATTCCAACGAATGTTTTTTGGGTTGTAAAGGATATTTTTCTGGGTCGGCTTCGCCCAATACTTCAAAACTATCTACTAAAATTTCTACTGTTTGTCCGCTACCTGTTGATTGCGCTAGCTTGCCTGTAACAGAAATACAAGCCCCAACAGAAATATGTTTTGTCTCGTCGGGTTTCACTTTTTCTAAATCTAAAACAGCCTGAATATTGTGAATGGTTGAACCATCGTTAATGATGATAAAACGGTTGCTTCTAAAAAATCGAACCCAGCCTTTAACTTCTACTTCTTTTTCGTATTCTATTGATTTTAAAAGGCTTTTAATCGAATTTGTTGTGTTCATAAGGAATTCATTTAAAACATGCGAAACACAAATAGATGTTATTTTGTTTCTTGTTGAGCTTTATGTTCTTGGTATTTTTGAGCGTGCGATTGTTAATTATTTTTGAGTATTTCTTCATTTGGCATGATTATTATCATGTACTTCACTTCGTGTTCAATCAGTTAAAAATTTAAATTAGTATTATGAAAAAGATCAGTTTGTTTATTGTTATGCTTTGTGCGTTATCTTTCGTTGAGGTTTCTGCGCAAAAAAATGTTGTACGTTGGTCACCGCTTGCTACCGTTAAAATGAAGGCAAAAGTTCACTATGAAAGAGCGTTAACCGATAAATTAAGTGCTGGTGCCATCGGTTCTTATTTTTTTGGTGCTTATCCTGGTTTTAGAATAGAACCTTTTGCTCGTTTTTATTTAACTGATGAAGTATTAACAGGTTTGTATGTTCAAGCGAAACCACATTTTTCAAGTAATTCTCTTACTGTAGAAACTGCTTCTGGTGGAGCAGTAATGAACACCTATTCGCATTCTTTTACAGAATGGGGTTTTGCAGGAAATTTAGGCTGGCAGTTTATGATGGGTGCCAACAAAAATATTTCTTTGGATATTTTCACTGGTTACCGTTACTCTTCATTGAAAGCTTTAGATAATGTAGATCCTAACACGTTAACTCAAAGTGAAGTGGATAATAGAGCTGCAGAAATAGTATACAGAGCATTGCATTCTAATCTTTTTGATTTAGGTATTTCTTTAGGATACAAATTTTAGATTTCTTTTACAGCATATTGAAAGGCTACTCACGCAATGAGTAGCCTTTTGTTTTTTTAGCTAAATTTGTGCAATGATTAGCATAGATGATACTTTGATTTCCGATGATTTAGTAAAAACTCGTTTTGTGTGCGATTTAGCTTCGTGCAAAGGCGCTTGTTGTGTAGAAGGCGATAGTGGAGCTCCACTTGAAGAAGAAGAGTTAGCTATATTAGATGATATCTATGAAGACGTAAAGCCTTACATGGTACCAGCAGGAATTGAAGTGGTGGAGCAAAATGGCAAATACACTATAGATAGCGATGGCGATTTTGTAACACCTTTGGTAAACAATAGAGAGTGTGCCTATGTTTTTTACGATGAGAAGGGCGTTACCAAATGCGCGATAGAGAAGGCTCATATCGATGGTAAGATAGATTTTAAGAAACCCATCTCTTGTCACCTCTTTCCTGTAAGACTCAATAAATACAGTACTTTCACTGCGGTTAATATTCAATCTTTAGATATTTGCCAGGCTGCTTTTACCTGCGGAAACAAATTGCAGGTGCCCGTGTATCGCTTTTTAAAAGAGCCTTTAATTAGAAAATTTGGAAACGATTGGTTCGAAGCACTTGATGCTGTAGCCAAAGGTTAAAGGTTTCGCGACTTATCAACCTAAGTCGTTTAATATTTTCAACAAACTTTTTACCCCTTTCGGCAGTTTCATCACTAAATTTAGAGAAGAGATTAGTTAGTCGATTAAATAATAAAAAGTTCTCAGTAATTGGAATTATTTGCTGACTAAAATCATATTCGTTCTTTTTATTTATTGATTCATCAGCAAAATATGGCACTTACAATAATTTCCTGTTTTTATTGTTTAATAGGAGGTACTTAAGTGTTTGTTTGATAGAGGGATAAGTGGAATGTTAAAAACTTCATGCCTTTGTGAAAAACTATGAATTGATAGTCCCATAAATTTTGTAAACTTTTGTACTCTGCTTCGGTTAACCATTTACAACTGGTTAATCTTAACTCAAAAACGGTTGCGCAGTACACAGGAAACTCGCTCTCTTAATAGGGGAGAAGAAAATATAGTCCAATTTATTGAACAGAAAAAGCACGGGTCATGAACGAACAAGAAATTAAAATCACACTGAATCAAGAGTCTGAGTTAAGTCAGATTCTACCAAACAACAAAATACACGTGGAAGAGCCTATTTTAAAAGAAAGCAGTGATCGTTTTGTTTTGTTTCCAATAGCGCACAGCGATATTTGGGATATGTACAAAGCACAACAGGCAAGTATTTGGACTGCCGAAGAGATAGATCTGTCTGCAGACGTTGTAGATTGGGAAAATAAATTGAATAATGATGAGCGTCACTTCATCAAACACGTTTTGGCTTTCTTTGCTGCCAGCGATGGTATTGTTAACGAAAACTTGGCTGAGAACTTCCTAAGTGATGTGCAGTACACTGAAGCTAAGTTCTTTTACGGTTTCCAAATCATGATGGAAAATGTTCACTCAGAAACCTATTCATTGTTGATTGATACATTGATTAAAGATCCTAAAGAGAAAACATATTTGTTCAATGCAGTTGACACTATTCCTTGCGTTAAGAAAAAAGCTGATTGGGCGTTGCGTTGGATCGACAATGGTTCTTTTGCCGAAAGATTAGTGGCTTTTGCTGCAGTTGAGGGTATTTTCTTCTCTGGTTCTTTTTGCTCCATTTTCTGGTTGAAGAAAAGAGGATTGATGCCAGGTTTGACTTTCTCTAACGAATTGATTTCTCGTGACGAAGGTATGCACTGCGATTTCGCTTGCTTGCTGTACACTAAGCACTTGCTAAATAAATTGTCTAAAGAAACTGTTCAGAAAATTATTACTGATGCAGTAGAAATTGAAAAAGAATTCGTGTCGGATGCTATACCAGTTAAATTGATTGGAATGAACGCCGATATGATGTGTCAATACATCGAGTTTTGTGCAGATAGATTGTTACAAGAACTAGGTAACAACCGTGTGTACAATGCCGAAAATCCTTTCGATTTCATGGAGTTGATTTCTCTTCAAGGAAAAACCAACTTCTTCGAAAAACGAGTAGGTGACTATCAAAAATCGGGTGTGATGAGCAAGAAGGAAGACAATGTTTTCCGTTTGGATGAAGATTTTTAGGAAGTAAAAAACAATAAAATAATTCAGGGTTAAGTTTTTGGTTCAGCGGTTGGACAGGGGATTTTAATCTGTAAATCATAAATCAGGTAAGCGTATGTTTGTAGTAAAAAGAGACGGAAGAAAAGAGTCGGTTAAGTTCGACAAGATTACAGCGAGAATCCAAAAACTATGTTATGGATTGGATCCTTTAGTGGATTCGGTAAGTGTTACGATGAAGGTGATTGAAGGATTGTATGATGGTGTAACGACGATTGAGCTGGATAATCTTGCCGCTGAGATCGCTGCGTCTAACACGACAAAACATCCTGATTACGCCTTGTTAGCATCACGTATTGCAGTATCTAACTTGCACAAAAACACTAAAAAATCTTTCTCTGATACGATGAAAGATTTGTACGAGTACATCGATCCTAAAACAGGTGAGAAAGCTGCTTTGTTGGCTAAAGATGTGCACGAAATCATTCAAGCAAACTCTGAAATGTTAGATTCTTCTATCATTTACGATAGAGATTTTGGCTACGATTATTTCGGTTTCAAAACTTTAGAGCGTTCTTACTTATTGAAGATGAACGGTAGAATCGCCGAGCGTCCTCAACAAATGTTGATGCGTGTTTCTATAGGTATTCATAAAGAAGATATCACTTCTGCTATTGAAACTTATAACTTAATGTCGGAAAGATGGTTTACCCACGCTACACCTACATTATTCAACGCAGGTACACCTAAACCGCAAATGTCTTCTTGCTTCTTGTTAACGATGAAGGATGATAGCATTGATGGTATTTACGATACATTGAAACAAACTGCTAAAATCTCTCAATCTGCTGGTGGTATTGGTTTGGCTATTCACAATATCCGCGCAACAGGTTCATATATCAAAGGAACAAATGGTACGTCAAATGGTATCATTCCAATGTTGAAGGTGTTTAACGACACTGCTCGTTACGTTGACCAAGGTGGTGG
>ENA-UPTJ01000893-UPTJ01000893.1-marine-metagenome-genome-assembly--contig:-NODE-893-length-17401-cov-4.683558_pt1 | contig 17401 bp, 22 predicted proteins | sample MGYA00238168_ERZ767080 | MGnify/ENA primary metagenome ERZ767080 (study PRJEB28935, sample SAMN06266237) | marine metagenome | isolation source: Columbia River Estuary | place: USA:Columbia River Estuary... | reverse complement strand
GTTTGATCAATCCGTCAACGGCAGATTAACTTATCAACCATACTATAAGTTTGCTGCTGATGCAGTGACACTGGCCTGCTCATCTACAACTGGCAGTGTAACAGTAACGGCTTCTGCTCCGTCATTTACTGCGGACTATGTAGGGTTGCGTTTGCGCTGGCAGGATGTCGAAATTGCAATTACTGCTTTTACTAATTCGACTACTCTGACGGGTACAATTCAGGGTACGTTGAAAGCAGAGTACGACATCGATCCGTTTCGCAGCACAATTAGTTCGGCTACGGTTGAAGTAACTCACATACTGCACGGCTTTGCTACTGGCGCGACTGTAGTTATTACGGGCGCAAATGCTGTTGGTGGCATACCAGCTACGGAATTAAATGCCTCCCATTCGATTACCGTTATTGATGACAATCGCTACAGCATAACAGTTACAACTGCTGCTACGAATAGCATTGATGGCGGTGGCCCTGCGGTGTCCTATACGTCTAGTACTACTGCTACTCGCACATGGTATGAACCCGTGTTTGCTACGCCAAATGGCTGGCCTGCTGCCGTTGCCTTTCATGACGGACGCCTATGGTTTGGTGGTACGACTGCCCAGCCAGATGGATTGTATGGCAGCATGATAAACCAATACTTTAACTTTGATGTTGGTGAAGGCTTGGACAATCAAGCTATTCAAGTTGCAATTGGTTCGGAAGATATTTCTAATATCCAGCACATTGTTTCTAACCGCGACTTACAGATCTTTACAGCTACCAGTGAGTTTGTAGCGCCTCGTGGCAATGGGCAGGTATTAACGCCTGCCAATACACGGGTGCTTCGCCAAACTCCTTATGGCTGCAACTTTGTAACGCCGATTCCATTTGATGGCGGTACATTGTTTGTCCAGAACTCTGGCAAGGGTGTGCGTGAATTTATCTATGCAGATAGCGAAAATAGTTACGCCTCAACTGATCTAAGTCTGCTTGCCTCGCATCTTATTATCAATCCTCGTGATCTTGCCGTTCTTTACGGCACGGCATCGCGTAACGAACAGTATGCTAGTGTGGTAAACAGCGACGGAACAATGGCTGTATTCCATTCCGCTCGTGCCGAGGGACTTGCAGGCTGGTCATTGTGGAGCATTAATGGTGCTAGTATTGATTCGGTATGTGCAATTAACAATGCATTATACGTTTCTGTATTGCGCGGCAGTTCGTATACCTTAGAGAAATTTGCGTCTGATGACTCTCTATCTCTAGATAGTTCCAGCGCATATACTGCTGGATCTCCGACTGCTACGTGGACAGTAGCCGCTCGTTTTAATAACCAACAGGTTTTTGTATTTGGCGATGGTCAATATCTTGGCTCCTATACAGTTAATGGTTCTTCGACACTGACGTTGAACAATGAAGTATCGCAGATTGTAATTGGCTATGACTATACAGTTGAAATTAAAACGCTGCCTGCAAATGTAACGATGCCAAATGGATCGATGATTGGTTTGCCTAAACGTATTAACCGCGTATTTCTTGGTCTTGATTCTACATTGGGCGTATCTGTGCAGGGGAATAGGTTGATATTGCGCGGTGTCACCGATGACTTCTCTCTTGGAATAGCACCGTTTACTGGTATCCAAGATTTTTATTTACTTGGTTATGCCAAGGAAGCACAGATCACTATTACGCAAGCTGAGCCATTACCAATGCGTGTGCTTGGTATGAATATGGAGGTAGCATTTTAATGTGTATTACTGCCGCTATTGCTGCTGCTGCCACTGTTGCTGGCACTGCAACGTCTATTGGAGCAACAAACGCTAATGCTCGTCAACAAAAACTAGCTCTGGATATGGAGCGAAAGCAAATGCAAGAGGAACGTGAGGTTGCTCGTGCGCAAGCCATAGAAGCTGAAACTGAACGAGTGGCTGAGTATGAACGTACCCGCGCTGCAAATATTGCTGCCTTAGCCGCTACTGGAACGCGCAGTGAATCATTCATGCAAGGTATTGAAAAGGCAAATGAGAAAGCTTTGTCACTTGATCTTGCAAATATCCGAACTGGTTTTTTACAAACGGATATTGCTGCTCAACGTGGTATCCGTGTCAATCGTATGAATCGGCAGGCTGTTGGCATTGCTGCTGGATTGCAAAAAGCTGGCGCTATTGCTGGTGCTTTTGGTGATCTTGCAAAAATTGGTGGTGAATACAAAAAAACTAAAACGGGGTAAGAATTAGTGGCTATCGAACCTTTCCGTCGTAAAGTAGGCATTCCTAGTGCGGCTCCGCTTGTACCTGTACGCACTATTGCCATGCCTGATATTGGCGGGCAAATTGCTGCTGCGGGCCAAGCGATCTTTGCGGCAGGCGAACCTGAACGCCAACAAAAAGCTATCGAAGCTGGCGAAACTGCGGCTGCACAAGTGCAGATCCGTCAACCTGATGGCACGTTAATTACCCAAACGCCTGAGGCCAAAGGCGGGATTATTTATCAGCAAGCCTATGACAAGTTGGTGCGTGAAAAATATCTGACGGAGTTTAACTTTGATCTCCAGCAAAAGCTTGACGCATTTTCTGCTGAAAACTTTAACGACCCAAAGAAGCTACAAGAAGTTGGACTCGCTCATATTGAGGGTGCGCTCTCGACTGTGCCTATGGAATTTCGTGATCAAGCTACAGAAATTGCTTTTCGTGAAGGGCAGGAGCGATTCCGTACTGCGTTAAACTCTTATACTAGTCGCCAGAATGCTAGTTTAATTCAAGGCACAGTTAATTCTATTCGGAGCGGTGTGCAGCAATATACAAAGCTTGCTGCTGATCCAAATGCTGATCCTGTAGAAAAAGCTAGAATCAATGATCGTATAATTGCTTTAACTGGAAGCTTGCGTGAACTTGGTCAGTCTGATGTGGAAGTAGATTCAATTCTTGAAGACATCCAATTTGATATTGGAACTGCTGACGAGTACACGCTTTCCGTTCAAAATACTCCAGTCGTTATGGATTGGGCCGCAAAATCAATAAGCGTTGAAGATTTGAGTCTCACACTCAATTGGCTTGATGGTGTAAATACCACAGGTACTATAAGCGGTACTGTTACTGGTGGCGTTCAAAAAGTTGAAGCGACACAGGATTATGTTCAGAAAAAACTTAAGGCTCTTTTCCCTAAAGTAATTATTACAAGTGGTGAACGTGCAGCAGATCATCCGCTTTCTATACAAAATCCAAAGTCTCCTCATAATGTTGTTAATGGTGGCCGTGCAATTGATGTTGCGCCTATTCCGGGCGTAACTTTTGATGAGTATGTAGCAACTCTTAAAAGAGCTGGCATTAATGTTGTGCAGGCGATTGATGAAACCACGCCCGAAGCTATGAAAAAATATGGCTCTACAGGGCCGCATTGGCATTTTTCTTTTGGGCCTACAACAAATGAACAAAGCGTAATTAAAGATGGCAAGGCTTCGGAACTAAACTTTTTTAGTTTAAACGAAATGTTTCCAAGCGCAAACGTGCGTTCTAGTTTGCGCGAGGCTATCCGTATGCGGATCTCTGAGATTAATCGTATAGAAGCGGAACGTGCTGCGGCAGAACGTGAGGCTCAAACACAAGCTAAATTAGACGCAGTGGTTGAAGCTATTATAACTAAGTCAGATAATGGTCTTTATAATTACACCGCTCAAGAACTAAATGCCTTAAACACTTCGTTTGAGCAAAACGTAGAAAAATTTGGCGGCCTTAGCTCCCAAGATGGACGGGCTGCTGGTATCGACTTTCTTTCTAAACACGCTTTTATGCCGGATATAATGAAGGGATGGTTTACTTCTAATCTTCGCAATCCAAATTCGTTTAAATCTGCTTTGGATTTTTATAATTCGGTTAAAGTTTTAACTACACAAAGTGGTTCGAACATGGGTGATGTGCTGGTTGATTCCCTAACAGGGAAAGATCGCGCTATCTTTGATGCTGCTTTGAGTATGCAATCTGCTGGCACAACACCCGCTGTTATCGGAGCGCAGATTGATAATATTCTAAAAGGAAAAAGCTACACTTCTACTGAGGCGCAAACTCAGGTTAATGCCGCAATGGGCAAGGATGCTTATCGTAAATCTAAATTTACAGTCCTTAAAGAATTGTTTGGTATTGAAGGCATTGCACCTAAAGACTTGAGCAATGCTTATGATCAAGCTTTTGCTGCTAACCTTGGTGCTCTTGGAAATAACGTACAGGAAGCGGTTAAAGCTACGCGCACCCAACTTGGAGGTTTATCTGTAAAAAATCCTATTTTCTTAAGTGGGGTTGGCTACAAAAATCTTTATTCTAAAATTGGTGGATCGCCCAAAGGATTTAACACGATTCTTCACGCATACCTTAAAACATTAACAGTTAATGGTAAGCCTGTTCTACGAAAAATAGATCTTGGAAATGGACGGACAGCTATTCCTGTTGTTGGTGGGCCAAACACTACTGTTAAAATTTCTCCATTTGATGGAAACGTAAATGAAGTTGGTCGCTATACTGTTTATATTTACGATTCTGCAAAACCAAAAGTACTTTTACATCGACTTGTTGTTGATTTTAGCCGAGATCTAAACAATCAGATTAGCGATTATAATCTTATACAACGCCACAATGCTATGGCTGATGCTCAAGCGGCTGAGGAAGCAGCGAGGGAAAGACTAAAAACAGATGAAGCTGTTGCTCGAGGACGTTCTCGCCCCACTTCTCCATTCTAGGATTTTAAATGCCTGAAGCAAAATCTTTTATCCCGTCTAGATATACTACGCTGGTTTCTAATGTTGTTCAGGAACCTGAAAAGGAGCGTGGGTTCTTTGGAGACATAGCTGATAGTTATGCCTTGGGCATTTACGGACAAATTAAAGATCAATTTGATCGGTATGATAATTATACTGAGCGTGATCCCAACTTTGATCCATTGGATAATATTCCTTTGGGCTATGCACAATATGCAGAAGATATGCGTTATGCTCGAAGCAAAGAAGAGTTAGACGCAATTATTCAAAACATTGATGAGAATAACGAAATACGAAGAAGGCAGGAGGATTACTCGTTTGGGTATAATCTTTTAGTAGGTGCGATTACTGGGATTGTTGATCCAATTAACTTGATTAATCCAAGTATTAAAGGCGCAACATTTCTTGCTGGTGCGGCAAAAGGCGCACTTGTTTACGGCTCGTTAAATGCTGGGCAAGAAATTATTCGCAATGAACTTGATCCTACATCTACTAATGTTGAGACTTCATTTAATATTGGCGCTGGCTATTTATTATCTGGATTAGTGACGGGTGCCGCTGCGTTTTTTTCAAAGACAGATCTTGAAAAAACAAATTTAGATTTTGAATCTTATAGTCGCGTCAATGCAGCAGGCGAAGCTTATGATCGCACAATCAGTGCCGTAGATAATCTAGCTTCTGTAGAAAGCCTGCGGTTTGGTGAGCAAGACGTTAAAATTGTTTATGGCAATACTGGGAAGTATGATGCCACGGGCAATTACATTGCTGCTACATTTCGTTCTGCCGATGCTGCTCGTGAATTGGCTAAACGCGGTAATGTTCAACGCCCTGCTGATGATATACTAAACGATGTAATTCCTGAAGGCGATGTAGTTCGTGGCCCTGATATATTGCCAGATGACGAAGCAGCTACAGATTCAATTGAAACTGGCATAGGTTCTCGAAGAGCAAAGTTTACACTTGAAACGCCAACTCAAGAAGCGCCAACTCAAAAAGCGCCAACAGGAAAGTTTACGCTCGAACCAGAAGGAACACTTGCAGCAAAAGCTATGCAGGATGAAGTTGTTTCTGATCAGGTATTTGAGGACATTATCTATATTGATGATGCTGCAATCCTTAACGCATTTGACGATAAGCCATGGACTAAACCTCGCGTTCCCGGCGTGGAACCTTTGGCAGAAGATGCGTTTGAAAACCCTGCTGAGTGGTTAAACTTTGTAGTGCGTCATGAACTGCACCACAAAACAACTAAGCGTCTTCCAGATGAAACTAAGGCTGAGTACGAAACGCGGATCAATCGACTAGCCTACGAAGATATTAAAGCTGGCAAAACTCCTTTGTCTCCTACGGATAGTTTTCTTGAAAGGGTTATGCTTGCTCCTACCCCACAAGGCGAAGCTATGCGCTTGGCCCCACGCAATACCTATGTTCATGAGGCACTGCAAAACACGGCTGGCGATATGTCAACTACCATGCTTGGTAATCGTGTAGGTTTGCCAACTACTCCGGGCGGCTCTGTGTTTCAAAGAGCGCAACGCTGGTTGGTTTCTAACTATGTGCTAAAGGTAGCAACTGACGCTGCTTACGTTAAATATATTACGGGCAAAGCTGGCGGCAGTGCAACAGGCAATGCTGCTGAATCGTTTAAGATTGGTCTACCTTTTGTTGGCCGCGCAAAGCGCACTGGCAAACTATCGCGCTCAGAGTTTCAAGAATATATTGGTCGAGCAGCGCAAACTGACAGACGCTTTGAGATGCACGGCAAGCCCGTTACGGATGCTGAACATGATACTATCATGGAGGCGGCAACTGAATTGCGTAAATTATTCCGGCAGTTTGGCGATGAAGCTGAAAAACTAGGTATGTTTGAAGTGCAAAAACGTATCAGCAGCGACATTGAAAGGCTGCGGAACAGTATTGCTCGTCGCACAGAAAAGCTTGATAAGTTTACCGGCGATTTGCGCACAAAGATCCAAGCTGAAATTGACGAATCTGAAAGCCAGCTAAATACGCTTGTTCGTCAACAAGAAGAGATGCAGGCAAATCCAATTATGCCTAGCCGTGAGAAGTATTACTTCCCACGCATCTATGATCTAAACAAGATCCGTGCAAAACGTGATGACTTTACCAGTATCATTGCCTCTCACTTTGGTGGCGATGAAGCTGCGCAGGGACGGGCAAAAGAATGGGTTGATAAGTTACTAAACGGTGGTGGCGAAGATGATTTTGCACCTGCCGCTGGTGGCCCAATTAACACTTTGTCTCGTCAAATTACTTTGACCAACGAAGATCTAGCAGACTTTATTGTTTGGGATTCTGAGATTGTCATGGGCGTTTATTCACGCCGCATGGGAGCAAGCATTGAAATGGTCAAGGCATATGGCTCTCGTATGCAAGAAGACTTGATAGATGATATGGTAATGCGCTTGCGCGATGATGGCGTAAAAGAAGATCGCATTACAAAAATTGTACGCCTGCAAGAAGATATGCGGGATCGTGTGCTTGGTCGTTTCCATGCAAAAGATCCAATGAGTTGGGACAATCGGATAGCGCGTGGAATTAAAAATTTCGCAAACATTACCCTCATGGGCAAGGGTATTTATTCGCAGGTAACTGATGTTGCCCGTGCTTTAGCCATTAATGGATATGCTCCTTTATTTAAAGCATTGCATACTGCAATGCGTGGTGAGGTTCGTGATCTAGCTACTGGGCGATATGCTAAGCAGGCAGGCGAAGCTTTGGAATTGGTCAATGCTCGCTGGATGGCAAGCTTAATTGAGAATGATAGTGCTTTAACTGTTACGCAACAGACCGCATTAGAGCGCGGCTTGGCCGCAGCGCAGTCACCATTTTTCCGTTATAATCTTATGAACCCATTCACTGTAATCTGGAAAGATTTTACGGGTATCATGAGCAGCCACACTTTAATCGATGAATCTATTACTGTTGCTAATGCAATACGCTCTGGCAAAACGCTAGAAACGCTTAGCAAAAGCGAAAAGCGAATTGCTGATCGGCTTGCAAGTTTTGGCATTGATGTGCGTAGCGCACAGTTAATTGCTGATATGCCGTTTGAAAAAACAGGTGGTGATCTTTACCTTGCAAATATTGAAAACTGGACTGGCCGTAGCGGTGCTAAAGCAAAAGAAGTTTTCCTTGGTGCATTGTCCGGTCAGATACGTTCTGGTGTTGTAACTCCCGGCCCATTGCAACGTGCTAACATTATGGATGGCGTGTTTTATGTAAAGGGCAAGCGTGTTGAACAGCCATTCCTTAGCCTGCCGTTTCAATTACTTTCGTTTACTTTGTCTAGTTCAGCCAAGGTTACGCACTCAATGCTGTCTGGCAGAGATCGCAATCGAGCAGTAACTCTTGCATCTTTGTATATTGCTGGGATGTTTGCCACCTATTTAAAATCTGGCGACAATTGGGACAAAAAGACTTGGGAGGAATTTGCTCTTGAATCTTTTGAGAACAGTTCAATTGCCGGATACTTAACCGACGTTTACAAACGCACGGAAGACCTCACAGGCTTTGGCCCACGCGCCGCTATGGGTGCTTATGAATTTGGCGAAGACACTATTTCAGATGAGGTTGGTGCGGCGGCGGGGCCGGGCGTTGGCGTTGTTGCTGGCGCTATTGAAGCTTTTGTGAATCCAAATCTCGAAGATCAACGTCGTGCTGGTCTTGTACGCCGTGCTGTACCATTTAGCGGTATGTGGTTTTGGAGTGATACTATGCGTGAAATGTCAAACTGGGCTGCGGACGCAGGCTGGATTGATGGCCCTGAACCTGATCTTTCTGATTTTGAAGGAGAAGGCGTGGAAGGTGCCTAATAGATTAGTCCATTGATGTTAGTGCAGTAAAAACTGCAATAGGATAGCGGAGATACCTGATGCCGATTCTGATTAACGATAACACTGCACGAGTTCAATACGTTGCCACTAGTGGGCAAACTGTATTTATTGTGCCTTATGAGTTTTTCGAGGTTGGTGATCTCAAGATTTACAATGGTAGCGCGTTGCTAACATATAATAGCAGCCCCTCATCTGCATCGCAGTACTCCGTAACTGGTGCTGGCGTTACTGGTGGTGGCTCTATTACACTGGGTTCGCCGGGAGCGACAGCAGGCAATATCATTACTATTGTGCGTGATATTCCTATTAAGCGCATTACCGATTTTCCAAACGCTGGCCCATTTAACATTCAAGCTCTGAATGCTGAACTGGACAAACTTACTGCCGTGCAGCAAAATCTGGAAACAGATCTTGATAACCGCGTTATTCGTTTGAGTGACTCTGATACACCAAACACTTTGTCTGCAATTCCAAACAAAGCTGCTCGTCAAAATAAAATTTTAGGTTTTGATGCACAAGGCCAGCCTGTGGCTTATGATTCAGCATCTTTTGCTACCTTGGCTTCTTATGCTACAGCTTTTGCTGATACATTTATTGGCAATGGTAGCACCACTACCTTTACATTAAGCGGCGATCCCGCTGTTATTGCGAACCTCGACGTTTCTATTAACGGCGTAACGCAGGTTCCGTTTACTAATTACACCCTATCAGGAACAACATTAACCACTGCGGCTGCTGTGCCGAATGGTGCAGTGATGCTTGTTAAGTTTAAAGAGGGATTGCCAAACTATAGCGGCGATTCGCAGGATGTAAGATATAATCCTAGTGTCTCTGGATCTGTTCAACGCAGTGTAAAAACCAAGCTGAAAGAAACTCTTTCCGTCAAAGATTTTGGCGCTGTTGGAGATGGTGTAACTGATGACACCACTGCATTTCAAAACGCTTGGGCTGCATCAAATCCGCAAGCTGTATTTGTTCCTTCTGCGTCATACAAAATAACTGGTACTGTTACTGGAAAGTTTTATTCCTTTGGGGCTGTGACAATAGTTTCTGGAACCGTAACATCCATTACCAATTTAGTTCCATAATGCTAACATTCTAAAGTAGGATAATCCGATGTCACTTACCAAAGTAACAAACACGATGATTGCGGCATCTCCTATCCGCCCTCAGGATTATGGAGCCGTTGGCGATGGCGTTGCTAACGATACAACTGCTATGCAGGCTGCAATTAATGCGGCTATTGCACAGAAAACATATGTAGAATTGAACGGCGCTTTTAAATTTGGTGCTTTAACTATCAATGGCAAGTGCAGAATTACAGGCACTAATGGGCGTACATCCATTACTGCCATTGCTGGCAACTACGATATGTTTACGATCAGTGGCAATGACGTCACGATTGAAAATCTTTACATCGATGACACCGCGAAAACTGGTGGATGGGACTTCACCATTGCTTGCGGCACATCGACGCTTGAGCGCATCCAGATATTAAACATCAATACGTTTTATAGCTTTGGTTTTGCGCGTGATACTGGAACCACTGGCGTTCACGTTACTACTCGCGTCACAGAATGCCAAGCTCGGGGTCACCGTGGTCATGGCATTTACTTTACGCGCCCGTTTGCCTTTATTTTCTTGACGCAAAACTCGATTGATTATGTTGGCATGGGATCAGCGGCTAACTTCACAGGTTTTTATTTTAATCCAGCAGGTATCGGCGGTGGCGCTGGTGGTCTGGTTATGGACGATTGCGACGTTCTCGGCACGATGGGCGTCTTCACCAACGCCAACCAGCGCGGCTACGACATCCGCAACACGGCAGCGGTTTGGATGAAGCAGTGCCGCGCAGATACTGTATGCGAGATCGGCTTTGTCTTTGAAGACGTCACTGGTCTGCATTTGGTCGGCACAACTGCTGGGTTGTGCGGAAGCCACGGCTATTACCTGACCGATGTTATCAACTCTAGCTTTGTTGGCATCGAAGGTTTTGGCCGCAACTATCTGTCTGGCGCTCCTACTGGCGCAGATGGAATCCGTTTTGTATCTGGTTGCAGTGATATTGTTATTACTGGCGGTTATATGCGCGACTTCACTGGCAACGGTTTTTACAAAGTTGCAGCGCAAGCTGGCCCAATTAACATTGGAACTATGCAATTGATTGCCAATACGCTGCGCGGTGCTGCATCGTCTGGCAACAGCCCAGTGTTGCTAACAGGTATTCAGTTTCGCGGTAATGTCGCTGGAAACTATAGCTTGGGTGGTAACTCTGACTATCTCCAAGCTTCGCAACTCGACGCAACCACGGTGGTCAATGTTGGCCCCGGCCCTATTACTGGATAATCACATGGGAACTATTGACGAAACTCAAGCACAACTCAACACGCACGAGGAAGTTTGCGCATTTCGCTATGACAGTATTTGTTCTCGATTGAAGCGTCTTGAAAGCATAGGCATCGGTGCTTGCGGAACTATTATTTTATTGTTGATCGGCATATTGCTGAACTTAGTTCAAAAGGGCGCTGCATGAAATCTGTACGTCCACCTTGGTTAAAGGTTGCCTATAGTTTTTTGGGTTTGCGCGAGGTTGTCGGGCCTAAGCACAATAAGGTTATACTGGGCTGGCTTGAAAAACTTAAAGCTTGGTGGCGCAATGATGAAACGCCTTGGTGCGGTGTGTTTGTAGCGCACTGTATGCAGGAGGCGGGTCTTCCTTTTCCTAAATATTATATGAGAGCAAAAGCTTGGGCTGATTATGGCTCATTGCTGCGCCGTGATAGACTTGCCTCTGGAGCGATATTAGTCTTTGATCGCGCTGGTGGTGGTCATGTTGGATTCTACGTTGGCGAAGATGCTGGACATTATTTTGTTCTTGGTGGAAACCAAGGCAACGCTGTTAGTGTGATGAAACTTGGCAAGTCTCGGCTTGTCGCATCGCGCTGGCCTTTTGGGGTGTCTGTAATTGGCAAGCCTGTATATATGGATGGCGGAATAGTTTCCGTTAATGAAGCATAAGGAAAGTAATATGAACCTTCTATCTTGGTTACTAAACCGTTTGAAAGAACCAAGCACCTATGCTGGCTTTGCTGGTTTGGCTTTGGCATTTGGTCTTTCTGACGCTGAATGGGCTGCTATCTCAGCAGCCATAGCTGGTATAGCTGGCGTAGCCGCTGTATTTTTAGCAGAGAAGCCAGCCGAATAATGAAGTTCCTGACGTCCTTGCTGGCTTTAATCGAGAGGTTCTTTGCCTATCTCGATAAGGCGCGTTGGAAGCAGCAAGGGCGTCGGGAAACGATCAAGGAAATGAACGATGCCATTAACAGGCAAATTGCACTTGGCGAAGCTGCCGTTGTTATTCCTGATCCTGAGCGCGACGAGCGGTTGCGTAACAGATTTGACCGAAGTCGCTCCAGCAAATAATTATTGCACCATTGCAAAACCCATCAGCTACGATGCAACGCAAGACACGCCTGAAACTGTGGCAGAAATAGAGCTACATAACAGCGTCTTTGTTTGCTTGTGCGAGGATGATTGTCCGAAAGGCAAGTAAATGCCGCCGACCATAACCATCGATGAAGAGTTATATAAATACTGCACCCCTCGGCAGAAGCAGGTTCTTGAAGCTATAGAACGCCTTGGCAGTGCTAGAGCCGCATCCGTTGAATTAGGAATGAACATAGGCGGTGCAAGCGAAACTTATATTGCCGTAAAACGTAAGGCTGCAAAGTTTGGTTATGCGCCAGAGCATGACTTCACTCGCCCCGTGCCTGATGGCTTTATCGCTAAGGGCGTAAGCACCTATTACAATGCTGAAGGCAAACCATCTGGGCAATGGGTAAAAGCATCACTCAGCCATGAAGCCCTTGTAGACGCCATGAGAGAGGCAATCGAAGGCTTTAAGGGTGATATAGACCAAGCAAGCCCTATCGTTGCCCCTGTGGCTTCTGACGAGCATCTATGCAATCTTTACACGTTCACCGATTACCACCTTGGAATGCTGGCATGGCATAAAGAAGGCGGAAGCGATTGGAACATCTCTATTGCGGAGCGCACAATCATTGCCGCGCTGCAACAGATGATCGAGCAAAGTCCTAAAGCGCATACCGCAGTCATCAATATACAAGGCGACTTCCTGCATACGGATGGCAAGACGCCAGTGACGCCAGCATCAAAACACGTTTTAGACGCTGACAGCCGATTCCCTAAGATACGCAAGTCCGCGATCCGCGTTATTCGATCAATGGTAACCATGTCATTGAGTCGCCATCAAGAGGTGCATCTAATTATAGCTGAAGGCAATCACGACGAAGAAGCAAGCGGCTGGCTGGCTGACTTGTTTTCGGTGCATTACGAAGAGGAACCTCGCGTCACTGTCAATGATAGCGTCTTACCATTCTATGTCTTTGAATGGGGCAATACGATGCTGGGCATCCATCACGGGCATAAGGTAAAGAACGAGAGCCTACCGCTTTTGTTTGCCGCCCAGTTTCCACAAGAATGGGGTCGCACGACACGGCGCGAAATACACTGCGGCCACCGCCATCACCGCGATGAAAAAGAGTATAATGGTGTGACAGTTGTGCAACACCCCACGCTGGCGGCGCGTGATGCCTATGCTTCGCGTGGAGGCTGGATTGCTGATCGAGCGGCTTGGGCTATCACATACCATAAGAAATATGGAGCTGTTGGTCGCGTTATGATAACGACTGAGATGCTTGAACCAGACTAGATTTACTCAACGAAGCGCAAACCAAATGTCCGCAAGGTATCTTGCCCGTTCTCAAAATCCTTTTTTTCATACAATGGGCCACCACAACATTCTGGATCGCTACATGAATTGTCGCCCAAATAACCAAGCATATCAATGCAAGCATTATAAAGCGCATATAATTGATCAATATTAATATTCCGCCATTCGTCTGTCATTAGTCAATTTCCTCTCCGTGTTCGGCCAGTATGCCCACAGCCACAACGTGTAGGTGCATTGCCTCATGGTCGCCGCGATTGCCCATATCCTCTAGGTAGGGCGTCACGGCGCGTATGAATTCGAATAGTTCGGCTATGTTGTCTGTCATTTGTTTAATTCCTATGTGTAGACTGTTGGGTAAATGTTTTTGCCATGCTGTGTTAGCATGATGTGCTGCATCCGGTCAGTCCCATCAGTTTCTTTCCACGCCACACCAATCCAGAATTGTGCATCGTCCATTTGCTCCAAGTGAAAGATGGAGCTGCCAAAGCTAATCACAATTTCATCAATAGTTCCGTCATGATTTAGGCGAACTTCCACGCCCTTCTCAATGTCATCATGCGCTGCGGTCGCCCAATCAGGTATTTTCGTCACTGCCCTTTTTCCCGTATCTCCAGTCCACGCACTTCCAATGCGTAACGGAGGCTATCTGCCATGCGAACTTCGTCAATGTCGCCGTGAGGTTGCGCGTAAATCATTTCATTAATGATGGACACCAACGGGTCAAACTTATCCATCTTCATTCCCTTACGGATGCCTTGTTCGACTAGGCGCATCCAGACGGTGCGGTCATATTGGCCGGACAGATAGCGCGTCGAGTCACTGTTGTCCTGCTTGTCGGCTTGCGCAGCACAGATTTCCCGTGCGGCCAGTGTGATTTGTTCGTCAGTCATCTGCTAACACCTCTGGGGCTGGCTGCAAACCTTCCATAAATTTTGCCCAAACTGCTAATGCACCCATCATAAATGGGCCATCATCTTGCTCACCACTTTTGATTTGTCGGATAAACTCTGGGTTGCCATGCGTTTTTTCCACATGATCAGCAACCACTCCTCTAAGTTCTGTCAATGTCATTTGCTTCTCCCATTAATATTAAGTGCGCCTAGCCATTAAACGCCCAACCAAAATAACGTCTTTCCCCAGATCTTCTGGAGGATACCCTGCCTTCAACATGGCGACAATCGCTTCTAATGCTTCGGCGGCGGCTTCTGCGTGGTCTGTCATAATATCACTCCCAATGTTCATTTCTTTCTATGGCATCAGCCGCCATCTCCAAAGCTTCGGTCATCCAATATACGGCGACATAATCATATTCTGCACCTTTAGAATAAATGCCTTTGCCAAAGATCTTGTCTGAACTGCTGCGTAAAAATGTTAATATACGCTGCTGTTCTTCTAAACTATCTTGGCAAAACTCCGTATCTGGTATTGGCATCAGCTTCTTCCTTTTTGCTTTCTGCCCATGTCATACCATTGGCTCGACGTAGCGGCCATGCACTATCCGAACTGGTGCGGCGATTTGGATTTGGTCGATGAGCCAAGATAAACTTAATGTCATGCTTGCTCATGTCATTCTCCAGCAACGAACCTCTTGGGTTTTGCGGTCAGTCCGCACAGTAAAAGTGCCACCATATTTTCTGGAATATGCAGTAGCTGCGCTTCTCAGAAGTTTACAATCTTCAATTTCAACCACAAAACTATCCCCTACTTCCATTTCTGGAAAAGGATATATACGTGGACGTCCTTTATTTGGGCTTTCCTTTGGCATTGGTACGTTTTTTTCTATTTCGAAAGTCATTGTATTCTCCAGTAAAAGGGCGGGGCAATAACCCCGCCTGCTAGATTAAAAAGGAACTACGTCGTCGAGGTCATCCGAGTTATTAGTAGGATCATCAGCGACAAATGGAGATGATGCAGAAGGTTTACTATCGCCGCGCTCTCCCATTAAAATCATCTTGCCATCAAAGCGGCCAACAACAACTTCAATAGCTGTCTTTGCAGTGCCATCTTTGCCTTGATACTCGCGGACATTTAGTTCGCCCTCGATGTACACCTTGCTGCCACGGGTTAAATATTCCTGTGCAAGCTGGGCTTTCTTACTGTCAAAGACAGTGATGTCCCACCATTGCGTGAACTTTTCACCCTTCACCACCTTGTTGGTGGCAAGCGAAAAACGGGCGAAGATATCGCCATTATTTGTTTGACGGATCTCAGGGTCACGACCCACGTTACCAATCAACAGTACCTTAGATAGCATTACTCAACTCCTTCTTCTTTCTTGCAAAAGCCTGTCGGCTTACATTGACTCGTGCCTGATCCACCTTGGATACGGCATCGATGATTGAACGATAATGGCCTAGCAAATTGTCTAGTCCCTCTACTGTTTGGGCAATCTCAATTTGATCTACAAAATCCTGCAATGCAGCAATGTTAGGATCATCGAACTTTACGTTTTGATCCATGTCTGGATCATCTCCAGTTTCAAGACCCAGCGTTTTAAGAAGCGCATATTTTACTGCATATGACATAGCTTTACCCGGCCCCTTATCTTGGTCATCAATCCCATAACCAAAAGTTTCGACATTAATAAAATCTACAGGCTCATCGATATTCACAAACCGAATAGTCATAGAACATTGTGTACGGTTACCTATCTGCTCATGCTGCACACGGATTGGGTAATACACTATGCCTGCTTCAAGTAACGCAGGTCGCACTTTTGCTGTCACAACATCGTGGCTTACGATGCTGTAACGCATTCCCTGCTTCTTATCCTTTTGGATATAGGTTACTTTTTCCATGGCCTTTGCCAGTCGTTGATGTAAATTCATGCGTTAAACTCCCTGTGTTTCCATACGATAGCACCTCTGCCACTTGGCATTTTGCGGCGCTGTTCTGTTGGCACAATCATGCCACTCTTAGTTAATTCTGCGCGGCGACTGCGGTATGTTGAACCATGATTCTGGAATGCATTGCCCAGTTCATAGTCTGTAAACCCGCGCTCACCCTGATCCCAAGCATACGCAAGAACATCTTCTTGGATTAATGTAAGGCTATCGATTATGCTCTTGGCAGCATATTTGCTGGTATCTGGATCGTGCAAGCGATGTAATTTTTTTGCATCAATCATGTCTCCTTCTCCTTCCTTAAACTTAAACGACCACGGCGATCACGGCGGACGATGATGCCGCTGCCGAATGCTTCGGCGGCATCGTCCGGCACGAGAGCCTTAATCTCCTTGGCTTTGTCTTCATTTATTTTGGCAGGCTCGATGGTATCAAGCCACTCTTGTGCCAACACCGGCCATGAATTGGTGGTGGACATATCAACTGAGCGCATATTATCGATCAGGATTGTCTTAGCCAACGCCTCCGCTTTTTCGGAGGCTGCGGCGTTGTCTTCTGGTGGGACTTTATTTTGTACGTGCCACCAAAAGGACTGCTCAGCAGTGATAAGCTCGGCAATGTAATCATCATCACGAGTGACAGTGCAATACTCAGGCTCATTGTTGCCAAAGATGCACGAGAAGTAGCACTTATCTACCTGAGCCACAGCCATGTAATGCTGAAGCTGCGCCATATAATAGCGAGCTTTCTCACGCAGGTTAGTAAATGATCCAGTGTGTTTGCATTCTAAGAAGGTTCCCTCACTAGAAATCCAGCCATCAAGATGACCATTCATGAACGTGTATACTGGATGCTCTCGGAATGTATCTTCTGTTACAGTAAGCCCAGACTTCATCTCAAAAAACTTCTTGTGCAGTGGCTCGGTCAAGATCCCAAGCTGCACCTTGAACACATTGCTCAAGTCTTCGGGCTGCGTAAGCCCAACCTTTTCATTGTATAATGATAGCCAGTCTCCACGCATAATGCGCGTAGCATCACTGCCACCAATTCCTCTGGTACGATCCATGTCTTTCTCCTTTGTTGTGTTATTGTTTGTGTGATTTACGACGTTCTGCGGCGTCTGTAAATTCTTTTGTTGCATATTTTAAATGATTATAGAACACATCTATATCGGTACGCCCATCCTTGGCTGCTTCAATAAAGTCGGCAGGCAATGGAAG
>ENA-UPTJ01000871-UPTJ01000871.1-marine-metagenome-genome-assembly--contig:-NODE-871-length-17574-cov-11.275929_pt1 | contig 17574 bp, 20 predicted proteins | sample MGYA00238168_ERZ767080 | MGnify/ENA primary metagenome ERZ767080 (study PRJEB28935, sample SAMN06266237) | marine metagenome | isolation source: Columbia River Estuary | place: USA:Columbia River... | reverse complement strand
AATGGAGGCGACGCCGAGAATCGAACTCGGTTAAAGGGCTTTGCAGGCCCGTGCCTAAGCCAGTCGGCCACGTCGCCAAATTAATTTGACTTGCTCACCCTATCTGAACGAGAGAAACTTCTCTGCGCCTATTTAAGCGTTACGGGACTCTTCTTTGCACCACCGTCAACGAGCACGATCATCACTTGACCAACATCAAATGGTATTTGTGCACCAGCAAACAAAAACGTTGTGCCTGAAGTATTTGTTGGTCGTGACCAAGTGCCGTCAAACGACTGACCGTTGCGCAAAACAATTGCGCGACCTGCACCAACAGATTTCAGAAGCGGCGTTTTGCCACCGAACTTGTCGCCGAACTTTGTTTCTTTGCGCTCGACATATTGCATCACAACTGTTTTTGGCGTCAAGAAACCCTTGTTGACTGCGTCGCGGTGCAACGAGCCATCAAACGAAACGATCCAGGTTTTGCCAGTCCATGTGCCTGAGACTCTGGCTGACGACCACGATGCCTGAAATGACGTCGTCTTCGTGCCACCCGTTGCCGGAGTTGCGTTAAAAGTCAGACCAACATCTTTAACAACGCCAACTTTGGTCTCTTTTTCCATCATCGCTGATAAGCGCAACAACTGATTGTGTGGCGCCGCTTTAGACAAATTGCGATAATAAAAACTTGAGCGATCGCTTGGTGAAAGCGAAATCGATTGCGACTTACGAATCGCCTTCAACAGCACATCGTTTGCTCCGCTGTAAGCCAAACCCGGTGTGTCGAATTGTTCGAGCAACTCAAGGTCTGAAATTCGCGCACTGCGAGTTGGCCCCACAACGCTTGGAAACTTGCTGTTGAACATTGCGGCAATACGAGTTAGACCCCACTCGACTTCTTCGACATAAAACAAATCTGACTGATTGAGGTTGTAGTGCGGACGATCAGGGCGCGAGTTGCCATATTTGACCATGACGACTGGTTTTCCTTCGCCGCCTGGCAACCCTGATAACGGGCTTGGTCCACCTTCGGCACTTACTGAACCACCGATAGATGCGAAACTCGCTACGACTAAGCCAAATGACAGAGCAAACGCTGAGATCTTGTGTTTTTGCATTCTTTTATTCTAGGCGATCGTTAAATATGAGATGTTCAAAAGATTGCCTGTTGTTAGCCTGTTTATGTGGGGTCAACAGATAAACAGCAACCAGCAACGACGGCAATCACTGCTGGACGTGATGATTCTGGGTCGCTCGCGCCATCGCTGACACCATCAAGCACATGGACAAGTTCAGGTCTTGAAGAAAGTCATCGACAAGCCACAGCGATTCACGAGACTAAGAACTATTCGCGATACGCAAATCCAACTGTTGAAGCTTTCGAAAAAGCCATTGCCGAACTCGAAAATACTCAAGCAGCGTTGGCATTTGGTTCTGGCATGGGTGCGATTTCAACCGTCGTGCTCGCCTTGTGTTCAAAGGGCGACCACATTGTTGCACAGCGCAATTGTTATGCCGGCACACTCGCATTTTTAAACGGACCTTGTGCCCGACTCGGAATTGACGTCACATTTGTCGACGGCCGCAACGCCAGTGAGTTTGCAGCCGCCGTGCGACCTGGAAAAACAATGTTGGTGATGGCTGAGTCGCCGAGCAACCCACATCTCGATCTAGTTGATCTGACCGAACTCGGCAAAATTAAAGGACCGTTCACAGTTGTTGACTCGACTCTTGCGACACCACTTGGCCAACGACCACACGATCATGGTGTTTCGATTGTTTTGCATTCTGCAACAAAAGGCATTGCAGGCCATAACGATGCAATGCTCGGCGTGATTGCAGCAGATGCAGATTTAATTTCAGACATCTGGACATATTCGGTATTGCATGGCGCCACTGCATCACCATTCGACGCAATGAACGGACTGCGCGGAATTCGAACCCTCGACGCTCGGCTAACACGTCAATGCCAATCGGCGCAGACTTTGGCTGAATGGTTGAGTGCACAAAAGAATGTGACCGCGGTTTACTACCCCGGCTTGAAGTCGCACCCGCAACACGAGCTCGCAAAAAAACAAATGAACTACTTTGGTTCGGTTTTGTCTTTCGATATCAAAGGTGGCAAACCTGCCGCTACGAAGTTGCTTAGTGCCCTGAAACTGATTCGTCCTGCGGTAACACTTGGTGGCCCAGAAACATTGATCTCGCATTCGGCTTCAAGCACGCACAATAGTGTTGACAGTGAAACCAAGACCAAAACCGGTCTGACCGATTCGTTGTTGAGACTTTCAGTCGGCCTAGAAGCTTGCGCCGATATTCAAAATGACTTAGCCAGCGCACTGGCCGTAACGAACTAGTTTTAGCGCTCTTCTTTGAAGATCACGTGCTTGCGCACGACTGGGTCGTATTTCTTGAGCTCAAGACGCTCGCGTGAGTTGACCTTGTTCTTGCGAGTTACGTATGTAAAGCCAGTGTCAGCAGTGCTGCGCAACTTGATGATTGGACGCTTATCTTTGCTTTTTGCTGCCATGACGATTGCTCAGACTTTCTTTCCGGCGCGACGCATTTCTGCGACGACTGATTCGATCCCACGTTTGTCGATCGTACGAACACCCTTGGTGCTGACGGTGAGAGTCACCCAACGACGCTCTGATGGCAACCAGAAGCGACGTTTGTGCGAATTGACGCGCCACCAACGCTTGGTGCGAATATGCGAGTGCGAGATTGTGTGACCCTTACTTGGGGTCTTTGAGAGGACATCACAGCGATTTGGCATTTGAACAGTATAGAGGGCACTTTTACCCCGCTACACTTTGAAGCCATGAAACCTGAGATCCACCCTGATTACCAGTTCGTCGTTTTTGAAGACAGCTCGGCCGATTATCGCTTTTTGACTCGTTCGACGCTTAAGCCTGACGCGACCAAAACAGTTGTGTGGGAAGACGGCAACACATACCCGCTTGTGCAACTTGAAATTTCAAATGCGAGCCACCCGTTCTTCACCGGTCAGATGAAGATCATTGACTCGGCTGGTCGCGTTGATCGCTTCAACAAGCGTTATGGCGCTCGCAAAAAGGCTGTTGTTAAGAAAGAGCCTGCTTCAAAGAAGTAAGTTTTCGCGCGAAAGTTTCGTAATCGAAGTTTCGCCGATCAAAGCCATCGTGCGCGATACGCCGCTGGTGATGTGATCAAGAGCCCACTGCACACCAAGTTCGCCGGCGGCACCTAATCCGTATAGATATGGTCGACCAAACATCACCGCACGTGCACCCAACGCGCAGGCTTTAACAACATCTGAACCACGTCGAACGCCACCGTCGACCAACACTTCAATTGAATTGCCAACTGCGTCAATGACACTTGGTAGCAACTCGATCGGTGCAGGTGAACCGTCGAGTTGGCGACCGCCGTGATTTGATAACGCAATTGCGTCAACGCCAATCGAGGCTGCGATCTTTGCATCTTCAACACACTGAATGCCCTTGAGCATGATCGGTAGACCTGACTCTTGGCGAATCCATTCGAGATCGGTCCAACTTAAGGTTGGATCAAATTGCGAATTCACATAGTCAGACAAGTTGATGGCTTTTGAACCGTCGACATCTGACCGACCAGCGACGGCAGAAAATGTGATCGGTTCATTGGTAACGAACTTGTACGTCCAACGTGGATGACGAATGCCGTCAACAAAAGTTTCAAGGCCGATCTTTGGTGGAAGCGTGAAGCCGCGACGCACATCTCGTTCGCGCCGCCCGAAAACTGCCGTATCAACTGTGACCATGATTGCTTTATAACCAGCCGCCTTCGCGCGTTGCACAAGTTCGCGCGACAAACCGCGGTCGCGCCAAACATAGAGCTGATACCAAAGTGGGCCAGTCGCCACTGCGGCGACTTCTTCGATACTGCGCGTGCCGAGTGTTGACAATGTGAATGGCAGAGAGTTTTTGCCCGCGACGCGAGCGACGGCAAGTTCACCTTGCGGATGAGCGATGCGAGTGAAACCAGTTGGTGAAAGAGCGATCGGAAACGGCACTGGCTGCCCCATGATCGTTGTCGCCGTGTCGATCTGCGAGACGTCGCGCAAAACTCTTGGCACTAGTTGAATCTTCGAATAGGCCGAACTGTTGTTGGCAAGTGACCACTCGTCTTCGGCGGCGCCGTCAAAATAGTCGAAGACGCCACCAGGCAGATTTCGTTTGGCGAGTTTTCGCAGATCTTTTAGATCACCGCAAGAAGCGAGCCTGCGCTTGTCGCCGTTGAACTCGAACTTGCGAAGTTGTACAACCGAGCGAACTGATTTGAGCACAAAATCACTCTAGCGAATTGATGATTTCTGAAACTTCTTCGATCGTGGTGCGGGGGTTAATAATGCAAAAGCGCAAGATTGTTTCGCCGTTTAACGTTGTGGGCACAACGAAGGCTCGGCCTTGGTTGAGCATCATGTCGCTCCAGGCTTGATATTGCTCTGGGGTCCAACCGTTGCGTTTGAAAATGATTATTGAAAGTTCGGGCTCAAGCAAGAGTTCGAGATACGGCGCTTTTTTTATCAACTGAGTTGCTTCGCGAGTGACTTGCAACGTGATCTCCATGGCTTCTTCGTAGGCCTCGGTGCCGTGAGTCGCGACGCTGAACCAAAACGGCAGACCGCGAGCACGACGCGAAAGATGGTGCGCCATGTCTGAAGGGTTGGCTAGTGCGTCGCCCAGATCTTGCTGTTGCAAAACTTCTAAGTATTCGGCGCGTTGAGTGTGCGCCCGGCGCGCTGTCTCTGGATCGCGGTAGATCAATGCACAACAATCAAACGGTCCAAAAAGCCATTTGTGCGGGTCAACAATAAAACTGTCGGCCATCTCAATGCCAACAAATAAGTGTCGAACGCTTGGTGCACAAAGTGCGGCGGCACCATAAGCGCCATCGACATGAAACCAGGTGCCAAGTTCGCGCGCCTGCTCGCCTGCTGCAACCAAGTCGTCGATCACACCGAGATTCGTAGTGCCAGAAGTTGCAACGATCGCACAGACACGACTGCGATCTTGCGGCTCAAGTTTTGCAATTGCCTCGCGCAAGTTGGCGCCAGACATTCGGCCTTGTGCGTCGGCTGTGACTATGACGACGTCTGCATCCATCGCATTTGCCGCCAGACCGACAGATGAATGTGCCCCCGAAGAAGAAACAATTATCGGGCGAACACGATCAAAGGCGCCTTTGCCCATTTGTCGCCAACGCCAACGCGCAGCAATCAGTGCAGAAAGGTTGCCGGCCGTACCGCCGCTGACAAATACGCCTGCGCTTGATGCGGGGAAATTCGCCAAGCTGGCGACCCATTGCAATGCCTGATTTTCTGCATACACCGCACCAGAACTTTCAAGCCACGAACCTGCATAAATATTTGAGGCGCTTAACACCAAATCGAATAGCACCGCGCTCTCAGTTGGTGCACCAGGCACAAACGAGAGAAAAGATGGATGGTCGACGCTGATGCACGCGTGCGAAAGATGTTCGGTGAAAATCTCGAGAGCTTTCAAACCACCGAGACCTTCTGGGGTGATTGTGTTGCCAACGAGTGCCTGTAGTTGGCTCAATGTTTTTGGACCATCTAATGGTGGTGGGTCAAGTCGAATTCGCTCGAGCGCATATTCAAGAACGGCGTCAGCAAGTTTCTCGCTGTCTTGGTCGTGGTAGTGCATCCAATAGCCGTCGGACTCGTTGCCCGAGGCGGGATGCTGTGGGAGATTTGTCACCATTTTTTGTTATCCACGATGGCGAACTCTACTTGCGTCGAAAGGTATTCTTAAAACATGGCAAACAAACTTTGGCTGAAATTTTCGGTTGTTGCGCTGGTCGCAATTCTTGGGGCATGCTCGTCGAGTTCGTCGAGTGCGCCAGTAGACCTTTCGCCAGAGGCCGCCGCAGGTCGAGAAATTTCAATAAATGCAGGTTGCGCGAGTTGCCACGGTGCAGATGGAAACGGCAATGTCGGCCCAAAATGGATTGGCCTCGCCGACTCGCAGGTGACACTCAGCGACGGCACGGTTGTAACTGCCGATGATGACTATCTATATACGTCAATTAAAGAACCGGGTGCGATGAAGCGTCGTGGCGCGGTTGGCATTATGCCGTCAAACAAGTTGACCGATCAAGAGATCGCCAGCATTATTGCTTATATTCGCGCGCTGAAATAATTTTTAAGCGAGTGTTACGAGTTCGAGCCACGACTCGTTGAAATAATCTTCTTGCCCGTCTGGCATTAGAAGAACTTTTGTCGGCGCGAGTTGCTCAACAAATTCAGCGTCGTGACTGACTAAGACGATGGCGCCTTCCCAGCTCGACAAGGCATCGGCAACCGACTGACGACTTGACGGGTCAAGGTTGTTGGTTGGTTCGTCGAGCAAGAGCAAGTTGTTTTTGCCGACCATCATCATTGCCAAGGCGAGTTTTGTTTTTTCGCCGCCCGACAGCGTTGCTGACTCTTGATAGACCTTGTCACCCGAGAGACCGAACATGCCGAGCATGCCGCGCAACTGAGTTTCAGTCAGGCCGAGCGCCGAAGGTGCTTGGTCGCGCATGTGATCGACGAGTGAACGCTGCGCGACAAGGTTGTCGTGCTCTTGGGCGTAATAACCAACTTGCACGTTGTAGCCGAACTTGACTTCACCGTTGTCGGGTTTAACTTCGCCAGCCAAAATTCGCAGCAAGGATGTTTTGCCCGCACCGTTCAGACCAAGCACAAGCAATCGTTCGCCCCGACCCAAATCAAAACTGACGTCATGAAAAATATCTGGGCCACCGAATGTTTTTCGAAGACCATCAACAGTCAAAACTGTTTCACCGCAATGTGGCGGCTCGGGAAAGCGAACTTTCATAACGCGCGCACCGCGAGCTGCGTGAACCCGAGTTTCTTCAATTCGCCCAATACGTTTTTCGATACTGTGCGCCATCGCAGCTTTGCTGGCTTTCGCGCCGAACCGATCGACCACACGTTGCAGGCGATCGATTTCTTTGCTCTGTTGAGTCGCCTTTTTGGCTTGACGAGCTTCATCTGCCTCGCGCGAAATCAAATATTGCGTGTAGGTGCCACGGTATTCAACGATCAAGCCCTCTGAATCTTCATCGGCACGGTCAAGATGCAAAACACGAGTAATCGCCTCGTCAAGCAACTCGAGGTCGTGACTAATTACGAGTAGCGCACCTTTATAGGCACGCAAAAATTCGAGCATCCAAGTTTTTGCATCAATGTCAAGGTGGTTGGTTGGTTCGTCTAACAACAGCGTGTCGCTACCACTGAACAAAATTCGCGCAAGTTCGACGCGACGTCGCTCACCACCAGACAGAACACCGAGCGCGAGACTCAGACGATCGGACTTCAACCCCAGACCCGCGGCGATTGCTCGCGCTTCGCTGTCAGATGCGTATCCGCCTTTGAGTGAAAAATCTTCTTCGGCTTTGGTGAACTTGGCGACGTTTGCATCGCTTGAGTTTTCTTCTAAAGCAATGCGAAGTTTTTCGATACGCACGATGTCTTCGTCAATGCCGCGCCCAGAAAGAATGTGCGAGATCGCGGTGCGCGCGTCGAATGATCCGGCAATGCGAGGGTCTTGAGGCAGATAACCGAAACCACCTTTGCGATTGATGACACCTGATTTTTGTTCGTTGGCGCCACCCAAAACTTTGAACAACGTCGTTTTGCCCGCACCATTGCGACCAACGAGGCCAACTTTGTCGCGGGGCATCACGGCAAACGATGCGCCGTTGACGACGAGCTTGCCGCCGATTTCAACGCATAGATCTTTGACTTGAAGCACCCGTCAAGGCTCGCACCTCATTTGCGCCGAGACAACCTGAAACATGGGCTGTGTCGTTCTTAAATGTCATAGTTAATAGTGCGTTTGACGCCGTAGAGCGAGTCGCTATCGCCTATTGTCGTGTTTATGGATGGAGCAACACTTGTTTTAGTTGGTGTGGCAGTTGCAATTACTTGCATGATGCTTGCAGTTTGGGGCGTGAGTCTGGCGATGCGCGATGCATCGATCGTTGATATCGCGTGGGGATCAGGTTTCGTGCTCGTGGCATGGGTGACCTACTGGTTGAGCGATGGAAATTCGACGCGCAGTTTGTTGCTGACTTTGCTGACAACTATTTGGGGTGGACGCTTGGCGTTTTATTTGGCCAAACGAAACTTGGGACATGGCGAAGACTTTCGCTATCAGTCGATGCGTCGCAAACATGGGGATCGATTTCCAATCGTGAGTTTGTACACGGTGTTTGGTGTACAGGGCCTGTTGATGTTTATCGTCTCGCTACCTGTTCAACTTGGCCAAGTGCGAACCGAACCCGGTTTCGGAGTTCTAGGTGCGCTCGGTGTTTTGGTTTGGGGCGTAGGTCTTTACTTTGAGGCAGTCGGCGATGCACAACTTGCGCGCTTCAAGCGCGACCCAGCAAACAAAGGACTAGTCATGAATCAAGGTCTGTGGCGCTACACCCGTCACCCAAATTATTTTGGTGACGCTTGTGTTTGGTGGGGCTTGGGTCTTATCGCCGCCGAGTCGTCAATTGGCATTTTTGGTTTTATCGGGCCGGTAGTGATGACGATTTTGCTGGTCAAGGTTTCTGGCGCTGCAATGCTCGATCGAGCATTGCTTAAGCGCAAACCTGGCTACGAAGAATATGTCGCCACGACGAGCGGCTTTATTCCGCGACCACCCCGCCGCCGTTAACCGAAACTACTTTGAGCGGACGACGGGATTTGAACCCGCGACCCTCACCTTGGCAAGGTGATGCTCTACCACTGAGCCACGTCCGCATTTATTGCTTTTACTTAAGGATTTGAGTTTAGCAACGGGTCAGCGGTACTCAACACTTCTTTGTTTATCTTTGCGGAGCTTGACATGCGCACCACCCCAGCGAGAGATGCGAGCACAATGGCGCCACCGATGACTTGCACAAGAGAGATCTGCTGACCGTAAACGAGCCACGCACCAGCGGATGAAATGACTGGCCCGAGCAACAAAATCAGCGACGAAACTGAAGCATCAACATATTTTTGTGCCCACAGCATAAAACTGTGGCCGATTGTGCCAGAAAAAAGTGTCATAGCAATTAGAAAACCAAGGTCACGCCAAGTGATTTGCAAGATGTCATTGCTTGTTAACAATGCATACGGAACGACAACAAAAACCTGAATCACACTCACGCCAAACAAAAACTGCCATGTATCGACACCATCGACACGGCGACGCTTTGATGAAATGAAATAGACGGTCCAAGTGAGTGCATTGACCAATGCGAGAAAGTCACCGAACAAAGATGAGCCTCCGGTATTGCCGGCGCCAAAAACAATGGCCGCAACACCCGCAAAACTCGTAAAAGCGAGCGCAACCTGCGACTTTGAAATCTTCTCGTTCAAAAACCTCGGCGCAACAAAAAGCACCATCGCAGTTGAAATGTTGCCGATGATTGTGGCGTTGGCTACTGACGTAGTTGTAATCGCCGTGAAACCAAAGATTGTTGAGACGCCAAACAAAATGCCGGGCACCAAAACCGACCTAAATAATTTGTCGTTGAGCTTTGCGCCATTGCGTCGCACGATTAGATATAACAATGGCGGCCAAAAGAGAACCCGATAAAACAAAACCGAATTAATTGAAATTGACGGAGCCAAAAACAAAAGCGGACCAATTCCCCACGCGAACACCGCAATAAAAACCGCTAGAACTGGTACTGCAGCAATTTGTTTGCGCGCGAGCGCAAGAACTTTCATTTACTACGAGAGTTTCATTTAGCCGGTGGTCGCAGATCTATCCGTATGTTTAGAACACCGTCTTCGATTGAGGCAGTGGCGTCGCCGAGCATTGCGAAATCTTGAAAATCATTTTGTGCCTGCGCCAAAAAATGCTGCCGCTCTTCGCCTGCAACTGGAGGCAACGGCCGGCGCTTCACCGAGGCGGCACGCTCACGAAATCGTTCAATCATTGCTGCGGGGTCAAATGTTTGAGCCATAAAAATATTTTAGTTCGTCTCGGGCGACTCGGTCGCACGATCGATAACTGGCATTGCCCGCACTGAATTAAGCATCTGTTTTCGCTCGGCATCATCAGCCTCGGCAAAATCACGCTGACTCATGACCTCGAGCGGCGCCAAAGAATCTGGCTCGGGTCGCGCGCTCTTCCAAAACCAAACTGTGGCCCAAGTCAGACCGGCGGCCACGAGAAGCAAACTCATGGCTATAAAGTTCAGCGAAACAGCGAAAACGACAACATCAAAGTTCATACGGCTAGATGCCAAACTAGTCGTTGATGAATAGCGATTTGCTCAACCTGCTTTCAACGCTCGCCTTCTTTGGTGCCGGCTTTGCTCTGCTCAGGTGGATCAACAGATTTGAGCCGCAGTGGGTCTCGCGCGACGGCACAAGATTTAGCGCCCGAATGACCGAGGATCGTCCAGATACAACCAAATGGGCAGATGTACGCGTAACAGTCGATGCAACGCGATTAGTTGTTTACGGACGAGGTCGACGCGGAAAATCTTTTCGCGGGCGTTGGAAGATTAGTTATTTCACAGACACCGAAGATCTGAAACGCCGCCACTACGTCGTGATTAACGAGATTGATAGCGACGATCGGGCAATTTTACGAGTGCCGGCGACAAGCAGGTGTGTGGCCGCACTTGACGCAATCGTCGCTAAATAAATTTCAGGCCGATCTAGATTGCGTGTTTGGTGAGAAACTCTGTAATCGGCTTGCCTACTTGATCAAGATTAATTAAAAACGCATCGTGCCCGTGCGGAGAATCAATTTCGACATATTCGCAAGTTCCGCCGACGTCGTTGATCATGTCGCGAATCTGTTTTTGTTGATATGTCGGATACAAAATATCGCTTGAGATACCAACCGAAAGTACGGGCGCTGCAATTCGCGAGACTGCATTTTGTAGAGTGCCGCGACCACGAGCAATATCGTGTAGATCCATTGCTTTGCCAATGATCAGATAGCTGTTCGTGTCAAAGCGACGAATGAGTTTGTCGCCGTGGTGGTCAAGATAGTTTTCAACCTCAAATTTGTCCCATAGACCAAGACCGTTGTAGTCGGCATCCATGTCGGCGAGTTCGCGACCGAAACGGTCGGTGAACACGTTGTCGCTGCGAAATGTGACCTGAGCAATCATGCGTGCGATCGCCAAACCCTGCCACGGGCCTTCACCAATTGCGGCGTCGTAATAGTCGCCACCCTGCCATTTTGGGTCAAGACGAATCGCGCGACGCCCAATTGCGCCCCAAGCGATTTGCTGAGCGGTTGCTTGCAAACATGTTGCTATCGGCACCAACGTGCGAACTCGATGCGGAAAGGTGATCGCCCACTCAAGCACTTGCATGCCGCCCATTGATCCGCCGATTACTGAGTGCCAAACATCAATGCCGAGCATGTCGCTAACACGTACTTGTGCACGCACCATGTCGCGCACTGTGATTACCGGAAATCGTGAACCGTATTGTTTGCCATCTTGCGGATGTAGCGAAGCAGGACCCGTTGAACCTTGACAGCCGCCGAGTGAATTTGTACAGACAACAAACCATTTGTCTGTGTCGATCGCACAACCAGACCCAACGAGACCCTCCCACCAACCTGGAGTTGGCGAACCCTCTTCGGCGCTTCCTGCTGCGTGCGAGTCGCCCGTCCATGCGTGACACAACAAAATTGCATTCGACTTTTCAGCATTGAGTTCGCCCCAAGTTTCGTATGCGATGGTGACGTCTTGCAAAGTTTTTCCGCTGTCGAGCGCAATCGGTCGATCAGCAGGAAAGTTCAAAAACTTTCGAGTTCCAAAAGGTTGCCCAGCATTCCACGCACCAGTCGCGGGATAATCAAATCTGGCCATTGCTGAACTCCTTTCGTTGCTGATTGCACGCAGAGCCGCGAGGAATCGCATTTGGAGTTCGGCCCGTTGCTCCGCCGAAGCGGAGCCACATCCCCACCCGAAGGTGAGCTGGCACCGTGGGCTTCAACCCCGGTTGCCGGACCATTTGGTCACTCCTGATGCAACACTCGCAACCCACGCCTAAACGTTGATTGCCGTATCAACGATAGCGGGATAGCGTGGGGTTTAACACGCGGGCGGAGTTGGGGTCTATTCGTGTTCGTCTAGCGCGCATGCAGCCGTGCCACCTGGCAGATGCTGGCGATTTTTTGCAATCACTTTATAAATTGCGGATGAAATCAGCCGCACCACAGGCAAGTCGATGGCGACACCAAGTATCGCCCAACCGAAATTACTCGAGCGCAAAAGTGCGGCTACTGCCCTGCTGCCAGAGCGAACTCTTGAATCACGAAACACCCACTGCAACGCCGCGTTACATTGCTCGGTTGTCAAGCCAAGTTGAGCCAAGTCTGCTTTTTGGTGCGCGACAATTTTTGCTTCAGTTTTAATTCGACGTTCAATGAACCCAACACAGCGTGCACAAAACGCACAATCACCATCCCAAATTAGAAAATCTGATGTGAGCGTGTTCACAGGTCTAACGATAGTTCGCAAAACCCAAATGAGACGTTTGAAACTGCCGTCACAGATACGCTGAAACATCATGTATCGGTTTTTATTGCGACCAAGTTGGGTGTTGCTACATGTGACAGTCGTCGCGACAATCGTGCTGATGATCAACTTGGGTCTCTGGCAGTTCGATCGCTATCACGAACGACTCGACTTCAACGAAATCGTGTCGGCGCGCATCGAAGCCCAGCCGCAAGATCTGAACGAATTATTGCTTGAAATTGAAACTGGCACCAAGACAGCAAATGAGGCCGAGTGGCTAAATGTTTTCACTTCTGGTGAATATCTCGATGAACAGACTGTCAACGCGGTCAACAGATCGCAAGGTGGCTTTTCTGGTGTTGACCCACTCACGCCGATGCGAATTGCTGGCGGCAATCAACTAGTGCTCGTCAACCGAGGCTTTATTGCTCAAAGCGCACAGAATCAAGAATCTGCGCCGGCACCAGTCGGCACTGTCGAAATTTTAGGTCGCGTGCGTGTTTCAGAAGTGCGAAAAACAGGTGGCTTGAGCGACCCTGCTGATGGTGTGCTGAAAGAAGTAATCAACATCGACCTCAATCGTCTTGGTCAGCAGATTCAAGATCTCAACACCGAAATCTTTATCGAAGTTTTGAAATCAAACCCAGCAGACTCAATGTTGTTGGTGCCGATTGCAGACCCAATACTCTCGAGTGGCTCGCACTTGAGTTACACCGCGCAATGGTTTATCTTCTCGGTGTTTGTTGCCGCCGGCTGGGTGGTCGTCGTGCGACGAAAACTTAAATCAAGCTAAGTTTTCGACGAAGCCTTCGAGCTGTCGTAAGTTTCGACACTCAAAAACACCGTCGGTGTGGGCACCGTATTCGCCGACAATCGAATCGCCAGTATTCCAATAAGACTTTGGCTCGGGGTTCAACCAATAAACATGGCGCGCTCGCTTGCGCATTTCTTTGACCACCCAAGACTGTGCGGCGTGATAGTTGTTGCGCGCATCACCGAGCAACAAAATCGTCGTCTTCGAGTTGATGTCTTTGCCATATCGTTCAAAGAACACCTCAAACGCATGGCCGTAGTCGCTATGGCCGTCTACCCAAACCACATCGGCTTCGGTATTTACTTTGTTGATCGCTTCGCCAATATCTTCGGTCGCTTTGAAATATTTCGTGACTTCATCAATGCCGTCAATAAACACGAACGATCGAACTTTTGAAAACTGATGCTGAATGGCATAAACAAACATCAAAGTGAAACGCGCAAACGCCGCCACACTGCCTGAAATATCGGCAACCACCATCAGCTCAGGCTTGGCAGGGCGCGGGTAACGAAACTTCGGGTCGGCAGGTACTCCGCCATAACTCAAAGAGTGACGAACCGTATTGCGAAAATCAAGTGGACCTTTTCGACCGTGACGACGCTTTCGCGCCAAACGTGCTGCGAGTTTTCGTGTCAACGGGTAAAGAGCCTTCTTTAAACTTTGCATCTCGTCTCGACTTGCGTGCATGAACTCAACGTCTTCGGGCAGAGGCTTGCGCAAGGTTTTGGCCATTGCCTCGGCGCCACGATCGGCCACAAGTCGGCGGCGAATTTCTGATTCGACTTCTTGCTTGAACTGTTCAATCCGACTTTCGAATTCGTCTTTTTCAAGTCGCTCTTCAAGAGACGAGAGTTCTTGTTTGCTCATCTCGCGATTTGCATCCATCAGTTTTTGCAACATGTTGTCAAGATCTAGATTGCGCAATGTGCGATACAAGTAGTACGTGCCGCCCACTGGTCGTCCTGGCTCCATGCCGGCAAAACGCTGCACAGACTGTTTTGCAAGCGCACGCATCATCGCTTGGTCACCGCTCATCAAGGCACGCATCAACATCGCTGCGATCTCTTCTGGGGTCAGCGAATCCATTCCGCCACCCGAACCCTTGCCTTCACCCTGGCCCTTTACTTGATCGGCCTGCTCTTGCATCTCGCGCCAGAAGTCGTCTGGCTGACCCTCTTGGTTGATCTCATATTCAGGTCCGCGAAGCGAAAAATAAACTTCAAAAATTGTTTCAAACACACGCCAGTGAGCGTTATTTTTTACCAGAGTCGCACCAAGTGCATATTTGAACGCATCTCGATCTTCAATCGGTATCACCTTGACGGCTTCCATTGCGTCAAGATTCTCGGTCAAACTCACGGGCAACCCCGCGCTTCGCAGCTCAACGATGAAGCCCGACATCAGGTCAAGCACAGGCATCGCGCAACCTCACTTAGTAACTGAAAGTTCTTTTGCCGCTTTGGCGATGTCGGTCTGGTATTTCAAGAGAATATGCAAAGTCTCTTTGGCTTCTTTTTCATCGATTGTTTCGATACCCAACAACATCAGAGTGCGCGCCCAGTCGAGGGTCTCGCTGACTGACGGAGCCTTCTTCAAATCAAGTTGGCGAATGCTGCGCACAATGCGGGCAATTTGATCCGCCAAGTTTTCGCTGATATCAGGAACCTTGTTCAGCACGATTTCTTTTTCGCGCTCAAGATCTGGGTAGTCAACATGCAGATAGAGACAGCGGCGCTTCAACGCTTCTGAAAGTTCGCGAGTGTTGTTCGAAGTCAAGAACACCAACGGAATCTGTTTGGCGGTGATCGTGCCGAGTTCAGGAATTGAAACTTGATACTCAGAGAGAATTTCGAGCAACAGCGCCTCGGTTTCAACTTCGACGCGGTCAACTTCGTCAATCAACAAGACGACCGGCTCTTCGCTCGTGATCGCCTCGAGCAACGGACGCGTCAACAAAAACTCTTCGCTGAAAATATCGTCGTGAACTTCGCTCCACGAATCGCTGGTCTTATCGGCCTGAATGCGCAAGAGCTGCTTTTTGTAGTTCCATTCGTAGAGCGCCTTTGACTCGTCGAGACCCTCGTAACACTGCAATCGAATCAACCGCGCGCCAGTCATCTCGGCGACGCTCTTTGCGAGTTGTGTCTTGCCCGTACCTGCAGGGCCCTCGATCAAAACTGGCTTGCCCAATCGGTCAGCCAAATACACGACGCCGGCAATGCCGTCATCGGCGAGGTAATTTTCTTTTTTTAGTCCGCTACGAACGGAAGATACATCTTTAAAGCGTGGTTTCACCCGCATAACCCTAGCCGTCAAGGCTTGCCACAACTAAGCGCAACGACCGCATAAATCGCAATACGATTGACCCTCATGGCAACGCCCACTGCCCGATCGGGTCTGCTGCGAGCCAACCTTACGGTCGCCGCCGGCACGGCCATCAGTCGCATCACTGGCGTAATTCGCATCATTGTGTTCGGCGTAATGGTCGGGCAGACCGCTCTGGCGGATGCATACGATGCCGCCAATAACGCCCCGAACGTTGTCTACGAACTTTTGCTCGGCGGCATTCTTACTGCGACGCTCGTGCCACTTTTCACTCGACAAATGCAAGATGGTGACGACGATGCATTGAGCGCAATTTCAAGCGTCGCGGTAAGTGCACTGGCTGCGTTGACGGCGATATCTATTGCTGTCGCACCGCTTATCTTTCGCCTCTTTTCACTGAACCCGTCAAGCGAAATCGATATTGAACTATTTCGCCAGACAGGCACGCTGCTTACGCGCTTGTTTTTGATACAAATTTTCTTCTACGGCGTGACATCAATTAGCAGTTCAATCTTGAACGCTCGCAAACAATTTTTTGCCGCCGCATGGACGCCAGTTCTGGCGAATCTCGTCACGATCGCCACATTGTTAATGATCAATAATGTGAGCAAAGTTGATCCACCAACTTTGGGCGAAGTTACAACTAACAATCCGTTGCGTTGGCTGCTGGGTTTGGGTTCAACTAGCGGCATCATCGTGATGACGATTGCGATGTTGATCGCCCTGCGACGAAACGCAGTACGAATCAGATGGAACTTCGATCTCAAACATCCGGCAGTTCGACAATTGCTCAGACTTTCTGGTTGGGCTGTTGGTTATGTTGCAGCAAATCAGATTGCGCTAGTTGTGATCAAGAATTTGGCCAAGCCAGGCAGCGGCAATGTCGACGCTTATTCGAAGGCTTATACGTTTTTATCACTGCCCCACGGCTTGCTCGCTGTCTCGATTGCTACAACGTTTGTACCCGAACTTGCTCGGGCAGCAGCAGACTCAAACACGAAAGAATTCGCTCGCAGGTTTATTTCAGGTGTGCGACTCACAGCATTGGCGACAATTCCTGCATCTTTAGGTATGTATGTTTTGGCCAAGCCACTTGTGGCGATGCTTTTACAACACGGCAACTTCAGTGCCGCAGCAACAGTCAACACCGCTCGAGCGCTTGCTGGTTTAGCACTCGGGCTTGCGGGCTTCTCGATCTACCTATTCGTGTTGCGCGGCTTTTATGCGCACAACGACACCCGAACACCATTTTTTATCAATCTTTTTGAAAATGCATTGAACATTATTTTCGCAATTTTATTTGTCAATAAATACGACGTCTTGGGTTTAGGTCTGGCGTTTTCAATCGCTTATTTAATATCTGCCGTCGTGGCGTTATTCATTTTGCAACGCAAGACGAGTGAAATTAATGCCCCCAAGATTTTGCTTAATCTTCTTCCAATTGCGTTGAGTGCAGCAGTTATGGCTGTTGTTGTAAAGATTCTTAGCCAGCAAATCGCAGGCGACAAAGCCACGGCGGGCTTGCAAGCCACTTCACAAGTTGTGGTTTGCGTTGTTGTTGGTGCGCTTGTTTACTTGGTGATGATTTTCGCCCTGCGAGTTCGCGAACTACGCGAATTAACTGGCAAGCACGACTAAGTCGTCGCGATGAACAACCTCGACTGAAACACCCTCGCCAAGTTCGGTGCTCTTTTGCCCAGCACCTGCACTGGCTTGAATCGAACTCACACTGGCCATGCCACGAGCAATTACATTGCCAGACGAATCGATCACTTCGATCGTGTCGCCAACTGCGAAATCTCCCTTAACAACTTTTACGCCAGCATGTAACAGCGAAACATTTCGACGCAATAACGCATCGCGCGCTCCGTCGTCAATTGTCACCGACCCTGTTGCTTGCGCGGCAAATGCAATCCATAACTTTCGAGCGG
>ENA-UPTJ01000853-UPTJ01000853.1-marine-metagenome-genome-assembly--contig:-NODE-853-length-17865-cov-5.773049_pt1 | contig 17865 bp, 19 predicted proteins | sample MGYA00238168_ERZ767080 | MGnify/ENA primary metagenome ERZ767080 (study PRJEB28935, sample SAMN06266237) | marine metagenome | isolation source: Columbia River Estuary | place: USA:Columbia River Estuary... | reverse complement strand
TCCTTTAGAACAACCAGACCAATCCAAAGCGCCTAACGAGCAGTTAGAAGACACATATTCCTAAGGCTGTGTTGAGGTCTTTTGCCTCGAAAGTAAATTTACTTCCTCCTTCTTTTCCTATCCAAGTCATATTATATAAATTGATTTCCATGCCTCCTTTTTATGCATAATATCTAATGTTTTATTATCTTGGTATTTATTACGCATTATGAAAAATTACGCGCTAGCATATATTGTTTTATTTGGGCTTTTATCCTGCTCTAAAGAAGCATCTCCCAATGTAGAAGTTGAGGAAGACGCCGTTTTTGTAGACCAAGGAACCAGTCAATATGCAGACAATAATCCTTTGAACGACGTGTTGTTTCAGGCGTTTTGGTGGGATTCTTTTAACGACCCTAAAATAGGCGGTTATTCCTCTTTTTACGCTTTTCTGGAAGATCAAATAGTGTCCTTGTCTAATGCCCACATAGATGGTATTTGGATGCCACCATCTAGCGAGGGCGAGGGTATGGGTTACCATCCCAGAAAGTTATTTGACTTTAACTCCCTTCACGGAAATAAAAACGAATTGGTCTCTTTATTGGCTTTAATGAAGTCAAGGAAAATGCATGGAATGGCAGATTTGGTTATAAACCATAGGGTGGGTACAGACACTTGGAATGATTTCACGGAGCCCGCATGGTCCTGTGACGCCATATGTATGGACGACGAGGGTTTTACCAATCCCAATGCGTTTGGTTTGGTGCCCTGTGGTGACTTTGATGAAGGAGAGGGCTGGGGAGGCGCCAGAGACTTAAACCACAAAAGCGAAGAGGTTCAATTGGGGATTAAGGCCTACCTAGCGCAGCTTAAAGCATTGGGATTTGATTCTTGGAGGTATGACTTTGTAAAAGGTTTTCCTGCTAAATATGTAGGAGAATACAATGCGTCTACCCCTTATTATTTAAGTGTAGGAGAATACTGGGATGGCAATCCCAACGCTTTGCGTTCTTGGATAGATAAAACTTCAGAAACCCTCAGCGAAAATGACACTCCAAAGGCTGCAGCCTTTGATTTTTCAATAAAATACAAGTTGGCAGAGGCCGTAGTGCAAAAAAAGTATTCCGTGCTTCAAGCCAATCCATCCTTAGCCGCCATAGCAGGCTATGGAGAAAAATCCATTACTTTTTTAGACAACCATGATACTGGTTGCATTAACAGAAATGACTGCGACAATGTGTTTTCAAAAAACACCAGTGAATTGATCCAAGGCTATGCTTATTTGTTAACCCATCCGGGGATTCCGATGGTGTGGGGCTACCATTACTTTTTTTCAGATTCTTTTGGCTCACTTCAAAAAGAGATCAATGCCCTGATTGCCATTAGAAAAGCTTTTGGGGTAAACGCCAATAGCAAGGTAGTGGTGGTTGAAGCCAAAGATGGTGCCTCTGGGTATTATGTGGCCCAGATAGATGAAAACCTTCTGGTTAAAATTGGCAGTGGCGCATATGTTCCAGACAGCCAATGGAAAGAGACTAGAAAAGCCCTGGCTTATGCTGTTTGGGAAAAGTAACAAGATTAATTAAAAATAAATACTATGAAAACCAAATTATTAAGTCTAGGCCTTTGCGCACTTGTATTAACAGCTTGTAATTCAAAAAACGAAGAAAAAAAGAAAGCGTCTGACGCTGAAAAAACCTATCAATTAGTATGGACAGACGAGTTTGACGCGCCAGGACTACCAGATGCAGACAAATGGTTTTTAGAAACAGATGCTCCTGAAAACGGTGGCTGGTACAACAACGAAAAGCAGCATTATACAGACCGTATTGAAAACGCTGAGGTCAGTGATGGAACCCTTAAGATTATTGCTAAAAAGGAGTCTTACACCCATAATGGAAGTACACAGGAATTTACCTCTGCCAGGTTTAATTCTAAATTTCACTTCACTTATGGCAAAGTAGAAGTAAGGGCCAAATTGCCTAGAATGCAAGGTACTTGGCCAGCTATTTGGGCTTTGGGAACCAATTTGCCAGAAGTAGGTTGGCCTGCATGTGGGGAAATAGACATGATGGAGCAATTGTTCGAGAACCATTTAATGGTACAGTCTGCGGTTCACGTAGCGGGTAGGTATGGAGATTATCCTGCCTTAAAGCAATTGTCGGTTTCAGATGTAACAGAGAATTTTCATGTATATGGCATGATTTGGACAGAAGATAAAATAGACTTTACGGTAGATGGAGAAGTGTTTTTCACCTACCAACCTGCGGACAGAAGCAATGACTTTTGGCCTTTTAACAAAGACCAGTACTTGCTTTTAAATGTTGCCCTTGGGGGTAGTTTGGGCGGAGACATTACGCCAGACTTTACGCAAGACCAGATGGAAGTGGATTATGTGAGGGTGTACCAGCTTCAATAGTATTTCTTTACTTTATTAAAAAAGCCATTCCTGAGGAATGGCTTTTTTAATATTACGGCTTTTTAATTACAATGACTTTAAGAATTTGATCACACCATTAAAGTATGTTTCTTGGTCGTCGTATAAGGCCATATGACTCCCTTTAGGACAGTGTAAATAGCTTCCATTTTGAACCATTTCACTCATTTCTTTCATGGCTTTTGGATCCATAGTGTCGTATTCAGCTCCAATAGTTAGGGTAGGAATAGTGATTTTATTTAAATCACTAGTTCGGTCCCACTCTTTTAGAACAGCATCTCCGACTACGCCAAATTCGCTGGGTCCTTGCATTTTTAGGTAAAGAGGATAATTCATGTTTGCAAAAGCCCTAAGGACTGGGTTAGGCCATTCACTAGGATTCATTCTCAATACATGTTCTGGATAATAGTGTTCCTCTATTAGTCCTAAATACGCGGGATTAGTATAGTCTTCATTGGCTTCAAAATTTTCAATTTCAGCCAGAACTTCTGGAGGTAACTGCGGCCCTAAAACTTCTTTGGCATAGGTTACATAATCAGGGATGGAACCCATCATATTTGAGACAATAAGCGCTTTCATATTGTGTTGGTATTTTAAGGCGTATTCAATACCTAAAATGCCCCCCCATGAATGGCCTAATATAACAAAATTTGAAGCGTCTAGTTGTAGGGCTTTTCTAACTTGTTCTACCTCTTCAACAAAACTGTCTATATTCCAAAGTCTTTCGTCATTTGGATTGTCGCTTTTTCCAGATCCCATTTGATCGTAGTAATAATATTCTACATTGCCCTGAGGGAAATACGAATCTGCAGCTTCAAAATATTCGCTGGTTGCTCCAGGACCACCATGCAATAAAAGTACTTTTGTAGTGGGATTATTACCGACTCTTTTGGTCCATACATTGAAAGTGCCCAGGGCGGTTTCTATAGGAATGATTTTTGTTCCTCCAGTAAACTTCGAGTCTGACTTGGAATAATCATAGTAAGCAGTCTCTTGGGGAGCTACTTCTTTGTTATTACAAGACATGCAAATCAAAATGGCGCTTAATAGTGTTAATTTAAATTTCATTTTATTAAGTATTAAGTTGATGATAAAAAAAGTAAATTGCATATTACAACAATAAATTTGAATTGCTTCATTTTAATCATTTATGTATGAATTTTTCTTATTTTTGTATCTGATAATTTTAATAAGATTTGTGCTATGTTAGATTTTGAATTTAGATCACACTGTCCAATCTCTAGTGCTCTAGATATTTTTGGTGATAAGTGGTCTTTAGTAATAATTAGAGATTTATTTATTGGCATAAACACCTACTCTGATTTCTTGAAATCTCCTGAAAAAATCTCTACTAATATTTTAGTAGATAGAATTAAAAAATTGAGGAGTCATGGAATTTTAGAGTTCAAAAGAGACGTAAATGACAATAAGATAAAGTACTATTATTTAACGGATAGTGGAATAGATTTATTTCCAATGATCATGAATTTATCATTGTGGTCTCGCAAACATTTACATGTTGAACCAGGTCCATTTTCTAATAGAGATTATGCATTAATTGATTTAAATGGGCTAGATTCATTCTTAAAAGAGACTACATCAAAATATATTAAAACTAGGGAGACTATTTTAAATTAAAAAGTCCAGTAATACCTTAATAATAAAGAAAGCCATTCCTTAGGAATGGCTTTCTTTATTAAGCGGAGTTTCTACTCGCGTTAATATTTCCGTATAAAGATCGGGTGACAATCTTTTCATAGATTTCTTTTAGCGGCGCATTTTGCCCTATTTTTTGAAGGGCGTATTGTTGGATCACCAATAACGGAAGGACTATATTTTCCCGGATCAGTACAGATTCTCTTGAAACAGCTTCTTTTTCCATGAGAATATTTAAGCCAGAAATGAGGAGTAATTTTTCTTTGGATAGGGTGTATTCGTCGTGAAGTATCTGCCAGAAATCGCCATACTCTGGGTCTTCTTTCATATAGCTGGTGAGTTCAAAATAACATTTGGCTAAAGCCATCATACTGTTTTGCATGAGTGCTTTAAAATAAGGCACTTCTTTAAACATCTCCTGTAGTTCTCCCAGTTTGCCCTCTGCCTCTAAAGAAGCAATGGCAGAACCAATACCAAAGTAGCCGGGGACATTTTGCTTGAGTTGGCTCCAAGAACCAACAAAAGAAATGGCCCTTAGATCAGAGAGCTCTAATTTGGCTTTTTGGCCTCTTTTTCCTGGCCTTGAGCCAATATTTGCTTTGGTATAATATTTAAGGGTACTCCTATTTTCTAAATAAGGCATGAATTTAGGATGCTGTTTTAAAGCGTCGTATTTGGTAAAACTTCTTTCGGACAGTGTTTCCATAAGCGCTCTGTGGGCGATTGAAATGGTGTTTTCCTTGCCAAAAATATTGTTAGACAATCCAGCGGTTAAGAGTTGCTCACAATTATATACAAACTGGTCTCTAGTACCATAAGTACTGGTAATGGTCTGTCCTTGAATGGTCAGTTGTATCTCATTATTGGCAATTTCTTTGGTTTGTGCAGCATAAAATCTATGTGTTTTTCCACCACCTCTTGCTGGAGGTCCACCACGGCCGTCAAAAAAGACCGCGCTTACGTCGTATTGCTTACAAACGCTTGTTAGGTTTTCTTTGGTTTTTAGAATAGACCAATTGGCTTTCACATAGCCTCCATCTTTTGTTCCATCTGAGAAACCAAGCATGATGGTGTGTTTATTCCCCCTCTTTTTAACGTGCTGCATATAGGCAGTTGTCTGAAAGAGCTCTTGCATGCTTTGTTCAGAAGTGTCCATGCCGTGCATGGTTTCAAAAAGGGGGACAATGTCAAAATGAATGTCTGCTTCTTTGTATCCGGACCACCTAAATAAAGCCCAAACAAATAAAACAGAAAATTTGTCCTCTGAATTACTAATAATATACCTATTGCAACCGTCTTGACCGTTCTTGGCTTGAATGTTTTTGAGGTTTCTGATATTTTTTAAGGTATCTGAAACGAGTGCATCTTCAAATTCATCAGGGGCCACTTCTAGATCTAAATGGAGTAATTTATCGGTGAGTGCCTCAGGGGATAGTTCCTCTAAAGACTCCTTTATAATACCGGCATGTTTTAAAATAGCCGTGATACTATTGAAATGAATGCTGTGGTCTTGTCTTATGTCTAAAGTGGCAAAGTGGGTTTTAAAGATCTTGACTTTATCTATTAAAGCGTCTAGATCTTTTAAATATAAACCAAAGTATTTAGAGACTAAGAGGTCTTTGATTTTCTGGAGTTCTCCAATCAAAAAGTCATAAGGCACTAAGGCATTAGCGTCAAACATACTGTCGTACAATGCTTTTCTAAGGCCTATTAAGGGCTCTTGAAGCGCTGTAAAACTTAATTTTTGATGCAGGGCTTTCAGGTCTTTGTAGTAACACTTCATGAGCGTGGTCCTTAATTCATCTGCTACCTGATCCGTCATTTCCGTAGTGACAAATGGGTTACCATCCCTATCTCCACCTGGCCAGAAGCCTAATTTAACAATATTATAATTGTTGAAATCTACTTGTGGGATATTTGTTTTAATATATGAAAAAAGGTCTCCAATGGCGTCATAATACACATTTCTTAAAATATGTATGATGTTTTTTGCCTCGTCTAAAGGAGTGGGTTTTTTACTGTTTAGCAAAGAGGTCAGCCCCAATTGTTGCAAACTCTTGTCTATTTCCGTGATATTATTCTCTACAATGAGCTTGCGCAAATCTGTCATAATATCTAAAACAGCTGGCGTATAGAATTGGGTGGGGTGTGCCGTTAGTATAATACGGGCACTGAAGTTGGAGAGTTTCTCCGCTACCTCATCCCAACTCTTGTTTTTATCAATAATTTGAAAATAATCTTTTATACTCAGAGAAGAACTATGCTTGTGAAGCTTAGGGAATGCTGCATCTTCCACACTGTCATAAAGCACCACCTGACGTTCCACATACTGGATAATACGAAACATAAAATCTATCTGTGATTCTTCTGTGGTGAGTCCGGCATAATCTTTAAAAAAACCTTCCAAAATTTGCTGTGGGTTTTTTCCAGCTTCCAAACCTTTTTTGCTCTGGTCTAATAGGAGTGGAATAAGCATACCTACATTTTCAATATTGCGGTAAGGGAGATTTAGAAAAAGGCTATTGTATACGTTAAACGTATTATTCACTGTTTTTTTAAATACTTCTAGGCGCTGTTGTTGCATGAGGGTCAATTTAAATTATACCGATTGTTATCATTATAACACCTCATAAATATCGGCATTATAAGGACATTGCGACTGGTTTGCGTCGCTATTTAACAAAATGAAAATTAAGGGTGTTATTTATGGGTAATTTCGCAATTAAATGAACCCCTGGATATGTTTTTTGAAATAGCTTGCACTCTCTGCCACACTTTCCATGGAGTTCACCGCAAAATTCCCACCCTGTTCTATATAGTAACGCTCTAATCCAGCGGTTTTGGCATTGGGAAGGACTTTGGTATAATCTATAGACCCATTACCAAGCTCCGTATAGTCTCTGGTCACTTTATCCATATCTTTAATATGCCACAATGGAAACCTTCCTGGAGCTTTTTCTATAAGTGCTTTAGGGGAAATGACGCCTGCATGCATGACCCAATAAAAATCTACTTCTATTTTAACCAAATCTGGATCAGTTTCTTCTAGTACCCAATCCATACCTGTTTTGTCACCATAGGTATTAAAGTCATAGCCAAAATTGTGGTAGGCCAATTTTAGGCCTGCGGCCGACACCTGAGCGCCAATTGCATTTAATTTTTGCACCAACAGGGTGTAGCCTTCTAAAGTGTGGTATGCGTCTCCTAGCTTTGGCCAAGTAATATAGTGATCTCCCAGTGCTTTAGCCCCTTCAATACAAGCGTCTACATAGTTTTTTAAGTCTGTTTCTGAAGCCTCCATAAGTCCAGGAAGTCCATAATGACCTGTATAAGTACTCAATTCAAGGTCTTCTAAAATAGTCTTGAATTCGTTGGCACTATACCCATAGTAGGTTTTGTTCACCGTGTCAAAGCCATAACTCTCAAAATCCGAATATCCCATGGCTTTTAATTTTTTAAGGGTGCCTACGGGATCTTTGGCCATAAAATCTCTTACCGTGTATAGTTGGAGTCCTAAAGGAAAAGAAGTATTAGAAAATGACACCACACAACTGCTCGGTATTAAAGCGAGTGCCGCTAATGCACTGCTTTGCTTTAAAAATGTATTTCTGTTCATTTAAAAGGTATTGGTCCATTAAATGTAATAAATTAATAATAAGCTAAGGTGAAGCCTCTTGTGTTTTAATCTTTTATCGTAATATTGCAATATATTAATATATAAAAATGGGAATCACTAAAACAGCTATTTTTACGGATCAAGACAATACCCTTGCCGCAATAGCAAAAGCCTTAGCACATCCTGCTAGAATTGCTATTTTAAAGCATTTAATTAAACAGGACAGCTGTATTTGTGGGGACTTGGTGTTGGAGATTGGTTTGGCCCAACCCACTATTTCTCAACACTTAAGCGTCTTAAAGCAAACCGGTCTTATCAAGGGAAATATTTCAGGCACCAGTGTTTGTTACTGTATAGACACAGAGGCTTGGCAGCAGGCAAACCAGACTTTTGCCGGTCTATTTGCTGCAGGAATGCCTACCTCCAATGATTGTTGTTAATTTAATACATATACCATGACACTATTAGCATTTATAAACGAATTAAAAAAAATGGAAACAATTGGGTTTCAATTGCCCAATGGCACCTTTGTGCCTCCTTATTTTCATGTCACTGAAGTAGGGAAAGTGACTAGAGACTTTGTAGACTGTGGTGGAACCATGCGTTCTAATTCAGTGGTTAATTTTCAACTTTGGTCTGCCGAAGATTACGACCACAGACTTCATCCTGAAAAACTAATTTCCATTATAGAGATGGCGCAAAAAGCCCTGGCTATTGGAGACCTTCCTATTGAAGTTGAATTTCAGGGACAAACCATAGAAACCTATGGGATAGCCACTCATGGAAGTCATTTTTTGCTCACCGCTAAGGCCACCGATTGTTTGGCTAAAGACAACTGTGGCATTCCTACAGACAAACCAAAACTAAGCCTTTCAGAGATGAACAAGAACGCATGTACACCAGGGAGTGGATGTTGTTAATTATAAATAGCATGAACACCCTATTATACAAAACTATTGAGGCCTTAGACTTGAATACGCTCTCTGAAGAGCGAAAAAACATCTTAGACCTATTGGTCGTTTTTATTCAAGAAAAGAAAACGGCACAAGCACTAGTAAAACTTCATTTTATTTGCACCCACAACTCTAGGCGAAGTCATTTTTCGCAAATTTGGGCCCAGGCTATGGCGGCCTATCATAAAGTGCCTCATGTGTTGTGTTATTCTGGGGGTACTGAAGCAACCGCTTTATATCCTATGATAATTAAAACCTTAGCAGCACAAGGTTTTGACATTTACCCTATCGCTGAGGGCGAAAACCCCATCTATGCTATTCACTATTCGGAAAGGTCCCTACCGCTCATAGGTTTTTCAAAAAAAATAGATCATCCTTTAAACCCTTCCAAAGACTTTGCGGCCATTATGACTTGCGACGCAGCAGACCAAGGCTGTCCTTTTATTGCTGGGGCAGAAAAGCGAATTGGACTGACCTTTAAAGACCCAAAAATCTCCGATGGCAGTCCACAGCAAGAAAGGGTTTACAGGGAGCGCAGTATTCAGATAGCCACAGAACTTAAATATGTATTTTCTCGAATTTCCTAAGCCATGAAAAAGCAATTATCCTTTTTAGACCAATACCTAAGTTTTTGGATTTTTTTAGCCATGGGTATGGGTGTGGGGATTGGGTATTTATTTCCCTATTTCCCTATTTTTATTAATGATTTAAGTGTAGGAACAACTAATATTCCCATAGCGATTGGACTCATTGTAATGATGTACCCGCCACTCGCCAAAGTCAATTATGCCCTCTTGCCTAAAGTATTTCAAAACGTAAAAATCTTAGGGGTATCCCTTTTATTAAATTGGGTGGTAGGTCCTATTTTGATGTTTGTATTGGCATTAACATTCCTCCAAGAGTATCCAGAATATATGGTGGGACTCATCTTAATTGGCTTGGCCAGGTGTATTGCAATGGTACTCGTTTGGAATGACTTGGCAGAAGGAAGTGCTGAATACGGTGCAGGACTGGTGGCTTTGAACAGTGTTTTTCAGGTATTTGCCTATTCTTTTTATGCTTGGTTGTTTATTACCGTTTTGCCGCCATACTTTGGATTTGAAGGGGCTATAGTAGACATATCCATAGGTGTTATTGCAGAATCTGTACTGATTTATTTAGGGTTTCCTTTTTTGATGGGCTTTTTGAGTAGAAAAATTTTAGTACCGCTAAAGGGTCTGGACTGGTATGAGAAAAAATTCATTCCTAGCATCTCTCCAGGGACACTTATTGCGCTATTGTTCACCATTGTGGTCATGTTTTCATTAAAAGGGGCGCTCATTGTGACTATTCCTTTAGATGTTCTAGTAATAGCATTTCCGTTACTCATTTATTTTAGCCTCATGTTTGTGATTGGCTTTTTTGTGACCAAAGCAGCAGGAGGAACCTATGACAAAACTGCAGCGGTGGCCTTCACCGCAGCCGGGAACAATTTTGAGTTGGCTATAGCCGTTGCTATAGGGGTTTTTGGATTAAATTCAGGCCAAGCATTTGCGGGTGTTATTGGCCCTTTGGTAGAAGTGCCTGCACTCATACTTCTGGTCAGGGTTTCTTTTTGGCTTAAGGCCAGATTCTTTAAATAGAACCATTCTACGTTTCTTTTCACCCTTAAAAGGCTTAGATATATGTATTTTAGCTCTTTAAACTTACCTGATGAGCATAGATAAATCTCTTTTGAAAAGAGCCAATGAGCAGTGCGAATGTTGTAATGCTACAGAAAAATTAGTGGTGTATGAACTGCCAGCATCTGCCACGAGTGGCCTAGAGGCCCAACTACTACTTTGTGAAAAATGTATTTCAGAAGCAGACGCAGAAGAGAGAGATCAAAACCATTGGCGCTGTTTAAATGACAGTATGTGGAGTGAAGTGCCTGCCATGCAAGTATTTGCTTGGCGCATGTTACACCGCTTAAAGTCTTTTGGATGGTCTGCAAGTTTATTGGAGCAAATGTACCTAGATGAAGCGCTTTTAAGCTGGGCAGCCGCTGCTGGAGATGGGGAAGAAAAACCAGATGCGGTCATTCACAGAGATGTAAATGGTGTTGTTTTAGAAGCTGGAGATTCAGTGGTGCTTATTAAGGACTTAAAAGTAAAAGGCAGCAGTATGGTTGCCAAACAAGGGACTGCGGTAAGGCGCATCTCTTTGGATAGAGAAAATGCCCAATATATTGAAGGCAAAGTGGGCGGACAAACCATTGTACTTATTACAGAATACGTCAAGAAACTCTAACGTACCTTGGCCCTTTTAATGAGCTTGGCAAACAAGCCTGGGAAGTACCTTTTCACATAAGCCGCATAACTTTCACGGCCTATATAGACTTCTCTTTTGCCATGCTTTAATGCGTTGATTATTTTTTTGGCGCATTGTTCCGCGCTAATCCCATTGGCTTGTGCCTGATCCATAATACCTATAGCCTCTCCGTTGGGACCCAAGGCATTTACGGAGACCTGTGTTTTAACAAAACCTGGCGCTAACAAGCTAACAGAAATACCACTGTCTTCTAATTCAGCCCTTAGGGAATCAAAAAAACCGTGCAATGCGTGTTTAGAGGCAGCATAGCCAGACCTATATGGCGAGGGAATTATACCGGTAAGACTGGTGACTACCCCAAAGTGTCCGCGTCCATTTTTCAGCATGGAGGGTAAGATTGCTTTAGTGAGACTGACCGTGCCCAAGTAGTTTGTGTCTATGAGTTTTTTGTCTACTGAGAAGTCAGTGTCTTTGACAAGTGAACGCTGGCTAATTCCTCCATTGTGAATGAGAAGGTCAACAGCCCCCACTTTTTCAAGCACCTCTGCCACCTTTTTTTTATGGCTTTCCGTGTCTTCAAGATCCAGTATTTGCAGGTGAATACGGGCGTTTTTATGGCACAGTTCCTCAGCTTCTTCCAAGGTTTTTTCTCTTCTTGCAGAAAGAATTAAGGTACAGTCTTGAGAAGAGATTTCTTTGGCCAATGCCAAGCCTATTCCAGAAGAGGCTCCGGTGATCCAAATGGTTTTGTTTTTGAAAAATGCGCTCATGACAATAATTTTATCTGCAATTTATCAATATTTTATCACAACTAAGACCGCAATAACTTTAGGTTTTTTTTATATTTAATGAAACCTAATTTTTTTGATATGAAACCAATCACTGCTTTTTTTGTCAGCTTATCGCTACTAGCTTCTTTTTCCCTATTGGGTCAAGAGAATATCACTCCTGAAAAAAATGAGGCACTTAAAACATTGGCTATACAGTGGGTGCAAGACAATGAGAAACTGAGTCAGGTAATGGTAGACAAAATATTTAGCTTTTCAGAATTGGGATTCCAAGAAGAAGCCTCTTCAAAGTACCTAACAGATCTTTTAAAAAAAGAGGGGTTTACAATAGAGTACGGGGTCTCAGGTATACCAACTGCCTGGTTTGCTAGATGGTCAAATGGCCCAGGTCCAGTAATTGCTTTAGGTAGCGATGTGGATTGCATTCCAAAGGCCTCTCAGTACCCTGGAGTGGCTTATCACAAGCCAATTGTTGAGGGCGCACCTGGTCACGGAGAGGGGCATAATGCAGGAATTCCTTTAAATATTACTGCTGCTTTTTCAGTTCAAAAAATTATGAAAAAAGAAAAAATTGGAGGTACACTAGTCTTGTGGCCTGGAATTGCAGAGGAATTAGTAGCTGCCAAAGCATGGTACACTAGAGATGGTTTATTCGACAATATTGATTTATGTATTTTCACCCATGTGAGTAGTAATATGGGTGTCTCTTGGGGCCAATCTTCAGGGACTGGTTTAATTTCAGTAGCATACACTTTTGATGGAGAGGCTGCTCATGCAGCAGGCGCTCCGTGGAGAGGTAAAAGCGCTTTAGATGCTGCAGAACTCATGAATATTGGGTGGAATTATAAAAGAGAGCACTTAGATCCTTTAAAAAGGTCTCACTCTATTTTTACAGATGGAGGTGACCAACCTAATGTTGTCCCTTCTAAAGCGACAATTTGGTATTATTTTAGAGACGTTACTTACCAAGGAATCATGGAAATGTATGCCACAGCAAACGATATTGCTAAAGGCGCCTCACTCATGACAGGAACAGAGGTAAATAGTGAGATTTTAGGAACTGCTTGGCCCAGACATTTTAATAAGGTTATTGCCGAAACAATGGATGCCAATATTCAAAGTATAGGTTTGCCCACTTGGTCAGAAGCAGATCAGACGCTTGCAAAAGCGGTTCAAAAAGAAGTATCCTCTAAAACTACAGATGGCTTAGCGACCACTTTAAAAGGCATTCAGCCTCCTGTAGAACAGCCAGTAAGTGGGGGAAGTGACGACATTGGGGACGTTTCTTGGACAGTACCTACTGTCACGCTTCGTTTTCCGTCTAATATTCCGGGTCTTCAAGGCCACCATTGGAGCAACGCAATTGCAATGGCTACGCCCATCGCTCACAAAGGAGTTACTGCTGGAGCTAAGGTAGTTGCTGCAACTGTTTTAGACTTGCTCTTGAAACCTGAATTGGTTAAAGAGGCTTGGACCTATTTTGACGAGGTTCAGACCAAAGAAACCAAGTACACGCCAATGATTACTAAGCAGGACGCACCACCAATCTATTTGAATAAAAATATCATGGAACAATATAAACCTGCTTTGAAAACTTTTTACTACAACGAAAAAAAGTACGACACTTATTTAGAACAACTGGGGGTGAGTTATCCTACTTTAAAAAAAGAATAGTTTCACTATTAACCCTTCCATAATGATTCAATACCACTTAGAGACACCCTATTTCTAAGGAGTTTAAGGCGTTGTTTGAAGTATTTTTTTTGGGAAGCACTGCCTTGTTTGGAGACGGTTTTTTGTATTCTTTGAAATACTTTAATGCCAGCGGATCCTTTGAATTGATATGGATTTACTTGAAAGATAAAACTGTTGAGGTGTCTTTTCCAGGCCAAGGCCGATGCCTTTTCGTTTCCCAATACACCCATTGTGACCCTTTTGAAAAACCGAGGGTCATTTGAGGTGTCTATGAGTCGCTCTGGGTGGAGTTTTTCCATCTCTAAAAAATGGTTCACCCAAAGGGATAAGGTTTCTGTGGTTTGGGTTTTTTTAGTAAAAATAAAAACCCCAAGGACACTGTTAAAAACAAAAGGGGTATAGGAGAGTTGTTGGGCCAAATAGGCTTGTAATTGGCCTTGTTTTGGTCTGTCCAAAAACAAGGCCTTACAATCTTTGGGCGGTTTAATAACCAGTTTGCAAACCACCTGATTACTTATTTAAGATCAAAACGATCCAACTCCATTACTTTAGTCCAAGCTGCGACAAAGTCACATAAGAACTTGTCTTGGCTGTCATCACAAGCATACACCTCAGCTAATGCGCGCAATTCAGAATTAGAACCAAAGATAAGGTCTACCCTAGAAGCACTCCATTTAAGGGCGCCCGTTTTTCTATCCCTTCCCATAAAGAGGTCTTCTTCTTCATTTGCGGCTTCCCATTTGGTGCTTAGGTCTAAAAGCTGTACAAAAAAATCATTGCTTAAAGCCCCTTTGTTTTTAGTAAAAACTCCGTGGGTACTTCCATCATAATTTGTGTCTAGCATGCGCATTCCCCCAACTAAAACGGTCATTTCAACAGGGCTAAGGGTCAATAATTGTGCTTTGTCTAATAGTAACTCTTCATCTGAAACAGAGAACCTGGTTTTTACATAATTTCTAAACCCGTCTGCCTGTGGCTCAAGTACTGCAAAAGAAAGCACATCTGTTTCTTCTTGACTGGCGTCTGTTCTTCCCGGAGTAAAAGGCACGACTATTTTGTGCCCTGCTGCAGCTGCCGCTTGTTCTATTCCTACACTTCCCCCAAGCACAATTAGGTCTGCTAAAGATACTTGAGTAGCATGTGCTGCGTTAAAAGCGTTTTTGATTTCACGGTATTTGTCTAGTACCTTTGCTAGGGTCTCCGGCTGGTTTACGGCCCAATCTTTCTGTGGTGCCAAGGCTATCCTTGCACCATTGGCACCACCTCTTTTATCCGAGCCTCTAAAAGTACTGGCAGACGCCCATGCAGTTTGCACCATTTCTGCATTGGTTATGCCACTATTGGACAATTGTTGTTTTAACGCTTTAATGTCAGTTTCGTTGATTATTGGGCCAGAAGTTGCTGGGATAGGGTCTTGCCAAATCAAGGTCTCTTGTGGCACTTCTTCTCCCAAATAAAGCGATTTAGGCCCCATATCTCTGTGGGTTAATTTAAACCAAGCCCTAGCAAAAGCGTCTGCGAATTCGTCGGGATTCTCATAGAAGCGTTTCGAAATTTTTTCATAGATAGGGTCTTCTCTCAGGGCAATGTCAGAGGTAAGCATCATGGGAGCATGACTTTTATTTGGGTCATGTGCGTCTGGAACCGTTCCTACACCACCATTATTTTTTGGTTTCCATTGGTGCGCTCCTGCAGGACTCTTAGTGAGTTCCCACTCGTATCCAAATAAATTTTCAAAGTAATTGTTGCTCCATTTGGTTGGGGTAGTGGTCCAGGTAACTTCTAAACCAGAGGTAATGGTGTCTCCTGCATTTCCAGTGCCAAAACTATTTTCCCATCCCATGCTCTGCGCCTCAATAGGTGCTCCAGCAGGTTCTGGGCCTACATATTCGTCTGGATTAGCCGCTCCATGTGTTTTACCAAAGGTATGACCTCCAGCGATTAAGGCTACTGTTTCTTCGTCATTCATGGCCATTCTTCCAAAAGTTTCCCTAATGTCTCTGGCAGAAGCCAAAGGATCAGGGTGTCCGTCTGGTCCCTCTGGGTTCACATAGATAAGACCCATTTGCACTGCAGCGAGTGGGTTTTCTAGATCCCTGTCCCCAGAATACCTTTGGTTTTCCAGCCATTTTCCTTCAGAGCCCCAATAGATATCTTGCTCAGGTTCCCAAATATCTTCTCTTCCACCCCCAAAACCAAAGGTTTTAAAGTCCATAGATTCTAAGGCACAGTTTCCTGCGAGAATCATTAGATCTCCCCAAGATATTTTGTTGCCGTATTTTCTTTTAATGGGCCAAAGCAAGAGCCTTGCCTTGTCTAAGTTTCCGTTGTCTGGCCAGCTATTTAGAGGGGCAAAACGCTGTGCGCCGGTTCCTCCGCCACCACGTCCGTCTGCTATTCTATAGGTTCCTGCACTGTGCCAAGCCATGCGAATAAAGAAAGGACCGTAGTGTCCAAAGTCTGCCGGCCACCAATCCTGAGAATCGGTCATGAGGTTGTATAAATCTTGCTTGAGCGCTTTTAGGTCTAAGCCTTGGAATGCTTTTTTATAGTCAAAGCCTTCATCCATAGGATTAGATGCTTTGCCGTGTTGTCTGAGTATATTAATATTGAGTTGGTTGGGCCACCAATCTTTGTTTGAGGTACCTTTTCCTGCGGCACTTTTAATGGCTCCTTGTGAGAAAGGACACTTCGCGCCCTCATTTCCTGAATAATGTTCCATAATTGCTGTGACTTTTTATTAGACCACAACAAGTTATATTAGATTTAGGTATGAAAAGAATAAAACCTATTGTTTTTTCTTATAATGAAATTGAACGGCTTTATAAACTACAACCTGTTGTAATCTGGTTTCCAGTTTTTAATAGCCATTTTAATCTCTTTTTGGGTCAATTGTTCTTTAATTGCTCGGTCTATTAATGGCAAAAATTCCTCATCTGGCGCAAAGCGGAGGGCAATGATTTGTCCCATTCGAAGTTCTGTGGGCAACAATTTCCCGGTGAGTACGTAATGTCTCAAGCTTTCTTCTGCTCTTATAGCCCTGTCTTGTGCTTTTAAGGGGAATTGTCTGGTGTACCACATCATGACAACAAATATCCAAGAGGTTAAAATAAATAAGGTAGCAGGGTAGGCGTGTCCTTCTTCTGCCAATAATAAGTAACTCACACCACCGCCTAAAAGGGCGAGTATGCTTAAAAATAACAAACCGTGAAATCCTTTGATTAGTATGGGATGGTTTTTAAAATTTTGTTCCGTTTTCATATATATGTTTTACCCAAAAATAGAATAAATTTTGGGTAAAACCTTTTTAGGCCTCCAGAAGTTTAAGTATTACTATAGCCTAGGCAATCCCAAAGGCACTTCCATGAGTAAAATTTCACTGTCTTCAAACGCTTTTATGTCAAATTCATTGGCTTCGGTAATCCCTAATCCATCTCTGTGTGATAAAAGTGTACCAGCGACTTCCAATGAGCCTTGAATAACAAAAGCGTACACCCCATTGTTTTTTGGGTCTTTTAATCGGTATTTTAGTTCAGTTCCTTTTTCTAAGCTTCCCAAATGGAACCAAGCATCTTGGTGTATCCAGACCCCTTGATCATTTGGGTTTGGAGAGAGTATTTGCTGAAGTTTGTTGGCGCTTTGTGTTGGGTCTAAAGTAATTTGTTGGTACCTGGGAGTGACCCCTTTTACTTTAGGTATAATCCAGATTTGTAAAAATTTAACCGTTTTGTCTTTATTGGCGTTGTACTCACTGTGTTCAATCCCACTTCCTGTACTCATTACCTGAACATCGCCATTTTTAATCAGGGCCTCAGTTCCGGTATTATCTAGGTGTTTTAAGTCTCCCTCTAATGGGATAGAAACAATTTCCATGTCTCTATGGGGGTGAGTGCCAAAACCCATGCCTCCTGCTACGGTGTCGTCATTCAACACCCTGAGTACGCCAAAATGATGCCGCTCTGGATGCTGGTATCCGGCAAAGCTAAAAGTATGGTGAGATTGCAGCCAACCGTGGTTGGCATTTCCCCTGCTGTCTGAAGTATGTAAGACTGTTTTCATAATAAAAAACTAAATGTTTATACAACTATTGTATATACAAATGTAATAAAATATTTAATATGCAATTATAGAACCCTATCAAAATATTTGGGAAAATTCTTTTTCTGTTATATTTTTAATAAAAAAAGTCATGAAAGCACTTGTTTCTATAGTAATTTTTGGCCTAATGGTGGGTTGTGGGTCTTTAAAAAGCAATACCCAAACTTTGACGCAAACACCTGGTATAGCAAAAAAGCAAACAGTTGTAAAGCAACTACCACCCAACACCGCTTCTAACAAGTACAGCAAGAAGCGGCTGGTAAAACAATAATTTTCTATTTATTATGTGGAACATTCCTATTCATCTGGAGCAGTTCTACCTCAGTAGCATTCACGCCTAAAAGGAGTTGGCTA
>ENA-UPTJ01000847-UPTJ01000847.1-marine-metagenome-genome-assembly--contig:-NODE-847-length-17939-cov-4.320622_pt1 | contig 17939 bp, 16 predicted proteins | sample MGYA00238168_ERZ767080 | MGnify/ENA primary metagenome ERZ767080 (study PRJEB28935, sample SAMN06266237) | marine metagenome | isolation source: Columbia River Estuary | place: USA:Columbia River Estuary... | reverse complement strand
ATTCGTTCTCAAGTAATGCTCTTGTGCGCTTTACTACGTTTGCATTGAAAGCACCACACAAACCGCGATCACTTGTTATAACTACCAAAGTGACTTTTTGAAGTTCTCTTTGTTGGAAGTAACCAGCCAATTTCTCATCGTCGGCACTTTCTTGAAGATTCGACATGATGCCCTGCAATTTCAAAGCATAGGGACGCATACGAACGATGGCATCGCTCGCTTTACGCAATTTCGTTGCACTCACCAATTTCATAGCTTTGGTTATTTGCTGTGTACTGATGGTAGACGAAATTCTAGCTCTGATTTCTTTTTGATTCGACATAATGACTCGAAGCTTTTAATTAAGCTGTATAATTTTTAGCTAATTCAGCACCAACTGATTCAAGAACCTTGGTAACATTTTCATCAATTTTACCAGTTTTCAAAGAATCCAAAACGTCTTTGTGCTTATTTTCTAAATATTCAACGTAAGCTACTTCAAATTCGCGAACACGATTTACTGGGATGGTACGCAACAAGTTTTTAGTACCCAAATAAATCATTGCGATCTGTTTTTCAACTGATTGAGGACTGAATTGAGCTTGCTTCAACATTTCCACGTTACGTGAACCTTTATCAAGTACAGATTTAGTCGCAGCATCTAAATCAGAACCGAATTTTGCAAACGCTTCCAATTCACGGTATTGCGCTTGGTCAAGCTTCAATGTACCAGCAACTTTTTTCATTGACTTGATTTGTGCATTACCTCCTACACGAGATACAGAGATACCCACGTTAATAGCAGGACGAACACCTGAGTTAAACAAGTTAGATTCCAAGAATATTTGTCCGTCAGTAATTGAAATTACGTTCGTCGGAATATACGCAGAAACGTCACCTGCTTGAGTTTCTATGATTGGTAATGCGGTCAATGAACCACCACCTTTAACTTTTCCTTGCAAACTTGCAGGCAAATCGTTCATTTTTGAAGTGATTTCATCGTTAGAATTCAATTTACAAGCACGCTCAAGAATACGGCTATGCAAATAGAATACGTCACCTGGATAAGCCTCACGCCCTGGAGGACGACGCAACAACAAAGAAACCTCACGGTATGCAACCGCTTGTTTTGACAAATCATCGTATACTACCAATGCAGGTAAACCTAAATCACGGAAATATTCTCCGATAGCACAACCCGACATAGGAGCAAAGAACTGAAGCGGTGCAGGAGCAGAAGCTGGAGCTGATACTACTACGGTGTAAGCCATAGCACCATTCTCTTCCAAAGCTTTAACTACTTGCTTTACTGTTGATTCTTTCTGTCCACAAGCTACATAAATACAATATACTGGTTTACCAGCTTCAAAGAATTCTTTTTGATTAATGATGGTGTCAAGAGCGATGGCAGTTTTACCAGTTTGACGATCACCAATGATTAACTCACGTTGTCCACGACCGATTGGAATCATAGCGTCAATAGCTTTGATACCAGTTTGTAAAGGTTCAGTTACAGGTTCACGGAAAAGTACTCCTGGAGCCTTACGCTCAAGAGGCATTTCAAACATTTCACCTTGGATTGGTCCTTTACCATCAATTGGTTCACCCAACGCATTTACAACACGTCCGAGCATACCGTGACCTACATTCAAAGAAGCGATTTTGTTGGTTCTCTTAACCTTATCACCTTCTTTAATATTGATACTGCTACCCATCAATACCGCACCAACGTTGTCTTCTTCAAGGTTTAACACCACGGCGCGTACACCGTTTTCGAATTCAACAAGCTCACCACTTTGAACTCCGAAAAGTCCATAAATACGAGCAATACCGTCTCCAACTTGGAGTACAGTACCTACTTCTTCTAAACTTGCAGCACTGCTAAAACCTGAAATTTGGTCTTTTAAAATGCTGGATACTTCGTCTGGCCTGATTTGTGACATAATGTTATGCGATTTGAAGTTCTTTTTTAAATTTATTAATTTGAGTAACTACCGTATTATCATATATTTTTCCATCGAACTCTACGGTCAATCCACCCATTAATTCTTTATCAATTTTGGTGGTAAGTTCAACAGATTTTGCTTGAGTATTTTCAAGCACATAAGCTTCAATTTGTTCGAGTACGGTTTTATTCAACTCAACAGCTGAAGTTACCTCAACAGAAACAATTTGATTCTTTTTATTAAACTCTTTCAAAAATACTCTTCCCATAGCCGGAATATACGCTTCTCTATATTTAGAAATCATCAAAGAGTATAGGTTACGGGTTATTTCATTTGAAGAAGCGAAAATCTTTTCAATGGCCTCTTTTTTTACAGCCATTTTATACAAAGGACTTTCTAAGAACATTTCCAGATCTCTATTTGAATCTGTTAAATGGAGCATATGCTCAATATCTTTTTTTACATCGTCTAACAAACCTTTTTCCGATGAAATATCGAAAAGTGCCTTAGCGTAGCGCGATGCAATTTTATACTCTGACATAGTCCGTTATGCGCTAGCTTTTTGGGTTAAGTCTGTCAGGTGGTGAGCAATCAGCTTTTGCTGTGCTTCATTGTTTTCAAGTCTATCGGAAACTAATTTTTCAGCAATCTGAATTGAAAAACTTGCTACTTCTTTCTTTAGTTCATCCATAGCTGCATTTTTCTGTTTGCTGATTTCATCATTTGCACGAGAAATAAGCTTTTTAGCTTCTTCTTCTGCAGATGTTTTAGCTTCGCCAATGATTTTTTCACGCATTTCTCTTGCCTCTTTCAACATGGCATCACGTTCAGAACGAGCCTGAACAAGAAGCTGCTCATTTTCACCCTGCAAACGAGCCATTTCAGCTTTCGCTTGCTCGGCTTGAGTCAGTGCATTGTGAATCGTTTCTTCCCTTTCTGAAATTGAACTCAAAATGGGCTTCCATGCGAATTTGCGCAAGATGAACAACAAGATGGAAAACGTAAGTCCCATCCAAAATACCAAACCTATTGCGGGTGTTACTAATTGCATTTTTTTTAATTTTTAAAAAATCGGGGACCCGTAAAGATCCCCGATGGATATCTTATAAGAAAAGAATCAACAAACAAACAACGATTGCAAAGAATACAGCACCTTCGATAAGAGCTGCAGCAACAATCATATTTGCACGGATGTCACCGGTTGATTCTGGCTGGCGTGCGATAGATTCCATGGCACTACCACCAATTTTACCGATACCGATACCTGCGCCGATAGCTGATAAACCTGCGCCAATTGCGGCACCCATTTTGCTGTAAGCAGCGGCCAAATCTGCTGCTTGGAGAAGCGTGTTCATTAAACTCATATTTATTTTATTTATGTGTTGGTTTTAATTTTAGTGATGTTCTTCTGCGTGATGATGTTCTTCTGTTGCCATTCCAATGTAGATAGCAGATAGAAGAGTGAATACAAATGCCTGTAGGAAGGCAACTAACAACTCTAACAGACTCATAAAGACTGTGAAAGCAACGCTTAAAGGACTTACAGCAAATCCTAATCCGGTACTCATTCCACCGAAAATAAAGATTAAACTAAAAAATCCTAGAATGATGATATGTCCTGCTGTAATATTAGCAAAAAGACGCAGCATCAATACAAACGGCTTTAAAAACACACCCAAGATTTCAATTGGGATGATGATGATATACATCCAAACCGGAACATCGGGCATGAAAATATGTTTCCAATAGTATTTATTACCAGAGAATGTAACAGTAATGAATACTACTAATGCCAAAACCATGGTTACAGCAATATTACCTGTGACATTCGCTCCACCGGGGAAAATTGGTATTAATCCGAATAAATTGTTTACAAAGATGAAAAAGAAAATAGTCAAGAGTAAAGGCATGAATTTATTGGTCTTGGCACCAATCGATGGTTTTGCTACATCATCGCGTATGAATAAAATCAAAGGCTCGATGAGATTGTAAAAACCTTTGGGGGCCTTACCTTGGCGGCTAGTATAGTGCCTAGACATACTCACAACTACCAATGTTAAAAACAATGTTGCTACCATCATAGCCGCAACATTCTTTGAAATTGAAATATCGTAGATTGCTTCGGTGTTGGCTTCATCTTCCCAAACAACATGCCCTTCATGGTCTAATTTAAATCCTTCATAAGGCTCATGTCCATGGTGAAAATTTGAAGATGAAAACAGGGTTAAACCTTTAGATTCGGTATATAATATTACGGGTAAGGGAATACTTACCGCTTCTGAACCTTCACCCCATAAATGCCAATCATGAGCATCACCTATGTGCTCCATGATCATTTTTCCTGGATCGTACTTTGACTCAGCGTGCTCAGTATTTGCATGATCCGCACTTTCATGTGCCGAAGTTACATGTCCTTCATGATTTTCTTCGGATACAGCTGTAGTGTTATTTAATACGTTTTCACCCGAATGATTTTCTAAGTTAGCGAAGGCCGATCCGACCCAAAATAACATAAAAGCGAGTGTTACAGTAAACTTTACCTTAAAAGCGCCTCTCACAAAGTATTGAATATCAGACATTTGGTTATTTTTTGACTTCCTGCGAATCGGGGCGCAATTTAGAGGAGATTTTAGATATTTCAAAGAAAAGAAATAAAATAAAACTAAAAATATATACTACTACGAATCCTATGTCAACTTTACCCAAATTAAATAAGCTGATTGCCAAGAAAATAACCGAAAGAAATAGCCTCAACATAGAACCTATCATAACCCTTCGAATGGATTTATTAGCATCTCCGTTATGATTTTCTATAAATCTGTGAATTACAGAAAACACCAGCAAATTGTATATAACTGCAACGTATGCTAGTGATGGAAGTGTATATTGCATGATCTGTTGGGCAAGCCCAATACTAATGATCATAATGATTGAAACCAATAATATTCGTTTCTCGTATTGATTTATGAAATTCATTTAATGTGTTTTATCGAATTGAAGACTTGATAGAGTGAAACTCCTAACCCCAGAAATACTCCTGTTACTGTGAAAATAGGAAAAGAAGTCCATTTGAATGTATCAATATATCGTCCTAAAAAAACAAAGACAAGTATTGAAGATATCATCTGAAATGCCAAAAATGAATACTTCAAAAAACCGCTATTGTTTTTGGGGGACATTAAACTGATTTCGAATTTGCACTTCCGTGGGAGTTGTTCAATTTCAAAGAATCACCCATAGTACACTTTCCGTTAAACTGTGCACCTTGTTCGATGATGATTTGCAGTGTCGAAATATCACCTGTAACTGTAGATTTGCCATGCAATACCGTAGTTTTATCTGCGGTTATATTGCCTAAAACCTCACCTGAAACATTTATATCACCTGCAATAATGTTTCCATTAACTTTACCTGACTCTCCTATTACGAGCTTTTGTCCGACCTCAACATTTCCATCTACTTGACCGTCAATACGAATATCTCCGTTACACACAATATTCCCTTTAATGACCGTTCCTGAACCTATGAGATTCAATAAAGTTTGGCCACCGATGGCAGGTTTAGCTTTTGAACTTCCCAACATGTTCTGCAAAGATAATCAATTATTAGCAGGATTTGGACGTTGAGAAGTAGAATCGTAGAGGGTTTCCTTACCAGAAAGAAGATTGTTTAAAACCTCAGCTTTTGAATTTCTAATTTCTACTTGATTCTTTAATTCATCAAGTTGTTCATGTAATTCCAATATTTCTGACCTTGCAGAGCTCGGCAATTCTTTTGGCAATAAATTTTGAACCGGAGTATATGCGAATATCCAATAAAAAACCAAGGAAAACAGAATCAATAAGCCACTAAAAATGCTTAAAACATTCAGCAATGTTAGGCGAACAGACGCAACTTCTGCGAAAGACTCATCATTTATTAATACAAAACGATGTTTGTTACGAAGTTTAGAGATAATTTTGCTGCGTTTGCTTTTCATAATACTCTGTGACCAATATTTTTTCAAAAATATCGTTTTCTAGAAACAAATCTATGTACTTCAAAGGTAAGTTTACCTATTACACCCTATTAGTGACTCTTTTATTTTTGGGAGGATATTCCTGCAAAAATGAAAATGCTTGGGCCAATAAAGAATGGCATAATACCCTTGCCCATTACAATAAGTTCTTCAATGCAGAACAAAATTGGTTAACAACACTTGAAACAGTAAGAGACGGATATAAAGAAGATTTCAGACAACCCATTGAACTCTTTAATTACGGTAGTTTAGAGTCTTTACAATCCAATCTGGCTGCTATGGACGATGTGATTAAGCGTTCCAGCACCATGATCGATAAACATCCAAAAAGTCGCTGGGTAGACGATGCTTACCTACTTACAGGAAAGGCATATCTCTTAAAAGGAGATGCAACAGCAGCAATAAATATTTTTGATTTTGTAAATAGTCAATACCCTGATCCAGAAATTAAATTTTTAGCAAAACTTTGGACAGTAAGAGCTTTACTTTTAAAAAACAAAATTGTAGATGCTGAAGCCCTTGCAATGAACCTGTTGGAGAGTCCAGAACTACCCAAAAAACTAAAACCTTTGGCGCAATTCACCTTAGGGGCAGTTTATCACAAGGAAAAGAAATACCACTTGTCACAAAAACTGTTGATTGAAGCACTTCCATTTATAAAGAACAGGATGGATAAATACCGAACCTATTTTGCCATTGGTCAGGCCAGTCAAGCGACAGAAAATTATGCTCAAGCTGAGTTATTTTATGGAAGAATCCCCAGGTACAACCCACCCTATGAAATTGCGTTTAACGCACAAATTGAACAAGTAAGTATTTTAAGTGCCAAACAAAAAAACTACTTAAAAGCCAATAAAATCCTTCAAAACATGCTAAAAGACGATAAGAACATTGACTATCGCGGTCAAATTTATTATCGGATTGCATTGAACCAAATTAATTCAAAACAACTTAATCAGGCTTTCAATACTTTAAAGACATCTGTACAATTTTCAAAATCAGATAAAACCCAATTAACTTCGTCATATTTGAAGTTGGGAGATTTATATTTTGAGCAAAAAAACTACGAAACTTCGGGACTTTATTACGATAGTGCAATGAAATCTCTGGATGAAAAACATCCAGAATTTGAAACCATCGCCGCAAAAAATGAAATTCTTTCAGATCTATTGGAACATCTTTTGAGAATCAGAAACAATGACTCTCTTATCCGGATGGCCACTGATGAAAACTTCCGAAAGGATAAAATAAAATTAGCAAAAAAAGCAGAAAAAGATCTTGCTGATAAACTTCAAGCAGAGAAAGAGCTACAAGCTCAAAAAAACAATAGAAATAACAGTGTTATGCCTGGCGGAATGCCATCTCCTACTATGAATTCAGGTGGAAGTGGAAGCAGTTTCCCATTCTATAATGTGGTAACCAGGAAAAATGGCATCAATGAATTCAATAAGAAATGGGGTTCAAGAATCAACCGAGACTTTTGGCGATATAATGTCAAGTCGACAGAATTTGCTAATGCCACTTCACAATTAAATTCGAATTCAAATACAAACACAAACGACCCTGATAATTCTCAATCAGAAAAATCAACAGTTGATTCAAACTTATTGAAAAACGTACCTTCTGACGAACGAAAATATTACGCTGATTTACCTTTTGATTCTAAAAAACAGAGTTTAATGAATCAGGAAATTGAGGTTTCTTTATTTGAGTCAGGCGGAATTTATTCAAACAGATTACAAGAATACAACCAAGCAATAGCTCAATATGAGCAACTGATAAAAATTAATCCAACAACGGCCTACAAGCCACAATTGTATTATGAGTTGTCAAAATTATATAGATTGCTTTCAGATTCTTCAAAGTCACTAAATTATCGTTCTTTGTTGCAGGAGGAATTCCCCAACAGTATTTATGTTAAAATGTTAGATAATCCGACTGCATCACTGGAACAAATATCAACTGAAAACAATAACAATGGAATCATTCAAAATTGTTATGATACGTTGGTTTTGTTGTTTCAAAACCAAAAATTCAAAGATGCTATCGACTATAAACTAAACACCGACAAGCTTTATTCTGGAAATGCACTTCAACCGCGATTTGATTTCATCTATGCAATGTGTTTGTTGAAATCAAACAATCCTAAAGCTATGGCATATTTTGAACAAATCACTCAAGATTATCCCAATACTGATGTGGCTGAACGGTCTATTAGCCTAATTAATGCGGTTGAGCGAATGAAAAATCCCCCAACGGATTCTGCCCAAAATCTTAATGAAGGATTGTACATACAAGACCAACCAAATAAGCCCATGTTCTGCATTATGTTCATTCCGAAAGGGTCCAATACTAACTTAATCAAAGCCGGCTTAAATGACTTGAATAACAAAGAATTTTCTTTTGATGAATTAATCATGGGCAGAACTATACCAATCAGCACTGGCAACCTCATTCTCATTGAAAATTTCCCAAATCTTCAAAAAGCTAAATTTTACCAACAGTACCTTTCCAAACAACAAGATTATTTCGCTTCTAAGGGACTCTTTGAGTACCAAATTGTAACAATCAATGAAGATAATTTGCAACGCCTCATTGGTAATATGAATTGGAAATCTTATCTAGATTGGTTTAAGATTCAAAATCCTTAAATTCGTGGTTGAATGCGCGATTTTAAATTCATCCGATTTATTTGGTTGTCCCTTTTAGGAATTATCCTATTCTCGTTTCTATTCTTTTTTTCAGTCGCAAAGGGATTTTTAGGAGAAATGCCTCAAGTGGAAGATTTAGAACATCCTAAAAATGCTTTAAGTTCAGAAATAATAGGTGAAGATGGTGTAGTCATTGGCAGCTTTTTCCTTGAGAATCGAACAAATATTGATTATTCAGAATTAAGTCCACATGTAGTAAATGCGCTAATTGCTACCGAGGATATTCGATTTTATTCGCATTCAGGTATTGATTTAAGAGGTACGTTGCGGGCGGTTGCCAGCTTGGGTACTGATGGTGGAGCAAGTACAATTACCCAACAGTTATCTAAAAACTTATTCAGTCGATTTGATCGTCCTTCCAATAAAATGGGACGAATCATGCAAAAATTTAAGGAGTGGGTAATTTCCGTAGAGCTGGAAAAAAGATACACCAAAAATGAAATATTGGTTATGTATTTGAATACGGTACCTTTTTCTGGTGTTTCTTTTGGAATTGACGCTGCTTCTAAGGAATTTTTTAATAAAACTCCTAAAGAATTAAACATAGAGGAAGCCGCTGTTTTGATTGGAATGCTTAAAGCAAACCACAGATATAACCCTAAATACAATCCCGAAAACTCCCTAAATCGCCGTAATACCGTTTTGGGACAAATGAGTAAATACGGATACCTTTCGAAAGATAGTTTTGAGTTATTGAAAGTCCTCCCGATTAAACTGGATTATAGACCGACATCTTCTCAAGGGGTTGCTCCATATTTTAAAACCGAATTAGGGGAATATCTTAAAAAATGGTGTTCGGATAAAGGGTTTAATTTATATCGCAGCGGATTAAAAATTTACACCACAATCAACAGCGAAATGCAGAAAGAGGCAGAAAAAGCCGTGCAAATGCATCTTTCTGAATTCCAAAAGAAATTTGATAAGAGCTGGGGAAAAGATAAACCTTGGAGATATATCACTGACCGAAGAGTCATTCCAGATTTCATTGAAACCCATATGCGCAGAACGGAAAGGTATAGAGCGCTTAAAGATGAATTTGGCAACGATGAAAAACGCATTTGGGCTGAGTTAAAAAAACCCATTAAAATGACCCTTTTCTCTTGGAAAGGTGATATTGACACCATGATGAGCCCCTACGATAGTATGGCCTACATCAAGAAAATTTTACACGCAGGATTCATTGCAATCGATCCGGAATCTGGTCAAATTAGAGCATGGGTTGGGGGAATTAATCATAAATATTTCAAATACGATCATGTCAACATTAGAGCCAAGCGCCAAGTTGGATCAACCTTCAAACCCCTGGTTTATGCTACAGCCATTGACATTAACAAGTTTACCCCTTGCACTGAATTCAAGAGGGAGAGAACTACATTTTATTCTGGAGGCCAGGAATGGTCTCCCCGAAATTTTGATGGTAAGGAAGGCGGTATTTGGACCATGTGGAAAGGATTGGCACTCTCAGACAATTTGATCACCGCACAAATCATGAAATCCTTGGGCGATGATGCTCCCGATTTGGTTGTTCAATTTGCAGAAAGACTGGGAATAGAAAAAGATAAGGTACCCCATGTTCCTTCCATTTGTTTAGGAACTGTAGAACTTTCACCTTTTGAGATGGCCTCAGCTTATACCGCGTTTGTGAACAACGGACTATGGGTTCAGCCGTCGTTTATTGTGCGTATTGAGGATAAAGATGGTAATGTGATAGAAGAATTTGATAGTCCAAAGCACGATCAAGTATTAAGTGCTGAAAAAGCTTACATCATGACCCATCTTTTGGAACGCGTAGTTCAACGTGGTACTGCTTTTGGAATGACCGGTCGTTTTGGTATTGAAGGCAGCGTAGGCGGTAAAACAGGAACTACTCAAGGTGCGGCAGACGGATGGTTTATGGGAGTAACAAAGAACTTAGTTTGCGCAACATGGGTAGGAGCTGATGATCCAACTGTTAGAGTTCGAACCAGTGCATTGGGACAAGGTTCGCAAATGGCTATGCCTATTTTTGGATATTTCATGAGCGGTATTCAAAAGAACCCCAAAATTAAATACAAAGCCAATCCGTTTGATGTTCCGCCTAACTTCAACACGGCATTGTTTGATTGTTCCAAAAAGGCAGATTTGGATTTTGACCCTAGTCGTACTTTAGAAATTCAAGGATTAGGAGATTAATGCAAATAATTGTGAAATTTTCTGAATTATTTGTATCTTTGCAGTCCTTTTAACAATACGATATTGTTATGAAAGCAGATATACATCCTTCAACCTACCGCAAAGTGGTATTTAAGGACATGAGTTGTGATTACTCATTCTTGACTCACAGTTGTGTTGACACCAAAGAAACCGTAGTTTGGGAAGACGGAAACGAATACCCCTTGTACAAATTAGAGATTTCTTCTCAATCACACCCTTTCTACACCGGTAAGCAAAACTTGATCGATACTGCAGGACGTATTGACAAGTTCATGAAGCGTTACGGCAAGAAATAAGACTATTTATCAATTTACATTGATTGTTCAGGAGGTTGTCTAAAAGCAACCTCTTTTTTTTTCTATTTTTGTTCAATGAATATTTCGTTTTTCGAAGACACCCAAGATTGTTCTCTTCACCCACTTACTTTAACTCGACCATCAGCACATTTACGTGTTGGTATAATGACAATTTCAGGAAAGTGGATTCATAGACTTAATGCTACTTCTTGGGGATTTGAAACCAGCGAACATTTACAATCAAAATTTCCTGCTCTAAATACACCGGCAGATCTTAGAATTTGGGGCAAGGTTTTACCTACTCCAGAACTATTTGAGGCTGTATTAAATTTAGAAACTGAGCAGGCCTTGGTTTCTGATTCTGGTGAATTAATTGCAGTAAAGTCGCCTCGTATTACTAATAATCCTGCCGATTTTTCCAATCAAATAGTTTTCGAAAAAACATTCAGCGCTGTTCTCAGGCCATTTCATATTTTCAAACTGAATGCCCAAGAAATTGCATTAGACTTTGAGTTTCTCACTGAAGGAAAAACGTCGCTCCCACTTTCCTCTACAAACCAATTAATTGGAAAACATCCAATTTTCCTAGAAGAAGGAGCTAAAGTAGAGTGCTGTATTTTTAATACTCAAGAAGGACCCGTTTACATTGGAAAGAATGCTCAAATCATGGAGGGCAGTATCATTAGAGGTCCTTTTGCCATGGGAGAAGGCAGTAATGTAAAACTCGGAACGAAAATTTATCCTGGAACGTCTATAGGTCCTTATTGCAACATTGGAGGGGAATTGAATAATGTGGTAATGCAAAGTTTTTCAAATAAAGGGCATGACGGGTTTTTAGGGAATGCTGTCATTGGCGAATGGTGCAATATCGGCGCAGACTCTAATTGTTCGAATTTAAAAAACACATACGAAGAGGTCAAAGTTTGGAATTACCAATCTCAGCGCTTTGAAAAATCAGGCGAACAATTTTGCGGTTTGATAATGGGTGATCACAGTAAATGTGGAATTAATACTATGTTTAATACTGGCACTGTTGTTGGGGTTGGTTGTAACATTTTTGGTGCAGGATTCCCACGCCAATTTATTCAAGATTTTAGCTGGGGAGGCGCACAAGGCATAGAACCACATAAACTTCCACAGTTTGAAAAAACAGCAAAATTGGTCATGCAAAGACGCAAAAAAGAATATGGAGAAGAGGACCAAAAAATCATGCAATACGTAATAGAAAATTACGGATTAAAATAATTTATCTAGTTCTTTGATTCGCTTTTAGGGTCATTAATATCATCCCCAAGAGCACTAGTACCATGCCTAAAAATTGTAAACCACTATAGGTTTCATTGAAGAGTGTTATACTGAAAAATGTTCCCCAAATTATTCCCGCGTACGAAACGCTTGAAACAATTCCCGTGCTTGATTCTTGATATGCTCGAGTCATAAAAAACTGACCTACTTGCGTAAAGATTCCGGTTAAAATCAACCATAGCCATTCTGTTCCCTGAGGAAGTGACCACTGTGCAATTCCCAAAGAGGGTGCAACCAACGATATTGGAATTGTAACTAAAGGAAAATACAATACCACAACATTGGGATTTTCAATGCCTTTTAATCGACGAATTGTATTGTAGGCAAAGGCAGAGAATACAGCTCCTCCCAATCCAGATATTATACCTAAGGGTGTAAATACATGTGAAAAGCCATTGACAATGACTACGCCAGTAAATGAAATCGCAAAAAACAACCATTGTCGGGCGTATACTTTTTCATCACCCAAAACCATGGCCAAAACAGTTGTAAAAATGGGAGATAAATAATGAATAACTAAGGCATTTGACAGCGGCATCAATTGAAGGGAATAGAAATAGCATAACAATCCCATAGAACCAAAAAATCCGCGAAGAATGAGTAATTTGGGGTTGTTGCCCCATGGTGATTGATTTTGCTGATAGAGGAAGACAGCAGAAATTAATATTTGAACTAGAGCCCTAAAAAAAACGATTTCGGACACATGCATGCCCGAAATCATTTTCACAGTAACATTCATGAACCCAAAAGCCAAACTGGCGATGAGCATCATCCAGACGCCTTTGGGGATCATATACTAATTATAATGATAAAACTTTAAGAGTAAAACTTCTTAAAGTGCGGCGTTCATGTTACGAACAGCGGTAGCAGACTTTTCAAATTCAGCTTTCTCGGCTTCATTTAAGTCTAGGCTAACTATTTTCTCCCAGCCAGATTTACCCAAAACTACTGGTACTCCTATACAAATGTCAGATTGTCCGTATTCACCTTCTAATGATACGCAACAAGGCATCATTTTCTTCTGATCACATACAATCGACTGTACCAAAGCAGAAACTGCCGCACCAGGCGCATACCAAGCCGAAGTACCCAACATTCCTGTCAAGGTAGCTCCACCAACCATAGTAGATGCTTTAATTTTATCAAGTTCTTCAGCCGACAAGAATTGACTCACAGGAACTCCTTTATAGGAAGCCAAACGATTCAAAGGAATCATGGTTGTATCTCCGTGTCCACCGATAACCATACCATCAACCTCTGAAGATGGAACTCCCAAAGCTTGTGATAAGAAATAGCGGAAACGTGCACTATCTAGTGCTCCACCCATTCCAATGATTCTATTTTTAGGCAATCCTGAAGTTTGTTTTGCTAAATAAGTCATTGTATCCATTGGATTAGATACAATTACAAAGATTGCGTTTGGAGAATGTTGTAAACAATTTTCCATAACACTCTTCACGATACCAGCATTAATACCGATTAATTCTTCACGAGTCATTCCTGGCTTTCTTGGAACACCACTTGTAATTACTACCACTTCACTATTGGCTGTTTTACTGTAATCATTGGTACTTCCAACGATTCTAGTATCAAAACCATTGAGTGCCGCAGTTTGCATTAAATCCATGGCTTTACCTTCGGCAAAGTTTTCTTTAATGTCTAAAATTACAACTTCCGATGCGAAGTTTTTCATAGCAATGTACTCTGCACAGCTTGCGCCAACATTTCCTGCTCCAATTACACTGATTTTGCTCATAAATGATCGTATTTAACTAAGGTTGCGCAAAATTACAACTTTCAAGGATTATTTTTCTGCATTTATTACAAATTCAATAAAAGAAGAATCCAATTAAGTTATATTTGCATTTTTAAAGCAATCCAACTCACTTAGATTAATGAAAAATAAGTACATCGACTTAATTCAACAAACTTTTGATTTTCCAATTTCCGAGTTTGACTTGGACGATAACGGACATCTTTACTTTCATGACATTCCATTAATGGAATTAATTAAACAGTATGGAACTCCATTAAAATTCACCTACTTACCTAAGATATCTGAGAACATTAAACGTGCCCGATCTATGTTTAATGTTGCGATTGCAAAGGCAGACTACAAGGGCAAATATTACTACTGTTACTGTACAAAAAGCAATCACTTTCAACATACCCTTGATGAAGTATTAAAAAACGATGTACACATTGAGACCTCTTCCGCCTTTGATATAAACATCATAGAAACCTTAGAAGAGCAAGGAAAACTCACCAAAGACCACTTTGTTGTATGCAACGGATTTAAAAAAGAAAACTATATTGAGAACATTGCAGGTCTCATAAACAACGACTGGAACAATGTTATTCCAGTGTGCGACAACCAGAGAGAAATAAGTTTATTACAGAGTTTTACTGATAAAGAATTCAAGTGTGGCATTCGAATAGCAGCAGAAGAAGAACCAAAATTTGAATTCTATACCAGTCGATTAGGAATCGGCTACAAGGACATACTACCCTTCTATCGGTCTCACCTAAAGAATAACAAACAGGTAAAATTGAAGATGTTGCACTTCTTCATCAACACGGGTATTTATGACACTGCTTACTATTGGAATGAATTACATAAATGTCTTAGAGTATATATTGAGTTAAGAAAGGAGTGTCCGGATCTAGATACATTAAACATTGGTGGAGGTTTTCCAATTAAGAACTCATTGAACTTCCAGTACGACTACGATTATATGGCAACTGAAATTGTAAGTCAAATCAAGCAGGTATGTGAAGAAAACAACATTCCAGAGCCCGATATTTTCACTGAATTTGGTTCATTTACTGTTGGAGAAGCAGGAGGAGCCATCTTCTCTGTGCTTGATCAAAAAGCACAAAATGATCGTGAAAAATGGAATATGATCGATTCAAGCTTTATGACTCAATTGCCAGATGCATGGGCTATTAATAAAAAATTCATCATGTTACCGATCAATCGTTGGAATGAAGAATATGAAAGAGTATTGCTTGGCGGAATAACTTGCGACAGTGATGATTACTACAATTCAGAGCAGCATGTAAATGCTATATATTTACCTCGTTTTGAAAAAGAAGACCCACTTTACATTGGTTTCTTCCATACTGGTGCATATCAAGAAAGTATTGGTGGTTATGGAGGAATTCAGCACTGTCTGACTCCTGCACCAAAGCACGTAATTATAGATAGAGACGAAAATGGAGATTACTTTTTTAAAATGTTCTCCAAAGAACAAAGCTACAAGAGCATGTTAAAGACTCTTGGGTATTTTTGATGTAGCATAGTAGCCTAAAAAGGAAAACAACCCATTCAATATCAGCAATTCAAATCCAAATTGATACCTTAAATTGAGTGGGTTCACTCCTATTAAATTAGATACAAAGTTATTATTCCCCAAATACCAACACAGTAGTGGAACAATCAAACTCACTACAATTACACCGATTGGATTTGTTTTAGTTTGAGTAAAAATACCCAAAGCGAATAACCCAAGTAACGGACCGTAAGTATAATTTGCTAACCCCAGCACAACATCAATTAAGGCTCCAGAGGAGTATTTATAGAATCCCATTATTGCGATCAGCAATAAAAAGGCAAACAAGCCATGTAACACTCTTCTATAAAACAATTTATTGGCACCTGAAATATTATTATTTTTATCTAAGCCCAATAAATCGAAATAGGTACTAGTAGTTAAGGTTGTCAAAACCGAGTCGGCACTTGAGAAAGTGGCTGCTGAGAGCCCTAAAACAAAGGCCATTCCTGCCGCAGGACCCAAATATTTTAATGCAATTGTTGGAAAGAACTGATCTGTTTGCTCGGGAAAGCTTCCCAACTGAGTAAAAAACTCGATCATAACCGCGCCTAAACTTAAAAATACAACATTTACCAAAACAACAATAAATGCAGTTGCAATCATATTTTTTTGGGCTTCATTAAGTGATTTGCAACTTAGATTCTTTTGCATCATATTTTGATCCAATCCCGTCATCGCAATGCACATGAATGCCCCTCCGAGAAAGTGTTTCCAAAAGAATGAATTACTGTAAAAATCTGAGTTTACTATGGAAACATGGTTAGATTTCTTCAAAATATCCATCAATCCAACAGAACTAAGCACCTCTGAGTTAAGTAATGCAACCACTGTAAATAACAATCCACCGATTAGGAATGTACTTTGAATAGCATCTGTAAGCACCAATGTTTTAATACCACCTTTAAAAGTGTATGCCAATATCAATAAGATAATAACTGCTACCGTCACAAAAAATGGGACCCCAAGAGGGTCAAATAAAAACTTTTGAAATACAATAGCCGTTAAAAACAATCTACCTGCGGCACCAAGTAACCTACTTACAACAAAGAAGAATGAACCTGTTCTTTGCTCAACTACACCAAATCGTTGATCTAAATACGTGTAAATTGACGTTAAATTGTACTTGTAGTACAGTGGAAGTAACCAATATGCAATTGCTAGATAACCTACAAAGTAGCCAAAAACTACTTGCATGTAATAAAAGTTTGACTTAAAAACGGCGCCGGGAACAGAAATAAAACTAACACCGCTCATTGAGTCAGAAAGCATACCCAGTGCTACCATCCACCATATACTCTGCTTGTTGCCCAAGAAATAACTATCATCGGTAGCCTTTTTACCGGTAAAATAACCGATGCACAGCAGAATGAGAAAATATGAACTTAGGCCTATAAGTATTAATGTTGGTGTCATTTTGTTTTTTTGAATTTTTGTGCAAGTGTTTTATAAAGAAGTTCAGGAGTGTTTGTTTCAGGAGAAATCAACCTCAAATCAATGTAAGTTAAGGTGTACTGAGGAAGTTGTAACTTCATGAGTTCGTCGCCTCCAATGCCATAAACCTTGTTTTTTTGATCTTTAACTAAAATCATCTCAATTTGTGATGCATTTAAAGGGAGTCTATACCTCTCCTGTTTACCGAAATAAATGGAGGCATTGGGAGATTTCAGAGAAATCAATACTTCTTTCACCGCGATGGGAATTTTGCCATTTTCACAAAAAACCAATTCCAATAGTGCTTCAGAAACAGAACTATCTTGTTTAGCTATCATGAAAGTGCCTGTGCTACGTACAGAGAATTCATAACGCTTTTTTCCTGATTTCAAGGTTGCTGTACTTCCCAATAAAACTGAAGTAGAAATTTGTTGTTTTTGTATTTCTTTAGAGGCATTTAAACTTTTCAATACAGCAGCTTTTTGCTTGTAAATGGTTTCATATTTCAATACAGCTGCTTCGAATTTCTTTTGTTGAATGAGCTTTTCGGATGCAGATAAAAAGGGCAGATTTTTGGGCTCAACGAGTTCTAATCCCCAAAAACCATCGGTAGTTTTAATATTCATTATAAGCACACCATTGCTTTTGTAGAATTGAATATCAACAATGCGATGATTCTTGAAAAATTCTTTAACCTTTCCAATTGAATTTTCTGTTTTAATGGC
>ENA-UPTJ01000843-UPTJ01000843.1-marine-metagenome-genome-assembly--contig:-NODE-843-length-18005-cov-7.094819_pt1 | contig 18005 bp, 12 predicted proteins | sample MGYA00238168_ERZ767080 | MGnify/ENA primary metagenome ERZ767080 (study PRJEB28935, sample SAMN06266237) | marine metagenome | isolation source: Columbia River Estuary | place: USA:Columbia River Estuary... | reverse complement strand
TGGAGGCGCGATCCAGAGTCGAACTGGACTAGACGGATTTGCAATCCGTTGCATAACCGCTTTGCTATCGCGCCGGTTATTTATGTTGCAATGCTTTGACGAAAAAGGGAAGCATCTAGCTTCCCTTTTTACTAATTTGGAGCGGGAAACGAGGCTCGAACTCGCGACCTCAACCTTGGCAAGGTTGCGCTCTACCAACTGAGCTATTCCCGCATATCTTTGGAAACTCTTTAGCTTTTCAACTAGGCTGTGTCCGCTGAAGCTAGAAGTATAACCAATTTTTTTGGCACTTTTAAAGTGCCGCAAAAAAATTTTTAGTGCTTCGCCGCGCCTTTCGATTCGGTCGTTGTCGCAGCTGCGCGAGCAGCCGCAGCCGCAGCGATTTGTGCTTCGGAGAGGGGCTCTGGTTCGCGTTCGAGCGCGACTTTCAACACCTGGTCAATCCACTTGACGGGGATGATCTCAAGGCCGTTTTTCACGTTGTCGGGGATCTCTGTGAGGTCCTTGACGTTCTCTTCGGGGATCAAGACCGTCTCGATACCGCCGCGCAAGGCCGCCAGCAGTTTTTCCTTCAGACCACCGATCGCCGTGACTTCACCACGCAGGGTAATTTCACCGGTCATGGCCACCGTGCACTTGATGGGAATTTGCGTCAAAGTCGAGACCAGCGCTGTCACCATGGCTGCGCCGGCACTTGGTCCGTCCTTGGGTGTCGCGCCATCGGGCACGTGGATGTGGATGTCACGTTTCTCAAACATTTCCTCAGGGATGCCCAAGGCGTTCGCGCGACTGCGCACCACGGTTCGTGCGGCTTCGACAGACTCTTTCATCACGTCGCCCAACGAACCCGTGCGAGTGATCACACCTTTGCCTGGCATCAAAGCGGCTTCGATGGTGAGCAAGTCACCGCCAACTTCCGTCCACGCCAAACCGACCACTTGGCCCACTTGGTTTTTCTGCTCCGCACGGCCGTAACTGAACTTGCGTACACCCAGGTAATCAGGCAAGTTATCAGCCGAAACGACCACAGTGGGCGTCATCGTTTTGAGTAACAACCCCTTCACAACCTTGCGGCAGATTTTAGAAATCTCACGCTCAAGCGAGCGCACGCCGGCCTCACGGGTGTAGTACCGCACGACATCGCGCAACGCGTCTTCGCGTACTTCCAACTCGCCTTCTTTCAGGCCGTTGTTGGTCAGTTGTTTTGGCAACAGATACTTCAGCGCAATGTGTGTTTTTTCGTCTTCGGTGTAACCACTCAAACGAATCACTTCCATCCGGTCCAGCAGCGCTGCTGGGATGTTCATGGAGTTAGAGGTCGCCACGAACATCACGTCGCTCAGGTCGAAATCAACCTCAACGTAGTGATCGCTGAAGGTGTGGTTTTGCTCGGGGTCGAGTACCTCAAGCAACGCGCTTGATGGATCACCACGGAAGTCGGTTCCCAGCTTGTCGATTTCGTCAAGCAAGAACAAGGGGTTACGTGTACCCGTTTTGCTGAGGTTTTGTAGCACCTTACCGGGCAGTGCGCCAATGTAAGTGCGGCGGTGGCCACGAATCTCGGCTTCATCACGTACACCACCCAAAGCCATGCGCACGTACTTGCGACCCGTCGCTTTGGCGATGGACTGACCCAGCGACGTTTTACCCACGCCAGGAGGCCCCACCAAACACAGGATCGGCGCCTTCACCTTGTCAACACGCTGCTGCACCGCGAGGTATTCCAAGATGCGTTCCTTGACCTTCTCAAGCCCAAAGTGATCGGCATTGAGGGTGTCATCGGCCAACGCCAAATCGTGTTTGATCTTGGTCTTTTTGCTCCAAGGCAAACCCAGCAATACCTCAAGGTAGTTGCGCACAACCGATGCCTCGGCGGACATGGGCGACATGAGCTTGAGCTTCTTCAGCTCTGACTCTGCCTTGGTACGCGCCTCTTTGGGCATACGCGCCAACTTGATCTTCTTCTCGATTTCTTCAATGTCCGCACCGTCTTCGCCCTCACCCAGTTCTTTCTGGATGGCTTTGACTTGCTCGTTTAAGTAGAAATCGCGCTGGTTCTTTTCCATTTGGCGCTTCACGCGACCGCGGATCCGCTTGTCGACGTTGAGCACCTCAACTTCCGACTCGATCTGACCGAACAACCGCTCCAGGCGCTCGCGAATGGGTACCAGTGCGAGCACCGATTGCTTGTCATCAAGCTTCAGGGGCAAGTGCGCTGCGATGGTGTCAGCCAAACGGCCGGGCTCATCAATGCTGGCGATCGACGTCAGAATTTCGGATGGAATCTTTTTGTTCAATTTGACATATTGGTCAAATTGTTGCATCAGTGCGCGGCGCAGCGCCTCGATCTCAGTCTCGTCATCTTCGATGCGTTCATCTGCAACCGCGACGGGCAGCAACGTGGCAGTGAAGTGCTCTTCGCCATCTACGATGCGTTCAACATGCGCGCGCTGAAAGCCCTCGACCAACACCTTCACCGTGCCATCGGGTAGTTTGAGCATCTGCAGAATGCTGGCCACACAGCCCATCTCGAACATGTCGCCGGCACTGGGTTCATCTTTGGCGGCAGCCTTCTGGGCCACCAACATGATGCGGCGATCGGCCGCCATCGCGGTCTCTAGGGCTTTGATACTTTTGGCGCGTCCCACAAACAGGGGGATGACCATGTGCGGAAACACCACCACGTCACGCAGGGGTAACAGTGGCAAATCAATCGATGAGGACGGTAACAATTCTTGTCCAGACATGGCGTAACCTTTTACTTCTAATTAGGCCTTTTTGGCCTCTTCGCGATAGACCAACAAAGGCGCCTTGCCGTCATCAATGGTGGTCTCATCGACCACAACAGATGACACGTTATTTAGGCTGGGTAACTCAAACATGGTGTCGATCAAGGCTTGCTCAAGGATTGAGCGCAAGCCGCGCGCACCCGTTTTACGCTTCAGCGCCTTTTTGGCGATCGCACGTAACGCACTGGGTCGCACATCAAGCTCGGCACCTTCAAGTGACAACAGTTTCGTAAACTGTTTCACCACCGCATTCTTAGGCTGGGTGAGGATGTCGATCAGCGCATCTTCTTCCAGCTCATCAAGCGTTGCCACGACCGGCAAACGACCGACCAGCTCAGGGATGATGCCAAACTTCACCAAATCCTCAGGCTCGACCTCTCGGAAGGCCTCAGTCAGGGTACGGCTTTGCTTGGACCGCACCGCCGCGCCAAAACCGATGCCAGAGGCCGCAGTGCGGTTTTCGATAACCTTTTCGAGACCCGCAAATGCGCCACCGCAGATGAACAAGATGTTCGTGGTATCGACCTGTAGAAAGTCTTGGTTGGGGTGCTTACGGCCGCCTTGGGGCGGGATCGATGCAACCGTGCCTTCGATCAGCTTCAGCAAGGCTTGCTGTACGCCTTCGCCTGACACATCACGCGTGATAGACGGGTTGTCAGATTTGCGAGAAATCTTGTCGATTTCATCGATGTAAACAATACCGCGCTGCGCCTTTTGAATATCGTATTCGCAGGTTTGCAGCAGTTTGACCACGATGTTCTCGACGTCCTCGCCCACATAACCGGCCTCGGTCAGGGTGGTAGCATCCGCCATCACAAACGGGACGTTCAGCATGCGCGCCAAGGTTTGCGCCAACAAGGTCTTACCCGAGCCGGTGGGGCCGATCAGCAAAATGTTGCTTTTGACCAGCTCGACATCTTCTTTTTTGGCAGTCTCTTTGTGGCGCAGGCGCTTGTAATGGTTGTACACCGCCACCGCCAAAGCGCGCTTGGCACGCTCTTGCCCAATCACGTAGTTGTCTAGGTTGCCCTTCAGCTCCACCGGGGTGGGTAAGGCATCGGCTTCGGCTTTGCCCAGCTCGGTGTTGGGTAGCTCATCGCGAACGATGTCATTGCACAGGTCAATGCATTCATCGCAAATGAAAACAGAGGGACCCGCGATCAGCTTTTTGACCTCGTGCTGGCTCTTACCGCAAAACGAGCAGTAGAGGTTTTTCTCTGATCCTGCGTCTTTTTTATCCGCCATGGTCTTACTCTGCTATTGATGAAAATCTGCACTCAATGATAACCCCTCATAGGTGCCATGGACACCCATGCAATCGGGCCATTAAGCGCCTTCAGCCTTGGCTGCGCTCTCGCGTGTGGTGATGACTTTATCGACCAAACCATAGGCAGCCGCTTCGTCGGCAGACATGAAGTAGTCGCGCTCGGTATCACGCTCAATTTTGTCCAGTGGCTGACCGGTTCGCTCAGCCAAAATGCCATTCAGGACACCGCGCAAACGCAAAATTTCACGGGCATGGATTTCGATGTCGGTTGCTTGACCCTGCGCACCACCCAGTGGCTGGTGAATCATCACGCGGGAGTTGGGCAATGAGAAGCGCTTACCTTTGGCACCAGCTGCCAACAAGAAAGCACCCATGCTGGCAGCCATACCGGTACACAGCGTTGATACATCGGGTTTGATGAAGTTCATGGTGTCAAAGATCGCCATGCCGGCACTCACAGAACCACCGGGTGAATTGATGTAAAAGTGGATGTCCTTGTCGGGGTTCTCGCTCTCGAGAAACAACAACTGAGCCACTACCAAGTTGGCGGATTGGTCGTTTACCGGCCCCACCAAAAAGACGACACGCTCTTTCAACAGGCGCGAATAAATGTCGTAGCTGCGTTCACCGCGGCCCGACTGCTCGATCACCATGGGGACCATACCCAAAGCTTGTGTATCCAAAGCGCTCATTGCGACTTCTCCAAAGGTTGTGTCTCTAAAAATGACACTTTAACGAATTTCTAGCACCTTCTTTACATGAGGGCGATAGGACCAAAAACAAGGTGGGTCTACAAACAACAAAAGGGCCTCACAGCCCTTTTGTTGATGAGCTCAGAGGCTCGGCTGCATTTAATTACTGCTGCGCCATCAGTTCATCAAAGTCGACCGCTTTTTCGGTCACTTTAGCCTTTGACAGAATGAACTCAGTCACGTTGTTTTCAATCACAACTGCCTCGACCTCGGCCATGCGCTGCTGGTCACCGGTGTACCACTTCACCACGTCAGCGGGACGCTCGTAGGCGGCAGCCATCTCGTCGATGTGGGCTTCGATTTGGTCACGGGTCGCGTTGAGGTTCTCAGCACGCACCAGCTCAGCAACCACCAAGCCCAAACGAACACGGCGCTCCGCTTGCGGGCGGAAGATGTCATCGGGGATTGGGGCTTTTTCGGCATCCTTGATACCGCGCTGCTTCAGGTCGGCGCGAGCGGCAGCAACCATGCGGTCCAATTCGGCTTGCACGGGAGCCTTGGGCAAGTCCAGCTCGGCTTTTGCAACCATGGCATCCATCGCGGCAGCCTTGTTGCGGGCCTGCAAGCGGCTCTTCACCTCACGCTCGAGGTTTTTACGGATGTCGGCGCGCAGGGCTTCAACGGTCGGCTCAGTCACGCCCAACGTCTTGACGAACTCTTCGTTGACTTCGGGCAGATTGGCGGCTTCGATTTTATGCACGGTAACCAGGAAGTCAGCAGTTTTACCTGCCACATCCTTACCGTGGTAGTCCTCGGGGAACGCCAGGGGGAATGTCTTGCTCTCGCCAGACTTCATGCCACGGCAGGCGTCTTCGAACTCTTTCAACATCTGGCCATCGCCAACGATGAATTGGAAGCCATCAGCTTTGCCGCCTTCAAAAGGCACGCCGTCGATGGAACCTGCGAAGTCAATCGTGACACGGTCACCGTCTACAGCCGCCTCAGCAGCGGGGCGCTGCGCGAAGGTACGGCGCTGTTTGCGAAGAATGTCCACGGTTTTGTCGATGGCTTCTTCATTCACGGCAGCAGTGAGCTTCTCGACTTCAACGGTCGTCAGATCGGCCAGCTTCACTTCGGGATAGACCTCGAAGATCGCTTCAAACGCCATTTCGCCGTCGGCAGCTGAATCCTTTTGATTAATCTGGGGAGCGCCAGCAACCTGCAACTTGGCCTCGGTGGCAACCGCCGCGAAAGCCTCGCCCACTTTGTCGTTCATGACTTCGTACTGCACTGACGCGCCGTACATTTGAGCGACCACCTTGGCGGGCACTTTGCCGGGACGGAAACCGTCCACTTTCACTTGACGAGCCAAGCGCTTGAGACGGTTCTCTACTTCGGTCTCAATCGCGCTCACGGGCAAAGTCAGAGTGACTTTACGCTCGAGCTTCTCCAGTGTCTCCACATTCACAGCCATCACAAACTCCTGCTAAGCGGCCCCGCATGGCCCGACCCGATGTCCGGCTCAGACGAGGCTCAAAAACTGATTGGATCGCATTGGGCGGGGATTCGCTAAGGTCACAACGACAGCACCCAATACGCGTGGTTTCTAACGGGAACCCGGGTAAAGCCGAGCTCCTGCAAAGCTTTCCATTGTATCAATATCCCAGCCCTCAAAATTAGGGGAAGCAATGAGGGGGACTCGGTGCAAGCTTGCCACCGTTTAGTTCTTTCGTATTGGTTTGAGGCCCGGGGGCCCTACCCGAAAGAGGGGGTGGTGCGACTGACTGGACTCGAACCAGCACACTCTTAACGAGCGAGAGGACCTAAACCTCTTGCGTCTACCAATTTCGCCACAGTCGCAACGACACGCTGCCGCTATTGTAATCGCGAGAAAGGGGCGTTTTGCGCATCGGCGACAATACGGCCATGCGCTCGAACCAGACTGGGGTGGACCACTATGAAAACTTCCCCGTGGCAAGTTGGCTTTGCCCGGTACGCCTGCGTGCCCCTATTCGCGCCATTTACTACTTCGCACGCGCTGCTGACGACGTCGCCGATGAGGGCGATGACCGCGCCGATCAGCGGCTAGCCAAGTTAGCGCAACTTCAAGACGACCTGCAGCGGGTCGCAGCTGGCGAAAAGGCGACGACGCCCTACGCTGCAGTGGTCGAGCCGTTAAGGCCTTACCTCGCCGCCGGTCTACCGAAGGGCCTGCTAGAGGACTTGCTCAGTGCCTTCATGCAAGACGTGACCTACACCGCCCAAAACCAGCGTTACCAGAACTGGCCTGATTTGTTGGACTACTGTCAACGCTCTGCCAACCCGATTGGGCGCTTGCTTTTGCACTTGTACGACGTCAACAAGCCACCGGCACTGATTGCCAGTGACGCCGTCTGCTCGGCCTTGCAACTCATTAACTTTTGGCAAGACTTATCGCAGGACATCCCACGCGGTCGTTTTTATATTCCAGTCTCCGTGCTGGCACAGCATGGTCTCCCGCCACAAACCCAACTTGATCGCGTACCACCCGACATCGGCAAAGCCGTGGTGCGCACCCTGGTCGACCATGCCCGAACCCTCATGCAGGCGGGCATCCCAGTGGTCAAAGCGGTCAAAGGCAGAGGCGGCTGGGAATTAGCCGTTGTCATTGAAGGGGGTTTACAGGTCCTACGTAAAATAGACCGGCGCGGCTTTGACGCGGCCCACAAGCGCGTCAAACTCAATGCCCTCGATGGTGTTGAGGTGGTGTGTCGTGCGCTCATTCTTAAGTGCCTCAGTTGGTTCCGATAGGCACGCCATATTTTCTGTCAACATAAATAAAGCCTTTACTATGCGCCGTACGTTCGCCCCTATTCGACTGGTTGCGCTTGCCTTGCCCATGTTGTCAATGGCCTTGGCATTGCCAACAACCGCGACTGCACAAAGCAGTGTTGCCGTCAAAACGGCCTTATTCAAAGACATTGCCAGCTACCCTGAGCAGAATGTGCCGGCGCAAGTCGTCGCAGCCAACCAAGTCCTGATTGCGGCGCAAATTTCAGGCGTTGTGCAAACTTGGCGCGTCGATGCGGGCGCCAGAGTCAACCGTGGCACGACCTTGGCACAACTCGACCCACGCGACATGAGCCTGGTTTTGGCTCAAGCGCAAGCGGCCCAGAAAGCGGCGCAAGCCCGCCTGGATCTTGCCAAGCAACAACTGGCCCGCGCGAAGGAATTAGTCAAGCAAGGCTTCTACTCCAGCGAAGCCCTCAACCAGCGTGAAACTGAAGTCGCGCTGCTCGATGCCGACCTGAGCGCCCGCACCGCAGCGGTGGCAAGCGCGAAGCACACCCTCACAAAAACGAATATCACGGCGCCCTTCAATGCCGTCGTGGTGCAGCGCATGGCCCAGGTGGGCAACACCGTTGCGCCTGGCACCCCACTTTTTGAGCTTGTAGATACAGCCCCCCCAGAAATCACCACTGACCTCTCGGTTGCGCAAGCCAACAGCCTGAAGCGGGCGACCAATATTCGGTGGGTCACCCCGGGTCAAACAGCCACCCAAAGCGTCGCGCTGCTGCGCGTCATTGCCACCGTTGACAGCCGCACCCGTAATCAAACGGCGCGCTTGAAGTTCACGCGATACGGCAAGACCGCACCCCTGCCCGGCGCAAACGGCAGCCTCCGTTGGAAGGACAGCCAGCCCCACCTGTCGCCCAGTGCCTTGGTCCGTCGTGGAGCGCACATGGGCTTCTTCACCATCGCCGATGGGCGCGCCGTCTTTAACCCTTTGCCCAACGCACAGGAAAGCCGGCCTGCCCCCATTGACCTCGCGCCTGAAACCGCCATCATCATCCAAGGCCAAGCGCAATTGCAGGACGGTCAAGCGGTGACGGCACTATGAGCTTTTATCGCCGCCTCATTGCCAACCACCCCTCGGCCAACATCGCCTTTGTGGTGGTGATCCTGCTGGGCATCTTGAGCTACAGTTCGATGCCCCGCGAGCAAGACCCCGAGATCAACTTCAACTGGGTCAACATCACCACTGACCTACCGGGTGCCACGGCCGAGGAGGTCGAGCGCCTCGTCACCAACCCACTCGAAGACGCGGTGCGCGGCGTTGCCGACATTCGGTTCGTGCAATCCAACTCTCGACCCGCCGTGTCCAGCTTGTTGGTGCGCTTCCGCGAGCTATCAGACGCCGCGTTCGATAAGCGCATCACCGACCTGCGCCGCGAAGTCCAAAACAAGGCGGCGAGCGAACTCCCTGATGCGGCCAGCGAACCGCGCGTCATGGAGATGACCACCTCCAACGGTTTCCCGACCGCCTCTATTTTGTTGCAAGGGCAAGCGGATGATGAAAACCTGCGCCTCAACGCGCGCCGCATTAAGGAAGAAATCGAGCGAATCAGCGGCGTCGACCGGGTCTCTGCCAATGGCCTGCGGACGCCTGAACTGAGAGTCATCCCCGATGCCCAGGCCCTTGCCGCACGTGGCCTCAACGCTGCCGATGTTGCCGATAGTCTGCGGTCGCTGTGGCGTGACACATCGGCCGGCACCATCCGCACCACCGATGGCAGCTGGTCAGTGAGCGTCAACGGTGTTACCACCGATGCCGAAGTCATAGCTGCGTGGCCCGTGCTGTCGGGCACGCGTCCTGGTGTGTCAGCGCGACTGGAAGATGTGGCCCGCATCGAGCAAAGCCGTGGCAAAGCGGTGCAATACGCCAGCAGCAATGGTTTGCCCGCCGTATCGATGGCGGTTACCAAAAAGTCAGGTACCAACACTTTGGCCTTGGTTGACCGTCTTGATGCGTACGTCCAGCAAAAGAACCCCAGCCTCGCCGAGCAAGGCCTCAGCCTGACCCTGAGCGACGATCAAACCATCCCCACCAAACGCGCCATCGGCATCATGGAAACCAACGCCCTGTTGGGTGCCATCATGGTGTTGGCTGTCTGCTGGTTGTTCTTGGGTTTAAAGGTCGGTCTGCTGATCGCGCTGGGCATCCCGTTTTCGTTATTGGGTACCTTCGCCATCCTCAACGGCATTGACAACACCGTCAACGTCTCGGTGCTTTTGGGCGTCGTAATTGCTCTGGGTATGTTGGTCGACGATGCGGTGGTCGTGGCCGAGTCAATCTATTACCGCATACAGCGCGGACAAGACACCATGCAAGCGTGTATTGACGGCGTCTCCGAGGTCGCCACGCCCGTCGTGGCCTCAGTCGCGACCACCATGGCGGCGTTCTTGCCGCTCATGCTGTTGCCCGGTATTTTGGGCAAGTTCTTGTTTGTGATTCCCTTCGTCGTCACCATTGCGTTGGCTATTTCGTTGATCGAAGCCTTTTGGATGATGCCCGTCCACATCGCCAGCCTGAACCCCGCCAAAGCCAGTCTTGAGAAGGAAGATTGGCGCAAACGCCTGAATCGCAAAATCCGCTTGCGCTACGGCAAAGCCTTGGCCTACGCCCTGCGTCGCCCCAAGCGGTTGGCGTTAGTCAGCCTCATGGTCGTGGTGTCTGCCGGCGCGCTATTGGCTAGCGGCGTGGTGCGGGTACAGTTCTTCGCGTTCGATCCTATTCGCATCTTCTACGTTAACGTGGACATGCCTGCCAACGCCTCGTTGGACGAAACCATCAGCGCCGTCAACCAACTGGAAGCCCGCGTGCGTGAGCGGGTCAATGGCGTGGGCGATGGACTTGAAGCCCGTGCCATCACCGGTTTAGCTGGCGTCAAGTTCACCGATACAGCGCCCGTCTACGGCGACTCATATGGGCAGATCATGGTGGCGCTCAACCCGCTCGGCCCACAGTCGCGTTCGGTCGAAGCCATCATCGCTGGTATGCGTGAGGCCGTCGAAACAGCGCCCAGCGCAGGTAAAAAAACATTCACAACGCTGTCGGGTGGCCCACCGGCGGGTAAAGCCGTGGCCGTCAAAGTGCGCGGCGATGACTTTGATGAAATTCAACGCGCCGCCGAAGCCCTCAAGGCCATGGCGCGTGACATTCCGGGCATATCGGATGTGCAAGACGATAACTTGCCGGGCAAGCCACAGTTCACGCTGCGTGCCAACCCTGATGCACTGCGCGATAACCACGTGAACGCCGCGTTGCTTGCACGGTTGGTCCGGATCAGTATTGACGGCGAGCTCGTCGCCTTCACCCGAGACGCGGGCGACAAAGTTGAACTGCGGGTCATCGCCAACCGCAACGGCAGCGACGCTGACCTGCGCAGCATCGACACCGTACTCGATACGCCCATCGCCCTGCCCAACGGCTCGGTCACCCGATTGGGCGCGCTGGTTGAGACCGACATGAAGCCCTCGCGCGGCATCATCAAGCATTACAACTTCAAGCGTACCGTTACCGTTGAGGCTAATCTTGATAAAACCATCACTGACACCGCGGTTGCCAACCAAATCCTCAAAGATGGCTGGGCCACCATTGCCGACCAATACCCAGCAATCAGCCTCGATTTCTCCGGCGAACTGGAGGACATCGAGGAAAGCCTGAACGCCATGAAAGTGCTGTTCCTGCTGGGTATCGGCATCATGTTCTTGATCTTGGCGGCGCAATTCTCCAGCTATTTCCAACCGCTGATGATCCTCATGACCGTACCACTCGCCTTCACCGGCGTGGCTTTTGGCTTGGCTATCTCGGGTAACCCACTGTCGCTGTACACCATGTACGGTGTGATCGCGCTAACCGGTATTGCCGTCAACTCGGCTATTGTGCTGATTGATGCGGCCAACGAGCGCAAGCGTGCCGGTTTCACCACCACCCACGCCATCGTGCAAGCGGCACGCCGCCGCGTCATGCCTATACTCATCACCAGTACCACCACCATTGGTGGCCTGTTCTCGTTGGCGTTCGGTATCGGTGGCAAGAGCCTCTTGTGGGGGCCTGTGGCAGCCAGTATTGTGTGGGGATTGGCATTCTCAACCGTCCTCACGCTGTTCGTGGTCCCGCTGCTGTACCTGACGTTCATGCGTGATCGCAAGTCCAAAACACCTCAACCGGCATGACCCCACAAGCCTACGTTCAACAAAAAGCTGCCGCTTCGGGCAGTAGCTTTTACTACGCGTTCTTGTTTTTGCCACCGCCAAAGCGATCGGCCATCACGGCGTTCTACGCCTTCTGCCGCGAAATAGACGACGTCGTCGATGAGGTCACCGACCCCTCGGTGGCCCAAGCCAAACTGGGCTGGTGGCGGACCGAGGTGGCTCGCCTCATGCAAGGTGCACCCACCCACCCGGCGATGCAGGCGCTTGAGCCGCATCTCAGCAAATACCGCATCACGCCCGAACACCTCAACGCCATCATTGATGGCTGCGAGATGGACCTGACCCAAAACCGCTACCTCGACTACGCCAACCTGCAAACATACTGCCACTTGGTCGCCGGTGTCGTGGGCGAAGTCGCCGCACGTATTTTTGGTCAGAGTCAGCCTGAAACCACCGCCTACGCACACGCCATGGGCCAGGCCTTTCAGCTCACCAACATCATTCGCGACGTTGGCGAAGATGCCATGCGCGGTCGCATCTATCTACCCATCAACGAGCTGCAACAGTTTGACGTGAAAGCGCACGAAATCTTGAATCGCCAAATGTCTGATCGCTTCCAGGCGCTCATGCGCTTTCAAGCCGAACGCGCGCACGGCCTCTACGATCAAGCCCTTACCCTGCTGCCGTTGGGCGACTACCGCTCACAAAAACCCGGCCTCATGATGGCCAACATCTACCGCAGCTTGTTGCGCGAGATTGAGCGTGACGGCTTTACCGTTCTCGACCGCCGCACCAGCCTCACGCCTTTGCGCAAGCTCTGGCTGGCCTGGAAAACACAAGCCTTCGGCTGGGTGGCATGACCGCTCACACCAGACATACCGCCGTCATTGGTGCCGGTTGGGCGGGCTGTGCCGCCGCCATTCGCGCCATTGATCAAGGCGATCAAGTCACCCTGTTTGAGGTCAGTCAGCAGGTCGGTGGTCGTGCGCGAGCGCTTGAGGGCGCGCCGGGTTTCGACAACGGTCAACACATCCTGATAGGCGCATACACCGCCACACTGCAACTCATGCAGCGCGTGGGCATCGACCCCAGCGCCCTGCTGGTGCGTGCCCCGCTCGACCTACGCGATTGGCTGCAACGCGGTTTCGCCATGCCTGCACGGTCCGACTTGAGTCCTGCGCGTGCGGCGGCGTGGGGCATCTGGCAATCACCATGGCGATCCAGTAGTCGTTTGCGTACGCTTTGGCGCATGGCGCAGTGGCAGTGGCGTGGTTTTCAATGCGAACCCCACCAAACCGTTACCGACCTGTGCCAAGGTTTGCCCACTGAGGTCATGCAAGGGCTCATCGATCCGCTGTGCATCAGCGCACTCAACCTACCGCCATCGCAAGCCAGCGGTGCGGTGTTTTTAAGGGTCCTGCGTGACGCCGTAATGAGTGCGCCGGGTAGCAGCGATAGCCTCATCCCGCGTGTTGACTTGGGGGCCTTGCTACCTGCGCCTGCGATCGCTTACCTGCGTCAGCGCGGCGCACACATCAAGTTGGCACACACCGTGACAGCGGTTCAACGCAATGTCGTTTCAAACAAGTGGCACATCAATACACAGCAGTCAAACCTGTACCCCGACGCATTTGAACGCGTGGTGATTGCCACCCCTGCCCCCGTGGCGGCACGTTTGGTTGCCGGCATCGCACCCGAATGGGCCGAAACCGCTGCCGCCTTGCAGCACACGGCCATCGCCACGGTCTATGCGCGCATCGAAGGAGGCTTGCCGCGCCCCATGGTGGCGACGCCCAGCGACAACCCGGATGCTGCACAGTTTTTCTTTGACCGAGGCGCACTATTGGGCGCCTCACAAGCCGGGGTGGTTGCCGGTGTCGTGAGCCATGCAGTCGGCAGCCGCGAGTCCATTACCGACGCCGTCATGGCCCAACTCAACGCCCAATTACTCGCTACTGCACCGCGCGCTCAATGGCTGCAAACCGTAATCGAAAAACGCGCCTGCTTTGCCTGCACTCCCAATGTAAAACGCCCTTCGCCAAAGATCAGCGAAGGGCTTTTAGCCTGCGGCGATTATGTGCAAGGCCCCTACCCCTCAACACTTGAGGGGGCGGTGCGAAGCGCCGAAGTGGTTTAGATCACAGAGATCGCGTCCTCTTGAGGGGGAACCATGGCACCAATGATGTCTGACATCGTGATGATGCCCATCAACTTACCCTTTGAGTTCACGACATTAGCGGTCTCTTTGCCCTCGGCACTCATGATGCGCGCAGCCTCTTCGATCACCAAGCTGGCGTCGACGGTTGGTCCGTCAACACCCTCGCCGGGGGTCATCAAAGTCTTGCAGCGAATCACGCGGCCGCGGTTCACATCACGCACAAAGCTGGAGATGTAATCATCCGCCGGCTTTAGTACGATCTGCTGCGCCGTGCCCTGCTGAATCAATTGGCCATCACGCAAAATCGCCACTTGGTCGCCCAAGCGCAAGGCTTCGTCGAGGTCATGGGTAATGAACACAATCGTCTTGCCCAACTCTTGTTGCAGGTCCAACAGCACCGACTGCATGTCGGTACGAATCAGGGGATCCAGCGCCGAGAAGGCCTCGTCCATCAACAAAATCGGGGCGTCATTTGCCAATGCGCGGGCCAATCCCACACGCTGCTGCATACCACCCGACAGTTGATTGGGGTAGCTGCCTTCGTAGCCACCCAAACCCACACGCTCAATCCAACGCATGGATTCAGTGTGACGCTTTTTACGCGAAACACCCTTGATCTCAAGACCAAACTCGGTGTTCTGAAGCACCGTGTAATGCGGCATCAAGGCAAACTTTTGAAACACCATCGCGGTCTGCGCTCGGCGGAACGCGCGGAGTTGGGTTTCGTTCATTTGCACCACATCTTCGTTACCCACCAGCACCTCACCTGCGGTGGGGTCAATGAGGCGGTTGATGTGACGAATGAGGGTACTTTTGCCAGAACCTGACAACCCCATCACCACTTGAATACCACCGGGTTTGATGTCCAGATTGATATCACGCAAACCCAGCACGTGGCCATGGGTGTCGCGCAACTCGTCTTTCGTCATGCCGCCCTTCACATCCTCCAAAAAACGCTCTGGCGTGGGGCCAAAAATCTTGTAGAGGTTGCGAATTTGAATACCGACAGAATTATTTTGATCAACCATGGACGACCTCCAAATGACGTTGCAGGCGCTTGCCATAGGCTTGTGAGGCGCGGTCGAAAATAATCGCAATGCCCACAATGGCCAATCCATTAAACATACCCAGCGTGAAGTACTGATTGGCAATCGCCTTCAATACCGGCTGACCCAAACCTTGCACACCGATCATGGATGCAATCACCACCATCGCCAATGACAACATGATGGTCTGGTTCACACCCGCCATGATGGTTGGCAACGCCAACGGCAATTGCACCTTCGTCATTTTTTGCCAAGCAGAGGTACCAAAGGCCTCGGAGGCCTCCAGCACATCGGCCGGCACCAAACGAATGCCCAAGTTGGTAAAGCGAATAATGGGCGGAATGGCGTAAATCACCACAGCAATCAAGCCGGGCACCTTGCCAATGCCCAACAGCATCACCACAGGAATCAGGTACACAAAGCTAGGCATCGTTTGCATGATGTCCAGCGTGGGGTTAACGATGCGTTGCATCCCATCAAAGCGGCTCATGAGCACGCCAATCGGCAAGCCCAACACAATCGCTGTGATCGTACAAACAAAGATCATGGACACCGTGCGCATGGTGTCTTCCCACATGCCAAAGTAGCCAATCAATAACAAGGTAATAACGGTGCCAATCGCGATTTTTAAAGAACGCGAGGCAAACCAGGCCAAACCGGCGATCACCGCAATAACGATGGGCCAGGGCGTATCGGTAAGTAACTGTTCAGAAAATATAAGAAATTGCTTGAGCGGATCAAAAATCTGCTCCATCAACTCGCCATGCTCTCGTGTGAAATCACGAAAACTGCCGTCGATACTTTTTTTCAGTGCTCTGAGCGCTGATGACCCCATTTCGGGGAATTCATAAAACCAATCCATTTGGATCTCCTTCTGACACAAAAACGCCTGCATGGACCCATGCAGGCGAGGCCATCAGCCCACCCGGGCCGATAGCGTTCAGAAGAAACTTACAAAGCTGCCTTGACTTTTTTGGCAACGTCGGCTGAAACCCAATTGGTCCAGACCGATTCATTGGTCTTCAAGAAGTGGATGGCACCGTCTTCACCAGTCGCTTGGTTGTCAGACATCCATGCCAACAACGTGTTGACAGTCTGGTTGCCCCAGTTACGCTTGGTCAAGTAGTTGTAGGCGTCGCCACCCTGCTTTTGGAAGCGCGTGGTCACAACGGTGTAAACCTCAGCGGTAGGCCATGAATTCTTCTGTGGGTTGGCACAGTCTTCCTTCACGTTACAAGCCGCCCAAGCCTTTGCGTCGTGCTTAACGCCCTCGTCCAGCTTGACCATTTCGTACTTACCCAAAATTGAGGTAGGTGCCCAGTAGTAGCCCAACCAACCTTGCTTACGCTCGTAGGCCTTGGCGATTGAACCGTCGAGGCCAGCTGAAGAACCGGTGTCCACCAAAGTGAAACCATTCTTCTCGCCACCCCAAGCCTTGAAAGCATTGCCGGTGTTGATCTGGCAAGCCCAGCCAGATGGGCAGTTGTGCAGGGCACCCTTGCTCTTGTTTTCAGGCGCGGGGAACAAATCGGGGCGCTTGAAAGCGTCAGCGATTGTTTTGATCTCGGGGTGCTTGTCAGCGATGTACTTGGGCATCCAAATGCCTTCAACACCACCATCCTTCAGCGCCATGATTGACATCACCAAGCGGCCTTCAGCAACCGCTTTACCCAGGGGTTCTTTAACGGCGTTAATCCATGACTCGGGCGCCACGTCGGGCTGGCCCTTCTCCATCATGGAGGTCAAGGTGGGCATGGTGTCGCCTGGCACCAACTCGGCCTTACAGCCATATCCCTCAGAGAGAATGAATTTGTCGATCTCAGCCAGCACTTCGGCTGATTGCCAGTTCATGCTGGCGATGGTCACGGTACCGCACTTTGCTGCTGCCTGACCTGCGCCCAACATTGCCACTGCGCTGACAGCCCCGATTAGCCATTTGCGTTGAATTGTCATACTTTCTCCAGTTGGTTGATGAAACCCCGGAGCGCCTACGTGCTAGCAACTCTTGGGGTGAATGCCCAAAAACGACCTGCGGGGGAAACGAACGACTTTTAATAAATTTGATTTAGCCGCTCAACCAACAGGACGTTGGATTGAACTTACCCGGCTAATATACCCCGAGATCTAAAACACTACTACTTACTGCGTTATTAGATATATAGGAATATTTAATAAATCTAAATAGCTCAAAAAAACTAGTTAAAAAGAAAACTTATAACGCTAAAAAACTCAAGTGTTTAAACAGGTCTTTTTGTCAATAAGTCATATGACTACCCGTGTAGCACCCAATCCTCGGCAAAGCCTTACGGGGCGTGGGGTTGCGCTGGACTACCAAATAGCTAGTCAGTGATTACCCTAAAGGCTCAGCACCCCAAAAGGGCATCTCGCATCGGCGACAATTGGGGGATGCCCTTTCAACCCGAACCCTCCCACTCGCACGGTCAAGCCCCCAAAACAGCGGTTTTGTGGTGCAACCTTGGTACGCCCGCTGCGCCTACTGCGCCCGCCCTGCGTACCTACTTGGCTCAGTTTTTGGGTGATCACCGCGTGGTGGAAATCCCCAAAGCGCTGTGGTGGCTCATTCTGCACGGCATCATCTTGCGGGTTCGCCCGGCCAAGTCGGCGGCTAAATATGCCAGCATCTGGGCCGAGGGCGGCTCACCCCTAAAAATCGGCACCGAACTGCAGGCCAACGCGCTTGGCGAAAAGCTCAAGGCCATGGGTCATGAGGTCAGTGTTCATATGGTGATGCGCTACGGCCAGCCGAGCATGGCCAGCGTGCTCGATCAACTCAAAACTCAAGGGGTCACCCGCGTGTTGGTCATGACGGCCTACCCCCAATACAGTGGTACCACCACTGCCAGCGTGTTTGACGACGTTTATCGCTGGGGTCTCAAAGTGCGTTGGTTGCCCGAAATGCGCTTTGTAAACCAATACCACGACCATGCCGGCTACATCCAAGCCCTCGCCGCTAAGGTGCGTGCGCACTGGGCCGCCAACGGCAAGGCAGACAAATTAGTCATGAGTTTTCACGGCGTGCCCGAGCGCACCCTATTCCTAGGCGACCCCTACCAC
>ENA-UPTJ01000839-UPTJ01000839.1-marine-metagenome-genome-assembly--contig:-NODE-839-length-18027-cov-5.107222_pt1 | contig 18027 bp, 16 predicted proteins | sample MGYA00238168_ERZ767080 | MGnify/ENA primary metagenome ERZ767080 (study PRJEB28935, sample SAMN06266237) | marine metagenome | isolation source: Columbia River Estuary | place: USA:Columbia River Estuary... | reverse complement strand
CTTAACCTAGATTTTATTTTTTTGAATCGCTATCTTCTATTCTTTTTTATAGTATTTGCAGCAACTTTGGGAAGTTGCAGGGAAAGATATTACGATGATTCGGTGAGAACACCTCGTGGCGGCGTTAACTACAGAGATACTTATAGTTCTTATGGCTACAACAAAAAGAAACAAAAATATTTAGATAGCTATTCTTCAAAACGTGTAAAAAATGGCCAAACCTACAAAGATTCTTATTCTACAAAATCGAAAAGTAGAGGTGAAAATGGCCACAAAGATTCTTACTCTACTAACAGTGGTGGTAAGAGAAAAATTAAATTTTACGATCGTTTCTCTTCCAAAAGGAGAAAGAAAAAAGGCTCTCTTTTCAAATAATTATCTCAACAAATTTTCTATTTGCTCGGCTAACTTATAGTCTTTCTCGGTAATTTTCTCCTCGCTATGCGTGGTCAAATTAATAATAACCATGTTGTAAGAATTCGACCAATCGGGGTGATGATTGCCTTTTTCTGAAATCATCGCTACTTCGGTCATAAAGGCAAAAGCTTCAATAAAATTCTTGAATTTAAAAGTAGCCTCTAATGAGTTATTTTTTTCTTTGAAATAATTCATATCATTTGTTTTATGTGTTGAAGATAAACAATTATCCTTGATGAAGCCATTGTAAGGCCGCTGCAAGCACTGGGCAAAGTATTGCTAGGGTTCCTAACACTAATGTGGTAACTCGCAATGAAGTGATGGATAAAAAAGCCTCCGTTTTGTTGAACGGAGGAATTGCACATCAATTTCATCTTTCCTATTTTACTTTCAATACGCTTGAATAAGCGCTTATTGTGGTGCTTTGAATTTGCACAAAATACAATCCTTCTTGCAAATTATTTCCGAAACTGATATTCGCACTTGTGCTGCTTAATTGTTCTACCAATGCACCTTTGGCATCAAATACATTAATGTTGAGCATGTCATGTTTAGCATTGCTTACATTGAATTCGTTGGCACTGGGATTGGGGTAAATTGCAAATGTTTTGCTTGCATTTTCTTTCACCGAAGTGATAACACAATTAAGGGCATTGGCATCAATCGTAACATTCACTGGTACGCGTGCACATGCCGAACCTGCTGTTACTTTCAAATTCGCAAAATTACCATAATTACTGCTGGCTTGATAAGCATCACCATAAGGAGCGCTCCAATCTTCGTAGCAATGTCTCACTACCGAAATTACACCAGGTATTGAGTAATCAGAACCAGGAGGTGTAGGATCAACATATAATTGAGAAGCAGAGCCCACAGCATTTAGGTAGTAGGTGCCAGCCGGCGCCGTAAATCCTAAATTCAACACCTGTGTACCTGTTGCCGAGAAAGATTTTGTAGCTACTACAGTAGTTCCATCAGAAGCTACTAAATTGATAACAACAGTTCCGCCGCTTGCATCAACAGTTACCTCATCGATGGTTAGATCTACCAAAGCTGTAATTTTAGTTCCATAGACTTGTGAATTAGCTTGCCATCCTCCAGCGACAGCTGTTTTCATAGTGGTGTAGCTGGTGCTTGAACTTCCAGTTCCTTCAATATAAAAAGTAGTATTGCTATTTACCGTTGCAGAATAAGTAGTGCCCGTTGCTAAAATGGTAGAAGAATTTGAAGTTGCATACCAATTTACCGATTCAGATGCTGTAAGATTGGCCTCGCCTGCCGCACAAATCAAAACATCATCGGCACTTGGCACAGAAGAATTGACGGTAGCGCTTCCATTTACAGAACTGCAACCTATTGCTGCCACTGTTACCTGATAAGTGCCAGCTTTTTTAGCTTCATAAGTGGCTAATGTAGCACCATCGATAGTTTCATTGTCTTTTTTCCAAGTGATCGTTTTTCCGTTAGCATTAACTGCCGCATCTAAGGTTACACTCACCGGATCGCATAAATCATAGGGTCCGCCTAAATTCATAGCAGGCAATGTTCCGCTAATCACAATTTCATCTGATTTTGAACAAGAATTTTCCCACACTTCCACAGTGTAAGTACCTGCGGCAGATATTTGGTAAGTATTGGCATTGGCACTTTGATTTACCAAAGTGGTGCTACCTTGTTTCCAAGTAAAAGTTCTGCCGCTGGCTGTTTCTACACCCGAGTTTAAAGTGATATTGCTTAATCCGCAAATACTTTGATCGGCACCCAAGGCAGGTTCTGCTGCAGCGCATTGGTAAGGCAACATAGCGCTGGCCAAAGCGCCCAAAAGTGAATATTGTGCATCGGCTAAATAGTCGTAAGTAACTTCCCAAATCATAACGCCTGCGCCACCCATGCCCATAATTAGATCTACTTTATTTTTACAAGTGGTTTTTCCATTGTAGTAATAGGACCCCACGTTATCGGCATTGTAACCTGCCGACGGGTTGCCAGCAATTAAATCACCGTATGCATGATCGTAAATATTGGCCGATCTGCTGGTGGCATGACGCGCGTAAAAAGGTATACCAAGAACTATTTTGCTAAGCGGACAACCTTTAGTTACCCAGTCGTTGATGTTGTTTAACGCATCGGCATAAGAAGAGTGATTGTTGTCGTTACCAGAGATGCCATAACCAATATCATACGACATGATATTTAGAAAATCCAAATATTGAAACGCACTAGCGCTGCAATAGTCGGTATGGTAAACCCCTTGCGCGCCAACACTTGGTGTTTCACCACCTACAGCAGTAGCAATAGTCCACTCGCTTCTTTTACCGCGCGACACAAACTCATCATGAATGGCTTTCAAAATATTTACTTGATAAGTTTGGTAGGTTCCACTGGTAGGAAACTCCCAATCTAAATCGAAACCTGTTAAACCGTAAGTATCTAAAATATCTGCAATTTCTTTGGCGAAATTTGCAGAGGCTGTGGGACTAGCGCCAATGGTTGCGAAAACCCCTGAATAGGTTGCGCCACCCGATGAAAATTGCATTTTCACGCCGTTGTTGGTGCAATAGGTTTTACAAGTATTGAAATGACTTAAAGTAGTTGGGTCGGGTAAATTACCGCTATTATCAGGTTGAATAAAACCGTAAATAAAATCGGTCATTTTATTCCACTGTAAATTAGGTAAACGTGTTCCAGCTTGGTTTAGGCTGGCATCGAAATAACCTGTTACATGTTGTGCGTTAGCGGCTAAAAAGCCTAACGACATAGCAATTGATAAAATACTCTTTTTGAAAAACGATCTCATAGTAATGATAATAAGTTAAAAGCAAACACAATCCCCACTGTGTGCCCCTAATGTACAACGTGAGAAAGAAAAATCAAAAAAAACTTATCTTAAAATTACGCTAAGTTGAAAAAAGAAAAAGCCAGATGCTTTAAAAACACCTGGCTTTTTTACAGAAATGCCTTAATTAAAACATTTTAAATCGTGTTCCTTTATGACAATTAGAACCTTTGGCTAAGTAGCCAAAATCGAAATTCAATTCTAAAGTTGCAGCAACATAAACATTATGAGTTGCTTGGTATTTAAAGTTTGAAAATGATTCAGCATTGTTAGGCGCATAAATAGCATTACCTAACGATGTTCTGTAATCGGCATTGATGACATCATTTAAAGTGTAAGCAATACGCAATCCTAAATTCAATCCAAATACATTTCCGCCACCAATGTATTGGCCGAAACCCAACACCGCATCATAATTGCTTTTCACAAATTGCTGCGTCACATCTGCACCGTTAAATTGAGCCGAATTTAAGGTAGTAAACTGAACACCAATTTCGGTGTAGCCACCATTATCGCTATTGTTTCTGTACATCACAGGAATTTGCATGTACTTCAAATTAACTTTGTTTGGATTTCCTTGTACATTCACAGCATGTGTAAATTGATTGAAAAGTAATTCTCCAACAATTGCGTGATTCGGATTGAAATTTACCGATAATTTGCCGCCATATAAAAAAGCGCCAGCGTACTTGTAGCTGTAATCTAAGTTGTTGAAACTATTCTTGTTGAAACTCATGGACGGTCCGTAACCAAGCTTTGCACCTAAGTCGAACCAAATTTGTGCTTTCCCAAAAAAAGCACTTAATACAAATAGAAGAGTAATCGATTTTCTCATAAATAAAATTAGTAGTTTGTAATTCCAAGTCGCCTGCGCAAACAAATATAGCTTCGTTTAGTTACATGTTCTGAAAAATAAGTACTTTTCCTCCTTATTAAAAATGAAGTTATGTCAGAATTTCCTCCTTGTCCGAAATGCAAATCTCCTTATACTTACAATTCTGGTTTGTTGCTAACTTGTGCGGAATGTGGGCACGAATGGGCTGCCGAAGAAGCGAAAGTTGAGGAAGCAGCAAGCGACGAAGGCTTGGTGGTAAAAGACTGCAACGGCGTTATTTTACAAGATGGTGATACAGTTTCTATCATCAAAGATTTACCTGTTAAAGGGTTTCCAAAAAGTATTAAAGCAGGTGCCAAAGTGAAAAACATTCGCTTGGTAGAAGGCGATCACAATATCGACTGTAAGGTTGATGGATTTGGCGCGATGGTTTTGAAATCTATTTTTGTAAAAAAAGTGTAATGGTCAATTCAGCATCTAATTCTCAATACATTCCTGGCACTTGCAACATTGGTCCTAAAGAGATTGCAATGAGAAAAAGAGCGAGTATCTATGCCGCGATATTTTTTGTCGTTTTAACCGCCCTTCTTTTTTTACTTGACATTGATAAAGCATGGAGATTCATAATATTTATTCCTGCATTTACCTTTGCTGTTACATCTCAACAATGGTATTTTAAGTTTTGTGTTTATTTCGGCTTAAAAGGAGTGTTTAACTTTGGGGATATGGGTCAGCAATTCAACATTGAACAAAAGGAAAATTTCAAAAAAGACAGAATTAAGGTGGCGAAAATGATGGTTGCTGGGCTTTTATTTGGCGCAATAATTACCACCTTGTTTTACCTATTGCCTTGATGAGTTAAAATCTTCTTTTTGAGAATCCTGAACAGTTTCCTACTTTTGCCCCGCATTTACTAAATACTATTTATGAGACCTTATATCGCGTTGATGGCTCTTGCTTTACTATGCCTTCAATTTCCCTTGCTTGCGCAAACAACTTATTATTCAAGAGCTACTGCCAATACATGGTCTTTAAGTTCTGGCGGAGCCGATTGCTCTTGCTCACCAACTACAGCTGATTACGTAGTGATTGAGCACAATTGGGCAAACGTCTCTTTTTATCCATTAACCCACCCAGCAAATCTTGCTTTTGGAACTTTTCTATCTGTAAATCCCTTTAGAGTTACTGTAAAGAATGGCGGCGTTTGTTATCAGCAGCCAAATTTAACAACTGGTACAGAAATATTTGTAGAATCAGGTGGTTTTTGGGGTTACAATGGTTCGTTAAATCTCGACGCTTCTTTTGCCAATGCAGCTAAAGTGATGCAAAACGCAGGAACCATCTTGGTAAATGGATCTTACAACAATGATATCGCCATTACGGGTGGTGGTACGTTTTGTAAAAATGGTTCTTGGGTAAATGACGCTTCTGGTTCTTTGCGCGGAATTACCGATGCAAATATGGATGCCTATTTTACCGATGATGCTTATGGTTGCACCGATTGTTGTGTGAACGCAAGCACCCTACCAGTAGAACTTGCTTCATTTTTAATTACCAAAAACGGTAATACAGTTACAGCAACTTGGACTACCGCATCGGAAATTAATAATGATTACTTTGAGTTAGAAGCTTCAAATGATGGTGAAAACTGGACGAGCATCGCCACCATCAAAGGGGTAGGTAATAGCAACAACATCAATGATTATGCTTTTGAAGACAACAACCTTAGAGGCTTCGACATCAAATACTATCGCTTAAAACAAGTCGATTTTGACGGCACCACAAGCTATTCATTTACTCGTTTTGTGCAGTTGGCAGCAAAAGATGGTGATTTTGATGTAATTCAAAATGAAAACGAAATTGTAGTGACTTTGAATTACAAAAATGCATCTGTACAAACTTACTTGTACGATATGAATGGTAACCAATTAGTGAATGGTATCATCTTCAGCAAAAACACAGTATCGTTCTCTAAAAACAACCTAGCATCAGGCGTGTATATGGTGCAAGTAGTATCGGCTAACCAAGTGCTTAGCAAAAAAGTGTTTGTAAATAACTAATTCACCTTCAACTCAAAGTAAGCCATTTTGCTGCCGTTTGGCTCGCAAGTGCTCATCACAATTTTATCGCCCACAATGCCGTAGCTAATTTGTCCCAATCGCTCTTCAGTGTTAAATCTTTGGGCTGCCGACCATTTTCCATTCTCACATACTTTGTAGTATAAATTTAAATTGTCGTTTTTGTTTTCATAAAAGTAGAAAAGCTTTCCTTTCAAGCTAAAAACATACATGAAGCGAACAGCAGTGTTTTTTATTTCATCGTCAACTATGCTGGTCCATTTGTCTTTTTCTAAAGTTAAAATGTTTGCTTTTTGATCGCCACTAAATGCCGAGAAATACACAGCTAAATTCGCATTATTGTTGATGTACTGGTTGTTTCTAATCATTTCCTTACCGCCTACATAAGCCTTTTTCCAAAGAGTCCATGTGTTGTTTTCTAAAATGTACATTACACCTTTTAGGTTCTTATAGGCTTCAAACTTTAGCAACAAAGTGTTGTTGTAATTCAAAATAGAAACAGCAGAAACATTACCTGTAGTGAAGTTGGCATTGCCCACTACCTTCCACGCATCGTTTTCAAAAGTGTACAAAGTGCTGTTGTTGCTAGCGTCGAAATTCATCACATAAATTTTCTCTCCAACAGCATGAAATGTACTTAGTATTTCGTTTGGCAAACCTTGTAAAGTAAGGTTGTTCCAAGTATCTCCATTGAACTGAAAAATGCTGTTTTCTCCTGCTATTGTTTTCGTATAGAAATACAAATTCCCTTTTGTATCGGCATGAAAATTACTGTACGATCTGTTATAGTCATTATCGCTAAAAGTACGATCTAACTTAACCCATGTGCCATCAACATATTTTTGAATGTAATAATAACCATCGTTGTCGTTGTGCGCTGTTAAGTAAAAATTTGTGCCAGTAGAAAGCACCAACTGCATTGAAGTAGATGCGCTAAAAGTAGCAGCTGTTTCAACTTTTTTAACGCTAAAGAAATCAGAATTTTGAGCATTTACATTTGCAAAAAACAAAGTAAAAGAAAGTGAAAGTAAAAGAATGGTTCTCATGGTGTAGTAGATAAATGTGGTGTAGTATTAAAAGGCGAAAGTATAAATTAAAATGTGATTACGGGTAATTCTCTTCAACTTAAAATTTCAAGCAAAGGAGGCCGCATCTGCTTTCTCAGTATTCAAGAAAAAACTATTTTTGACTCCAATAAATTTACATTCGAACTATATAATTGTGTAAGGAATGAAGAATGAATTTGAGCTTTCAAACGAGTTTGAGGTTTTAAGCGATGGCAGTTTTCAGTTTAAAAGAAAAGTAAGTTTAATTCAGTTTTTAGGTGGGTTTATCTTTGCAGGTATTCCAATATTTGCACTGCTTCTAGTGCGTAGGAAACTACTTAGAGATTTTCTTTTTAGAGAAGCTGGCTCCTTTGACTGGCAGTTAAAGTACGACACTCTGCAGCTAAAGTATGCCTACGAAAATCACAAGGTAATTGAAGAAATAAATCTAACATTGGTTTTCATTCTAGTTTATATCTCCGCGGCTATCTTTTACCGAAACATCTTGTTTAAAATCACAAAAAATCACAAGATTACTTTAGACAAACTAAATAAAATAGTGCACTTCGAATTTTACAAAAAATCATTTGCTATTCCTTTCGCAGAATTGTCTCATTTCAAAATCAGAATCGAAAAGGAGATGTCGGGTGCAAGAGGGCGGCCTTTAGTGAAAGTTTATGTTGTTTGCCTCACAAAAAAAGATGGTGAAGAATATGAATTAATGCGCTATAAAAACCGTAAAGAAAGTGCAGATAAATTTTTAGAATACATAAAATCGGAATTTACTTTTGAAAGCAGCACAAGTTCCGCAACTTACGATTCACCTTCTAAAACTCCTGTGAATTCAACTAACAATGGTTTTGTGTGGAGTAGAAAAGTACGTTGGTACTTTTGGACCAACTGTTTTGTCTATTTATTGATCACCTTTTATTTAGTCGACTTCGCAATTAAATACATGGCTGACACAAAGCATTTTTCAGAATTAATTTTCTTCCTTTTTATAATGGGATTGAACCTTTTTGGTGTCTATTTGGTAGCAATTTTATCTGCTAGGGCGATTAAACATGTTTTTCTTTACAATGAAATTGCTGTCGAAAACGATGGCATTGCTTTATACAGAATTTCAAAACTGAACAATGCAAAGAAATTGATGAACAAAATTCCTTTTGATGAAATTTTAACCATCAGACAAATGCCAATAAACAATGGCAATTACATAGGAAATTTTGGTATAGCCATCATCTCTAAAAAAGATGCAAATGTATTGGAAAAAGAACAAGACACTTTCACTAAAAAATTTATAAACAGCATTGGCTTTCAGTTAGAAGATGATGACTACACTGAATCGGTTTTAGTTGAAAAATATATTGAAGCAAAATTACCGAAGTAACAAATACCCTGAGATCATCGGGTTCTTCTGATTGTGACATCATGTAGGGGCAAAAAATATTTTGCCCAATTGCACCTATAATTTATGTAATTGCAAAAGATAAATGGGCGAAAGATTTTTCGCCCCTACGGATGCAATGCACAAAAATGTTTGATTTTGTTTTGATTTAAAAGCGATTAGAAATCGCAATGGGATTTTTCAAATTGCAAATTTGAAAATACTGGGGTGGCGGGGTTAACGCTGTCTATCAATTTTCAAGGCCATTAAACTTAATTATATATATTTGCAGTATACGATATTTTATATGAAGAAAAAGTGGGAAACACCTAAGTTATTTAATCTAGACAGTTCCGCTACAAAAACCGGCACTTCTTATTCTCCTCATAATGAAGGTCTTCATACTGGCAGTTATACCTTATGCACTATATGCATTAGTTAAAGCGTTTATACATCTACCTCGCTCCGCTTAGCGTGCATTTTCTTTTCGCTAAGGGGTCTCAACACTTTAGATCGCCTCGCTAATATAAAAAATTAAGCCGAAGGCTTGGGGAGTGAGAAGACTCTTATGGAAAAAGAACCCTAAACGCAGCGGGGTTCATGCCTTCTATTTATTCAATATACATCATGTAGGGGCAAAAAATATTTTGCCCAATTACGCCCATAATTGATGTAATTGCAAAAGATAAAAAGGCGAAAAATTTTTCGCCCCTACGAATGCAATACACTAAAAAAAATGGATTCTATTTTGGTTTGAAAGCGATTAGAAATTGCAATGGGGTTTTTCAAATTTCAAATTTCAAATTTGAAATTACTTATAGTGCTTCAGATCGATATATTGAAGATGATTTAACTTCCATTTTCCCTTTTCAAAAATGAAATTTACAGACATTGTATCTACGCTTTCTTCTGGTATTGTCCATTTGAAAGAAGCTTTATTACCTGTTTCTGAGAAGTTCAAAACGACCATATTATTAAAAATTGGTGTGTCACCCTGTCCACCGCACCAAGTATCAAAATCCTGAAAGTCAAAATAAATAAGACCAGCCTCTGCGTATGTTGAATCATTTTGAATTAATGAATCTATTCGCATCCCTATTTTTTTATATGTCATTAAAAAATCTCTTGAGAAGAAATCAGTTTTTTTCATGTTCAAAAGATGGGTTGCAAGCTTATGTGTGTCTAATCTAATATTCAAATGATTGGAGTCGATTATATCGTAATCCATAATGTCTTGATGACCATGCCATCTATAGATGTTTATTAGGAGGTTTCTTAATGCAGCGCTATCGGCATTCATACTACTTTCGGCCTTTTCTAGAGAAGGACTGTCAACCGAATCATTGTTGCATGCAACTCCCAACAAAATAAATATGCAAACTATCACTCTCATTCCTCACGCTCAAATCTTAACAACCTCCCCATTCCTCAAACTCTCCAACACCTTAAACGTCACCTTACTCACTGCATACAAATCTTCAAAGCTAATTGCCGGATTTCCACTTTTTATCGCAGCGGCAAATGCTTCAAATTCTGCTTCGAATCCTTTGTCTTGGTTAGATGATTTGGTGCGGTCTTTTGATGTTCCTTGGTAAACGGTGAGTTCACGGAAGTTGTCCATTTGCATGGCGATTTCGGGTGCGAAAACTTCAATGAATTCTTTTGGTAATTCTCTGTTGCCGAATGCAACGTAAGTGATGGTGGCAATCGATCCGTTTTCGAAAGTGATGATCACGTTCACGTTGTCTTCATCGGGTATAGATTGATCGGCTTTTTTAATCGCTGTAGCAAAAACCGATGTCGGTTTGCTGTTCGCCAAAAACATGCACGTATCAACAAAATGACACAACTCGCCCAATATTCTTCCGCCACCAACCACTGGATCTTGTATCCACGAATTCATTGGAATTACGCCCGCATTTACACGGTAGTTGATAGATGCTTGATGTGAACCAATAACAGTTCGCATTTTTTGAACCAGCGGCGCAAACCTACGGTTGTAGCCCACTTGCAAGATGGCAGGTTTTTCGGCTTTGGTATATTTTACACGAATTACTTCTAATTCGCTTTCATCTATGGTTAGTGGCTTTTCTACAAAAACATGTTTGCCTTCTTTAATGGCGCGAATCACTTTTTCGCCGTGGTCGTTGTGACGCGTAGTGATTAAAACTGTGTTTATTTCGTTGTGCTGAATCAATTCATCGGCATCGGTAGTAATGAACTTAAACTTGTGTTTCTTGCCCGTAGAGTGCGCTGAAACGCCTGTAGCGGTGCACACGCCCGTAAGGTGGTATGCAGATATTTTATTGAGCGTTGGTAGTATCACTCCTTTGGTGAAATTACCTGCGCCAATCAATCCAACATTGATTTGATTTACATTGGTGCTGCGGTTATTTACAGCGATAGGTTTTCTGCTTCCGCTTGATGATTCGCGGTATTTAAGCACAATGCCTAAATAGTATTCTTTAATTTTTCCTTCTAATAAATCGTAAGCTTCTAGTGCTTGTTCGAAGGCGATTCTATGCGTTAATAATTTTTGCGGCGTAACTTTTCCTTCTTCAATCAAAGCGATGAAAGCTTCAAAATTTCGTTGCTCTGTCCATCGCACATGTGCAATAGGATAATCTATTCCTTGTTCTTCGTATTGTGCATCGTATCTTCCCGGACCGTAAGCCATACTCAATTTCAACTCCAATTCTTTTTTGTAATAGTGCTCACGCGGAATATCCATACCCACCAAACCAACAATTACCACTCTTCCTTTCTGACGGCATATTTCACCGGCATCGGCAACCGGCTGATTGCTGCTCGTTGATGCGGTAATGATTACGGCATCAACACCTCGGCCATCGCTGAAATTTTTAGTAGCTGCAATAATATCTTCTGGAGCACACACTGCGTCGGCTCCCATTTCTTTGGCTAACTCTAATTTACGAGGATCGAAATCGGTACCAATTACTTTACAGCCGTTGGCTTTCAAAAGCTGAACAGTAAGTTGGCCCAACAAACCCAAACCAATCACCGCCACTCTTTCTCCAATGGTAGGCGCTGTTTGTCGAACCCCCTGCAAAGCAATAGCGCCAACCGTTACAAACGATGCATCTTCATCGCTAACGCTATCGGGAATTTTAACAAATAAATTTTTAGGCACGTAGTTGATTTCGCTGTGGTTGGCATAACCTGCGCCACCGCATGCTACACGATCACCAACGGTAACGCCTGTAATATTTTTTCCTACTTCCAACACTTCACCAACGCATGAATAGCCCAGTGGTATTGGCGTATCTAATTTTGTAAAAACTTTTTCTAAAGTATTTTTTATTCCTTCTTGTTTCATTTTGGTGATGACTTGTTTCACCAAATCGGGTCTCGCTTGCGCCTTGCCAATCAACGATTTCTTCGCCAAATCAACAATCATTTTTTCTGTTCCTGCAGATACTAGTGATGAGCGAGTTCTAATCACTACGCCATTGTCGCCACAAACAGGAGCGGGAACATCGAATAAACCTAGTTCGCCTGTTTTGTAAGATTGAATGAGTTGCTTCATGAGAAATCAAAAGTTAAAAGTCAAAAGCCAAAGTTGTTTGTGCGAATTTAGTAAAAATTTAGTGGGTTTTAAGTAGTAGCGTTTCGCGGCGTGAAGAGCAGCTTAACGTACAATTTCCCCGTCTTTCATTTCAATTATTCTATCAGATTTTCCTGCGAAATCATTGTCGTGTGTTACAGCGATGATGGTGTTGCCCTTGGCGGCTAATTCTTTAAAGATGTCGAAAACTAATCCTGTATTCACCGAATCTAAGTTTCCGGTGGGTTCATCGGCCATGATGATTTTCGGATTGTTGATCAACGCTCTTGCCACGGCAACGCGCTGTTGCTGTCCGCCCGATAATTTACCCGATGGCTTCATCGCAAAGTCTCTCATTTGCACCGAACCTAATTTCTCCATGGCCATTGCCTCAATTTCTTCTTTGCTGAATTTTCCGCGTTTAAGAGCGGGTAGCATCACGTTTTCTAAGGCAGTAAATTCGGGCAACAAAAAGTGAAATTGAAAGATAAAACCTATGTTTTCGTTTCTAAATTTTGCCAATTCGTTTTGCGATAAACCTGTTACCACAGTGTTGTTTATTTCAATTCTCCCTTCGTAATTCGTATCCAAAGTAGAAAGCAAGTACAATAAGGTGGATTTTCCACAACCCGATTTACCTACAATACTTACAAACTCAGAGGTATGTATACTCATGTCGATATCTTTAATCACATGAAATTTTTCGGGTTCAGTGAAGTATTTATTGACTTTATATGTTTTTAAAATCTCTGCCATTAGCCTCTTAAAATTTCAACAGGGTCTATTTTCGATGCTTTGATAGATGGCATCAATCCCGCAACAAAAGTGGTGCTCACGCCAAATATCACTCCGAAAATATAGTGTAGGGGTTCAAAAATTACAGGAAAAAATTTCAAGCTTATCATGCCTTGGTTAGGGAAAGGAACACGAGATAATCCATAAGAAAGCAAGAAGCCAAGAAGTATTCCTGTTAGTGCACCAAAGAAACCAATGGTGGTTGATTGTGCCAAGAAAATTTGAATGATGTCTTTGCGCGCAAAACCTTGTGCTTTCAAAATCGCGATGTCTTTTAGTTTGTTAGAGATTAACATGTTCATGATGTTGTAAATACCAAAACCTGCTACGATGAGCATGGTGGCGCTTACCACGTAAGTAAGCACATCACGCACCACGTTTGATGATTGCACCGATGCGTTGGTAAGCTCCCAATCGTCGGCTTTGTAGCCATATTTCAAGGCATAATCTTGCGCCAAAAGATGCGCTACTTTTTTGTCTTTTAATTTTACGTTAATGTCGGTGACATAACTTTTGTCTTTGCCCAACAACTGCTGCACGGTAGAAATATTTACATAACTTTTAGAGTTGTCTATGGCTGCCATACCCATTTGAAAGGTCGCTACAATGCGCAATCGTGTTGATGTTCCTTTGGGAGTGGCCAAAGTCACCATGTCGCCCATGCGTACATTAAGCTTATCGGCCAAGCCAACACCCATGATAATGCCGTTGTCGCTGGTGAGTAAATTTTCTACTCTGCCATCAACAATTTTTTCTTTCAAGCCATACAAGCGGGCCTCTTCTAAAATATCAACGCCATTAATTACCCCGTTAATTTGCACCGCACCATAATTGAAAAAAGCCTGTGTAGTAAGCATGGGCGCTACGGCTAAAACATTAGGATCTTTGCGAATATCGTTCATGATGTTGGGCGCATTTTTTATGCCGCTGCTGCTTTCTTTCGGACGAGGATGGCGCACCACCGCCAATTTATTGCTATCGTTTAAATATTCTTTGGTGATAGAGTTAGAGTAGTCGGTTTTAATGTCGTTAAACAAGTGAATGTCGGGCGTCATCGACAACATAGTTTCTTCTAAAAACTTGTTCACGCCTTTCATGAAGGATATCATGAGAATGAACATGGCAATACCAAAAGTAACGCCCAGCATGGCCACTATCGATTGTTTTTTTCTCGAAAGCAGATGCCTTTTGGCGATATTTAAATTTACAGGTAAAGTCATTATTTCTCTGTAGGAACAATCAATTCAGCATTTTCATCTAAGCCCGAAACTATTTCTGCATCATCTAAAGTAAGAATGCCCGTTTTTACTGGAATTATTGTTGCATTTCCATTGTTTTTGATGTTTACGCTGTCGCCTTTCATCAATAATTTGCGAGGAATAACCAAGGTGTTTTTCTTTTCTTGAATCATGATGTTCGATTCCACGGTGATGTGCACAAACTGCATCGACAATGAGTCGGGAAATTCGGCATCTATTCTAAAGGTTTGATCGCTTTCGTTCATCAAAGGATAAATTCGAGAGATGGTCGCTTCACTAATTTTGTTGCCCGATACATCGGTTTTGAAAAGTACTTTTTGTCCGATTTTCACCTTCTCAATATCCATTTGGTCTACCTGCATCTTAATAATTCTGGCTTTCTCATCGCCCAATAGCACCAAGTTTTCGTTCATTCTAACTGTTTCGCCTACTTCTTTATAGGCTTTAAAAATAACACCATCTATATCGCTGCGAATGATGAAATTGTTGAGGTCGTTTTCTGCTGAAGCGAGCTGACTTTGAGCGCTAGATAAACTCACCTTCAAATCTCTTTTTGCCGAGTTGTATTTTTCTTTGGCCGATTTCACCGCATTCGCAGAAATACCATACTGCACCTGCGCTTGATCGAGTTGTAGTTGCGAAACAGCATCAGCTAAAATCAGTTTTTTGTATTTAAAATAAAGTGCAGAATCTAAAGAGAACTTGCTTTGTGCATTTTCCAATGCGCTGTGTAAATCATATAAAATAGAGGAGTTGTTACCTGCATCAACAACCGATTTTTCGTAGGCTGCACGCATGGAGTTCATTCTTGCCGAAGGGGCGTCGCTGCTGATTTCGTAGAGAATCTGACCCTTCTTCACCACATCACCATCTTTCACATGTTTCTTTAGAACGATGCCATTTACCAAGGAGAACATAGCGTGCTCGTTTTTAGGCACAATGGTGCCCGAAGCGTAAACCGACTCAACAATAGAACTCACTTTGCGCGGATTTACCACCTCTTGCTTTCCGCAAGAAAGCAGGGTAAACAAAGCACTAACAGCAATAAAAAACGAAGCCCTCATAATTTTGATTTTCAGTGCGGCTAAGGTAAATGATATTGCGCAGAAAAAACTGAGGGAAGTGTTAAAAAGGGTTGATTGATGTCAGAGAATTCATAATGCATCCTTCACAAAATCAATTCTTTTTTGTGATGGTAATCGAAATGAAAAGAGTGTTTTAGCCCCTACGTTGGTAATGGCTAAATCACCTTGAGTAATGATATCCATTCCAATAATTACATCAAATTCATTAGTAAGGGCTTTTGTTTCTGTCACTTCTACATTTTCGATATACAGCTTGTTCGGCAAGAAAAGTGTAACCATGTAAACGTTTTGAAAACTACTGCCATCTGCATGATAAACTAAGGTTTTACTGATGGGTTTGAGTCCGAGTTGATCTACAATTTTTTGTGTAATAAAACAGTGCGAAGCACCTGTATCCCACAGTGCTTTTTTCAAAGTAGGAATTGGTCTTGGCGCTAAAGATTCATCTTCAAACGGAAAGGAAATACCTATTTCAGATATGATGGAGCTTAATCTTCCACCAGCTGATTCAATATTAAAAGCTTGAAACGGAGCGATCGCGCTCATGATTACTTAAATGATATTTGAGATTGAAAGACCTGCACGCTGGCGTTAGGAACACATTGTTTCAATAAGAAATTACCTAAAGAATATTTTTTCAATGCATCGAAATAAGCTTTCTTTTTGTCTTGATATACACCAGTAATTTCGTTGCCAACAATAACCACATAATCTCCCGAATACTTACTTATAAGCTCGTTTTCGTGCTCTATGTAATATTGAAATTCTTTTTCTAGCATGGTGGTTTAGTTGTGGTAAATATAGCAGAAAAAAGTTTTTGTGGCAAGAAGGAGGTATTATAAATCGTATCCAGTATAACTCTAATTAGCTGCTTTAAGCTCCTTCATTTTAGTTTTCAACTGAGCAAAAGAGTAGCGGTCGCTGTTGCTTGTGCCTATGTATCTAAAGACTTCTTTGCCGGTAGTATCGAGAATGATAAGTGCTGGGAAATTGATAGTTTCATTGTGAAAGTCATAACCTCCTTTGATCTTGAATTTCTTGGCCAATGCCGCATTTGGATCATGATAAATAGCAAATTTTTCAAGTGCTTTATCGGGAACTTTTGCCGTCCATTTTTCTAGTTCTTCTTTGGCATCAGGTTTAATAAATACTTGAACCACGTCGGGTAAAGAATCGGCATTGATGGCATAATCCATCGTATGACGCATGCAATAGGGGCATTCGGTTTTCAGTAAAAAATGAAGCACCACATATTTGCCTTTATTTTCACTTAAAACAAATTTGCTTGAGTCGCTAACAGAATACAAGGTGAAATCGCTCGGATTGGTGTTTTGAGCGTTCACCATCAATTGTGTAATTAACAATAAAACAAGAATATAGAATTGCTTTTTCATAGCTGAAGTTTTTGGTTTTCGTAAAGAAAGGGAATTGGAAAGTGGAAATGAAAAATTAAGCCGGACATCCTCCGGACAGGCTAGAAAAGGGGACATACATTTGCTTTACCATATGTGAAAAGGATTACGGTTAGGGCAATAGTTCCTTCGGGGTACCTCAGGATGACAACCACTCTTAAGTAATACTTACCCAGTTTGTCATCCTGAGGCACGAAGGAACTATTGCCCTATATGGAGTATTAATGTATCATGGAAATAAATCTATTAAATTAAGAATAGAACAAATGGGCTGCAAACAGAAATATTTTGCCGAAATAATTGGTTATAAAGGAAGGGTGAGCGAAATTCTTAATCGCAAAAGAAAATTGTCGTTGGAGATGATTCGTAGGCTGCATGAGAAGATGAATATTCCTTTGGAGGCGCTGGTGCAGGCATATTGAGCGAACATTTATCAATTCATGAGGTTGAATGCTTCGGGAAAAGATTGAAGCCAAGTTCGCTGTGCGAAATTTAACAGAGTAGTCGAATTTGATTCTTACTTAATGTGATAATATTCTTCCACAAAGTTTTCAAAATAGGGAGCTAATATTTGATTGTAATAACAAGGCTCTTATTTTCCATTATAAAATATAGCGAAGGGTTTGTTTTGTAAGTTACGTAGGTTGATAAAATATTCTCGCTTTAAAGAATCAATGAAACAAAATGCGCTGATGTTTTTGGGCATTTTTAAAATTGGAATTTTTGCTGATTTTAGTTCTTTAAAAAATTTATTTTCACAATGTTCAAAAGCCTCCATTAGAAGATAGAACTCATTGTTCGTATATCCTTTCTTCATCACCAAAACTCTTAAGTCCATATTATTTTTATGGGCTGAATCTCCCCAAATTCGATATTTATTAAAATTATCTATTGCACATGAGTAATCGATTTTCATCATTTTGGATGTATCAACTTTATCTTTTGTTGTGAAAGGAAAGGATAATTTCTCTTTAGATTGTGTTTGTTGAGGTTGACGCAAATGGGAATTATCATTTGCAGAATCAGAGCAAGAGAAAATTACTAACAAAATGAAAAATATTTTCTTAGTCATGTGCTAAAAATAGATAAATATATTTGAAATCATAAGCTGTTCCGCAATCCATCTCCCTTCCACCCACAAGCATTTTCGCACGCCCTCTTCTCTAAGAGGGATGATTAGTGATTCTGTGTGTGAAAAGAATCCTGCAATCCTATCAATCCTAAAAAATCGTGTTCAGACAAACAAAAAATCCTCCCCATTTCTGAGAAGGATTTTGCAATTATTAATTTAGTTGATTACTGCGCTTCTTGC
>ENA-UPTJ01000818-UPTJ01000818.1-marine-metagenome-genome-assembly--contig:-NODE-818-length-18329-cov-5.258181_pt1 | contig 18329 bp, 8 predicted proteins | sample MGYA00238168_ERZ767080 | MGnify/ENA primary metagenome ERZ767080 (study PRJEB28935, sample SAMN06266237) | marine metagenome | isolation source: Columbia River Estuary | place: USA:Columbia River Estuary... | reverse complement strand
TGGGCAGTTTGAGTGCGCTCCTCAGTTCGAATCATTAAACTTGGCTGTTGATCACAATACCTTGTTGATGGATATCATGGAAGCTGTTGCATCTGATCATGGATTTAGAGTATTGTTGCACGAGAAACCCTACAAGGGAATCAACGGTTCTGGTAAACACAACAATTGGAGTTTGGTAACAAATACTGGTGTTAATCTATTGTCTCCAGGTACAAGTCCACAGGAAAATCTTCAATTTTTAACCTTTTTTATCAATGTCATAAAAGCAGTGCATGAGCATGCTGATTTGTTGCGCGCAAGTATCGCAACGGCTGCGAATGATCACAGATTGGGAGCAAATGAAGCACCTCCAGCAATCATGAGTGTATTCATTGGAGATACGTTACAGCATGTTTTGGAGGACTTCGAGAATCAAACATCCACCGGAAAAAAAGGATCCAAAACAAGCATTAATATTCCAAATATTCCTGAGATATTATTAGACAATACCGACAGAAACAGAACTTCACCTTTTGCTTTTACAGGGAATAAGTTTGAATTCAGGGCGGTGGGAAGTAGCGATAACTGTGCATCTCCTATGGTGGTCTTAAATACAATTGTGGCTAATCAGTTGATGGATTTCAAAAACAGAGTTGATGCTTTAATTTCTAAGGGAAAGGAAAAAGATACTGCTATTCGCGAAGTGCTCCGCAAAGATTTAACCTCTTGTAAAAAAGTGATTTTTGGCGGGAATGGATACAGCGAAGAGTGGGTGAAGGAAGCAAAGAAACGCGGACTTAAGAACACACGTCACTCTGCCGAAGCTCTTGCGGCTTATATGTCAGAAAGTAGCGTTGAGTTATTTACTAAGTTGGGAATATTCTCACACAAAGAATTAGAAGCTAGAACGGAAATTAGATATGAGTCGTTTTGCTTAACCATAGAATTAGAATCTAAGGTATTGACTGAAATGATTCAAAATATGGTCATCCCATCTGCCATAAGATATCAAAGCAGAATCGCTGATAATGTGAGTAAATTATTGAATATCGGATTGTCAAAAGATCAGGTTTCAGCACAAATTGATTTGTTGAATCAATTGAGTTCATTAATCAATAGTGCACAAGCGTTAAATAACAAGCTTTCAGCTCAAGTAGATAAGGCAATGGAAAGTGAACATGCAAAAGACAGAGCCCTAGTTCTAAATTCAAAAGTGAAACCATTATTTGAAGAGATTCGCGCTGTAAGTGATGAAATTGAGCGTTTGTGTGATGACTCAGATTGGGCTTTACCTAAGTATCGTGAGTTAATTACCTTGAATTAAAATTAAAAATTAGAGTTAATAAAAGGTGCGTTTTATCACGCACCTTTTTCATCTCAGTCGGTACCTTTGTACTACTAAAGTGAATTTAATATAAATGAGTATGTCGGAAAATATTGAAAAAATAGAATGTTTGATTATTGGTAGTGGACCTGCTGGGTACACTGCGGCAATTTACGCGGCTCGTGCCGATATGAAACCTGTTGTTTATGAGGGACTTCAACCTGGTGGGCAATTGACAATTACCACAGATGTTGAAAATTACCCTGGTTTTCCCGATGGAATTATGGGTCCTCAAATGATGGAAAACTTCAAGCAACAGGCTGTTCGCTTAGGTGCTGATGTTCGATTTGGGATGGTAACATCTGTTGAATTTACCCCAGGCGGACCTCAAAAAGTTATTGTTGATGGTTCCCATCAAATAGAAGCTGAAGCTGTCATTATTTCTACGGGAGCTTCTGCAAAATGGTTGGGTATTCCGTCAGAACAAAGATTGAATGGAAGTGGAGTAAGTGCTTGCGCGGTTTGTGACGGATTCTTTTATCGTGGACAAGATGTTGCAATAGTAGGTGCAGGTGACACGGCTTGCGAAGAGGCAAGTTATTTATCAAAAATTTGCAGCAAGGTGTATATGCTCGTTCGCAAAAGCGAATTTCGTGCATCAAAAGCTATGCAGCATCGTGTAATGAATACTCCCAATATTGAGGTGCTTTTCAATACCGAAACGGATGAAATATTAGGTGAGTCGGCTGTTGAAGCAATGCGTGTAAAAAATAATGTGACCGGTGAGTTGAGAGAAATTCCAATCAAAGGATTCTTCGTGGCCATTGGACATACTCCTAATACGGATATTTTCAAACCTTACATTGATATGGATGATCAAGGTTATATCATCACAGAAAAAGGAAGTTCACGCACCAATATAGAAGGTGTATTTTGTGCGGGAGATGCACAAGATAAAATATATAGACAAGCAGTAACTGCAGCAGGTAGTGGTTGTATGGCAGCCCTTGATGCTGAACGTTGGTTGTCTGAAAAGAATTCGCATTAATAAATTGGTTATTTTTGATCCCATGATAAAGAAGTTCATGGGTACTAAAATTGGGGTATATTGGGTATTGCTTTCAACATTTTTGTTGAATTCTATCAATGCTCAATATGCCCCAATCCGTTTTAATTTGCCTAGGCTTCCCCATTCTGAAATTTCGAAAATAGAATTTTTTGGATATCCACCGGTGGAAGGTAATGAACCAAGTATTTCAATGAATCCCAATGATGCGGATGATATTTGGCTTGCCTTTAATAATGATAAAGTTTTTCATACACTTAATGGCGGTAAAGATTGGTTGGAAGTTGAAACCAAATCTGAAGTTGGATTTTACGGTGACCCTGTCATTTACAGATCAGCCTCCGGAATGGTTTATCTATCTCATCTTGCTAAAAATCCAAATAAAAAATGGCCTGAATGGTTTGACTGTATAGTGTTTGAACGAAGTACAAATGGAGTTCAGTTTTATTCCAAATGTATTGGTCAAAACGGCAAAATGCAGGATAAACCCTGGATGAGCTTTGATGAACAACCTAAAAGTCCATATAAAGGAAATGTATACGTTTGTTGGACGGAATTTGATAAATACGGAAGTAAATCAAACAAAGATTCTTCAAGAATCAGATTTGCAAGAAGTGAAAATCAAGGCAATTCCTTTTTTGAACCAGTAGTTATTTCGGATGTTTGTGGCGATGCTATTGATGATGATAAAACTGCTGAAGGTGCTACTATTGCAGTTTTACCTGACGGAAAAATATGCTGTTTTTGGTCTCGGAATGATTCTCTGTGGATGGATGAAAGTATCGATGCCGGACGCAGCTGGGGTAAAGATCGATTTTTAACCACCATGAAAGGCGGTTGGAATTTTGATGGGGTTAGAGGAGTACAGCGCAGCAACGGAATGCCTTTTTCATGTGTAGATTCAAAAGGTAGAATATATGTTTGTTATGGAGCTGAGTCTCCCTTTGGTGATCGAAATGTGTATTACATGGTTTCGTTTGATGGAGGAAAGAACTTTTTACCTCCTATACGGATTAATGACGATCCGGCCGGGGCAGATCAGTTTAAACCCTATTTCAATATTGATAGGAATACTGGACTTCCTCGGGCAATTTGGTACGATACAAGAAATTTCGGTTCTGGAAAGTTTGCTCAAATTTACACTGCTACTCTGAAAGGGACTGAGGTTTCAATTAATTCTTTGTTATCTGAGGAACCCTGTATTTTACCAGGGTCTAAATCTTTTTATGGAGATTATATAAGTTTTGATGCGGCTCAGGGACGAGGAATTGCAGCTATCACGAGATATCACGAGGATGTTGGCAAGCCTTGTATTGAACTCATTCAATGGAAAGGGAAAAAGCCAAACCATAAAAAATTACCTCCTGTAATCATGGTGAATCCAAACGAAGGATCCGATTCATTACTGTTTTTAGCCAATATGCCTGGAGAAACATCTTTTACTATTGAAATTAAAAGTGGGCGAAACTTAATCACTCAAATGATTTTCGAATCATTAGACCCTAGTGGTTTCAAGCAAAATGAGTTTCAAGAATTTTATTTATCGAGGTCGAAATTCCCCTCGGGGCTCTACACTTTGGTAATGAGAAGAAAGAATAAGGCAATGAAGAAAAACTTTTGGATAAATTGATCAGTAAATCCTATTTTTGCTTTCTTTTTAAAAATACAGACTTTTATAGATATGGCAGTTATACAGAGACTTAGAAATTCCGGATGGGTAGCGGTAGTTATCGTGGTAGCATTGGTGTTGTTTGTAGTGGGTGATTGGCTCACTGGAAAAGGCAACGGCGGAACTTTAGATGAGAATCAAGATGTTATCGCTGAAGCGAATGGAGAAAAATACCGTGAAGCTGAATTGGTAACTATTGTTGATGAATTATACAAGCAAGAAATTGCTCAAGATGCGAACTTCAAATTGGATGAGGCAAATACCAATAGATTGTTCCAACGTGCTTGGAACGAGTTGTTGAAGCGTAAATTACTTTACACTGAAATAGATCTTTCTGGAGTAACTCTATCGAAAGCAGATGAAAATGAACTTTTGGTAGGTGAACATCCTAATGACAACATCGCAACTGATCAGTCATTCCAAACTGATGGGAAATTTGATCCTAATAAGGTGAAAATGATCATAAACGAGGCTAAGGTTAATCCACAAAATAGACAGCTTTTGGCAAATTACATCAACAGTGTGTTTACATCTGAAAAAGAGATGCGATATGCAACCTATGTTGCAAAAGCCCAAAATTTTAAGTCAAAGAAGGAAATTGAATACGATTATCTTGCTGCAAACCAATCTGTAACTGGTAAGGTGGTAGCAATGAATATCTCTAAAATTGCAGATAAGGATATTAAAATTTCAGATGATGATTTACAAGATTACCTTGACGCGAACAAAGAGAAATATCGTATCAAGCAAGAGTCTCGCTCATTGAAATATGTTGTTTTCGATCTAATCCCATCAAGAGCTGATACAATTGATGCTTATGAGCAAGCTGCGCGTTTTGCAGAAGTTTATCAAAAACAAGCTTCAAAGCCTGATACATTTGGTGCTATTGGATTTGTGAGAATTACTGATTTGAAAGATCCTGTTCCTGCAATCATTAAAGATTCTTTGTGGACTGCTTCAACCGGAACAGTATTAGGGCCGCTATACGACAAGGGTAAATTTTCAGTTTATCAAAAAGTGGCAAGTGAAATAGATACCGTTCCAATGGTTAATGTTTCACATATTTTGATTCCAAACAGTGGAACATTGCCAAATCAAACAATCATCAAAGATTCTGTTGAAGCGTTTGAAAAAGCAAAAGAGGTTTACGAAATGGTGGCTTCTGGAAAACAAATCGCTGATTTAGCGTCTCAATACTCAGGTGACCAGGGTTCTGCTAACAACGGTGGATCATACGGATGGGCTGACCCTAGAAATTATGTTAAGGAATACAAAGAGTTTTGTATGACTGCGAAAAAAGGTCAAATAGGATTGGTTAAGACTCAATTTGGTTACCATATCATGAAAGCAATGGAGGAACCAGACTATCAGAAAATGAAGTTTGTGATGAATACCATTGAGGTATTACCTGGTCGTGAAACAGTAGAAAAAGTTAATCAAGCAAGCAGAAAATTAAAGAATCAAATCAATCCCGACATGCCTGAATCATTTGATAAAGCAGTTGAGAAGATGACATTGATTCCTCGTGTAGAATTAGACTTTACTACTGACAAAAAGAGTTTAGGTAGCATCAGCGACATGAACGATGTTAAGCAGTTGATGGGTTGGTTATTCAATGAAAAACGTGAAATGAATGAAATTTCTGAGGTGTTTGCATTTCCAACGAAACACGTTATTGTTAAATTAGAAAATGTAAAACACGTAGGATACGCAAGTCTAGATAACGTGAGAACTGAAATTGAGAAAATAGTTAGAGATCAGAAGAAAGCAGAAGCAGCTGGTCAGAAAATTGCAGACGCTCTTGCAAAAAATAAAAATGCAGAAGCAGTTGCTCAATCTTTACAGTGTGATTATTTCACAACCGATGTGGTTAGATACGGTCAAGGATTCTTGCCTCAAATTGGTAATGAATTTAATGTGCTAGGAGTTGTATTCGGATTGCCTGATGGTGTGACTTCAAAACCTGTAATTGGTAAGCAAGTTGCGGCGGTTGTAATCAAAGAGAAATCAACAAAATTAGATGTTCCGGTTTCTGCCTATAACATCCCAAATCAAGAAGATTATTCTAGTCAACCGCAATTTGTATTGAATCGTTTGCAGGAAATATTGACAACCTCTGCAAATGTGAATGACCTTCGTTACAAATTTGAATGGCACCGTTAATCTTCTAATAGATCAAAAATAAAATGTCAGAAATAACCCATGAAATATCCTTGGAAAATTTCCAAGAGCAATTTGATTACGTTTTAACTCATTATAAGAAGCACGGTAAATCTGTTTCAAGCTATTCAAACATCATTATTGCTGGATTAGGTGGTAGTGGAATAGGGGGCAGAATTGCTAGGTCCTATTTTTGGAACCAATCACCAGTGCCAGTAGAAGGATATTCAGATTATCATTTACCGGCCTATGCGAACAATAAAACATTGACTATTTTGTGTTCCTATTCTGGAAACACTGAAGAAACCTTAACAATGTTCGCTGAAGCACAACAAAGAGGCTGTGACATCATCTGTATGGCTGCAGGCGGAAAATTGATGGAATTAGCCACAGCAGCTGGATATCCAACTTATACAATCGCAACCGGATATCAACCCCGAATGACATTGGGATTCGCTCTTGGTAACCTATTGATGATCGTAGGTGAAGTTTTAGGCAAAGATTTAACTTCTGATATTACTTCTCTTCGTGATACCTTTAAAAATCCAACTCAAGCTGTTGCAAGAGCAAAAGAAATGCATGCACAGTTTAAAGAAACTATATCTCAAAAGTTTGTTGTAATCACAGATATGGCATTTGAACCTGTAGGTATTCGTTTTTGTCAACAGATTCAAGAAAACGCAAAAGGGGAAGGTTTCATGTCAGTTTTGCCTGAGGCCAACCACAATATGATTGAGAGTTATTATGAGAAGCACGATACTAATTTTATCTTGTTAAACAGTCGTCAAAATGACCGTGTAAACAAGAGATTTGATTTCGTGAAGAAGGTATTGACTGACTTAGGTAATAATGTCTACGACTATCCTTTGCAAGACGCAAGTTTAAATTCCATTTTTGAAGTAATCCATTCCACCGACTGGTTGAGCATTTATGCTTCTGATGATAAGAAAGTGAATAATATGGAAGTGGGTATCATTATGGAGCTCAAAGGATTCTTGTCAAAACAATAAGATTATTTCATAACTTCAGGGATTGTAATGATTAAAACATGGCCTTGAAAGTTACATTTTTAGGAACTGGGACCTCTCAAGGGGTTCCACCCATTGGATGCCAATCAGAAGTATGTTTGAGTGACAATCCTAAAGATAAGCGTCTTAGGGCCAGTGTGCTAATTCAGTGGGCAGGTAAGGATATTATCATTGATACTGGACCAGATTTTCGATATCAAATGATCCGTGAAAACATGAATAATGTGGATGCAATTCTATTCACCCATGAACATCGTGATCACACTTCAGGCTTGGATGATATAAGGCCCATTAATTTTTTACAAAACAAAAGAGTTCCAGTTTACCTTACATCTCAGGTTTTAAATTCTTTAAAAGATCAATTCGCGTATATTTTCGAACCCGTTCCATACCCTGGTATTCCGGAACTTGATTTTCATTTAATTCAAAATAAACCTTTTTTATTATTTGATAAATGGATTACACCAATCCAAGTAATGCATTATAAACTGCCGGTTTTGGGTTTTAGGATGGGAAATTTCGCCTACATTACTGATGCTAATTTCATTGAAGATTCTGAAATAGAAAAATTAGAAGGGGTGGAGGTTTTGGTATTAAACGCCCTGCGAAAAACTGAACATATCTCACATTTTACGTTAGATCAAGCTACTCAATTAGCATTAAGAGTAGGAGCCAAGCAAACATATTTTACTCACATGAGCCATCAAATTGGACTTCATGATGCAGTTTGTGCAGATCTACCCAACGGTATAGATTTGGCGTTTGACGGATTAACTTTTGAGGTTAGCGAATAAATACAAATTTACCCATGGCAGTTTCACTGCCGTCGTTGTTGATTCCAAATACAAAAAATACCCCGCTATTGGGTTTACTTCCATCTAAACGATAACCGTTCCAAGTCGCTTTGCTTCCATTGGCTTTAGTTTGATATATTAATTTACCGTGTAAATCGGTAATTCTAATTTCTGCATTCTCAGCAAGTCCTTCTATAGTTATAACTCCTTCATACTTAGGTGGTACTGGATTTGGATAAACTATGATTTCTCCAAAACTATTATTTCCTGAAGCAGCATCATTTCGATAACTTACAATCCCTTTATCTGTGCCAATAAATAACTCACCTGTATTTTCAATTTGGCCTAAACATATGATATTGTTCGATATTAATGGGCTGTTTTCAATTGAAAATCGTTTAATAACTTGTTGGCCGTATTCGTCAGCGCAAAACAATCCGTTTCTTGTACCAAACCATTTACGACTTCCACCATCAACCAAAATATCAGTGATTGTTTCCTCTCCGAGTAAATATCCTAATTGCCCGTCCTGATCAACAACAAATCGATCAACCTTAGGATTTGAAAATAGATTTGGAGAGCCTGTGTAAATATTTAGACCTTGATTGGTTCCAATCCAAACATAGCCATTTTTATCAGCGGCAATGGATAAAACTTCAGTACTTATTAATCCGTCTTGTTTTCCAATGCGCACTAATTTATCGTCATTTAATTTGTCAAATGATTCACCTTCAGAAAAAACAAGAATACCCCCCGATCTCAATGTCATCCATTTTCGGTCATTAGCATCTATGGTGATAGAAGTGATTTCTTGTTCGTCAAAGAGATTAAAAGAGTACCATTTTCCTGTAAATGTTCTGCAGAGTAGCGGATTGTTTTGTCCGTAATTTACGACCCAAAAATTCCCTTTACTGTCTACTGCCATGCCTCCTAAGTGCAGAAAACTTGAGTCGTTTATCCGCTTTAATGGGGTATTGGTCTCATCTAATTTTTGCTTGATTTCGCCGTCTTGGATTACTAAAATACCGTTTGAATGGGTTGCTGCATATAAACTTTGATATGTTGGATGATATGCAACAAACGTAAAGTCATACATATTTACATTCAACGGAGAAGATAGATTACTCTTCCACCCAGCCTCATTGTAAAGATAAAAGCCACTGTTATTAAAGGCATTTCCAAAAGTAGAACTAAGTCCTCCTCCGGTAACTAATAACCTGTTGCCTTCTTTTGACATTTTAAATACTGAAACTTGATCAGGTCCATTTGGCATAAAAGCCACTTCTCCGTTCGGGTCTTTTTTTATTATTCCCGGTCCTATACCAGTACAAAACCAATATGTTTTATCAATAAACTGAGTGAAATCAGAAATTAAATTCACGGTCTCAATTTGATAACCTTGATTGTTGATTTTGGTAATTGATCCTTGTCGGCCAATATGTAAACCTTCAGAATTTGTGAATATGTTAGCGGTAGGCCGTTTGGATGGGAATACTATATTTACCAATCCACGGTGATATTTTTTAATGGTGGAATCATGCTCAAAAAATAAGGAATCATTCCAAGCTGACATTTTAAAACAAGGCGAAGTTGTTGTATAAGCCCATTGCCATTGATTGTAGTCATTAAGGTTAATTGAACGAGAATATTTAGCACATCTTATTCCGGTGGTAGTTCCCACAAAAATGGAATCGCTCATTACAGTAGAAGCAAACAATGGAATTTCTTGTCCGTTATCGCCAATAGATGTATAACTATCTCTTATCTCACGCTTTTGTATATCGATAATTAACAACCCAAAGTTGGTTGATAATATAGCGTCATTCCCATTGAATGAGCAATGGTTTATTCGTTTATCACCTTGGAGAAGTTTGTTTTTAAATCCAGGAATATTTTTAATCTGTTGGTCTTTAAAAAGTAGGTCGATGTTTCCATCAGCATACCCAATTACTAAAACATCGGCATCTGACTGATATTTTAAACAAGTAATCTCAATGCCATTAAATCCATCTTCCTTCTTTAAAAGGGTCATTTCACCGATGTTGGATGTGCGCCAGAATCCATTTTCACTAGCAGAATAAATGAATTTTTGGGTGGCTTCACAGACTAAGGCATTTCTGTATGAAAAATGAGAGCGCCAGGTACCAGTGGGTATTTGGTTCTGTGAAAACAGTGGGGAAGTGATGAAGCTCCCAATAACAATTAAGTTTAAAATAAACCCTTTCATTAGTTGAAAGTATATCTTAATTCTATTCCAAAGTCAGTCAATGAAGTATAAAATTGAGTAGCAATCTTAGGATTCATGATGACTCTATTATATCTCAAAGCCAAATTGATTTTCTGGTTTACCTGATATGTAGCAGATGGAGTGATTTTGATATTGGTCATACCAGCTGTATACCGGTTGATGTTTACGTCAATTTTTCTGATGACGGTGGCGTTATCATTAACTGAAACCGCTAAATCAAATCTAAAATCATTGGGAAGATAAATCCATCGCCCTTTTCTGCGAATAGGTAATGTAAGACCAGTTGTTCTGTATCCGGCATTTAATTGAAACTCGTTTTGTTTCATTTCCGTTAGATTATAACTCGCGGCAAATAGTTTAAGTACTCTTGAGCGTTTGTATTCGAATCCGAGAGTCCAATTGTTTTTAGTGGTAATGTTAACACCAATCAAAGGCGCAAAATTCTCACTAATTGTTACATCAGCTATTTGTAATTTGGGGATTAGGTCTTTCCCAATTTCGCCTGATTGCAATGGGTCGTATTTCAAATTTCGTGTATAATTACCAATGGTGTATTTACCCGTATAAGCATGTTTAATGTTTATGTTGGTGAATATTGCTTTTAAATCGGGAATCTTAGTCAAGCCATTGTAATTGATGTTCCAATTCGGTAGAGGTATAGATGGAAATCCTGAAATATCAGTTCGTCCTACATCTAGACCTGCATAAGCAGCGTAAAATCCTCCAAGTATAACATCTTGGTGGGTTTTACTATAACCCACGGGGAACTTAGTAACTGAGTCAATGGCTAATACACCTCCAAATTCAGGGTTTGCATTTTGTAATCTAGTTGCCACAGTGTAGCGATTTGCTAAGAATGCATCAAAAACTGGATTTGGGTAGTTTTCATTTTGTGCAATGTCTTTTACAAAATGCGTATTTAAGAATATACCAGAAACACTGTATGTTCCAGTACCAGTTAAACCTTCATCCAACCATTTGAATCCATCGTTTTTAAATATACTTTGGGTTCCATTGGTTTCATTCCTTAAAAAGTCTAGCCTAATTCTGAAGTCCTTAATGGGTTCAATGGAAATATTTCCGCTGATGTTTTGATTCAAATTGGTTCTGTAGAAATTTGATTGCCTTTTGTCAGCAGCTAAAAACCCGTTTTCAGCTAATGATTGTCTGAGATTAGGATCTTGAAATCCAAATACAAAATCCAGACCGGGCTGTAGATGTTTGAAATTGTAACCAAAATAGTCTGGTCGCAAATTGAATCCAGGAAGTTCAGTTGATTGTTTGCGAGTGATATTGATGTTCGCATTTTTTACCATGGTAATCAAATCACCAATAATCACAACGGCAGGATTAGGTTTGATAAATTCGCTTTTGCCTTTTTCTAATGCACTGTTGAAACTTGGTTCTTCAGGATTCCCGTCTTTGGCGGCGTCTTTTTTCTTTCGTTTTTTGGGCGTTCGGTAATCCTTCAAGAAAGGAACTTGAGAATATAACTGAGTCAAATTGAATTGGGCAGTTAAATTGATATCTTGACTATTTTGAATTCTGTTTCCTAATCCCGAAAATGCTGGAGGCGCTTGATTCCAATCATAGCTTCCTTTGTAATTGGCATTTGCAGAAATCCATTTCAAGAAACTTATTTTTGAGAAGGGAAGGGTATAAGTAAGGTTTGCAGTTTGATAAAATCTTCTCAATCGACCAAATCCTTCAAATTCTTTATAAATGGAATCTTGTTTTTCCTTGCTGTCTATAGCTCCAAACGGTTCTTGAATACGTGCTTCTACGTTGGCCGCATAACTGAAATTTAAAGATCTGGCAATGGGTAAGGACAAATTATAGTTTCTATTTAAAGTGAAATTTTTATCATACATGCGGGGATTTAACTGCTTAAAGCTGTTATTATTCCTCATTTGCATTTCTGAATAAAGTCGATTTACCTGCATTTGAGTGCTAAATGCTGAAGGCAAGAAATTGAAATTGAAATCGCGAATAATTGCCAATTTTTTGCTTCTCAATTTGCGGAACGGCATAATAAACTTGGTGTTGTTATTGTAGGCGTATCCTAATGTAGCTTGGGTTGTATTGATAAAATACTCTTCAATTTGTTGATTTCTGCGGTAATTGCTTTGGTAACTATAACTTCCGTTAAAATTGGAAATAGAATACACTTTGGCTTTTTTATTTCCCGGTTGGGCAATTCTGAAATTGTTAACATTGAGACTGAATAAAGAATTGTAATCTTCTGCTGCCTTTCGAATGCTATTTCTCAAAGTTTGATCAGAGAGGGCAGCTAGATAGGATTGCAATTCGATATCAGGATTTAAAGGATTAAATTTAGGTTGTACGAAACTTTCTGACCACCCTAGGTAAAGAGGAATGCTAACTCCTTTTTCCTTTGGGAAGAAACGCCCAAACTCGAGGTTAGTGGCAAGGTCATAATTGTATGTATTGGATAGACTTCTTTGGTTTAATTTTTTATCTACATCACCAAAACCTATGGTTCGAATTGAACCAGCCATGTTAACCTGTCCGAAGTCGGCAAGTTGTGCTTGTAGGTTTGCTAATGCAGCCCATCCACCACCATTGGCAATGTCTTTTACTCTCAATTCATTGGTCCATACTTCGAAGCACTTAGGTTCAGGGCTGTTGTTTTTTACCCCAACCATCATTACCCTCAAATTGCTTAAATCGGGCAATCCCATAACTGTGATTTTACCCTTATCCAATATTTTAATGTATGGCGCCGTCATTGGCCACCCTGAATTTTGTCGGTCTATTTTCAGATCAAATAAATTCTGGAAATCCAAATCAATCATGTTGGCCTCTGGCCATACCATTTTATCGGCAGTAGGAGAGTTCGCATTAACAAAGCCACGAGTCATTGTTAATGGAATTTCATATTCGTAATAGTTGCTTGTTAAATCAGTTCCGAAACGGATAAATGCTGAAACTTCTCCGTCTTGAATTGTGTTGGGAGTCACTTCTTCTGCATGAACAAACAATTGCATGCGTTTGTAGTTTCTGATGTCGTGTTGTACTGTTTTGAACGCGCCTCGTGCATCACCTGGTTGAAGGTTGCAAGTAAGCATACTTAATGATTGTTCATTTTCGAGAACCGTTCCTAAGCTGGCCATATTTTGAACACGCACAATACCAGGAGGGGTGACATAGGCTACAGGAGATCTTTTACTATTTTCTTCAAGATTTACTGTGCTCACAACAAACTTAGTTCCATCATTTGGATCCACAGGTACAACAACTCCGGGTGTTTTTAATGAATTGGTATACCTTCTCCAATCAGCGCGCACCATATTGATGTATCCAAACCTAATTACTGCAGAATCATTAAAATCTCTAACCACCATTCGCATAAATCGTATGCTCTTGAAGTCTGAAATATTTCCAACAGCTTTCTCGTATTCTCTTACTGGGATTTTTAATTGGAACCAGCGAATATTTTCTTGTTTCCCATTTCTAAGAGTTACAAGGTTATTTACAATGTCAGCCACATAGTTCTTACCAATTTGTAAATCATTATCAGAAATTTTGATTTTATATTGGAAATAATCCTCACTTTGATTCATCGTGAAGTCGCGGTTAATATCTTCAAAATCAGGTTGTGTGGTTGACGATTTTGGCATCGGAGCATAAGCCCCAGTAAAGGTCTCTGTGGAACTGTTACCCTCTAATCCCTGGTATTTGGAATACCGTTGAACAATGTCCGCATCTTGAGTAGTGTATTGATCTTCTAGATAATGTTTAAAGTTATCATTTGCTGGATCAGCAATGGCTTTTTGGTATATTGGACTATTAACTCCAAAATTCGTTTCTAATTGTTTCAAGTAAAACGTATCAAAAAATTCTCTTTCTTGCTCATCACTTAACCCATCTAAACCAACATCTTGTAATTTTCTTGCTGCTGGATTATTATCAAAGGCAAAATTGATTTGGGGGCTGGTTGCAACTATTCCAAAATTTGAAGTGTCTGTTTCATTGTTGTTATTAGCGGATGTTGGAAGTCCATTTTCAAATGCTTTCCTTCTATCGGGTAAAATATCTTCAGAAACATTTCCGAGATGCAGTAAAAGTTCACCTTTAAGATTGATGTTGTGATAGAGCGGGTCCATCATCCAAATTTCAATGTAATCAATGTTTGCAGCCTCAAAATCATTTTGATCTACCCGTCGCATGATTCCAGCCCAACTTTTTCTTGGGTCTGCAAATCGCCCATCCGGCAATAAGTCATTTGAACTAGAATTGAAATTATACATTCCACGTTCATATGGGTTAAATGCCAAATCGAGGGTTGGTAGAATGGTTGCCGTTCCCTGCGGGAAGTTTCTTTCTGGGAAAACTTCTCTTTGGTCAATTTGACGCATAAATGGGTCACTCAAGATTTGATCAACACGCTTTCTAATGTTTTCGGGCATGTCAAGGTCGCGATAAAATAATTGGTCAATGGTGTAGAAACTTAATCTCGCACTTCTATTCAACCACTGCCTCTTATCTGATAAACTTGTCTCAGGAAAGAAATCCGGCTGCTTTTGAGGAACACTTGCAACAACCCAATTGCTCACAACTTTGAAATCATTGGGTAATTCTGCCGCTTCAAAATCTTCAAGGTTGGAGATGCCTCGTTGATTTCCCTGTGACTTATGGTTATGAGGAACAATTTTTGCAAATTCTGCGTAAGCCGTGATATTTGAAATCTCTTTAGTTTCCAAAAAAGGCAACTTATCAATCAACTTTGTTAAAAAACGCGACTTGGAACTGTAGGCTAAATCCGCACCGAATATGGTATTTAATATTGGCTCTTCGTTGAAATTAGTTTTGTTGGTTAAGGGGCGTTCATACATGTGCAATGCTGTGGCGCCAACCATGAAATTCTTATTAAACTTGTGTTCAACTCTTCCCCCCAATAAGGTTTTTTGCTGGATGTTGAACATGCTTTGTCCGTCGGCACTTGCTCTGATTTCCGCACCACCTTGTAATAATCCCTGATTGATGATTCGAACACGACCCATAGCATAATCTACTTCATAATCCATGCCTTCTTGCAGCGGACGACCGTTAGCAGTTACTCGTACTGATCCTCTTTGAAGATTTGTTGTTCCTAAGAAAAGTTCAGCACCATTCGTGCTTTTATAACTTCCTTGGAGGAAAAACTTATTGTGTTTTACATCTTGTGCTGCTAAGAATTTGGTTGAATCATAGAGGGCTTGATAACAGTAGTAATCAGCCAAATCAGTTCGTGAGTCAAAAATATCTTTCAAATAATCACCAAAAGGTTCAGTTACGGGAAAAATAACTCTTGCCATTTTGGTCTGTATGGTGATACCCTCTATTGCATCAAAAATACCGTCTGGTTTAGCTTCTTGTTGGCGATTTAATTTATCTAACCCTAAAACTCTGATTAGTGGATTTCCATTTTTAAGTGCTGGAATATCTGCAGTTCCTATGGGTAGATAATTGTAATCGGCCCCACTGGTATCATCTGCGTAAATAACGTTTAATTTAAAATCTTCAAGTGACAATGAGTAAGTATTTAAACTGTACACATTTTTCATCATTAAGTCCCAAATTGGCAATCTTGTTCTGATGGTATTGCCTTTTAACATTTTCAGATACAGCAACTTTTGATCACCTGGAGGTACATCTCTAGAGAATTCACCTACCTGAAAGGTTTCGCCGTTATAAGTGTATTCAAACGCTACAGCCAATATTTCATCGTTGTTAAGTGGCTGATTAAGGGAAATGTAACCAAGTTGCTGATTTAATGTAAACTCATTTTCTTTCAGTTGTCTTGCATAGTTCAGAAGGTCAAAGTCTAATGTTTGCTCAAAGTTGGGAAACGTAGAGTAAATCGCATCGATTGAAGTGCCTGTTGTTCTAATTGCAGAATTGCTTTGTAGAGATTGAAAAAGGGAATTTGCAGCATTATCTGCAGCAATTTGAGAACCAATATTCAAGGAACTTCTATATGGATTAGGCTCACCCAAATCCATGAATGCCATGATATCTCTTGGCGTTTCTACATTCGCATTTCTATTTGTTACCCATACCTCGACTCTGTTGATTATAACACCACTTGCAACAATGGGTAAATTTTCTAATGATTTATTGTAGTTCTGCTGAAAAAATTGAGATAGAAAAAAGTGTCGGTTTTGGTCATAATTGTCGGCAGTGATTTTAAATTCATTCATCTGTGCGCCGCCTTTTAAAACTGTTTCTGTGCTCTGGCCGCGATTCTGAGAGAATACCGTTTTTATCGTAGTTTTACCAAACTGCATGGTATTAGAGAATCCAAATAGATTATTTGCAGGTTTGATCAGTTGGGTAGGTAAATTTAAATTTACGTTACCAATCTGAACATCCTTTAAAATTCCATCGGGTTTACCCTTCCAACCTAGATTGGTTTGGTTGTCAAATTCGAATTGAGCCTCTGTATCATAATTGATTCCTAGTTTTACAAATTCACCGACGTTACCATTGGCAGAAATTTGAAGTTGCTGATCAAAAACAGGAACAAAATATTTTTGTTGTCTTTTGCTGTAATTTGGATTTCGATACTCGTTGATGGTTCCACCAATTTTAACCATTGCAGAACCAGTCATTTGGAAGTCTACACCTCCTGCACCAAAAATTTTGGATACTGCGGGATTACCCAATTCTGCCTTAATGTATTCGGTGATTCCACCCTTATTTACTGCTTGGGAATAATCAGTGTTTTGAGATTTAAGTCTATTGTATTCCGCGTTCTTTTCTTTTTCAAGTTTTTGGTAATACTCAGTAACTGATAAATTCTTTCCAGTTGGATAAGAAAGAGAACCTACTTGTTTAAAGGCTTCATATCTATTTTGTTTTGGATTGTATTTCCATACAAGACTGAGAGGGTCTTCTAGGTCGACATTAGAGGCATTTTGATTGTTGGGATCATTTTGCCCGCTCTTATGTACTTTGTATTTGGTGGTAGAATCGTCAGTATTTTGAGCCCAAAGTTCATTGAAGCCTACCAAAGACATCCATATAATTCCTGTTAATACCGCTCTTTTCAACACGTTCAATGAGATGTAAGCTTGCAATTTACAAAATTTTAAGTGAATTTTTAATCAATTCCTCAACTGTGGCAAGGGTTCCCAAGTCTTTACTCACTTTCAAAAGTGCTTTTTCTGCTGAGGCTTTTTGGTAACCTAAAACAGTTAGGGCAGTCATGGCTTCAGTGATAGCATCTGATCCTTGGTTTATACCGGGTAAATTTTGGGTCATTTTCCTTCCCGCAAGTTTATCACGCAACTCCAAAACAATGCGTTGTGCTGTTTTTTCGCCAATTCCCTTTATACTTTTAAGTAATCCAACATTGCCATTTAATATCGCTGAAATTAAGGTATCAGGATCTAAACTTGAAAGCATAATAATGGCTGTATTGTTTCCCACTCCGCTAATTGAAGTAAGTTGTCGGAACATTTGCCTCTCATTGGGATCAGCAAACCCGTACAGTTGAATACTTACAGGACTTTGATTTTCTACTTTAAATACTTGTTCAATGAAAAGACGAACTTGTTTTTGTGATTTTACGGCTTCAAATGTATTCAACGAAATATGGGTAAAGTAGCCAATGCCTTGACATTCAATGACTGCGTGCGTTGGTGTAAGTGATTCTAAATTGCCTTCAATAAACTCGTACATATCTGAGATTAACTATAACGCTTGGAACGCACAAAATAGTGTATCAAACCGTAAATTAACATGATCCCAAGTGGCAATAACATACTGAACCATTGCCAATATGAGCGTTCCGTTTTTGATTTTTCTGGATCCAACAATCTAACGGTCCTTTCTTTTGCTCTAATTTCAATTAATCCGTTATCATCAATCAGATAATCAATACAATTCAATAAGAACTTTTTATTAGCAAATGTAAACTGTGAGATACGATCATATCCTGTAGGATATATCATTCCTTGAGATCCGACAGGATTTCTTATGACATCGGCATCCGAAACAACAATCATTTTGCTATTTCCTGATTCTATACATGAGACATCGGTGTATTTTTTCATC
>ENA-UPTJ01000814-UPTJ01000814.1-marine-metagenome-genome-assembly--contig:-NODE-814-length-18386-cov-4.088702_pt1 | contig 18386 bp, 18 predicted proteins | sample MGYA00238168_ERZ767080 | MGnify/ENA primary metagenome ERZ767080 (study PRJEB28935, sample SAMN06266237) | marine metagenome | isolation source: Columbia River Estuary | place: USA:Columbia River Estuary... | reverse complement strand
GCATATCCAGGTCAACTCGCTGCATGGCCAGGGCGTCGAGCGGTTGGCCGGCTCCCTGCGCATCGAGGCGCTGGCGCCGGACGGTCTGATCGAGGCCTTCTCGGTCGAGGGCGCGCGCCGCTTTGCTCTCGGCGTACAGTGGCATCCGGAGTGGCAAGTGCAGGAAAATCCGGTTTACCGTGCCATCTTCGCCGCCTTCGGCGATGCCTGCAGGGAGCGCAGACTGGAGCGTCTGGGCGCCTGAGAAGGGCGCAGTCTTCATTCGGGCGCAAGCCCGCAGCGGCAGAGGTTTCCCCATGAGTCCGATGCTCGACCAGCTCTCCCAATGGCTGAAGGAGCGCGAGATCACAGAGGTGGAGTGCCTGATCGGCGACCTGACCGGTATCGTCCGCGGCAAGATCTCGCCCACCAGCAAGTTCGTCCAGGAGCGCGGCATGCGCCTGCCGGAAAGCGTGCTGCTGCAGACGGTGACCGGCGACTACGTCGACGACGACATCTATTACTCGCTGCTCGATCCGGCGGACATCGACATGTTCTGCCGGCCCGACCCGAATGCGGTGTTCGTCGTGCCCTGGGCCAGCGAGCCGACGGCGCAGGTGATCCACGACACTTACGACAAGCACGGCACCCCGATCGATCTGTCGCCGCGCAACATCCTCAAGCACGTGCTGGCGCTTTACGCCGAGCGTGGCTGGCAGCCGATAGTGGCGCCGGAAATGGAGTTCTACCTGACCCGGCGCTGCGATGACCCCGACCTGCCGCTGCAACCGCCAATCGGTCGATCCGGTCGCCAGGAGACCGGTCGCCAGTCGTTCTCCATCGATGCGGCCAACGAGTTCGATCCGCTGTTCGAGGACATGTACGACTGGTGCGAGGCGCAGGGCCTGGATCTGGATACCCTGATCCATGAGGAAGGCACTGCGCAGATGGAGATCAACTTCCGCCACGGCGAGGCGCTGCACCTGGCCGACCAGATCCTGGTGTTCAAACGGACCATGCGCGAGGCGGCACTCAAGCACAACGTCGCCGCGACCTTCATGGCCAAGCCGATCACCGACGAGCCCGGCAGCGCGATGCACCTGCACCAGAGCGTGGTGGATGCGCAGACCGGGCAGAACATCTTCTCCAATGCCGATGGCAGCATGAGCGAGCTGTTCCTGCACCACGTCGGCGGCCTGCAGCGCTACATCCCCGAGCTGCTGCCGCTGTTCGCGCCGAACGTGAACTCCTTCCGTCGTTTCCTGCCGGACACGTCGGCACCGGTCAACGTCGAGTGGGGCGAGGAGAATCGCACCGTCGGCCTGCGTGTGCCGGACTCGGATGCGCAGAATCGCCGGGTCGAGAATCGCCTGCCGGGCGCCGACGCCAATCCCTATCTGGCCATTGCCGCCAGCCTGCTGTGTGGCTACATCGGCATGGTCGAAGGCATCGAGCCGAGCGCGCCGGTCAAGGGTCGCGGCTACGAGCGGCGCAACCTGCGCCTGTCGCTGAATCTGGAGGCGGCGCTGGAGCGGATGGAAAGCTGCGCCGCGCTGGAGCAGTACCTCAGTGCGCGCTTCATCAAGGCCTATGTAGCGGTCAAGCGCGCCGAAAACGAGAATTTCAAGCGTGTCATCAGCTCCTGGGAGCGCGAGTTTCTGCTGTTCTCGGTCTGAGGCGACGAGTGTCTGCGCAGCGCGCGGGCAGGTTCATCGGATGTTGGGGAAATGCCATGAAACAAGGTCCACGGGACGATACCGCCCATTGGCGCGCGCTGAGTCAGGCGCATCACCTGCCGCCGTTCAGTGATCGCGCGCAACTGCACGAGCAGGGGCCGCGCATCATCACCCGTGCCGAGGGCGTGCATCTGTGGGACAGCGAAGGTAACCGCATCCTCGACGGCATGGCCGGGCTCTGGTGTGTGGCGTTGGGCTACGGTCGCGAGGAGCTGGTCGAGGCGGCTGCCCGGCAGATGCGCGAGCTGCCCTACTACAACCTGTTTTTCCAGACGGCCCATCCGCCCGCGCTCGAGCTCGCCGCGGCGATCGCCGAGCTGACGCCGGCGGGCCTGGATCATGTGTTTTTCACCGGCTCCGGCTCCGAGGCGAATGACACCATGTTGCGCATGGTGCGCCATTACTGGGCACTCAAAGGCCGGCCAGAGAAGAAAGTGATCATCAGCCGGGTCAACGCCTACCACGGCTCGACCGTGGCCGGCGCCAGTCTGAGCGGCATGCGTTTCATGCATGAGCAGGGCGATCTGCCGATTCCCGGCATCGTGCACATTGCGCAGCCCTACTGGTTTGCCGAGGGTGGCGACATGAGCCCCGAGGATTTCGGCCTCTGGGCGGCCGACCAGCTCGAAACGAAGATTCTCGAACTGGGCGTGGATAACGTGGCGGCGTTCATTGCCGAACCGATCCAGGGTGCCGGCGGGGTGATCATTCCACCGGACAGCTACTGGCCGCGCGTGCGCGAGATCCTTGCCCGGCACGACATCCTGTTCGTCGCCGACGAGGTGATCTGCGGCTTCGGTCGCACCGGCGAGTGGTTCGGCAGCGACTACTACGGCCTGGCGCCGGACATGCTGACCATCGCCAAGGGCCTGACCTCAGGCTACATCCCCATGGGCGGGCTGGTGGTGCGCGACCACATCGTCGAGGTGCTCTCGGCAGGTGGCGACTTCAACCATGGCTTTACCTACTCAGGACATCCGGTCGCGGCGGCCGTGGGGCTGGAGACGCTGCGCATCCTGCGCGAGGAGGGCATCGTCGAGCGGGTGCGGACGCAGACGGCACCCTATTTGCAGGCTCGTCTGCGTGAGCTGGCCGATCATCCTCTGGTGGGTGAGGTGCGCGGCCTGGGCATGCTCGGCGCCATCGAGCTGGTCGAGGATCGTGCCAGCCGCCGGCGTTACCCGGCCGAGCGGGGCGTGGGCATGCGCTGCCGCAAGCACTGTTTCGAACAGGGTCTGGTGATGCGCGCGGTGGGTGACACCATGATCATCGCACCGCCGCTGGTGCTGGATCGGGATGGCGTCGATGAGCTGGTGGAGAAGGCGCGACGCTGTCTCGACCTGACCCTTGCGGAGCTTGAAGGCTGATTTTTTTCCCTTCCGCACTACGCAACTGTTGTAAGAACGGCCCCGATCTTGCCAGACTTCGCAGCGCGCGGGAGCGCAGGGCAGAAATGCCTGCAGGCCAGGCGGAACGGGAGGGCAACGTCGTTCCCCTATGCTGTACATCTCTTAAAAAATGGAGCCACACGCATGAATCATTTCGGCAAGACGCTACTCGCTCTATCCGTCGGTCTGCTGGCCGCCTGTGACAAACCGGCAGAAGCCCCGAGCGAGACCTCGCAAGCCGCTCCCGCCGCAGAAAAATCCACCCAGGTCCTGCATGTCTACAACTGGTCGGACTACATCGCCGAAGACACCCTGGAAAACTTCACCAAGGAGACCGGGATCAAGGTCGTCTACGACGTCTTCGACAGCAACGAGGTTCTTGAGGCCAAGCTGCTGGCCGGCTCCTCGGGCTACGACATAGTCGTGCCGTCCAACCCTTTCCTGGCCAAGCAGATCAAGGCCGGCGTGTTCCAGAAGCTTGATCGCAGCAAGCTGTCGAACTGGGACAATCTCGACAAGGACCTGCTGAAAGCGCTCGATCCCAGCGATCCGGGCAACCTGTATTCGGTTCCCTACATGTGGGGCACCATCGGCATCGGCTACAACGTCGACAAGGTCAAGGCCGCCCTGGGTGACAGCGCCCCGGTCGATTCCTGGGATCTGGTGTTCAAGCCGGAGAACATCGAGAAGCTCAAGGATTGCGGCGTAGCCTTCCTCGATTCGCCGACCGAGATCCTCCCGGCTGCCATGAACTACCTGGGCTACAAGCCGGACAGTGAAGACCCTGCCGAGATCAAGGCCGCCGAGGAGCTGTTCGTCAAGGTGCGCCCCTCGATCAGCTATTTCCACTCTTCCAAGTACATCAGCGAGCTGGCTACCGGTGACATCTGTGTCGCCATCGGCTACTCCGGCGACATCTACCAGGCCAAGTCGCGTGCCGAGGAAGCCAAGAACGGCGTGAACGTCGCCTACAGCATTCCGAAGGAAGGCGCGGGCAGCTTCTTCGACATGCTGGCAGTGCCGGCCGACGCCAAGAACGTCGAGGCGGCGCACACCTTCATCAATTACCTGATGAAGCCGGAAGTGATCGCCGAGATCACCAACTACGTGCAATTCCCCAACGGCAACTCGGCTTCCACTCCGCTGGTGGACGAAGCCATTCGCACTGATCCGGGCATCTATCCGTCGGCCGACGTGCTGAAGAAGATCTATACCTTCCCGGACCTGTCGAACGACGCGCTGCAGCTCATCAACGACAGCTGGACCACCATCAAGACCGCCAGGTAAGCGCCTGGCACGGCGTCGGCACTGGCTGACGCCGTGCCGGCGTCGATGTCCGTTCAGTCCCCGGGGGCAGTCGGCTATCGGTCCTGACCAGACGGGAGACTTTTGCCCATGCATGTATTCGCTAACCGGCTGTTGGTCGGCGCAGTTCTCCTGAGCGCTGTGGTGCTGGCGGCCTGCGATTCGTCGCAGACACCAGAATCGGGCGAACCGCAGGTACTGCACATCTACAACTGGTCGGACTATATCGCCGAAGACACCCTGGAGAACTTCACCCGGGAAACCGGTATCCGGGTCGTCTACGACGTTTTCGATTCCAACGAGACGCTTGAAGGCAAACTGCTCGCCGGTGCCACGGGCTATGACCTGGTGGTGCCGTCCAATCATTTCCTTGGCAAGCAGATCAAGGCGGGCGCGTTCCAGCCGCTGGACCGCGCACGCCTGCCGAACTGGAAGCATCTGGACCCCTCGCTACTGGCCCGGCTTGCCGGCAACGACCCGCAGAACCGTTATGGGGTGCCCTACCTCTGGGGCACCAATGGCATCGGCTACAACGTCGAGCAGGTGCGCGCCGTGCTGGGCGAGGAGCCGATCAGTTCCTGGGCGCAGGTCTACGAGCCGGAGAACCTCGCCCGCCTGGCCAAGTGTGGCGTGGCCTTTCTCGATTCGGCCGACGAGATGATCCCCTCGATGCTCAATTACCTGGGGCTTGATCCCAACAGCGTCGATGCGGGTGATCTGGCCCGCGCCGAAGCGCGCCTGGCGCAGTTGCAACCGCACGTGCGCTACTTCCACTCTTCGAAGTACGTCGGCGATCTGGCCAACGGCAGCATTTGTGTGGCGGTGGGCTACTCCGGCGATATCCTGCAGGCCGCCGACCGCGCCGAAGAGGCGGGCAACGGCATCGAGATTGCCTACAGCATCCCCCGCGAGGGCGCCAACCTGTGGTTCGACACCCTGGCGATCCCGGCGGACGCGCGCAATGTCGAGGCCGCCCACCTTTTCATCGATTACCTGTTGCGACCGGATGTCATCGCGGCCATCACGGAATATGTCGGCTACGCCAATCCGAATCTCTCTGCCAACGAGCTGCTCGATGCCGAGGTGCGCGAGGATGCGCGCATCTATCCGGCGGCAGAGGTGCTGGAGCGGCTTTACGTGTCCGCCGAGCTACCCGACAGCGTGGCCCGTGCCATGAGCGACAGCTGGAGCCGGGCCAAGGCCGGCATGCAGCAGCCCTGAATTCATGCCCGGCAACAGCCGGGCTGTTCTTACCCGCCCTTTCTGGGAGTTTTGTTAGATGGCAGTTGCCTCCGGCGCCTACAAGAAAGCCCTCGCAGGCGAGCAGCAGAACAGCGATGTGCTGCTCAGGATCGACCGCGTGACCAAGAAGTTCGATGAGACGGTCGCGGTGGACGACGTCTCGCTGTCAATCAACAAAGGCGAGATATTCGCCCTGCTCGGCGGCTCCGGCTCCGGCAAGTCGACCCTGCTGCGAATGCTCGCCGGCTTCGAGCGCCCCACCGCGGGGCGCATCCTGCTCGATGGCGTGGACATCACCGACATGCCGCCCTACGAGCGGCCGATCAACATGATGTTCCAGTCCTATGCGCTGTTTCCGCACATGTCGGTGGAGCAGAACATCGCCTTCGGCCTCAAGCAGGACCGCATGCCCAAGGCGGACATCGAGGCGCGGGTCGCCGAGATGCTCAAGCTGGTGCACATGAGCCAGTACGCCAAGCGCAAGCCGCACCAGCTCTCCGGTGGCCAGCGCCAGCGCGTGGCCCTGGCGCGCTCGCTGGCCAAACGGCCGAAGCTGCTGCTGCTCGACGAGCCGATGGGCGCGCTGGACAAGAAACTGCGCTCGCAGATGCAGCTGGAGCTGGTCGAGATCATCGAGCGCGTCGGTGTGACCTGCATCATGGTCACCCACGATCAGGAAGAGGCCATGACCATGGCCCAGCGCATCGCGATCATGCACCTGGGCTGGATCGCCCAGGTCGGCAGCCCGATGGATATCTATGAAACCCCGGCGAGCCGCCTGGTCTGCGAGTTCATCGGCAACGTCAACCTGTTCGAGGGCGAGCTGGTCGAGGATCTGGGCGACCACGCGGTAATCGACTGCCCGCAGCTGGAGCGACGCATCTACGTCGGCCACGGGATCAGTACCCGCGCCGAGGAAAAGCAGGTCACCTATGCCCTGCGCCCGGAGAAACTGCTGCTCAGCAGCGAGATGCCCGAGGTCGAGCACGCCGAGTACAACTGGGCCAAGGGCGTGGTCCATGACATCGCCTACCTGGGCGGGCATTCGGTGTACTACGTGCGCTTGCCCTCGGGCCTGCTGGTGCAGGCCTTCCTGGCCAACTCCGAGCGGCACGTGAAGCGGCCGACCTGGGAAGACGAAGTCTTCGTCTACTGGTACGACGACAGCGGCGTGGTGCTGCAGTCATGAGTGGGCGCTTGAACTTCGGCCGCCGGCTGGTCATCGGCATCCCCTTCGTCTGGATGCTGCTGTTCTTCCTGCTGCCGTTCGCGATCATTCTGAAGATCAGCTTCGCCGAGTCGGCACGGGCGATCCCGCCCTATACCGACATCATCGTGTTTGCCGAACACAAGCTGCAGGTGCTGCTCAACCTGCAGAACTACCTGAACCTGGGTGAGAAGGGCATCTACCTGCAGGCGTACCTGGGCTCGCTGAAGATCGCCTTCTTCAGCACGCTGCTCTGTCTGCTGATCGGCTATCCGATGGCCTACGCCATCGCCCGCGCCGACAAGCAGACCCAGACCGTCTATCTGCTGCTGATCATGATGCCGACCTGGACCGCGATCCTGATCCGCGTCTATGCCTGGATGACCATCCTCGGCAACGGCGAGAATGGTCTGTTGAACAGCTTCCTGCTCTGGACGGGGCTGATTTCCGAGCCGTTGCGCCTGCTCAACACACCATTAGCGGTGTACATCGGCCTGGTCTATTCCTACCTGCCGTTCATGATCCTGCCGCTCTACGCCAACCTGGTGAAGCACGACCAGAGCCTGCTGGAAGCCGCTTCCGACCTGGGCGCGCGCACCTTTACCAGCTTCTGGAAGATCACCGTGCCGCTGTCGAAAAACGGCATCATCGCCGGCTGCATGCTGGTGTTCATTCCGGTGGTGGGCGAGTTCGTGGTACCCGAACTGCTCGGCGGCTCGCAGACACAGATGATCGGTAAGGTGCTCTGGGATGAATTCTTCAGTCGGCGCAACTGGCCCGGCGCGGCGGCGCTGGCAGTGGTGATGCTGGCGATCCTGATCATCCCGATCATTCTGTTCAACCGGAATCAGGCGAAAGAACTTGAGGGCAAGGCATGAGGCAGTCGAACGCAACCATCCATGCCCGCTGTTCAACCGGCTCTCCATCCACAGGCCTGGCGAAAGACCTGGAGGGCAAGGCATGAAGCGCTTCGGTTTTTCCAAGGTCATGCTCTGGCTCGGCCTGCTGTTCATCTACGTGCCGATGTTCATCCTGGTGATCTACTCCTTCAACGGCGGCCGTCTGGTCACCGTGTGGAGCGGCTGGTCGCTGAAGTGGTATGCGAGCCTGCTGGACAACACCAAGCTGATGACAGCGGTATTTCGTTCGTTGGAGATCGCCTTCTACACCTCGATCGCCGCGGTGGCGCTGGGCACGCTTGCCGCCTTCGTGCTCACCCGCATCCCGCGCTTTCGCGGCCGCACCCTGTTCGGCGGCATGGTCACCGCACCGCTGGTCATGCCCGAGGTGATCACCGGTCTGTCGCTGCTGCTGCTGTTCGTCACCATGGCGCAGCTGATCGGCTGGCCGCAACGCGGCCTGCTGACCATCTGGATTGCCCATACGACCTTCTGCTCTGCCTACGTGGCGGTGGTGGTTTCATCGCGCCTGCGCGAGCTGGATCTGTCGATCGAGGAGGCGGCCATGGATCTGGGTGCAAGGCCGTGGAAGGTGTTCCTGCTGATCACCGTACCGATGATCGCGCCCTCGCTGGTGGCGGGCGGGATGATGTCCTTCGCCTTGTCGCTGGATGATCTGGTGTTGGCCAGCTTCGTTGCCGGCCCTGGCGCCTCGACGCTGCCGGTGGAGATATTTTCCTCGGTGCGGATGGGCGTGAAGCCTGAGATCAACGCGGTGGCGAGCCTGATCCTGCTGTCGATCTCGCTGTTCACCTTCCTTGCCTGGTACTTCATCCGGCGCGCCGAGGACCGGCGCAAGCGCGCGGTACAGCAGGCGGCGCAGGAAGAAAGTGGCGGCTGGCAGAAGAGCGTGGAGCGGCTGACACCTCCGCCGGCGCACAGCTGATGAATCAAAGGGGCCTCAGGGCTCCTTTTTTATGGCGCTACCAGCGCTGTAGCAATCCTGGCAGCTCGCCCAGGCTGCGGATTTCGGCGCTTGGCTGGCAACGCTGCAGCAGCTTGGGGTCGGCGCCTTCCAGCCCCGAGGAAAGCATGCCAGGACGCGCGTCCGGCAGCTGCCAGGGCTTGCCCTGCGGGTTGTACCAGACCGCATGCATGCCGGCGCCGCGGGCACCGAGGATGTCATCGGCGGGATGATCGCCGACGTGCAGCGCCTGCTCGGCCGGCACGCCGGCACGCGCCAGTGCCTGCTCGAAGGGATGCGGGTCGGGCTTGCCGACGCCCAGTTCCTCGGCACAGAGGGCGAACTGGAAGTAGTCCGCCAGCCCCAGCCGGCGCACGTCGGCGTTGCCGTTGGTAAGTACGCCGAGGATGTAGCGGTTGGCGAGCTGTTCCAGGGTGGATTGCACGTCGGGGAAGAAGGACACCTGATGGCGGGCGCTGAGGAATATCTGAAATGCCGCTTCGGCAAGGTCACGCGCTTCGCCCGGCACGTAGCCGGCTTCCTGCAGTGCCAGCAGCAGAATGCGCCGACGCAGTTCGCTCATGCGATGACGCAGGCTCGGATCTTCGGCCATGACCCGCTTGCGGATCGCCCACAGGTGTTCGATGGGTACCGGGCCAAGTCGCGGCGCATGTTCGCCCAGCCAGTCGCGCAGCGCGGCTTCGGCGCCGTGCATCACCGGTGCCACGTCCCAGAGCGTGTCGTCGAGGTCGAAGGTGATCAGGCGGATGCTCATTCCTCGGTGTCCCTGCGTTTGGCACGTGGGTGCGCGCTGTCGTAGACCTTGGCCAGGTGCTGGAAATCCAGGTGGGTATAGACCTGGGTGGTGGCGATGTCGGCATGCCCGAGCAATTCCTGCACAGCGCGCAGGTCCTGTGAGGATTCGAGCATATGGCTGGCGAAGCTGTGCCTGAGCATGTGCGGGTGCAGATGCTGGCCAAGCTCGCGCACACCCGCCTGGCTGACCCGCTGCTGCACGGCGCGGGCGCCGAGCCGGCGGCCCTGGCGGCCGACGAAGAGCGCGTCATCCTGTGGACCCACGGCCGCGCGCAGCGGCAGCCAGGCCTGGATCGCCGCGACCGCCTTGCGCCCGACTGGCAGTACGCGGGCCTTGTTGCCCTTGCCGATGACCTGGACCAGGCCGCTGGCCAGATCCAGCTGGGTCAGGTTCAGGCTGACCAGCTCGGAAAGGCGCAGGCCGGAAGAATAGAACAGCTCGAGAATCGCCTGGTCGCGACGGGCGATGAAGTCTTCCTCCACGCCACCGTCGAGCAACTGCATGGCCCGGTCGGCATCCAGCGCGCGTGGCAGGCGACGCTCGCCCTTGGGCGCGCTGAGGCCACTGCTGGGGTCGCTGCTGCAGCGGCCGATGCGGTTGAGATGGGCGTAGAGGCCGCGCACTGCCGACAGCAGGCGCGCCAGGCTGCGGCTGGACTGGCCCTTGCGATGCAGCTCGGCGACCAGCTGGCGTAGTCGGCTGCTGTCGAGTTGCGCCCACTCCTCGATCTGGCAGCGTTCGCAGAACTGCAGCGCCTTGAGCAGATCGCGGCGATAGCCGTCGAGCGTGTGCAGCGAGACCTGGCGCTCGCTGCGCAAGTGTTCCAGATAGGTGTCGAGGTCGGCTGCAAGGGTCACGCGGCGAGCTCCAGGGGGTACGGCCTTGTGCTTCTGCAACTTGATGCGTGCTGCCGCCCTAGCGCACCGAGCGCAGCGGCGCGGCGAAGGTTGGCACCACGCGCGCCAGGACCTCGGCGATATAGCCGAGGAACAGGGTGCCGAGCGAACTGCGGTAGTGCTGCGGATCGGGGCTGCCGATCGCCAGGATGCCGTGCAGGCCCTTGTGGCTGAGACAGACCACGGCCGCGGAGCCGATCTGCGCCTGTTCCTCTTCGCCGAAGAGAAACGCCAGCTCATGCGGACGCAGCACGCCGCAGACCGTCTTGCCGTCTGCCAGCAAGCCGCCGATGGCCTCGTGGGCCTGGGCGCTGCTGACCGAGCGGCCGACGGCCAGCGGCGTCTCGCTGAACAGGATCAGGCTCGAGTAGGGCACCTGGAACTGGTGGCGCAGACTGTCCTCGACGGCGCTCACGACCTCCTCGAGGGTGGCGGCATCGAGCAGGTCGAGCACCAGGCGGCGGGTCTTGTCGAACAGCCGGTCGTTGTCGCGGGCCACATCCATCAGCTGCGACAGGCGATGGCGCATCTCGATGTTGCGCTCGCGCAGCAGCTTCACCTGGCGTTCCACCAGCGAGACGGTGTCGCCGCGCTGGTGTGGAATGCGCAGCTCGGGAATCAGTTCGTCATGGTCGATGAAGAACTCCGGATGGGCGCGCAGATAGGCGGCAACCATTTCGGCATCGAGCGAGGCGGGATCGTGGCGCTGGTCGGTCATAGGCGGACCTGTCCTTCGTACACGCGAGCGGCGGGGCCGGTCATCATAACCGGCTGACCCGGGCCTGCCCACTCGATGGCCAACCGGCCGCCCGGCAGTTCGATCTGCACTGGCGAGTCCATCCAGCCCTGACGGATCGCCGCAACCGCGGCGGCGCAGGCACCGGTGCCGCAAGCGCGGGTCTCGCCAGCGCCGCGTTCCCAGACCCGCAGGCGTGCCTGGGAACGGTCGATGACCTGCAGAAAGCCGACATTGACCTTCTTCGGAAAACGCGGGTGCAGCTCCATCCTGGGTCCCAGCTCGTGCACCGGTGCGCTGTCGACGTTGTCGACGCGCAGCACCGCGTGCGGGTTGCCCATCGAAACCGCGGCCAGTTGCAGCATCTGGCCGTCGAGCTCTACCGAGTAGCTCGGTGCTTCCTGCTCGGCCTGGAAGGGGATCTCGGCGGGCACCAGGCGCGGGGCGCCCATGTCGACCGTGACCTGACCATCCGGGCGCAGATTGAGCTCGATGACGCCGCCCTTGGTCTCGACGCGGATGCGCTTCTTCACCGTCAGCCGCTTGTCGACCACGAAACGGGCGAAGCAGCGCGCACCGTTGCCGCACTGCTCGACCTCGGAACCGTCTGAATTGAAGATGCGGTAGCGGAAGTCGACGTCCGGCGTGCTCGGCGCTTCGACCAGCAGCAACTGGTCGAAGCCGACGCCGGTGTGTCGATCAGCCCAGGCGCGCACGTGCTTGGGCTGGATGTGCGCATGTTGGCTGATCAGGTCGAGGACCATGAAGTCATTGCCGATACCGTGCATCTTGGTGAAGCGCAATAGCATGATCGCGCCCTCACGTCGGCAGCAGGCTTTCGCCAGCGTAGAGTTCTTCGATGCTTTCGCGGCGGCGCACCAGGTGGGCCTGTTCGCCGTCGACCATGACCTCGGCAGCACGGCCGCGGGTGTTGTAGTTGGAACTCATGACGAAGCCGTAGGCGCCGGCCGATCGCACGGCCAGCAGATCGCCCTCGGCCAGCGCCAGCTCGCGCCCCTTGGCGAGGAAATCGCCGGTCTCGCAGATCGGGCCGACGATGTCATAGCTGCGCGGGGCAGCATCACGCGGCTGCACCGGCACCACATCCATCCAGGCCTGGTACAGCGCCGGGCGGATCAGGTCGTTCATCGCCGCATCGACGATGGCGAAGTCCTTGTGCTCGGTGTGCTTGAGGTACTCGACGCGGGTCAGCAGCACGCCGGCGTTGGCGACGATGGAACGACCCGGCTCGAACACCAGTGCCAGGTCGCGGCCACGGACGCGCTCGCGCACGGCGGCGATGTAGTCGCCGGCCAGCGGCGGTTGTTCGTCGCGGTACTGCACGCCGAGACCGCCACCCAGATCCAGATGGCGGATGCGGATGCCGCGTTCGGCCAGCTCGTCGATCAGTGCGAGCAGACGGTCGAGGGCGTCGAGGAAGGGCGGCAGGGTGGTCAGCTGCGAGCCGATATGGCAATCGACGCCGACCACTTCCAGGTTGGCCAGTTCGGCGGCGCGGGCATAGACCGCCGGTGCGTCGCTGATGGCGATGCCGAACTTGTTTTCCTTGAGGCCGGTGGAAATGTACGGGTGGGTGCCGGCGTCGACATCCGGGTTGACTCGCAGCGATACCGGCGCAATGACGCCCAGCTCGGCGGCGACTTGTTGCAGCCGTTCCAGCTCGTCGGTGGACTCGACGTTGAAACAGTGCACACCGACCTGCAGCGCGCGGCGCATGTCGTCGCGAGTCTTGCCGACACCGGAGAAGACGATCTTCTCGGGCGCGCCGCCAGCGGCCAGAACACGCTCCAGCTCACCGCGCGAGACGATGTCGAAGCCTGCGCCCAGGCGCGCCAGTACATTCAGCACGCCCAGGTTGGAGTTAGCCTTCACCGCGAAGCAGACCAGATGCGGCATACCGTTCAGGGCATCGGCATAGGCACGGTACTGCGCCTCGATATGGGCACGCGAATAGACATAGGTGGGGGTGCCGAAGCGCTCGGCGATCGCGGACAACGCCGCACCTTCCGCGAACAGTTGACCTGCGCGGTACTCGAAGGCGTTCATGCAGCCTCCTTAGTGCGCGTGCTGTTCGGCGGCGGGTTTGTCGGCGTCCGGCAGGTACAGCGGGCCCTTCTGGCCACAGGCGGAAACCAGCGAAGTCATGGCGACGAGCGCGAGGAGCGTGGGAAGCAGGCGCTTCATGGGAAATCCTTTGCGAAAAGCGATGATTGCGCTGGAGTATACCGACGCCTCAGGTCCTTGCCTATGCGCAGAAGGCCCGCCGGACGGGGCTTTGCCGCCCCTTTCGAGCGCCTGTCGCACTGTTCGTCGGCTGGCGCAGCCGACGTTGCAGGTTATGCTTGGCGACCGGGGCGCCGCCGCAAACCCGCAACCATGCCCCGCCGAGGAAGATTCGATGAGTTTGAGCGAAGCGCGTTTCCATGATCTGGTCGATCTGGTCCAGCAGAAGGTCGAGGACGTGTTCGACGACAGCGGCCTGGATGTCGACCTGGAAAACAGCGCCGGCGTGCTGACGGTGCGCTTCGAGAATGGCAGCCAGCTGATCCTCAGTCGCCAGGAGCCGATTCGCCAACTGTGGCTGGCAGCCCGCTCCGGCGGCTTCCATTTCGACTATGACGCTGACAGCGATGTCTGGCTGTGTGACAGCAGCGAGGAGCGCCTGGGCGAGATGCTCGCGCGGATCACTCTTGAGCAGGGGGGCGAAGCCCTTGAGTTCGAAGACGTCTGACGCGTCACTGGATGAGCTGCCATCGTCACCCTGCCGCCGTGAATGCTGCCTGAACGATCAGGACGTTTGCCTTGGCTGCGGCCGCAGCCTGGGTGAGATCCTCGAGTGGGGCAAGGCCGACGCCGCCAGGCGCCGAGCGATCTGCCAGGAGGCCCAGATCCGTCTGGATCTGCGCCGCGCTGCGCCGGGGGGCTGACTTGCTTATTCGCTGCGCTGTGTTAGGGTCGGACTCCATTACCCAGATCTAAAGTGGCCACTGTCTTCCGGTTGCGCCACTGTTTGCCGGAATCCGCGCTCGCGACCTGAAGTCGCATTTTCGGGCGCCCGATTCCTCGTAATCCAACTAGCCAATGCGTCGCCCGCAGCCCGTTGCGAGCGCGGGCACAACTACATTCCGCTCCCGGGAGGGAACTTGCTGTCATGACCACTCAGCCGCCAATCATCATCACTCGCACCGACCTGCAGCGGCTGGAAGCCATGCTCGAGCGTCTCGAGACCTTTAGCGCTACCGCTGAGGCGCTGGAGCAGGAGCTGACGCGCGCACAGGTAGTGGCGCTGAGCGAGATTCCCGCCGGGGTGGTGACCATGAATTCGCGGGTGCACTGCCGCGAGGAAGCCAGCGGCAAGGACTACCACCTGACCCTGGTGTTTCCCGAGGAGGCTGGGGGTGACGGAACCGTCTCGGTGCTGGCGCCGGTCGGCTGCGCGCTGCTCGGTCTGAGCGTTGGCCAGCACATCGACTGGCCAGCACCGGGCGGCAAGATCCTCAAGCTGACCCTGCTGGCAGTCGAGTACCAGCCGGAAGCCGCGGGCGCCTACCAGCGCTGATCCAGGTTCGCGGTGGTCTGGCTCAAGCCTTCTGTAGGGCGATATTCAGTGCTTCTTCCAGTTCGGTCTTGTAGCGCAGGAAGTGGATGGTCTGCACCGGCCCTTCGCCGAGCATCGCCGACAGGTCGAGGTCGGTGATGTAGCACGGATAGCGCTCCGCTTCGCGGCGCTGCGCGAGTATGTGTCCGGCCACCGCGGCGAAGAGATCGCCACCGAATTCGAGTTCGGAAAACTCGCGCTGATTGCAGTACAGGGTCACGTGCCGGCGACGCTGTTCGCCTGGCTCGATGATCGCCTGCACGTTGTAGAACGGCAGGGTGATCTCGCTGCGCGGCTCGCTGCGCCGCTCCACCGCCTGGGCTCGTGGGCTGGCAGGCGGAACCAACTCGTAGTAGAGGATCTCCGGCGACTCGCGCACCGGGCTTTCGCCGAGGCTCAGTTGGGTGGTGCGACGGTACAGCACCGACTGCAGGAAGCGCTGCAGCGGCGTGATCAGCGTGGATTCGTCGCGATACGGCAGGCGCTGGCGCCACAACGAGTTGTGCTCATCGAGCACGGTCAGTTCGGCCTCGTCACCGAACAGCCGGTAGAACACCTGAATGCAGTCCGGGCGGCCGAGCGGAAGAATCAGCAGCAGGTCTTCGCCTTCCAGTGTGTTGCGATCGATGGTCACCGGACTGTAGCTCGCCTGCTCCTGGCCCAGGCTGCGTAGCAGCGCCGGCAGATCGGAGAGTGCGCGATGGCGAACCTGGCCCGGGGTCAGGTCGAGCAGGTGGTATTGCTGGGCGATCTGCAGCAGATACCGCTGGGGAATGTCGCTGGCGAAAGCGGCCAGCAGATCGCGCAGCAACTCCTCCACGCGCGCGCTGATCGCCGGTGCGCGGTTGCGGCAGAAGCAGCGCACCAGCACATTTGGCTTCGGCCCTTCGCCCAGACCATTGAGCAGGTCACTCACGCAATCGAGCAGTGCGTGCGGCCCTTCGTAGCGACTGACCAGCATCTCGTGCCAGCTGTTCAGGCTGACTTGGTCCAGGGTTACCACCAGGTTTTCGCGAACCCCGGAGTAGCCCAGCGAGTCGGTGCGGCCGGTGGTCATGTGGATGTTCATCTGGCTGTGTTGGCGCAGCGGATCGAGGCCGACGTTGATCAGCAGCAGAATGTCTTTCGGCGTCGCCGGTTGCAGAAAGGCGTCTTCGCTGACCGGCGGCAGTGGCAACGGAGCAACCTGCTGCAGGCTGCCGAGCAGGTTGAACAGTTCGAACTCCGACAGATCGCTGTTGCCCGGATGCAGGGACAGGCGCGTACTGCTGTCGATCACGCCGTTGAGGTGGCACCAGGCAAGCAGCTCGACCAGCTCGCGGGAGCGCTTGAGCGGCGCGAAGTCCGGCCATTCCTGATGGGTCAGGGTGCCGGGAAACAGCGCCCACTGGACTTCCTCGCCATCCGGCGCCGGTGCCTGGACCAGCGTCAGTGTGTCCTCGGCGAGGTCGGGAGCGATGCCGGGGTTGATGAATTCGACCTTGCCGGCCTTGCGTTCGAATGCTGCATACAGACGGCGGCCGAGTACGCCGAGATCGCGACTGTTGAGTGAGCTGGCGGCCTGCTGAAGGCGGGCGAACTGGGACAGGAAGCGGTAGCTGTAGGTCAATTCGTTGACCAGTGCGCGGCGTTCGCTGCCGACCTGGCGGACTTTCCACTGGCTGCGGCTGTCGAGCATCGTCAACTGACGCTGGTCCCACTGCCATTCGCCGGTCAGGCGTTCCAGCAAACGACGTTGCCAGCTCTTGCGGCCGTTGCGTGGCGGACTGCTGATCTTCTTGTTGGCTTTCAGATAGAGGCAGCGGCGAACCAGTTCGAGTCGCTCGAGTTCGCCGCGGGATGCCAGGTGTTCCTCCAGTCGGCGATAGACCACGACGTAGGGGTCCAGCTCGTCGAGGTCGAGGCGGTTGGCGTAGACCGCCTGCTTGTAGCGCAGCGACAGACACTGCACGGCCGGGTGTTCGCTGGCGTAGACCTCGGTCAGCAGCAGCTTGAGCACCGACTTGTAGGGCGACTCGATGCCCTTGTACAGCTGCCACATGCCTGCGCCGATGAACTCGCCCGGTGGAATCCGCGCCAGATGGCCAAGGTCGAGCACCTCCTCGGCGCGCAGGAAGCGCTTAGACAGCAGGGTGTGCACGTATTCGCGGTAGCGACCTTCCTCGTAGACCGGCACCAGCCACCAGAGCGGCGTGCGTCCGCCGAGCCAGATGGCGGTGCGGTAGAACTCGTCGAGCAGCAGGTAGTGCTGGGTGGTGCCGCAGTCGTCGGAGGTCAGGTGCGCCTCCCGGTCGCCCTGGGTGAAACGCGCGGGATCGACCAGAAAGAAGTGCGCCTCGGCGCCCTGGGTTGCGGCCCATGCTTCGAGTAGGTGGCATTTTCGCTGTAGTTCGGCGACCCGCTCGACCGGAAGATCTGGCGCGTGGCAGACCCAGACGTCCATGTCGCTCTTTTCCGCCTGGGCGAGGGTGCCGAGGCTGCCCATCAGGAAGAGTCCGTGGATCGGCTGGCTGACCTTGCCGCGGGTCGGCTTGTAGAGGAGCGAGCGCGTCAGGCGCTGGGCTTCGGCCAGCACATCGTCGGCAGGTTCGTAACCAGAGAGACCTGCCGGTGTGAGGCCAGAGACGTAGCCGGGAAGCAGGGGATGGTTGACGTGGAACAGCAGCGGCAGCAGCTTGAGAACTAGCTGCTGGCGAGTGGAGAGCGCCTCCATTGCGCGCTCCAGACGCCCCGAGTTGATCCGCAGGAAGCGCGCGCGCAGCTGCGCGAGAACCTTGCGGTCGATGCCTTCATCGATATCGGGGCGAATTTCCTGGTTGCGCGTCATTGAGCGGCTCGTCTGGTCGGGGACGCGAGATTATCAGCCCGGACATCGGCAGAGGCAGTCCGGGCTTTAACCGGCAATGCGCCGGGGCGGCGATCAGGCGGGGCTGCGTGCGCCGAGAATCGTCAGCAGCGCCTGGGCGTGCTCGGCCGCATCGCGACCCAGGCTGGTCAGGTAGCCACCGTCAGTCTGGTTGGTCAGCCCTTTGCGATGCAGGCGATCGATCGCCGCCTGATGGCGGGGGGTGGCGTCGTGGTGAACCTTCAGTCCTTCCAGATGATTGTCGAGATTGAACAGCGCGAGCAGTTCGAGTTCGGCGACCAGTTCGTCGGAATAGGGCATGGCGTTTCCTCTGCGGTGGATGGGGGTTCAGGCAGTGTAGCCGTGGTGTTCCGCTCAGCCTTGATCTGGATCGTCTGGCAGTTCGGGAAGTGCGCGTAGCGCCTGCTCGTAATGCTGCAGATCGAAGGCAGTGTCCTGTTCGAGCATCTGGCGGATCTCGGCGGCGAGCACCTGAGCCATCATCTGCAATATTTCTTCACGTTCGTAGCCGACCAGGCTCAGCTTGTTCAGCGTCGCCTGGACTGCGGCCGGCTCGCCTGCGGCAAGCTGGTTTTCTATTGCGCCCAGCAGGGTCTGTTCGGCGAAGCCTTCTTCATTGTCGTCGCTGTCCACGGTCATGGCCGTCCTCTGCGGTGAAGGGGGATTTTCCTGATCCAGGCGGCACAGCGTGCAGTCGCCCGAGCGTGCAAGATTGCTCTCGACATAGCGTAC